>Ga0134126_10011665_pt1 | contig 11095 bp, 9 predicted proteins | sample KB31752_FD_96881 | JGI IMG/M metagenome (GOLD analysis project Ga0134126, IMG submission 96881) | Terrestrial soil microbial communities with excess Nitrogen fertilizer from Kellogg Biological Station, Michigan, USA - KB3-175-2 | ecosystem: Environmental > Terrestrial > Soil > Unclassified ... | reverse complement strand
GACGAGGGCGCGATCGGAACCAAGTACGGAACGCTCGTGCGCCTCGTCCTGGTGCAGTAACGATTCGCTTACCTCACGTGCATTCGGAGGTCAGTATGTCAAGGTTGAAGAACAGGAGGGGCGCGATCATGGTGCTGGCTGCGTTCACCGTCGCCACGCTCGTGATCATGCTTGCGTTCGTGATCGATCTGAGCCGTCTGTACGTTCAGAAGAACGAATTACAGACTGGCACCGACGCCGGTGCGCTAGCTGGTGCGCTGAAGCTCGGTTCGTCAACGAACAATGTTTCCGACTCGGCGGTCGCGACCGGAGACCGGAATTTCGTGCTGGGCAGCGCGCCAACCTTTCTTGCCGCCGCGGTCGAGTGTGGCGTGTGGGACGGGCTCCCAATCAACGGGTCCACGCCTAACGCGTGGCATTCCGGATCGCCGCACGACCTGCCGTGCGTGGCTGCGGACAACGCCGTCCAGCTGGGTGGTGCATCGTCCTCCAACTATATCTTCGGCGGCATTCTGAACGCTGCGGGCGTCACAGTCGGAACCACTGCGGTCGCGTGGGTTGCGCCGTCGGTATCGAGCACGACCTGTATCAAGCCATTCGCAGTCGATTACAAGTATCTGATCCAGGCACTCGACGCGGTTCAGGGAATCGCCTTCGACTCACTGAATCATGCGGTCGCGTATCGTGATCTGACCGATGCGGATTATCCGTTCCTGCGATCCACGAGTAACTCACTCAAGTTCTGCATGAAGGACGCGACTACCAACAATCCCAGGTGTCCCAACACCGCTCTCACGTCAGGCAGTTTTGGGGAAGCGGATCTCAATCCGGGCAGTGGCAACAGCACGCAGCAGTACAAGAATCTCATTGTGAACCCGTGCGACGATGTGGTCCCGATCGGTCCCGGGTCGCTTGTCGCGGCCAAGACCGGCAACTCGCAAGTGCCCACCGTCAAATCAGTGCAGAGTTGGTGCGACTATCTGGCCACAACGCAGCAGCCGTGCCTGATGAAGTTTGTGATGTACGATCCGACTACGGCGATCCCCGCAGCACCAAATAACATCGCAACCAATCAGACCTCGTGCTCCGGCGGAGGGACTGGATCGACGGTGTGTTACGTCACCAAGATAATCGGCGCCGGCATCGCCGACAGGCCGAACAATGGCGACAAGGTAGTCACCGGCGCATTTACGGTGGCGAATGACCCACAAGGCGCCATCGGTACGACTCGGGGATTGCTCTACCGTGTGATACTGGTGCAGTGAGTTGGGAGTGATGGTGCAGCCATGACGGTCCTGCCGTGACGATCCTGTGTAATGGCTCGAGGTGCTCTCGTGCGGCGTTTGCTGCAGCAGTCGGTGCGTCGGCCGTGTTGTTTGGCGCGAGCTCGCCTCTATCCGCGCAGCGGTCTCACACGCATAAGGTGACGGTGCCGGCCGCAGCGCCCGCGACCATCATCTTTCGCGGCACCGTCGTGCGGCAGGATTCCACGACACCCGCACCCTACAGCAGCGTAGAGCTCGTTGAAGCGCACGCGCGGCATTTCAGTGATGATGCGGGACATTTCTCGTTCAAGGTTGCCGCAGGACGATATCACGTACTCGTCCGCCAGCTCGGATTCGCCGCACGAGACACGGTGGTCGATATCTCGGAGCGCTCGCCGCCGGCCGCGCTCGTTGTGGTGATGAACGCCATCACCATCAGACTTTCCGACGTGGCGGTGCGCGCGCCACAGATCTGCACCACACCCGGCGTCGATAGCAACGCTACTCCGATCCTCGGCGAGTTCATGGCGGATGTGCGCCAGAATGCCGACCGCGAGCTGCTGCTCAGGCGGTCATATCCGTTCGAGTACACGGTCGAGGATGTGCAGACCAGCACGCCAGTAGGCTCGGCAGATGCCGTGCGTTTGGTGATCGATACGCTGGGTTACCGCAGCGACGAGCTCATGCCATACGGGCGCGGAAATACCATCTTTACTGACCGAACCGACCCCCGCGGTGCATGGGAGCGCATGCGCCTGCCATCCACGCTCGATTTCGCGGACAGCGCTTTCCTCGCGACCCACTGTTTCGATTACGGCGTTGCGCCATCAGGTAACTACGACATCAATTTCCGTCCGCTTGCGACGATCACCGCGCCGGATGTTGAAGGCACTGTGACGCTGGACAGCCTCACGTTTGTCGTGCGGAACTCCGTTGTACGGCTTACTAACGCCGGAGCGGTCGCGCCAGGGTACGGACACCTGGAAGTGCGGACGACGTATCGCGAGGTGCTGCCGAGGATAGCGCTCCCTGACACGATTTCGTCGACGCAACGGTACAGCACTCCAGCACCCGACAGCAGGTCGTTCATCGCGACCGAAGTTCAGTCGATCCGAACGCTACGGTTCATAGGGCGTGCGCCGAGTGGGGTCAGGCGGGAGCAACTCTTGGAGGCTCCGGTGAAGAGAGGTGACGCGTTGTCGTCGGGTCTGCGCAATTCGAAATGGGAAGCCGATCCAGGATGGTGGGATCGCTAGACGCGCATAACTCGAGTACTGTTGGCCGGACCACGTTAGGATATCCGCGATCAATATTGGTGCGTAGTGCCTTCGCACGGGCGATCATCGCCAGAAGATATGACTACACGGTATTGTTCAGCGTCACCGTTTTGTCCTTGCTTGCAAATCATGGGAATTTTGACGCAAATCCGCTCGGTTACGAGTCGAAGCCTGCTAATTTGGGCAGCCATCGGCTGCGTCTTTGCAGTCGACGTCGTGTGGTTATCGCTGTCTCAGCTGTCGGTCGAGCGGTATGGGATAGCCACCGCCGTCGTGGCGAGCGCTTTACTTACCGCGATTGCCGTGTTCTACTCGACTTCGGGACGGAGTGATGCCATAGCGCGGACCGCGCATGCCAGCGCACAGTGGATCGCGTTCTCGACGGTCGGGGTTGTACTTAGCTACCTCGTAACCGCTACGCACGCTCCGCTCGTAGATCACGTGCTGCTATTGGCCGACCTTCGCCTTGGGTTCGATTGGACTGCATGGACCGCATGGATTAACGCGCACCTCACCGTGCATTGGTTCGTCGCCGTTTCTTACGGGTTGCTCTTTCCTGAGATGCTGCTTTGTCTTATGTGGCTTCCCCTCGCGGGATCGGGCGATGAGTTAAGTGGTCTACTCATTGTGGGAGCCTTAATCACGATAGCAGGCTCTGGTCTCGCGCCAGCAATTGGACACCTACCGCACGCATCGCAAGTTGCGCAAGTGGCCGCGCTCCGAGCTGGCACGATGCGAGAAATTCCACTGTCACATCCGGAGGGGTTGATCGCATTTCCCTCGTTTCACACCGCACTGGCGGTCATTCTCGCTTACGCGTCGCGGCGCTCGCACTGGCTGTTTCCGATGACGTGTGTTCTTGGCGTGGCTATTTTGATATCCGTTCCAAGCGAGGGCGGCCACTATATGGTTGACGCGGTGGCTGGGATTGCCGTCGCGCTTTGCGCCAGTGCAGTTATTCCGCGTGCGTGGGGTATCGCTCCAGCGATCCGATACCGCTATGAAGCGACTGAACGCGCTGGATCGCAAAGTCGCGAGACGGTACCTGCGAGCCTGTGACGGGCACCGCGCACCAGCCAAGTCGCCGCTCGTGCGCGTTGCCGAGACGCTCGAAGGGTTTCTTTCCGAACCCCTTTCGCACAGACGGGATAGCAAGCTCGATCCATTCGATCGCGCGGTAGCGTCTCCGTGGTTTGGTGCTACGGCCGTCGCCAACGGACGGCGGTCTCGAAACCGTTAGACCGATCATCGTGCTCAGAAGGTGTTAATTAGCGACGGACCCGCACCGAAGCGCGAGCACCGTACGTTTCCGGCGGCCCTCGACGACGTCGCATCGGCTTGACGCTGAAAGGAGACTGCGATCGCGTTTGGTGCTCAATCGGGATTACTAATTCAACTTCAACACAGGTGGCGACTGTCGGACCTCAATGCAGCTATCGCGGGGCTGGCGAACCCAAAGTCCCACTCCACCTCGGTGAGTTGTGTCGGAAGACGTGCGATCACGCGCGCCCAAGGCGGTGGTTACATGTCGCCATCCAGTTGTCGTATCCAATACCGACGCAAGCCTGAAACTGAGCGGAATGATCGCGAGATCTGCGGTTCGCCACGCGCCGTAGACTTCAGGTCCGTCGTCTGTCGTGCGGAACGCCTCTGGGAGCACCACGGAGTCAGGGAATATACCGCGGCTGTCGACGGAGACCGAGTATCCTGGCAATCGCCATGTGAGGTAACTCCCAAGATTGAATGCGGTCATGATGCGATTCCCGCATGACGCTGGCTCCCCCTGAAGGCGCGCAACGAGCGGATCCAGTACGCTCGCGACCTCGACCTGCAAACTGCGCTCAGTCTCGACTGTTTTCATCGGTATGGCACTGCTGCGTAGGTCGAGCTGATGCAAGATGCCTAGCCGTATAGCTGGCGCGAGCACGATGAAACACGCAGTGATGATACGGCCAAGCCTCAGCCCTCGCGTGCGCGCAATTGGAATGACGGCGAGGACGAAACCGGTCAGCGGGAGCGCGGCGAACCACCATACGACGACAAGTCGGAGTGCCCAAGCGAAGGTAAACGCGCCAGCGGTCCAAAGCGCACCGAAAACCCACGTCTCACGCCTCGACATTCCGAGGCGCAACACGTTTAAAGTCCATGGAAGGACAGCCAGGAGCAAGATCGCCGGTATGATGGCGGGTGAACTGAGCATCGCCTGCGCCCCAGGACGTAGCTCCGCGATCACCGACGGCCAGCGCATCAACGGATTCGGCGCAAAGTACAGCCGAAAGACAGCAGGCCAGACAAGCGCGTATGGAGTTAGCAGCCACCCAACTATCGGTGCTACAACGAGTGCACCGACTCGCCATCTCTGTAGGCGCGGGAGGGGGAGCGCCAGTATCAACCAAACGGGCAGTGCGCAGAGTACGAAGAACAGGTGAACGTTTGCCGCGATCGCATTAACTACGACAAGTCCAGCCGCGCTCGACCGCCAGTCGTGCTCCGAGTCGAGAATGCGATAGCCAAACGCCCAGGCCAGCGGCACCAGCGTAAACAGGAATTCTTGCGGGCGGAGATAACTGGCCACAATCAGATAGACCCATATCGTTCCGGCGGCTGCAGCGAGACGCGCCCAATCAGTCCACCGTGCGCATCGGCCAAGAAACCAGACTGACAGCAGCGATGCGGCGAGTGCGATTCCGTGTAATACACGGAGTGCAAACAAGCCACCGGCCTTGAATAGGACGTAATAAAGTGATTCAGCCAGCCACGAGTACGCGTAATACGGCGCGCCCCAGCGCGTCCAGGCGAATGGTTCCGTAAACGGCACAGCTCGATGTCGCACGATCCACTCGCCCATCGCGAGGTGCTCGGGCAAGTCTGGGTCGGCAAGCGGTATCATCGTCCCGGCAACCAGCAACGCCAGAGCGAGGAGCAGTACTACCCAGGTAGGGACTCGGTCGAGGTCGCGCTGCGACACATTCACGCGCTTAACTTGTCACACACCGACGTGAGGCGCCACTACGGCGGTGAATGACGGAAAGCGTCGCAAAAAAACCCTTGCCCGGGTTCCACAAACACCGGATATTGGATCGCCCGCCGGCGACGCGGAGGGCCCAAGTGATCTCTTCAGCAGGCCAACCTGTACCTGCGCATATCCTGGGCGCGCAAATGCCGACTATCACCGCTCTACGCGGGCAGTCGCTGAATCCGTTGGCCTCTGATACACCAGCGCCAATCGAGGTCAGCGTTGTGCTGCCGTGCCTCAACGAGGCTGACACGGTGGCGACGTGCATTCGAAAGGCCACAGCGTCCCTGCTCGAGTGCGGCGTACATGGCGAAGTCATAGTGGCCGACAATGGCAGCACCGATGGTTCCAGGGAAATCTCGACCGGGCTTGGTGCACGCGTCGTTAACGTTGCAACACGGGGTTACGGAGCAGCGCTTGCTGCCGGCATCGAGGCCGCGCGCGGCGAGTTCGTGATCATGGCCGACGCGGACGACAGCTATGACCTCGAGAACCTTGCTCCGTTCATAGACAAACTTCGCGGTGGCTGCGATCTGGTCATGGGCAATCGTTTTGCCGGAGGCATTCAACCAGGCGCGATGCCTCCGCTACACAGGTACTTGGGCAATCCTGTGTTGACGTCAATCGGGCGACGATTCTTTCGCACCCCGGCACGCGATTTTCATTGCGGCATGCGGGGTTGTAAAAGAACGGCTGCAATAAGTATGAATTTGCGAACGACCGGGATGGAGTTCGCGAGTGAGATGGTTGTAAAGGCATCGCTGCTCAACATGATGGTGGCAGAAGTGCCAACGCGATTGTTCCCGGACGGCCGCAGTCACCCATCGCATCTGCGTAGTTGGCGCGATGGATGGCGACATCTCCGCTTTCTTCTGTTGTACAGCCCGAGATTTCTCTTTTTCCTACCTGGGGTTGCGCTTGCCGTAATTGGTTTGCTCGGTGGAACGCTGCTAGTCGCTGGGCCGCGTCATGTTGGCAGCGTCACCTTCGATCTAAATTCGCTGCTGTTCTGCGCAGCCGCTGTAATTCTCGGATGGCAGGCAATGTTATTCGCGACGTTTGCGAAAGTATTCGCGGTAAGTGAAGGGCTTCTTCCGATGGATCCGCGATTGGATCGGCTATTCCGCGTAATAACACTCGAAACGGGGCTCATGGTTGGCGCGTTGATGTTCGGTGCAGGACTCCTCGCTGCGTTCGCGGCCGTCGCCGGATGGCGCACGGCATCTTTCGGTCCGCTTGATCCGGAGCACACACTACGGCTGGTGATTCCGTCGGTCACGCTGATGGTGCTCGGTGCAGAAGCGATCATGGGGAGCTTCTTTCTCAGCATTCTTGGACTGCGCCGAAAATGATTGGGCTCCGGACGACAGTTGGTCGCGTACATAGCCGAGCGATCATGCAGCGGCGCGTCCGCGTCCTTGCTGAATGCATCGCGCGTCTGTTGCCGGGCGATCTGGATGTACTCGACGTCGGTTGCGGTGACGGGCAGATCGGACGTGCAGTGATGGATATGCGACCCGACGTACGGGTGCGTGGGATCGATGTGATGCTCCGGCCGAGAACCGCAATACCCGTTGAACGCTTTGACGGGGAGTTTATCGACCTCCCGGACCGCGGAGTCGGCGCTGTGATGATGGTTGATGTCGTGCACCACGCGCGGAGTCCGGCGGCGCTGGTAAGGGAAGCGGCACGCGTTAGCGCTCGCGCGCTCGTGATCAAGGACCATCTACGCGAGGGCTTTCTTGCCGGGACTACGCTTCGCGCAATGGACTGGGTCGGGAATGCACCGCACGGAGTTGTCCTGCCGTACAACTATCTAACGCGCCGTGAATGGGACGAAGCGTTCAAGTCGGCAGAAGTGACGATCGATGTGTGGGAGGGCTCGCTAAGCCTATATCCCGTGCCCGCCTCATACGTTTTCGACCGGCGGCTGCACTTCGCGGCGCGCCTAACGCATCCTGACCACTGGCCGTGCCGGTAGCGAGATCCCAGGCGCGCTCCCGGGAGACTGGGCGCCGGGCTATTTTCAGCCTCCGCGTACGACGCGGAGCATCCGGACCGGATCACGGAATCGGTAGACGCACGGGAATCAGAACCCGTCAATCCGCAATGATCGTGCGAGTTCGCGTCTCGCCCTGTGGATCACGCGTGCATAGATGGCAGCAGGACAACAAGGAAACATCGCGTCCCTGTCGTCTGTTCGTGCGCGTACGTATGTGCCGGCGCGATCAGCTGGAACCAACTCAATGATCGCAACTGCTTAATGCAACGCCATTCGGTATCGAATGATCGCGCCGCTGCTTCGGCACGCCATCAATGACGGACAAACTGCATGATCGTGCGAATTATCGGACTGGTGTGATTCGCACATCACGAGTTGACGCTCGCGCGATATACTCTTCCTCAGTTAAACCGGGTTGAATGATGATCGATGAGTGTGCCGAGGATCATCCCTCGAGGCCCGTGCGACTTCTAGCGGCGACTGGCATCGCGCTCATCTTTGGCGCGCTCGCTTGGTTCTTTGGACCACACGCGGCTAGCGGTCCAGATTTCGGCCAACTTTGGTTTGCGGCTCGTGAGTTCGCCGCTGGACGAAACCCGTATCTCGCAACGGGTCCCGGGCGGTCATTCGAGTGGGCAGGCGCGCTTTTCTATCCTATCACTGCTGTCGCTTTGGTTGTGCCGATCGCGTGGCTGTCGCTCAGAGCAGCAATGGCATTGTTCATCGGCCTTGGCAGTGCACTATTCGCGTACGGACTCTCAAAGAATGGGTGGGCGCGCTTCCCAGTATTTCTAAGTACTGTGGCGCTATTCGCGGCGGTGCGCGGGCAGTGGTCTTTCATAATTGCTGCGGCCGCTATGATTCCGGCGCTTGGCTTCGTCTTCGCGGCGAAGCCAACATCGAGCTTCGCTGCATTTACGTATCGCCCTTCGTGGATTGCAGTAGCCGGGTCGGTCGCGCTCACAGCCGCGTTAACATTCGTTTGGCCCGGGTGGATAGCATTTTGGCGAGATGCAGCAGCGGGCGCCGTGCCCATATTCAGCCCTTGGCGCACAAGCATTTTCGCCATGGGTACGTTCCCCTATTACGCGCCTGTTTCACGACTGCATGGACTGGGGTACTTACTGCTACTCGCGGGGTTGCGATGGCGGCGCCCCGAGGCGCGCATGCTGTTCGTCATGGCGCTATCTCCGGTGACGATGTTGGTCTACGAGCCGCTTCTTCTATACTTGATCCCTCGGCGCGTCGGCGAGAGCGCCCTCCTCTCGCTACTTTCTTGGGCTGTCTGGATGTCGCCCATAGTATTGATCTTACCCCACGCGAAGACTGACATCCTCGCCCAGAGCGGCGACGTCCTCGTTGCGCTTCAATACTTTCCTGCGCTGGCTATGGTGCTTCACCGTCCAAATCAGGGGACAGTTCCGAAGTGGATTGAGCAATTGGCATCGCGAATGGAGGTTTGGGTCCCGCGCCGACTGCGACCTTCACAAGAGCGATTCCTATTTCGTCGCCCAGATTGCTCTGACGCGTAATGGCTCATTGGAAAATTTTTTACCGTCGTTGGCGTCCATTGGGCGCACGACTTCCATGTGATTGCGCTCTGGCGACGTGCCAATCCGTAGCGCATTGAGTCTTGGCGATGAGATCGAAGAGCACCGTCATCACCTCCCGGACGGCATCGCGGGGCGGCACATGCGCGGCGTTCTTGATGTAGGCGGGTGCATTCCGATAACCGGCCACGAAGTCTCGCATGGCGGCGAACCATGACTTTGTATCCGCGATTCCGCCACACAAAGTCTAGCTTATTGTGTCACACAAATCGTAGCTGTTTGTGGCGAGCCGGCGATAGTGTATTATGTCAGGCCGGTACCAAGTACGACGATGGGCGGTCCTACGCAGGCCCGTTACATCGGTGGATCAGAAGCGGTCTCGCATGCAGCCCCGACGGCGGAATCGGTAGATGCGTGGGACTCAAAATTGACGGCACGCATGGAACCGGCTTCTGCCTTCCCAGCGCGCCGCAGTCCGGTGTGCACTACGGAGATTTGGTGTCAGGCGTGTTTCTCAAGCCGGTCCACAAGGTGCCTGTGATGGATAGAAAACGACGGATCTATGCCGCAGCAGCTATAGGCTTGTCCGCGGCGATCTTCTTTGTCGCAATGACGCGCGAAACGCTCTTTGACGCGACTACCGATATGGAGTTTTGGTGGCGCGCATCACGGCTGTGGCTACATGGGGTCGATCCGTTCCTTGCGCGGCCGCATACGGCGATCTGGCCCCTCCCGGACCGGCTCTACTATCCGATGCCGGCGCTGATATTCATGGTCCCGTTCGCTGAGTTGAGCCTCCGCATCGCCGGCGCGTTCTTTGTTGGCGCGTCGAGTGCCTGGCTATGTTGGATGCTGTCCGAGTCAGGTGCATGGAGATTGTGGTTGCTCGCGACGCCTGCGTTCGTGATGGCGGTGCGACTGGGGCAATGGTCTCCGTTAATCACAGCGGCGGCGCTCGTACCGTCCGCTGGCTTTCTGCTTTCGAGCAAACCGACCCTGGGGTTGGCAGCATTCTTCTATCACCCAAGGTGGCGGGCCGCGATCGGAATTGCAGTTGTTCTCGCAGTATCCGTGGCAGTGTTGCCAACATGGCCAGTGGAGTGGCTCTCGAATCTTCATTCCGTCCGATCACACCCGGCACCGATAGCGACTCCGTTTGGATGGCTGCTCCTGCTTGCGCTCCTTCGCTGGAGACAACCCGAAGCTCGACTGTTGGTGGCCATGGCATGCGTGCCACAACTGTTATTCTTTGCCGACCAACTCGTGTTGGGGCTTGTCGCGCGAACGAAAGCAGAGGCGGAGTTTTACGCAGGCTGTGGCATTGCCGCGTCGTTGGTTTGGTTGTTACGACTATCCCCACACGATCCGAACCTGACGGGACTAGCCGCGCCGTATGTGATGCTCGGTTGCTACCTCCCAGCATTGGCGCTTGTCCTGCACCGTCCGGACGAAGGCGTCGCTTAAATCGAATCCGACTTGCTACCGCGCAGACCTCTCCGCGAGACTCGCTCGCAGCAGCATGCGCGCCGTCCACAACGTCACCGTCTCCGCCTCCGTCTCCGACAGTCCGCGTAAATCACGCAGCACGATCAGCGCGTCGATTCCAAGACAAACGGTGAGCGCGCTCACCAGGCGCTCGAAACGCTTCTTTCCCAACTCCTTTCGCACGGGCGCGAGAGCAAGCTCGATCCACTCGATTCTGCGATAGCCTCGTCTTGGCTCGCTGCCGTCCGCTTCGCCCGCAGATGGCGGTCGCGAAACCGTGAGTCGGATCATCGTACGCAGAAGCTGTTCGTTGGCCACGGCCCCGCGCTGAAGCGCGAGCACTGTACGATCCAGTCGCGCCTCGACGTCGTCGCTCTGGCCGGGATCGGCCGTCTCTACGGCCTCTACAATCTCCGGGCGAAGGCCTTCGAGCGCCGCTTCCACGAGCAGCTGCTCCTGCGTCGGGAAATAACGATACGCCGTGCGGCGGGAGATCTCGG
>Ga0134126_10011664_pt1 | contig 11096 bp, 12 predicted proteins | sample KB31752_FD_96881 | JGI IMG/M metagenome (GOLD analysis project Ga0134126, IMG submission 96881) | Terrestrial soil microbial communities with excess Nitrogen fertilizer from Kellogg Biological Station, Michigan, USA - KB3-175-2 | ecosystem: Environmental > Terrestrial > Soil > Unclassified ... | reverse complement strand
TTCGGCGCGATGTTCATGAGTTACATCGCCTACCGTTCCGCCTATCCGCATGCTTTTGCGGAGGCAAGCCATCACACCCTGGTCCTGTTCGGCACGGTCAATACCGCCATTTTGCTGACGAGCAGTCTCACGATGGCGCTGGCCGTCCAGGCGGCCAAGGAAGGCAGCACCCGCTGGATTTTCAGATATCTCGTCATCACGGTTCTGTTCGGCGTGGCGTTTCTCGGCGTTAAAAGCGTCGAATATTACAAAGATATCTCGGACAATTTATGGCCGGGAGCGCACTTCAAAGCGGGTCTTCCTCCCGAATCGCAAATTTTCTGGGTCCTTTATTGGATCATGACGGGCGTTCATGCGCTCCATGTGACGGTCGGAATCTGCCTGTTGTCCATCATGGCATTGATGGCGCGGGCGAGGAGATTTTCGAGCTCGTATTATACGCCGGTCGAGATTGCCGGATTGTACTGGCACTTCGTCGACGTCATCTGGATTTTTCTTTATCCGCTCCTTTACCTGATCCAGCGCTACGCGTAATGAAATCCTCCGACACATCCAAAAAAATTTATTTCCGGATATGGATTGCCTTGATGCTCCTGCTGGCGCTGACGTGGGGTCTCGCCGAAATCAACCTCGGCCCGTTTAACAACGTGGCGGCTCTCGGAATATCGGCCGCCAAAACTCTTTTGGTCGTAATGTTCTTCATGCACGTGCGCCATGAATCGAAACTAACGTGGGTTTTTGTCGCCGCCGGATTGATTTGGCTGCTGATCATGGTGGATTTGACGATGAGCGATTACGTGACACGCGGCGACGTTCCCGGAAAACGCGAAAGCTGGCGCCACTCGCAGCAACCCCTGCCGTCGACAGGAACGTCCACAAATATCGACGCGCTAAAATGAACTATCTGACTTTGCCGATTGGAAAGGGTGCTCCCGAAACTGTAAACGCCGTTGTCGAGGTTCCCCTGGGTTGCACCAACAAATACGAATACGACAAAACGCTCCATTTGTTCCACCTCGACCGGCCGCTCTATGCCTCGGTCCATTATCCAGGCGAGTATGGTTTCATTCCGAGCACCTTAAGCCCGGACGGCGACGCTCTCGATATCATTATTTTGGTGACGGATCCGACTTTTCCCGGATGCTTCCTGGAAGCGCGCCCCATTGGGGTTTTGCAGATGGTCGATCAAGGGAAGCCAGACCAAAAAATTCTGGCCGTGGCCAAATCAAGCCCCACGCACATGGAGATCAAGAAACTTTCCGACCTCGCTTCCCATGTCTTGCGCGAAATCGAACACTTCTTTTCCATCTACAAAGATCTGGAAGGAAAACACTCGGAAGTCAAAGGATGGGACAACCTCAAACGAGCCCATCAGTTGATTGAAGAAGGCCAGCGCCGTTTTCGCCAGCACGAAACGAAACGCCCGAAAGTCCGCAAAAAGTAGCCTAACAAATCCTCGGCAATTGTTCGCCGGACAACATGTCCACCACGCGCGTGCCGCCAATGTGAGTTTTCATTGTCACCATTCCCGGATGCGTGTCCACCACTTCGCCGATGATTGCGGCTTGCCTGCCGAACGGGTGTTGGCGCATTGCCGACAGAACGTTCTCTGCATCCTCATTGGCCACGACGGCTAAAAGTTTTCCTTCATTCGCGACGTAGAGCGGATCGAGGCCGAGAATCTCGCACGCCCCCTGAACCTCCTCGCTGATCGGGAGCGAAGGTTGGTCCAGCCGAATGCCGACCCTGGCCGACTCCGCTATTTCCGTCATCGCGCTGGTCACGCCGCCGCGTGTGGGGTCGCGCAGCACGTGGATATTTTTGCTCGCGCGGAACATCGCTTCCACCAATCCGTTCAATGGCGCGGTATCGCTCGCAATTTCTGTTTCGAACTCCAGCCCTTCGCGCACGGACATGATGGCGATGCCGTGCGTGGCAATTTCGCCGCTGACGATGATCTTATCGCCCACTTGCGCGCGAGTCGGCCGAATATCCACACCTCCCTCCACCACTCCCACGCCGGACGTATTGATGAAAATCTGGTCACCTTTGCCGCGATCCACGACTTTTGTGTCTCCGGTAACCAGCGAGACACCTGCTGCATCGGCGGCTTCGCGCATGGATTGGACCACGCGCCAAAAATCGACCATCGGGAATCCCTCCTCGATGATGAACGCCGCAGAAAGATACAGCGGCCGCGCGCCGCACATCGCAAGATCGTTCACCGTTCCGTGCACCGCGAGTTTTCCTATATCGCCGCCTGGAAAAAAAATCGGCTTCACAACGTAGGAATCGGTGCTGAACGCAAGCTTCGCGCCATCGATTGAAAAAACCGCGCCGTCGTGCAACGGCGCGAGCAACGGATTGAGAAAGGCCGGCAAAATCATTTTCTCGATCAGGCGATGAGTCATTTTTCCGCCGCTGCCGTGAGCGAGTACGATTTCCTTGTGATCGGAAATGGGAATTGGGCACGAAGCGGCCAAGGCCGGCGCGCCGTTCATGGTTTCTTCTTTTAGGAGTTCAGATGACATCGTCTTCTCCCAATGCAATATGAATCAAGTCCCACGCGACATGCACGAGCGTCGCATGCACTTCCTGAATCCGATGGATGCTGTAAGACGGCACGATAAAACTGTAGTCCACCATTTCCGCGAGCCGCCCGCCGTCCTTGCCGAGCCAGGCGATGGTCATCATGTGCCGCTCGCGGGCCGCTTCCATGGCGTAGACGAGATTGGGCGACTTGCCGCTCGTGCTGACCGCCAAAGCCATGTCTCCCGGCAGGCCCAGAAGGTTCAATTGATTCACAAAAATCCGCGAGTAATCCAAGTCATTCCCTATCGCCGTTATGGTGCAAATGTCCGTCATCAGCGGAACCACCGGAAATGCGCGGCGTTTTTCGATGATCGGATGTGTGAACTCCACGCTGAAATGCAGCGCGTCACACAGGCTTCCGCCGTTGCCCATCACGAGCAATTTTTTTCCCGATTTAAAACGCTCGGCCATGTCGCGGGCCATCGCTTCGATTTGTCCGGCGTACTTGGAGAAAAACTTCTCTTTCATTTCCATGCTCTCGCCGCACTTCCGGAGGATTTTGTCACGGAACGTCTCGGTGGATTTTTCGAGCACAGTCGCTTCGTTGTTCATCGGGTCACCTCCAATTCACCTTCGCGCTTCTGGCCTTGCAAATGGCGGCCGTACGCGTAATACGCCGCGCAAGCGCCTTCCGCCGATACCATCGTCGCGCCCAGCGGATGCTCGGGTGTGCATTGCTTGCCGAACGCAGGACAATCGTGCGGCTTTTTTACGCCTTTCAACACCAACCCGCTGATGCACGCCTCCGGTTCCTTCGTATCAATCTCCTTCACGTCGAAAAGACGTTCGGCGTCATGCTCGCGAAATTCCCAGCGCAATTTATAACCGCTTTTGGGAATGGAGCCGACGCCGCGCCATTTCCGATCGCACACCTCGAAAACCTTGTTCACCAAATCCTGCGCAACGCGATTGCCTTCGCGTTGGACGACGCGGGAATATTGGTTTTCCACTTCCGCGCGGCCTTGTTCCAGTTGCCGGAGTGTCATCAAAACGCCTTCGAGCAAATCCAACGGCTCGAAACCCGTAATCACAATCGGCACGCGAAAGCGCGCCGCGATCGGCTCATACTCGCGATATCCCATTACCGCGCAGACATGGCCCGGACCGAGAAAACCCTGCACGCGATTCAACGGTGATTGCAGAATGGACGCGATGGATGGCGGCACGAGCACGTGAGAGACGAGGATGGAAAAATTTTTGACGCCCTGTTGTCGCGCCTGCCACACAGACATCGCGTTGGCCGGCGCGGTGGTCTCGAAGCCGATGGCAAAGAACACCACTTTTTTTTCAGGATTGGCCCGCGCGATCTTCAGGCAATCCATCGGCGAATACACCACGCGCACGTCCGCGCCGCGCGATTTCAGGATGAGCAAATCCACTTCCGACCCCGGCACGCGCAGCATGTCGCCGAACGAACAAAAAATCACATCCGACCGCGCCGCGATCGCCAGCGCTTTATCAATCATCTCCAGCGACGTGACACACACCGGGCATCCCGGGCCGTGGACCAGCTCGATTTCTTTGGGCAGCAAATGGTCCAGGCCGTATTTCACAATGCTGTGAGTTTGCCCGCCGCAGACCTCCATCATCACCCATGGGCGCGTTACCGTCCGCCGGATTTCGTTGACGATTTTTTCGGCGAGAGCCTGGTCGCGGTATTCATCGAGAAATTTCATGGTGAACCTCCGGGTTGAGCGGCGTCGCCGGCTTCGAACTCAGGCGTGTCCAATTCGCCCAGTTGTTTCATGGCTTCGAGCGCCTCGTAAGTGCGCCTGGCCTCTTCTTCATCCACCTTGCTCAGCGCAAAGCCGACATGCACCAGCACGTAATCGCCGCATTGGACTTCGGGCGTGTACTCGAGGCAGACTTGTTTGACCACGCCGCCGAAATTCGTCCGGCCCATGCGCACGCCCTCTGCGTCCTGTTGGATTTCAAGAACCTTACCGGGAATCGCGAGGCACATGGTTTTCCTTTCGTTCATTTTCCACTTTGCCGATGGCCACGCTGTCGCAGACCAGAACCACATCTCCCGGCTCTGCATCCGCCACCAGCGCCAGCGAAATATTTTTCAACGCCCGCCCGGCGCGCAGCCGTGCCGCCGGCAATCCGTCGGCGGCAAACACTTCCACAATATCTCCGTATAAAAGATTCATGCCGAGCAAAGCTCCTTTGTTGGAACACTGTGCAACTTTCGCGCTCGCAATGCTGCCATCACCTGCCCCAATGCTATGCCGCCGTCGTTCGGCGGAACGCGTCGATGCCAGTACGGAATAAATCCTTCCTCGCGCAAACGCCGCACTGTGCGCTCCAGTAGATATTTGTTTTGGAAACAACCGCCAGAGAGAACAATTTTTTCCTCCCCCGCCGCGCGGGCAATCGACACCATCATTTCCGCGAGTGTGTGATGAAACTTCAGGGCGATTTGACCAACTGATTTTTTCTGTCTCTTTTCTTCAAGAATTTCGAGGATCATCGGTTGCCAATCAACAATCGTGGGTCGCTGGCCGCGAAGTTTGAACTCGTAAATTCCAGTTTTGCTCCGCCTGATGGCAAACTCCAAATCCATCGCAGCCTGTCCCTCAAAATCAACGGCGTGGCGCAATCCCAGCAACGATGCCACCGAGTCGAACAACCGGCCCCCGCTGGACGTGAATGGTGAATTGGCGCCCGAGACGAGCATTTTCTGAAGCATCTTTAGTTCGCCAGTTGAAAAATCCGCAAAGGACGTCAGGTCTTCCCGCTCGAACAACGCGTCGCGAAAAATTTCATATAACAATCCGAGCGCGGCACGGCGCGGTTCTTTGACCGCAGCGTCGCCGCCAGGGAGGCGAAATCGGCGAAGCGTTGCGACGCGATCAAAATCATCTTCACCGATGACAAGAAATTCCCCACCCCAAATGGTTCCATCCAGACCGAGACCCGTGCCGTCCCAGCAGATTCCCAGCACTGGAGCTTTGAGCTTGTTCTCCGCCATGCAGGACAGGATATGCGCGTAATGATGCTGCACGCCGACGCATTGAATCTCACGATGGGACTCGCACTCTTTTTGAGCAAACTTCGTGGATAAATATTCCGGATGGAGATCGCTTGCGATGATCTCCGGCTTCGCGTCGTATAACCGCGGTAAATCGGCCGAGGAACTTTGAAATGCCGTCAACGCGGGTTCGGTTTCCAAATCGCCAATATGCTGGCTGAGGAAAACATGGTCGCCCGTTTTCAACGCGACGGTATTCTTCAATTGCCCTCCAACGGCCAAAACAGTTTCTGAATCGCTCGCACACTCCACCGCTATCGCCGCCGGCGCGTAGCCGCGCGCGGCGCGCAGCACTATTTCCCGGCCCATCACCACCCTTGTGATGGAATCATCCACGTGCCGCACTATTGGGCGATTATGCGTCAGAAAAAGATCAGCGATGCCACCCAACCTTTCGACGGCTTCATCACCATCAATGCAAATCGGCTCGTCACTGAGATTGCCGCTCGTGGCGACGACCGGAAACGCCAGTCCGCGAAGAAGCAAATGATGCAGCGGCGAATACGGCAGCATTATTCCGAGATAAGGATTACCCGGAGCAACCGAAGGCGCGAGGGCCGAACAACCGGGCATTTTTTTTAGCAATACGATGGGCGACTGAAACGACAGCAGTAATTGTTTTTCCAACTCTGTCACGCGGCAATATCCCTCGACGGATTCAAGCGAAGGCAGCATCAACGCGAACGGTTTTTCCCTGCGATGCTTGCGTTCCCGCAATCGGCGCACGGCATCCTCGTTGCGGGCATCCGCGATCAATTGAAATCCACCGATGCCTTTCAGCGCGATGATCTTCCCGGACCGAATCGCATCGATGCACTCTGCCAAAGCCCGCTCCTTGCAACAGAGAACCTCACCTTTTGCATTCCACAGCTCTATTCGCGGGCCACATTTCGGACAGGCATTGGGTTGCGCGTGAAATCTCCGGTCGTTTGGATCGTGATATTCCTGTTCGCATTCCGGACACATCGCGAATTTTTTCATCGAAGTGTTCGGCCGATCGTAGGGCAAGGCTTCGATGATGCTGAATCGAGGGCCGCAGTTGGTGCAGTTGATGAAGGGATAGCGGAAACGCGGGTTGCTCGGATCAAAAAGTTCGCGCGAACAATCGGCGCACGTCGCCATGTCCGGTAGAATGAAGGCTCTCTTTTCGCCGTCTGTGACGCTGCCGCGAATTTCAAAAGAACCATAATACGCGGGCTTGAGCGGAGACACTTTGAGAGCCGTAATCGTCGCAACGCGCGGCTTCTCATTTTCCAGCCGGACTTTAAAGCGATGGAGATTTTTTTCATCGCCTTCCACTTCAATGCTCACGCCGTGCGGTGAATTCAAAACCCATCCGCCGAGAGCGAGCTCGTTCGCGAGTCGATACACAAATGGACGGAAGCCGACGCCCTGGACGGCGCCTTGCACGTCAATTCTGGATCTTCTCAACTTCATTTATTTCTCAGCGACGGCCGGCTCCGGCGTATCGCTCAGCACTTCAAAACCGGCGAGATCCGGGCAGGCCTCTTCCACGGCGCGCCGCACGGCCAGTTCAAGCGTGATGGTGGACGATGGACAGGTTTTACAGGTGCCTTGGAGTCTTATTTGCGCGACGTCGTTTTCGAGGCGGAGCAATTCAATGTTTCCACCATGGCTTTGCATGTAAGGCCGCACTTTTTCCAATGCGCCGTGCAATCGCGTTTCCAAAGGAATTGGATGCAGGCCGTGGATGAGCAGGAGTCCGTTCACAGCCGGGTCTTTTAGCAGTCGATCGACAATTTTATCTCCCTCAGCGCCGGCGGCGTGGATTTGATTGAATATCCGCGACAAGCCTTCGCCATAAAATGCCAGCAGCGATTGCAAACATTCCTGAAGGAGCACTCGCGCCGCCGGATTCGGTTGCGTTTGGATTTGTTCGATCAATTCCTGCAAGCGCTTCCCCATCTCTCGCGAATCGGTCGCGGCGGATGGTTCACCGTTGGCGGTCGAAACGCATTCGGTGAATTGCGGCGGTGCGGGCTGGATTTTTAGATCAAGCGACATATTGAATAGTTTTGATCGCGCATTCGTGGCCTTGCGCGGCGCCGGCGGATTTTCCGCATTGCGGACATTGCAAGGTCGGCACCGGCGTATCATTGAGCGACTCCATCCAGTATTTGGGCGGGCCGTTATAACTGCAGTGCGTGCATTCCACCCGCGCCGGCACTTCCTCGATTTCCAGCGTGGAATCGCGAATGGCGGTTTGCTTCGCAACGGACTCGTAACAAAACTTTAATTGTTCCGCCTGCACACAGGTCAATTCGCCGACGGCCAACCGCACTTTCAGCACGCTGCTGACGTGATGGTTCTCCACAAATTCGAGAACGCTTTCCACAACGGACGCTGCGATGGAAAGTTCATGCATTGGCAGTCGATTGTTTCGGGGCGAGCAACGCGGCGATTTCCTCCAGACCGCGGCCGCTCTTGCAACTTGCGGGAATCACTTTGATGTCCGGCTTCAACGTGTGGACATCCTGCATTAATTGCTCCACGGACACACCCATGACGCCCGCAAGATCAGTCTTGTTGATAACCACCACGTCCGCTCCCAAAAACATGTGCGGATGCTTTTTCACCATCCACGGCCCTTCGGTCACGCTCACCACCACCATGCGGCTGCGCGAGCCCAGAGGAAATTCCGCCGGACAAATCAAATTGCCGATGTTCTCAATGAGAATGAGGTCGAGCTTGTCGAGATCAACGCGTTTGAGCGCCTTGCTGATGAGATTTGCGTCCAGATGGCAGCCGTTGACGGTGGCGATTTGCACCACCGGCACGTCCTGGCTGGCGATCTGCGCCGTGTCTTCCGCGGTGGTCGCGTCGCCGTTGAAAACCGCCACGCCATAATTCGGCTTCAACCGCTCCACCAACCGCGTGATCAGAGTCGTTTTCCCGGAGCCGATGGCGCCCATGACGTCCACCGCCACAATGTTGTGTTGATCCAACACAGCCCGATTGTCGCGCGCGATTTTTGCATTGGCTTCGAGCAGGCTGTGTTCGAGTTCAATGTCGTAGATTTCTTCGGGAACGGCTTCGATTATCGGTGTCATAGTTTTACTGGTTATTTCTTTGCGAGCCCCATGAGCGCGGTGGGTGTGTGCATTTGTTGCAGCACTTTTCCCGGGCCGAGATACATGTGCACGCCGCAGGGCAGGCAGGGATCGAAGCTGCGCACGGCGCGCATGATGTCGATGCCTTTGAATTTATCCTGGCCGTTTTCCTCGAAGATGGGCGTGTTCTGCACGGCATCTTCGTAAGGCCCGGGCGTTCCATACATATCCCGCGGACTTCCGTTCCACGGCGTGGGCGGGTACGGATGATAATTGGCGATCTTGCCATTGCGAATGACGAGGTGATGCGAGAGCACGCCACGCACGGCTTCATGGAAGCCGCAACCAATCGCCTCGTCCGGCACTTCGAACGGCGTGAAGGTTTGCGTGCGCCCGGCGTGAACTTCCTTCATCGCCTGCTCGCAGCAATAGAACGCGACCGCCGCCGCGTAAGCCTGGAAATAACTGCGGGCGCGGTTGCGTTCGATGGCATTGCTCCATTGCGGAATTTTCCACACGAATTCCTTTTCCGGCTTGGTCGCCGTTTTCGGCAGGCGAATGCGGATGGTCTTGTCGCCCGGCGCTTTCACGTAACCCAGATCGACGAGGCCCGCGAGCGCCGTGGTCCACAATCGCGCGATGGGCCCGCCGCCGGTATCGAGCGCGAGATGGTCGCCGGTGCGTTTATCCAGCCAGCGCGGCGACATGACCCAGGTATAATTGCCGTTGAAGTCGCGTTTTTGCGGCTTCGGAATCGTGGTCTGGTTCCAAGGATGCCTTCGATCGACCGCATTGCCGAGCGGATCGGTTTTTACGAACACTTCAGAATTTCCTTTCTCCGCCCAGTCCTCATAGAAAGACGAGCCGAGCAGAATGCGAATGCCGAGATTGATATCCACAAGACTGGTCGTCACCAATTCGCCGTCCACCACCACGCCGGGCGTTACGTACATGGCGCGGCCCCATTTTTCCATCGTGTGGTAACGGTAGTCGCAAACGTTCGGATCCTGGAACGAACCCCAGCATCCCAGCAGAATGCGACGGCAGCCCACTTCTTCATAACCCGGCAACGCTTCGTAGAAAAAGTTGAACAGATCGTCGTGCAGCGGAATGACCCGTTTCATGAACTCCGCGTACCTGGTCAGGCGCACCAGAAAATCAGTGAAGACCTGGATCGATGGCACCGTGCCGACGCCGCCGGGATACAACGTGGACGGATGCACATGGCGGCCTTCCATCAGGCAAAACATCTCCCGCGTCAACCGGCTCATCACCAGCGCTTCACGATAGAATTCGCCTTCGAACGGATTCAACGCTGTCATGATGTCCGCGATTGTCTTGTAGCCATGATCCTTCGCCTGGGGCGCTTCGGTTTTTTTCGCCTTTTCCCACACACCGGGATTGGTTTCGCGCACCATCATTTCGCAGTAATCGACTCCCACCAGGTTGTCCTGAAAGATGCAATGGTCGAACATGTACTCCGCAGCCTCGCCCAAATTATAAATCCACTCCCCGAGCGGAGGGGGCTTGATGCCATACGCCATGTTCTGCGTGTAAACAGAACAGGTAGCGTGGTTGTCTCCGCAGATGCCGCAGATGCGGCTCGTGATGAAATGCGCGTCCCGCGGGTCCTTGTTCCTCATGAAGATTGAGTAACCACGAAAAATCGAGGACGTGCTGTGGCACTCCGCGATTTTCTTTTTTTCGAAATCAATCTTCGTGTAAATACCGAGGCTTCCCACGATGCGAGTGATGGGATCCCAACTCATCTCCACGAGATTGCTCTTGGGCGCGGCTGTTCTCGGGGCTGGTTCGGTTAAAGTTGCTCCTGCCATAAATCCTCCTATTCGACCGTTGTATGCTGTTCCTGCCGGCGGGAAACACGGCCGTTTCCACTTCCGTCGCCGTAGAATTTCGGTTCGTAGCCGGTGGTCAATTCACCGCCGCGATGACGCCATTTTGGCTCTTTATCGAGCGTGCGATTGGTGATGGCGCGCAACGAGCGTATTAAGATTCCATATTTGCTGATGATGGAGCTGGACAAGGTCGCGCCCGGCGGCTCATCCATGAACGGCATGAATTTGTCGGGAAAACCGGGCATCGTGCAGCCGATGCAAATGCCGCCGACGTTCGGGCAACCGCCGATGCCATCCATCCAGCCGCGCTTGGTGACGTTGCAATTCACGACGGGGCCCCAGCAGCCGATTTTGACGAGGCACTTGGGCGAGCCGTATTCATGCGCGAAATCGCCCTGTTCATAATAAGAGCCGCGGTCACAGCCTTCGTGGACTGTCTTGCCGAAAAGCCACGTCGGCCGGAATTGTTCATCCAGCGGAATAATGGGGGCGAGACCCGCGACCTGATACAGCAGGTACAGGAGCGTCTCCATCATGTTGTCC
>Ga0134126_10011660_pt1 | contig 11097 bp, 7 predicted proteins | sample KB31752_FD_96881 | JGI IMG/M metagenome (GOLD analysis project Ga0134126, IMG submission 96881) | Terrestrial soil microbial communities with excess Nitrogen fertilizer from Kellogg Biological Station, Michigan, USA - KB3-175-2 | ecosystem: Environmental > Terrestrial > Soil > Unclassified ... | reverse complement strand
TTCTTCTTTTTGCGTGATCAGCAACTCGCTCGGATTGGTGACGCCGCGCATGCCCTGCTCGGTCATTTCATAAATGCCGAGTTCCGCTGTGCTGCCAAAACGATTTTTCAACGTGCGAAGGATGCGATATGCATAATGACGGTCTCCTTCGAATTGCAGAACGGTGTCTACCATATGCTCCAGCATCTTCGGACCCGCGATGCTCCCGTCCTTGGTAATATGCCCTATCAGGAAGACGGGAGTATGAGTCTCTTTTGCAAAACGCTGGAACTCCGAGGTACATTCCCGGATCTGGGAAACGCTGCCGGCCGAAGATTCAATGTAAGGAGACTGCAGGGTCTGTATCGAATCTACGATCACCAGCCCGGGGCGCAGCTTCTTTATCTCCTGGAAGATCGTTTGCGTGGAAGTCTCCGTCAGCAGGAAGAAATCATCATTGCGGATGCCGAGACGATCGGCGCGCATTTTTATTTGCTGTTCGCTTTCTTCTCCGCTGATATAGAGAGTTCGCAGACCGGGCAGTCTCAGACCGTTTTGTAAGAAGAGCGTGCTTTTGCCGATGCCAGGTTCACCTGCTACCAGCACGATGCTACCTGGGACGATCCCGCCACCCAATACCCTGTTAAGCTCAGGGTCCGTGCTCATGATCCTCTCTTCTCCGACGCTTACTACCTCTCCGAGCGATATGGAACGTGTTTCTTTTTTGCCGTTGGAAATTTTTTTCCAATCAGTCTCGGGCAATTTGTTGTCCTTGGTGATGACTTCTTCGACAAAAGTGTTCCATTGTTCGCAGGAAGGACATTTGCCCAACCATTTTGCGCTTTCATGCCCGCAGTTGGTACAGAAAAATGCCGTTCTCATCTTACTCATGCGGTAAAGTTAACATCCTGTGTACTCTTCAAGGTCCCTATTTTGGAAATCCGATTAGTTGAAATGAAAAACTGCAGGTGAAAAATGAAAAGAAGGAGAGGTGATATCGGCGGCATTTAAAAAAAGTAAAAGGGCCAGCTAAATCGCCAGCCCCTTACTTACTAACCCATTAAATTCTTGCACTAAATTACAAATTAGCGTCACATTGCAAAATAAATTTTTGATGGTGTGAATAACTTTGAAGCCTTTTTTAGCGCGCCCAAAATCCGAAACATCACGTATATAAAACACTGAAGAACAATGAATTATGGGGCTTTGTAAAATGCCCCTCGCTCAAAGGTCTTTCTTTAAAGGCTTGAAAATTAACCTGCCTAAATTCACAAAAATTTTTTGAAAAAAATTTGTCGGCGGATCGGGAACAAGGACATGAAAATTTTCATGCATACCCTGAAGATGGTCAAAATAATACCTCCGGCATGCGATTTTTTGTGACCCGGATATATTTAAAAAAACCCCCATTTAAACCTGCCGGCCTTCGGCCTAAACAAATCATTCCTAATTGCTTGGCAGCAATCATCCCCCAAAAGTCCTAAGCGGGCGCCTCACTGCATACTATTTTCCGTGAAATAAATTTTTCATGTAAGAGCAGGGACCTAATGCCCTGACAACAAAGAAATTGCGGATTCGTAAAAAACGCACTACAACAAGTTCATAAAAAAATGTTAAGGTTAAATTAATTTCTAATTAAAAATGAACTAATTTAAATTGTCGGAGTTGACATCGGTTTAAAAATGGGGGATATTGATTAATAGGCTGTGCTTCAGTATTTTACGTTGTTGACCGCGAGATGAGATTTCATAGTGAAGGATAATTGTTCACTATTAATAACTACACATGAGAGAACTTCACTGCTTGCTGGTGGGCAATCTGCTGCTCATTGGCGAAGGACAATCTACGCAGAATCCCACCCCATTCATTAAGAACAGTAAAGGCGTTACCGGCTCGAATGACGAGTTCCGTAGCGCCTTTATTCATTATACCATTAGAACATCGTACCAGGTAACATTATTCAAAGAATGTGTGACTCAATGTTGACAGTGAAAGACGGCCCCGGTTTCTACCGGGGCCATATTTTTGCACTTATGTTAATTCCTTAATCTAATTCAAAAGATTTGGTATATTCAAGGACTTCACTGGCACACGGAGTCTTCTTAATCACTGTCTCGTAGGGTTTTCACAACCACTGTCCTACAAGGGTTGCACAATGGGAACAAAATCCATTGGTATTACTTCAACCTTAACTACACATGAGAAGGCTTCATTGTTGGCTCATGGGCATATGTCTGCTCATGGGTCTTGGCCTATTCGGCCAGACTTCACCAGTCTTGGGGCGAGTGACGGATCCATCCGGAACGCCTATTCCAAATGCAACAATCCGGATTAAAGGTGTCAAAGGAGGCACCAGCGCCGATGCCAACGGGTCTTTCACGATCAGGGCAGCGGGGAACGCGACGCTGGTCGTCTCAGCCGTCGGTTACGAGCAGGCGGAGATACCCATCGATCACAGAACCGCGGTCACTTTGATGCTGCGGCCATCGAATCTCGCACTTAGTGAAGTGGTCGTTACGGCACTGGGTGTCAGACGGGACAAAAAGATCCTGGGCTATTCGGTCACCACCGTCGGCAAACAGGACGTCGAGCTCCGCCCCGAAGAAGACGTGACCCGCATCCTGCAAGGCAAAACGCCCGGCGTAGACATCCTGGCGACCAGCGGTATCTCGGGTTCCGGCACCAACATTAGCATTCGCGGCATCAGCACCATCTCGGGTGGTCCTTCGACTCCACTCTTTATCGTGGATGGTGTACCATTCGATGCCAGTAGCAATGTGAACAACAACTTCCAGTATGGCGGAGGTATTTCGGCCTCCAGCCGGTTTCTCGATCTGGATCCCAACGACATCGAAAGCGTCAGCGTACTCAAGGGTCTGGCCGCGGCCACGATCTACGGGGAAGCGGGACGCAACGGCGTCATCCTCGTCACGACGAAGGGCGGCTCCGGACGAAAGACCAATAAGAAGATGGAGATCACCGGCTCTCAATCGATATTCACCAATAAGGTGGCCAATCTCCCGGACTATACCAGCAAGTACGGCGGCGGTTTCGACCTGGCGCCTTCCGCGGCTTTCAGCAACTGGGGTCCCCTGTTCACCAATCCGCCTTTGCAGGTAGCTTATTCACCTTCACTGGTGGCGGCCTTTCCGCAGCTGTATTCCGGAAAGACCCAGGACTTTAAGAACTATGCCAATAACGTAAGCGGCTTCTTCCGGACCGGGCTTGTCAGTACGACCTCGGTGAATGTAGCGACCTCGGGACAAAATAGCACCTTCAACGCCAACTATACCTATCTGTCGGACGATGGCTTCACGCCCAACAACAGAGTCTACAAGAACAATTTCGGACTCGGTGGCACCGCCAAACTGGCCAACAACTTTAGTGCAAACGCGGTCCTCAACTTTGCCATCACCGATATGCAAACGCCGACGGTAGGCGCCAATGGCGGAGGCGGCAGCGCGGACGTTGCTTCAGTCTTCGGCGACCTGATCTTCACGCCCAGAAGCGTCAATCTGATAGGTCTTCCCTTTCAGAATCCCGTGGATGGATCGAGCGTCTATTACCGCAATGGCAACGATATAGAGAACCCGCTCTGGACGGCCGCCAATGACGTTTCCTCCGATAAGACGTACCGGACCTTCGGTACGTTCGGTCTCAAATACGATATAATGAAGGGGCTTTCGGTTAACTATCGTTTTGGCCTCGACTTTTATCAGGAATACCAGACACTGGATGTCAACAAAGGCGGTAAACAGGGCGGCGCCGCTTATGTAGGCGGCTTATACCGGACGACCAATATCCAAAACTCCATTATTAACAATACGGCATTCGTCCAGTATTCCACCCCTTTCGCCAAGAACTTTCAACTGGATGCCCAGGCGGGTTTCGACTTCCGTCATGACCACTACAACCAGAACGGGTTGAAAAGCACCCAGCAGATCGTTTTCGGTCTTTTCGACCATAGCAACTTCATCAGCCATGATATCTACGATGAGGGCGGCGGAGACCTGGACTACCGGTCGGAAGAGATCAGGGAAGGCGTTTTCGGCCAGGCTACCATCGGGTATAAAGAGTGGATCTATCTGACCGGCACTGCACGCAATGACTGGGTCTCTACCCTCGAACCGGCCCATCGCCAGCAGCTCTATCCCGGCATCAGCATGTCCTTCATCCCTACCTCCGCAATCTCCGCGCTCGAAGGCAGCAAGACGGTCAACTATCTGAAGCTCCGTCTGAGCTATGCTACCAGCGCCCACTTCCCGACACCCTACAATACGCGTCCCTATATCAACCTGTCGACAAATGCCTTCGTGGACAAGGGCGGGAACGTCATCAATATCGCGTCGATACCCAGCCAGGTGCCCAATCCCGATCTGAAGCCTGAATTGATCACGGAAGAGGAAGCCGGGATCGAAGGTAGATTCTTCGACAGCCGGGTCAGTATCGACCTGACGGGGTATTTCCGGACGGCCAAAAACCAGATCCTCAACCGGCAGCTGGACGCTTCTACCGGCTATAGCTATACGACTATCAACGCGGGTGCGGTGGATAATAAAGGCATAGAAGCCTCGTTGACCGTTACCCCTATACGTAGCAAGGACTGGACCTGGGACCTTACCGGGAATTTCTACCTCAACCGCAGCAAGGTCCATGACCTCCCTGTCGATATCAAACAGATCGAGCTCAACGGCGGAGGCTATTCGAACCGCGGCGGCTTCGCCATCAATGGCAAACCGCTCGGCATACTCGAAGGCTCCTATACCCTTGTGGATCCGAAGAGCGGCAAGAAGGAAGTCGATAACAACGGGTATTACCTCGGTGCTCCCGACATCGCCGTTATCGGCGACCCGACACCCAGGTACAAGCTGACCGGCATTTCGACACTGACCTGGAAATATATTTCCTTCCGAATCCAGGTGGACTATACCCATGGCGGCGCGATGTGGTCCAACACGGCGCGCACGATGCTGGCCAGGGGCGTTACCAAAGACACGGATTTCGACAGGACGCTGCCCTATACCATCCCCAATACGGTCAAACAGGACGGTACGCCCAACGATATCCAGCAGAGCGTGGATAATATCTATTTCAACTCCTATGGTTTCGGTCCGGACGGCGAATCGGTTTGGGATGCGACGGTCATTCGCTTGCGGGAAGCATCGCTTTCGTTCTCCATGCCGGCGAAGATGTTAAAGAATACACCTTTCGGTGCTGCATCGCTGAGCATTTCGGGGACAAATCTTTGGTACCTGGCGCCATATTTCCCGAAATACACGCGTTTCGACCCCGAAGTCAACAGTCTGGGTATTACCAATGCCAAGGGCCTGGATTTCTTTGCCGGACCCAGCTCCCGCCGTTTGGGGGCCAGCCTGAGACTATCCTTCTAATCTAAAAATGAACTACCATGCGATCGAAATTAAATCGACTCATCATAACCGCTTTCTGCTTCTCGGTGGTTTTCTTTCTGGGAAGCTGTAACAAGCAATTAAGCCCGTTACTGAACAACCCCAGCGTGCCTTCGACCTCGGCGGCAAGCCCCGACCTGTATCTCAACAATCTCCAGCTGGCGTTCAAGAATTTTTTCCAGAACGCCACCGATATTACCGATCAGATGACCCGGCAGGAGATCATGTATGGACCTACTTACTACAACGCTTTTGCACCGACGAGCTTCGACGGCATCTGGCAGACGGCCTACGAAAGCGTGATGCTCACTGCCAACACGATGATCCCGATCTCGGAATCAAAGGGTGAGACCATCCATGCCGGCATTGCCCAGGTATTAAAGGCATATACCATGATCACGCTTGTGGATCTTTTCGGCGATATACCTTACTCACAGGCGCTGCACGGCGTCGCAGTTCCGAACCCCGTGGTAGATAAAGGGGCGGCAGTTTATGACTCTGCAGAGGCGCTGCTTGATTCCGCCATCGCCAACTTCGCCATAAAGGCGTCGGCCAACCCGTCCAACGATCTATTCTACGGCGGCAGCGCCAAGAACTGGACGCGCCTGGCAAACTCCCTGCTTTTAAAGGCATATATCCAGACCCGTCTTGTGGACAATAGCGTCACGGCGAAGATCGCAGCATTGGTCACCGCGAACAACCTCGTCACTTCGGCTTCACAGGATTTCGTGTTCGGCTATTCCACACATAGCCAGGCCCCTGACGCCCGGAATTCGCATTATGTCGGCAACTATGGAACGGACAACGGCGCCGGCGACTATATCGGAACCTGGTTCATGTGGGAGCTGGCGGATGCCAAGGGCTTCCAGGACCCCCGCACACGTTATTATCTGTATCGGCAGTGTACCGATGTCTATTCTGACCCTCGTACGGCGAGCCAGACGACACGGCAATTTGCCATTCCGTGTCTTTACCGCACCGATCCCTATGCACCCGGCGTTCCTTACTGTCTTGTGGATAATGGGTATTGGGGCAGGGACCATGGCAATAATGAAGGCATTCCGCCGGACAACTCGCTTCGCACGACCTGGGGGCTATATCCGGCAGGCGGGGCATTCGATTATGATCAGAACCTTGCTATCGGTCAAAGCACCGGCCGGGAATCCGGCGCTGGCGGAGGCGGGATCAACCCGATCTGGTTGTCGTCCTTTACTTATTTCCTCGAGGCCGAAGCCGCTCTCATCCTGGGCACACCGGGCGACCCGAAGGCATTGACCATTTCGGGCGTCGATGCCTCGATCAATAAAGTGGCTGGTTTTCCGGCAGCCATCGGCTACAAGCTCCCCACTTCGGATACGACGATGCTCATAACGGCCACCAACACGGCAAAATATGAGAATGCCGTTGGCACCCAGTACTCGGCCGCTTCTACCACGGCCGCAAAATTGAACATCATCGAGACGGAATATTATCTGGCAGCCTGGGGCAATGGCCTGGAAACCTATAACAATTACCGGAGGACAGGATGTCCCAATAATTTCCAGCCCACGCTGGATCCGAATCCGGGTTTGTTCATCCGCAGTTTCTTCTATCCGTCGGTATACGCCAATTTCAATAAGAATGCGGTCCAAAAGACGACCACCAATGTGAAGGTATTCTGGGATAACAACCCGGACAATTTTGTCTATTAAAAATAAACACATGAAAAGATTCATCATATCCGTCGCCGGGATCGGCTGTCTGTTCGTGCTGATCCATGGTTGTGCGAAAAAGACTATCTCCGGGGATTACAAAAATCTTATCCTGGGGTCGTATGTCACGCTGGATTCAACCATCAACAACATCCTGGATGTAGGCAATTCGGGCAGCACGGTCTCCATCATGGTCGGGAAAACCGTAGGATCGGCTGTATCCTCGATCAATATCTATGTTGCTACGGGCTCCAATTCGGAAGACACCACGGGATGGAAATTGATTAAATCCGTCACTTATTCCAGTGGCGCCGTACTGAGTGTTTCCACGGCCGAACTTACAAAGGCCCTGGGTATCGCGCCGGCTCCTGGGAACAAGTATACGCTGCAAAACCAGGTCGTCACCAAAGATGGCAGGCGATATGCCACGAACAACACGCCGGACACCTATAACAGCTTTCCTGCCTACAATATGGCGCTCACCTGGTATGCGACCTGTGTCTGTGCCTTTACGGGTAATATGGCAGGTGACTACTATCTGACGAAAGACGTTTGGAATGACTATGGAGCCAGCGGCTCCAACCCGGTGCTAATCCCCGGCGCGGTCAAGGACGGACCCGGCGCCAACCAGATATCTATTTATGTCTATCCCGGCGCCCCGGCAGGCGGCGTGGAGACGGGGCCGATGATCGTGAACGTTAACCCCGTCACCGGAGCGGCTACGATCGTTAAATCCGATATCGGTAATTACGGCGGCCCGTCGTCCGAGACGACCGTCACCGGAAAAGGCTTTGTATTCGACTGTGTGGGCGTGATCGATCTCTCTATAACTTTCAACTATGGGGGATCGCCTTATGCCAACCAGGAAATGATACTTCAGAAGACTCCATAAAACACCGGGGCGTCCTAAAAGGACGCCCCTTTTTTTATAATTTTATCTCGTCTTCCTGTTTGTCGAAGAAATGGAATTCGGTGAGATGGTAATTGGTATTGGCGCGGATGCGGATCTTCTGTTTGTATTTCCAATGCCAGTTCCATTGCCGGCTGCCGATGCCGAAAAGCCTCCCTTTGGTCAGATAGGCATGCATGATCGGGTGCACGGCAAGAATGAGGTCCTTATGCTGATGATTGATCAGGTAACTTAAATTCTTTTCGATCTCGTCCTCCAGGATCAGCGCGGAGGAGATCTTTCCGGTGCCATTGCAGGTAGGACAAACTTCCTGCGTGTTGATGCTCACCTCCGGCTTCATCCGCTGGCGCGTTATCTGCATCAACCCGAACTTGGAAATGGGCAGAACAGCGTGTTTGGCCCTGTCCGTTCGCATGAAATTCTCCATGGCCTCTATCAGCTTCCGTTTGTTGTCTGGCAGCTTCATATCGATGAAATCCACCACGATGATCCCACCCAGGTCACGGAGCCGCAGCTGTCTCGCGATCTCTTCAGCCGCCTCCATATTTGTTTCCAGGGCATTCTGCTCCTGGTTGTTGCTGACGCTTTTATAACCGCTGTTCACATCGATGACGTGCAGCGCCTCGGTATGTTCGATGATGAGATAGGCGCCACTGGGCAGGTTCACCGTTTTGCCAAAGGCGGCCTTTACCTGCTTGGTCACGCTGAACTGGTCGAATATCGGCGAACCATTATGATAATAGGACACGATATCGATCTTGTCCGGGGCTATCCGCTGGATATAACTCCTGGTATCGTTGAAAATATTCCGGTCGTTGATGACGATCTTGTTGAAATCCTCATTCAGCAGATCGCGAAGCATGCTGGTGGTCTTGGTCTGCTCGCTCAGTATCTTCGCCGGCGCTACCGCTCCCTTCAGATTGTGCTGGATCATTTTCCAGGTGGCTACGAGGTCTGTAAGATCCTCATGCAGCTCGGCCGTATTCTTGCCCTCCGCCGCGGTACGTACGATCACCCCGAAATTCTTCGGTTTGATGGCTTCCACTATCTTTTGAAGACGTTTGCGTTCGTCGGAGGAATGGATCTTTCTGGAGACCGCGACGATATCATTAAATGGAGTGATGACGACGAATCTCCCCGGCAGGGAGATTTCGCAGCTGAGCCTGGGGCCTTTCGCGGCAATCGGCTCCTTCAATATCTGTACGAGAATATGAGGCTTGCCGTTGAGCACCTCATTGATCTTCCCTGTCTTGATGATCTCGGGCTCCACCTGGAAACTGCCGAAATCGAACCCGCCCGTACTCGAATCATTCATCGCCTGACCCGTGAATTTCAACAGGCTGCGGGCATATGGGCTAAGATCGGTATAATGCAAAAAAGCGTCCTTTTCGAAACCTACGTCTACAAATGCGGCATTCAGACCGGGGATCAGCTTTTTGACCTTTCCCAGGTATAAATCACCGACCGCAAAGCTGGCATCAGCTTTTTCGTGGTGTAACTCTACCAGTTTTTTATCTTCCAGTAGAGCTATTTCGACACCCTGCGGCGTTGCGTTTATAATAAGTTCCTTATTCAAGCGTATCGAGCGTTTTCCATCAACATCAACCTTTTCATTCAATCCTCTGCTATCGGGCGGATTCATGCGGGGAAAAAGATGCTACTTATTCTTCTTCTTATGGCGATTCTTCCTCAGTCTTTTCTTACGCTTGTGCGTCGCAATTTTATGACGCTTACGCTTTTTACCACAAGGCATACTTAATGCTTTTTTTTAGTTAATAAATAGATATCCAATTTCATTCCTCGGGCGACGGCCCAAACCACCCCCTATTTAAGCGAATTGATCCGCTGATCGATCTCCTTTACCATTTCCGTTTGCCGGGGGTCGAGCTGTTTTTTTGCGGCTTGATACCACCTGATGGCATCCGCCTTATCGCCCTTTTGCTGCTCTACTTCGGCCAGTAGGAGGATCGCTTCGATATTGCCGGGTTCATGTCGGACAACGGTTGTCAAACGTTCAACAGCTTTATCCAATTGTCCTGATTCCAAACCTCCCCAACCCAACATCAGCTGAGCATACATATTGGTGGAATCCCGGCGCGCTACTTCCAGGATCCGCTGAATTCCCTGCATCACTTCCATCGGGTTCCCCGCCTGTGCGCCGAAAATGTAGGTGGCCCCTAGCCCCACTTTGGTTGAATCGTTGTTAGGATTCAGCTCTAATGCCTTTTCAAACAACTCTTTAGCGTCGGTGGCCATCCAGCTTTTCAAGGCCGGATTATCCTGTTGCTGTAAACCCTGTAACAAGATTTGGGCTGCGAAGGTAAGGTTTGTTTGAGATTTTTCCAATTTGGCCGCTTCTCCCGTGTAGTAAGCATACAATAACAAACCATTTTGAACCGAGTCCTTCCAGAAATCAGCAAGCTGGCGGTAGGCATTCGCCTGCTGGTTTTTGACATCGCCGCGGACGACAGAGTGTTCGAGCCTGTTCACATAAGATAACTGCGCAGGAGTCAAATCTGCACGAGCATCCTTTAGAATTTCCTGTAAACCAATGGATTTAACAGGGGAATTTCCCTGAACGCCGGCCATTGCGGCGTTTGGTTTCTGATGTGGCGGAACAGTTTGTCCAAAAAAATAGATAACGAGTAGCAAGAGCACCCCGGTGCCGGCTACCAGATACTGCTGTCTCTTCATGCTAATGATTAGAGACGCAAATTTACATCTCTTCGTCCGGGTTTGGCTGATCTTCCTTCACGGACTGCAACTTTTTTACTTCCGCTACAAATTCTTTCGCAGGTTTGAACGCAGGAATGAAATGCTCCGGTATATGGACAGCCACATTCTTCTTTATATTGCGCCCTATCTTTGCAGCCCGCTTCTTCGTGATAAAACTTCCGAACCCACGGATATAAATATTTTCTCCCTGGGACAAGGTTTCTTTCACTTCTTTGAACATGGTTTCCAGCGTCACTAAGACGTCGACTTTAGGTATACCTGTTTTTTCCGATATTTGGTTAACTAGGTCTGCCTTTCTCATGGGGATTAAGTTTTATAAGTTTCTGATTTTAAATATATAACAAAATTATTAATTCACAACTCATTATGCTTG
>Ga0134126_10011659_pt1 | contig 11099 bp, 11 predicted proteins | sample KB31752_FD_96881 | JGI IMG/M metagenome (GOLD analysis project Ga0134126, IMG submission 96881) | Terrestrial soil microbial communities with excess Nitrogen fertilizer from Kellogg Biological Station, Michigan, USA - KB3-175-2 | ecosystem: Environmental > Terrestrial > Soil > Unclassified ... | reverse complement strand
CGCGCCGAGTATTACGGACTCGACCAGGCGCTGGTGGAGGCGATGGGCTGATGAATGGCGCGCAATTCCTGCTCATCTTCGCCCTCGCGCTGCTGACGGTCGTCGCCGGCTGGTGCGCTTTCGCGCCCGCCGGTATGCGCGAGCGTCTCGCCAAGCGCGCGCTTGCCGCGGTGAAAAAAGGCGCCGCGCCGAAGAAGCGCGACATCCCGACCCTGCGCCTCAATCCGAATGCGACGCGGCTCGATATCCTCACCGGCCGCATCCTGCCCAATCCCGAGCATTGGCGCCGCCTGCTCGAGCGCAGCGGCACCGGCTGGTCGCTCGGCAAGTTCGGCACCGTCGCTGCGATCGTCGGCATCGTGACCGTCATCGTCGCGATGCTGTTGCGCGTTCCCACGGTCTTCGCCTGGGGCGTCGGCGGCCTTGCCGGCTGGTATCTGCCGCGGCTTTACATCTATTGGATGATCAAGCGGCGCAGCAAAAAATTCCTCGCACTGTTCCCGGACGCGATCGGCTTGATGGTGCGCGGCGTGCGCTCCGGCCTGCCGGTGACCGAGACGATCATCAATGTCGGCCGCGAGATGAAAGGCGTGGTCGGCTACGAGTTCCGCAAAGTGTCGGACCAGATCCAGCTCGGCCAGCCGCTCGACGAAGTGCTGTGGCAGGCGGCAGGCCGCATCGACCTCGCCGAATTCACGTTTATGTGCATCTCGTTCTCGATCCAACGCGAGACCGGCGGCAATCTCGCCGAGACGCTCGACAATCTCGAGCAGCTCCTGCGCAATCGCAAGCAGATGCAATTGAAGATCCGCGCCTATTCATCGGAAGCGCGCGCGAGCTCGATGATCATCGGCTCGCTGCCCTTCATCATGCTCGCGCTCTTGAGCGTGGTGAATTGGCCCTATATCTCGACGCTCTTCTATTCCCATGGCGGCCACATGCTGCTCGCCGCCGCCGCCGGCTGTCTCATCCTCGGCATCGCCGCGTTGACCAAACTCGCGAGCTTCGAGATATGAGCGGCCTCGTCTCCACCATGATGGGCTGGGGCGGCGACAATCTGATGTCGGGCCTGCTGATGGCGCTCATGCTCGGCGCGATGGTAGTCGGCTATTTCGCCGCCGCGCCCGGCAATCCGCTCGCTACGCGCCTTGGCACGCTGAAGGATCGCGTCAGCGGCAAGGCGCCCGTCGGCAAAAAGCAGAACTTCAAATTTACTTTCTCGATGGCGACGCTGAAAAAGCTCGTCGAAGCGCTGAAGCTGACGCGCGGCGAGGAAGCGCAAAGCACCGCCGACAAGCTCCTCAAAGCGGGCTACCGCTCGCGCGAGGCGCTGGTCGTCTATATGGGCATCCGCCTGCTGCTGCCCGTTATCCTGACCAGCATCGTCTTCATCGTCGTCGCGATGTTCCACCTGGCGACGATGCAGCTCATGCTTTCCGGCAGCGGCATCGCGATCTCTGCCACCTACCTGCCGCCGATGGTGCTGAAAAAGATCACCGCGGCACGCAACCGCCGCTTCACCCGGGCGCTGCCCGATGTGCTCGATTTGCTGGTGATTTGCGCCGAAGGCGGCCTTAGCCTCGACGGCGCGCTGAGCCGCGTGTCACGCGAGTTCCGCCGCTTCCTGCCGGAGATGGCGGATGAGCTAGGCCTGACTGCAATCGAACTCGGCTTCCTGCCGCAACGCCGGGACGCGCTCGACAACCTCGCCAAGCGCGTCGACATCCCCGGCATGCACAGCCTTACTCATACGCTGATCCAGACCGAGCGCTATGGCACGCCGCTGGCGCAATCGCTGCGCGCGCTCTCAACCGAGCTGCGCGAAGAGCGCATGCTGAAGGCCGAAGAGAAAGCGGCAAAGCTGCCGGCGACCATGACGGTGCCGATGATCGTCTTCATTCTGCCGGCGACCTTCATCATCCTGGTCGGGCCGGCGGCGATCAACGTCTTCCGGGTGATGCACCACTAAGCGTCAGCGCTTGCGCCCGCGTTTCGCTTTTGCTTGGGCTTTCGCTTTCGCCTTGGCTTTGGGCTGAGCGCGTTTCGCAGGCGCCGCCGGCTTCGGCAATTTGATCTTCAGCAGCCGCGCGGCATTGCCCCCGAGAATCGCATCCTTATCCGCCCGCGTCAGCTTCGCCGTCTCAACGAAGCGCACCGCATCGGGCAGCGCCATGTCGTAGGGATAATCCGTCCCCAGGATGATGTGATCGCTCCCGTAAAGCCCGGTCAGATAATCGAGCTGGTGGTGGGTGAAGACGATCGTGTCGAAATAAAGCTTCTTCAGATAGTGGCTCGGCGGCCGCTTGATCACCTGGCGGCAATCGGGGCGCGCGCGATGCGCGTGATCGTAGCGGCCGCTATAGGCCGCCGCGTAACCACCGCCATGCGCGAGGCAGATCTTCAGCTTGGGATAGGATTCGAGCACGCCGCCGAAGATCATATGGCTGATCGCGACCGTGGTATCGAGCGGGTTGCCGATGACGTTGATGAAATAATGCTCGGCAAGGCGCTGGCCATCGGTGAAGCCCGCCGGATGCATGAAGATCATGACGTCGAGTTCTTGCACCTTGGCGAAGAAAGGACGGAAGCGCGGATCGGATAATTCGACGCCTCCGATATTGGTGCCGATCTCGACACCCCGCAGACCGAGCTCCTTGACCAGCCGCTCGAGCTCGGCGACGGCAAGCTCGGGCGCTTGCAGCGGTACGGTGCCGAGACCAACGAAGCGATCGGGATGCGAGGCGACGACCTCGGCGATGCGGTTGTTGATCAGCCGCGCGCATTCGCGGCCGAGCTCGGGCTCGGCCCAGTAGTAATAGGTCGGCGAGGGCGAGACCGCCTGGATGTCGATCCCCATGCGATCCATGTCCTTGATACGCTGCTCGACCGAGGTGAGCTGCGTCCGGATGGTCTCCTCCTGCTTGCGCCCGACCTCTTTCGTGATCGCGCTCGAGAAGGTCAGCATCGCCTCGCGTGTCGGATCGAAGACATCTTTCGTTAGCGCCGCGGCTTCGGGCATCATGACATGGCAGTGGATGTCGACCGTGGCACTGTGCCGGCCGCCCTTGGCGCGGGCGCGCAATGGCGAGGTGTGGGAAGCGGACGCAGGCAGGCAGGAATAGAACATGCGGACCTCTTGGGCGTGAGAATCAGGAAATATCGGATGGCGATATAGTGCGCCTGCCGCCACATCCGTGTGGAAAAGCCTGCCTTCCGGCGGTCGCGGTCATGAGACCCCGAGAAATTGCTTTTTATGGCCCTAGCCTATGGCATTTTTGCCTAACGGTCCACCTTGCCCGGGCCGCGCCCCGTCTCTAAGGTGCAGAGTAAGCGAATGGGACGACGCGTGAAACGGCAGAGCCAGCAACAAGAAGCTAACACGGGATCCCGCGACACAGTCACGAAGGCCGCGACCCCCCGTCCCCGGCACCGTATGGCGCCCCAGGACCGCGAGCGCCTCATCCTCGACAATGCCCTCCGCTTTTTCGCCGAGCGCGGCTTGGCCGGCGAGACGCGCGAGTTGGCGCGGCGGCTCGGTGTCACGCAATCGCTGATCTATCGCTATTTCCCGAGCAAGGACGTGCTGATCGAGCGCGTCTACGAGAAATGGTTCAACGAATCTTGGAACCCCGCCTGGACCGAGTGGATCAGCGAGCGACGCCTTAGCCTCGAAGAGCGGCTGCTCGCCTTTTATCGCGATTACGTGCGGCTGGTTCATACCTATGAGTGGGTCCGGCTGTTCGCTTTCTCCGGCTTGGACGGGCTGCCGCACCACGTCCGTTACGTCATGCGCAATCGCGAGCATATTTTCCCGCGCATCGCCGGCGAGCTGCGGCACGATCACGGCCTGCCCGGCCTGGACGAGCTTCCCATGACCGAGTTCGAGCACGACCAGATCTGGGCGCTGCACGCGACACAATTCTATATCGGCCAGCGCCGTTGGCTTTTCGGCCTGGCAACGCCCCGCGATGTGAACGATGTCATGGCGACGCGTGTGCACAGCTACGTCACCGCTGCGCCGGCACTGGTCAAAACGCATTTCGCGGGCCTCCTCACCAAGCGGCTGGCCAGCGGCTGATCGATGGCGGAAGCCGGACCACCTTCCTTCGAGATGCTGAAAGCACGGGCGCGGGCGCTCGTGCCGAGCTTCCGCGCCCGCGCGACCGAATGCGAAGAGCTGCGCCGCGTGCCCGATGAAAGCATTGCCGAGCTGCATAAGAGCGGACTTTTCCGCATGCTGCAGCCGAAGCGTGTCGGCGGCAGCGAGTTGCCTTACCGCGCCCTGGTCGATCTCTGCGCGATCCTCGCCGAAGGCTGCGGCTCGACCTCCTGGGTCGTCGCCAACCTTGCCAGCCATCACTGGATGCTGGCGATGTGGCCGGAGCAGGCGCAGAACGAAGTGTGGGGCGAATCACCCGATCATCTGATCGGCTCGGCGCTGGTCTTCCCCAGCGGCAAAGCGACGGCGGTGAGCGATGGCTATGTGCTGAGCGGCCGCTGGCCGTTCTCCAGCGGCGTCGATGCTTCGCAGTGGAATTTCGTCGGCGGCATCGTCCATGACGCGAAGGACAAGCCGATCGAGCAGCGCTGCTTCCTCGTCGGCGCCGGCGACTACCGTATCATCGACACCTGGTATGCAGCGGGATTGCGCGGCACCGGCAGCAAGGACATCGAGATGAAAGATGTGTTCGTGCCGGCGCATCGCACCTTGCCGCTGACGGCGCTGGTCGGCAACGGCGCAGCACCCGGCTACGCGATCAATCCCTCGCCGCTCTACAGGCTGCCGGTGCTCGGCCTTTTTGCTTTCGTGGTCAGCGGCGTGTCGCTCGGCCTGGCGCGCGGCGCGATCGGCGATTTCACGCAGCAGATGCATTCGCGCATAGCCACCTATTCCGGCCGGCGTCTCGCCGAGCTCTCCAATCTGCAATTGAAGATCGGCGAAGCCTCGGCGCTGGCCGATATCGCCGAAGCGCTGATGCTGAAAGGTTGCGACGAGGCGATGGCGTTCACCGAGGCCGGCGTGCCGCCAACCATCGAGCAGAAAGCCCGTTGGCGCCGCGATGGTGCCTATGCCGCCTCCCTCTGCACCGAAGCGGTCAACATGCTCTTCGCCGCGACCGGCGGCGGCGGCGTCTATCTCAATCAGCCGATCCAGCGCGCCTTCCGCGACGCCCATGCGGCGAACGCGCATTACGCGCTGAGCTGGGACGTCAACGGCACGCAATGGGGCCGCATCGCCCTCGGCCTGCCGGCAGAAGCGGTCGTGCTGTAACAGCACTATTTCCCAATTCGTCATTGCGAGCGAAGCGAAGCAATCCAGTCTGCTTCAAGAACTGGATTGCTTCGTCGCTGCGCTCCTCGCAATGACGAGCCAAATTTTCTTAGTGCAAACCGTCGTCGACCTTCTTGTTCTCAGAGACAAGCTTCAGGCCTGAGGCATCGGCCTGCTGCAGGATCAGGGTCGCGAAATCATCATCGACATGGCCGCGCGCGATGAGGCTTTGCACCATCTCCCGCGCTACGGCCGTCACCGGCATTGACGCGCCGGTCCGTTCGGCCGCATCGAGGCCGAGATCGAGATCCTTCTTCAGGAGCACAGGCGTGAAGGTCGGCGCGAAATCGAGATTGACCAGCGCCGGCGATTTGTAGCGCGAGAACACCGAGCCCATCACGCTGTTGTTGAGAAACTCCAGGAAAGCGTGGCGCGGCACGCCGCCTTTCTCGGCCAGCACCGTCACTTCGGTGAGCGATTGGATGACGACACCGAGAAAGACGTTGTGGCAAATCTTGACGAGGCGCGCGAGCTCGCCTTCGCCGACATAGCTCGCGCCTTTGCCCATCGCATCGAGATAAGGCAGCGCCGTGTCATAGGCCGCGCGCGGCCCGGAGACGACGAAGCTGAGCTTGCCTGCCTTCACCACTTTGGCATTGCCGCTGACCGGCGCCGCCAGCATCTCGACGCCGCGCTTCTGCGCCGCCGCGCGCACTTTGGCCGATGATTCTTCCGAGACCGTCGAGCTGTCGATCAGGATTTTCGGCTGCTGATTGGCGGTGAGCACGCCATTCGCGCCAAGCGTCACTTCCTCGAGATCGTGGGATGCCGCGACGGTGACGAACACGATATCGCGCCCAGCAAGCGCGGCCGGGCTTTCGACGATGCTGCAGCCGCTTTTGCTGAGCGGCTCGGCCTTCGCGCGGGTGCGGTTCCAGACCGCGACATCGGCACCTGCTTTCGCCAGCCGCTCGGCCATCGCATAACCCATGCGGCCGCCGGCGCCGATCCAGCCGATCTTGTGCCCTGTCAAATCGGATGCCATGGTCGCGCTCTCCCTTTCCGCTTTATCGAAAGCTCTAGCCGCATGGCCGACACCCTTCAACCCCTCTACTTCCCCGAACTGCCGCCCGAATTGCGGCCGATCATGGAAGCGTTCTATCCGCGCTTTTCCGATGCCGAGATGCAGCGCCGCCGCGCCATGCTGCAAGAGCTGATGGCGGCGGCGGGTGTCGAATACCTGCTGCTCTACGGCGCCAACCGCGCGGGCAATGCGATCCAATATTTCACGCATTGGCCCACCACCACCGAAGCTGCGTGCATCGTCTCGGCGGGCGCGCGCGACAAGATGTTCATTCAATACTACAACCACGTCGCGCTCGCTCGCGAAATCGCCAGCGAGACCGACATCGAATGGGGAGGCGATTTCGGAATTGCCAGCGCCATTGCCGAGCTTGAAAAGCGAGGCGCGAAACATGACCGCGTCGGCTTCATCGGCCCGCTGGGCTATCGGCCTTACGCGCAGCTCGTCGAGCGCTTCGGCAAGGTCACCGATCTCGGCGGCGCCTATATGCAGCGCCGGCTCTATAAGTCCGAGGAAGAGATCCGCTGGTACCGGCTCGGCGCGCTGATGTCGGATCGCGGTCTTGCTGCATTGGCGGCCGCGATCAAGCCGGGGGTGACGGAACGCGAATTGGGCGCGGCCATCGAGGCGTCCTACGTCCCCTATGGCGGCACCAACGTCATCCACTTCATCGGCGCAACGTCGATGGCCAATCCGAATTGCCACGTGCCGCGGCAATTTCCGTCGACACGGCGCATCGAGAAAGGCGACGCGGTCTTCACGGAGATCAGCGCCGCGTTTTGGGATTATTCCGGACAGGTGCTGCGTACCTTCACCGTCGATGCCGAGCCGACGCCGCTCTATCGCGATCTGCACAAGGCCGCCGACGCCGCGTTCGATGCAGTCACCGGCATCCTGCGCGAAGGCGTGACACCGGCCGATGTGGTCGCCGCCTCAAGCGTGATCGAGGAAGCCGGCTTTACCACCGACGATGATTTGGTGCATGGCTATGGCGGCGGTTACTTGCCACCGATCATCGGGTCGAAAAGCCGGCCCGCCGGCAAGCTGCCCGATCTGACCTTCAAGGCCGGCATGATGATGGTGGTACAGCCCAACGTCATCAGCAAGAACGGCAAGGCCGGCGTGCAAACCGGCGAATGCGTGCTGATCACCAAGACCGGCTTCGAGCGGCTGCACAACGCGCCGCGGGGGTTTAGGCGGGTTTAGATTTCATCGTCATTGCGAGGAGCGCAGCGACGAAGCAATCCAGTCTGTTCCAACGACTGGATTGCTTCGCTTCGCTCGCAATGACGTTGAATAATCAATACGGATTGGCGATCGGCAGCTCTTCCGCAGGATAGAGCGTGATCACCTTCGCGCCGTTGGGCGTGCAGACGACCTCTTCCTCGATGCGCGCCGCGGAATAGCCGTCGGAGGCCGGGCAATAGGTCTCGAGCGCGAAGACCATGCCGGCCTTGATCTCCATCGGATCATCGAAGGAGTTAAGCCGCGAGATGATCGGCCGCTCATGCAGGCCGAGGCCGAGGCCATGGCCGAAGAGCAGGCCGAAGGCTTCCATCTCGCTGGTGAAGCCGATCTCTTCGGCTTTCGGCCAGCACGCCGCGATTTTGTCGGTCGAGACGCCCGGCTTCACGAGCGCGATCGCCGCATCGATCCATTCGCGTGCCTTCTTATACGCGTCCTTCTGTGAATCGGTCGCGCGGCCGACATTGAAGGTGCGGTAATAGCAGGTGCGATAGCCGTTATAGCTTTGGATGATGTCGAAGAAGGCCTGATCGCCGGGGCGAATCAGGCGATCGGTGAAGTTATGCGGATGCGGATTGCAGCGCTCGCCCGAGATCGCGTTGATCGCCTCGACATCGTCGGAGCCGAGCTCGTAAAGCCGCTTGTTGGCAAGCGCGACGACCTCATTCTCGCGGATGCCGGGCTTCAGATGCTCGGCGATGGTCTGATAGCAGCCATCGACGAGCCCCGCCGACATATTGAGCAGCGAGATCTCGTCGGCGCTTTTGAGCTCGCGCGCATCGAGCATGACCTGCTGGCAATCGCGCACCGTGAGGCCGACAGCCTGCAATTCAAACAGCATCGCCGGCTCGACAACATCGACGCCGACCGGCTGATCGGCGACGCCGTGCTCTTGCAGGATCGACTTGATCTCCTCGGCCGCCGAGCGCATCAGCCCGATCTTCGGGTGGATCGCGCCGCGCAGGCCTAGCATGCCGGCATGGCAATTATGCTGCGGCAGCCAAGGCGCATAGAGGCGATGGTGTTTCGCCGCCGAGCCGAAATCCCAGAGATGCGGCTCGCTATCGCCGGCCAAGAGCGCGTAGCGCGTGAACTTGTCACGCGCCCAATTGCCGATGACCGTCGAGGTCATGTAGCGGATGTTGTACTGGTCGAAGACCAGCAGCGAGCCGAGCCCGGATTTTGCCAGCGCCTGGCGCGTGCGGCCGAGGCGATAGCGATGCAGGCGGCGGAAATCGATACGCTCTTCGAAATCGACGGCGCTGGGGCCGAGCGCCAGGATCGGCCGCGTCCAATCGTGACGCGGATCGATATCGGCGGGGTTGATGATTTTCGGCTCGGGCGGTTTCTTCGTCGCCATGCGGGTTTCTCCCTTGCTCCACCGGACGTTGCATGGCGCGCGCTAACCTGTCAACTTAGTGGGCAATAGATTCGCGCGATCGGCGCGGCTTTGGGGAGGAGAAGAGGGAATGGGCATTAGCACAAAGTTCCGCCATGCCTTGCTCGGGGCGGCCGCGATTGCGCTGGCGTTTGCGGCCGGACCCGCGAAGGCCGATGCGATCCCGAAAGGCGGCCAAGCCGAGAACATGAAGGTGATCGGCTTCTCGGGCCTCGATGGCCGCTATGGCGCATTCAAGATGGCGCTCAACCATCCGAGCAATGGCCGCTGGTATCTCTATATGGGCCATTCCTTCAATCTCGGCTGGAGCATCCTCGACGTCACCGATCCTTCTCATCCGAAGCTCGCCAAATTCATGCCCTTCGACGGGCCGAAGGACTGGATCACCTCACAGGTGACGGTGAACGACAATCTGATGATCACCTCGCTCGATCGCCGCAAGGCGGCGGACGGACCCGACATCATCCTTTGGGACATCAGCGATCCGGTGAATCCCAAGGAACTGTCGCGCTGGGGCAGCGGGACGACCGGCGCGCATCGCAATTCCTATCCGGGCGGCAAATACGCCTATCTCTCGACCTCCTATCCCGGCTTCAAGAACAAGATCCTCGTCATCCTCGATGTCAGCGATCCGGTGCACCCGAAAGAAGTCGGCAAATGGTGGCAGCCCGGCCAGAAAGACGGCGAGCCGGTCACCGGACCGATTTCCGGCTTCCACGGCCCAGCGAATATCAGCCCCGACGGCAAGATGCTGACCACCGGCTATATGCCCGACGTCATCAATCTCGATATCAGCGATCCGACGCAGCCGAAGCTGATCGGCAAGCTGCAAATGACGCCGCCTTTCGCCAGCGTCGGCAGCCAGTCGCTGCACACGACCTTGCCGCTCTGGGATCGCAAGCTGGTCTATGTCAGCTCGGAGGCGATGGATGAACGTTGCCGCGATAACGGCATGCACTTCGCCGGCTTCATCGACAACAGCAACCCGGCCAAGCCCCGGCTGATCTCGATCTTCCCGACGCCGGTGCCGACGAAGAACGCACCGTATAAGGATTTCTGCGACAAGGGCGGCCGCTTCGGCCCGCATAACACGAACCAGGAAGTCCATAATCCAGCGGTGCAGAAGATCGGCAACCTGATGTATGTCGCGTGGTTCAACGCCGGCCTGCGCGTCTTCGACATCAGCGATCCGCGGCTGGTGCGCGAGGTCGGCTACTACATGCCGCCGGAGCGGTCAGGCTTGCCCGAGCAGAGCGGCGCGCATGCCTCGCCGATCAATTGGAGCGAGGAAGTCGCCGTCGACGCCCGCGGCAATGTCTATCTCAACGACGACAAATGGGGCACCTTCGTCCTGCGCTTCACCGGCAAGGAGCCGAAAGCGCCCGGCGCAAAGACAGCGACGAAGTAACGACGCCTAGCCCGTGATCTCATCGCGCCGGTACCAAGGCAGGTACCGGCGCGTTTCTTTTGCGACAGATACCGGTATTGCCGCTCGGCGATCAGCGTGCCAGAATCGTGTCATGACCGCTGCCGAAATCGCCGAATTGCTGAAGCTGCCTCCGAGCGAACGGGCCGAACTTGCAATTTCGCTTTGGGCCAGTCTGACCGAGAGCGAGCGTGACGCCGAATTCAAGCTTCGTGAGGAAGATCTGACCGAACTAGATCGCCGTTGGGCGGAGCATGTGTCTCATCCCGAATCGGCAATTCCTTGGTCTGAGCTTCGGCGGAAGCTCCGCGACAGGAAGTGAGCTCGCCGCAAGTCGTTTTTCGGCCCGAGGCCGCAAACGAGGTTCGCTCAGCCTGCGATTGGTATGAAGAGCAGAAGCCTGGGCTCGGCGCTCGCTTCGCTCATGCCATCGATGAGCTTCTACAGAGTATCGCTGAGCGGTCGTCAGCGTTTCCCATCGTTCGTGGCGAGATACGCCGCGCGGTTCTTCGGCAATTTCCTTACGGAGTTTATTTTCGCGAGGCTGCGGAGGGTATTGTCGTGGTTGCCGTGGTCCATTCGCACCGGCATCCTCGTCACTGGCAATCACGTTCCTAGATCAACGCTAGCCCGTGATCTCATCGCGCCGGTACCAAGGCAGGTACCGGCGCGT
>Ga0134126_10011658_pt1 | contig 11099 bp, 13 predicted proteins | sample KB31752_FD_96881 | JGI IMG/M metagenome (GOLD analysis project Ga0134126, IMG submission 96881) | Terrestrial soil microbial communities with excess Nitrogen fertilizer from Kellogg Biological Station, Michigan, USA - KB3-175-2 | ecosystem: Environmental > Terrestrial > Soil > Unclassified ... | reverse complement strand
GGCGGCGGCGCGACGTGGCCAAGGTTTATCGCGCCCACGAAGCTTTGTTGGCTACCAAGCAGCAGGTTGACTTTGTCGACTTGATCGCCAAGCCGGCGCTGGCCATTGCCAGCGATCGCGCTCCTTACGCAGGACTCGCGGACAAGTTCCAGTACATCCTGGTTGATGAGTACCAGGACGTTACCCAGTGCATGGTCGAGCTGCTTCGCCAGCTCGCCCACAAGGCGAAGTCGCTTTGGGTGGTGGGCGATATTCGCCAAGCCATTCACCACTGGCGCGGCGCGTCTCTCAAGAGCCTTCTGAAATTTGACGAGGAATTTCGGGCCCAAGCGGGTGGCGACCGCATCGGAAAGTATCCGTTGGAGTTCAATCGCCGCAGCAGCGAGGAAATTCTGTCCCTGGTCCATCAAGTGGGACGGCAGCACGCGCTCCAGGCGCAATTGCCCCTGGACGAGATGAAGGCAAAGAAGGGGCCGACAGGCGTCCTGCCCGTAGTGGCCACCTGCGGCAAGCAGTCCGACCTGTCGCGCGCGGTGCTGGACGGCATCCGCACCTTGCAGCAAGACGGCGTTGAGTTCGGAAACCAGGCGGTGCTGTGCCGCGGCCGTGCAGACGTGCAGCGAGTCGCCGAGTACCTGACCGCGAGCGGCGTTCCGATCGTGTTTATCGGTGAACTGGGCCAACGCACCGAGATCAAGCAGTTGCTGTGCCTGATGCAGCTGCTGGTCGAGCGCCGACCTCGGGCGCTGGCAGGACTGCTCGATGTCCCCGCCCTGGCGATCCCGCCGGCAGACTTCGAGCGACTCATGCGCCTGACCGACGAGGACGTATTGCTGCAGCGCGGGCGATGGCTAGGTGAGAAACTCGAGGAGCTTTCGCCCGGCGGGCAGCGCGTGGTGGACTCACTACGCGACCTGCTTGCGCCCCATACCCACGGTAGCAACGCGTGGAGCTTCGTGTGTGACTTGCTGCTCGAGCGCCGTTTCGGCCTACCGGCCGCTGAAGACCAATCCGTCGCGGCATGGATCATCCGCATAGCGCTTTGGCAGTTTTGCTATTCGGTGCGCAACAGCGACGGCGATATGAAGCAGGCGCAACTGAGTCGATTCCTGCTTCGTCATCGCCTACGGCAACGCATCGGCGACTTCTCCATGGATCGCGAGCTGCCGCCAGAGGTGGCTGCTCTGAACGGTGTGCGCGTTCAGACGGTGCACGCGAGCAAAGGACTGGAATACGATGCAGTCCATCTTGGCTTTGCCACGGCGAACAGCTTTGGCACCCAGCCTCCGACCTGGTCGCCGCCGAACATCCAGGACATCGTGCCGCCAGAGGTGTTGAACAGCTCGGCCGAGGAGTTCGAATACGAGACTGCCGTGGAACGCAACAACCTGCTCTACGTGGCGCTCTCGCGCGCCAAGCGGCATCTGCATATCTACCAAGACGACGAGTACCAGAACAATCCCGTTCCCCAGCTCAAGCACCCGCAGCCGTTCCGCGCGGTGCGCGTGGCGCCGCAGGCGCGCGTTCCCTCGCCCGCAAGACCCACGAATGGAGGCGGATCCGCGCTCGCGGGACCGCTGCCTTTCGACCGCTTCAAGACCTTCGCCATTTGCGCGCTGCAGTACTGGTATGCGCACACTGCGCAGCTGGGCCGGGAGGAAGCGATAGAACCGGCCATGCGGGCGCGTGCTGCCATCATGAACGGATTGAAGCAGGTTGCCAGTGGTGCGGCCGCACCGGACGAAGGTGCGCTTGCCGACGAATGGGTCGAAGCCCGGTTGCCCACCGCAGCTGAAGATCCCACTTTGTGGCGGGACGCCCAGTTCGCCTATGGACGCGGCCTTCGGCTGATTTCAGACGCACAAGGGGCGGGCGGCCAGTTCATGGAGCCGGTGGCAGTCGTGGCCGACCTAGAGGTGAAGCTGCCGTGGGGGTTCGTGACCAAGCCCGGACACGCCACCGACTTCCAGTCGATTCGCTTCGCGCGACTCGGTGTGCATGAGGTAGTCAAATTGCTTCGCCCCTTGGTAGTCGGGATGCCGATGCCAGGCACGAAGACTATGCAGCTGCGCTATGTCCTGTCCGACGAGGCCGATTTCGTGAAAGCCTCCGGTCGTGTCGAAAGCACCGATGCGTTCAAGGCGGCGGTACGGTTGCGCGCAGGTGACCTTCACCCTACGCGGGGGCGTCACTGTTCGCGTTGCGCCTTCCAGTCGATCTGTCCGGGCACGCCCGGCCGTTAAAGCGCTGACGATTCTTGGGTGGGTGGTTCGATGTGGGGTTCCCTTCGACTTTCTTTTTCGCACAGCCGTGGCGATTAGGAAGGTAAGGACGGTGAAGTGCACCGTCGAAGGAGACCGCTATGAAGCACCGAGTGTTTATCCAGTCCGAATTGCTCGCGGACATTGTCTTGCTGGAAGTCGATCCGGACATTGCGGCGGCGCAGCTGCGGAAGTGCTTGCTTGCTCTGGTCGAGAAGGAGGCAGGCGAAGAAGCCGTCCACGTCTACATAGAGGATGAGGACGATGAAAACGCTCTGCACGCGCTGGCGCACGTGCCCGATGGACTTCGCGTCCACCTGCATCGTCAAAAGGGCATCGATGTCACCGTGCGGTATGCTGGTCAGGACGTGCGTCGCACCTTTCGCCCCAGCGCGACCATCACTCGCGTTAAGAAGTGGGCCACCCGTGAACTGGGAATCAACCCATCCGATGCCGCGGAGCTGATGCTCCAGATCACCGGCACCGACACGCGACCGGATCCGGACACCCATATCGGATCACTCGTCCACTCCCCGGCCCAGCACCTGTCGTTCGACCTGGTGCCCTCGCCGCGGGTCAACGGCTAAGCGCGTGGACGCTGCTCGCCAGTCATTGGCAGACGACTTGGCCTCCGCGCGGTTCCTCGCCGGAATGGCGAGGGGCCGCTGGACCTTGCTCTCGTTCGACTGGCCGCACGTGGTGGTGGAAATCGCGGCGCGGGATGGCACGGCCTATGCCCTGTGGTTTGACTGCATGGGTTATCCGGACCAACCGCCCACGGCGATGCCTTGGGATCCATTGCGGCAGGACAGGCTTGATTCGGCCCGCTGGCCTCGGGGCGGCCGGGTTTCGCAGGTGTTCAATCCCGGATGGAAAAATGGAAGGGCCTTGTACCTGCCCTGTGACCGGCAATCCATCGTCGGCCACGACAACTGGAATTCTGAGCACTCTTGGCTGATCTGGAATCCAGCCCGCGGCCTCGTGCAGTACCTCGAGGCCGTGCACGAGGTATTGCAAAGCCATGAGCTCGTCTCCCAGGGTGCTTGAGTGCGCGCCCGGGGTCTGGCGTAGCTTGATGCTGGACCTGCGGAAGCGCGGCCAAGGCTGCCACGAGTCCGGGGCGTTCTTGCTGGCCAGGCGCGATGACCCCGAACGCGTGGTGCACGAGTGGTTGGCATACGACGAACTGGACCCCGAGGCGTTCAATCTCGGCTACGTCCGGCTGAAAACGGCCGCGTTTTCTCGCCTGTGGGAATTTTGCGATCGGCGGCTACTTCAGGTGGTCGCCGACGTGCATACCCATCCATGGGGACCGAGACAGAGCGATTCGGACCGGGCGTTTCCCATGATCGCCTTGGCCGGCCACATCGCACTGATTGTTCCACGATTTGCTCGCGGTGAGCCCAAGCCCGTCGACGTGAGCCTCAACGTGTACCGCGGCGGCGGCCACTGGATCAGCGTATCCGGCCGAGCCGCCGCGTCGAAAATCATCGCCCCGTAGAGAACCCATGAACGCCGATTCCATGCACCGTCTGCTCAAGTCCCTGCTCGACAGCGGCGAGGTAAGCTCGATCGCGGACGCCGAAGTCGCTTTCCGCGGTTACGGTGTCCGAGTCGCACTGCCTGCCGCCTGGGACCACGATCACGCCGCCCAGATCATCGCGCTCACGGCCATCAATGCGGCGTCTCGAAGCTTTCTTGGCCGGGTGAAGGTCGAGGGCAACGACCTGTCGCTGACGATTCCCGGCTTTGAAGGTCGCCGCGTGAGCGAATTCACCAGTTTTGCAGGCCTAGCGTCGCCTGAAAACCTGGATTGCCGTCGCTGGCCGCTGGTCGCTATTGGTAGCGCCCAAGCGTCAGTGCCGACGATTAGCCCGTGGGCGCACGGCTGGGAATTCGGGCTGGGCTCGCGCGCGGCCTCGTCTTCCCCCCCGTTCGCTCCAGCCTGCGTCGCTGCCGCAGGCTTGGCGATCAGCGAAGCGTTCTCCGTGCTGCGGGCGGATAACCCCTACGCAGGACACCGCGACGTTGCGATCTCGCTCTGGAGCCCGGTAGATGGTGCTCCGGCTCCGGACGTGCATGAACTTAAGCTTTCTCCGTTGTGGATCATCGGGTTGGGCCACTTGGGCCAGGCGTATTGCTGGACCTTGACTTTCATGGCAACGCGGGGGCTCGATGTGGTGCTGCAAGACATCGACTGCCTCACGGAATCCAACTTGTCGACGTCAATGCTGGCCAGGCGTACCGACATTGGCGCGCGCAAGACGCGGGTGGTGAGCGACTGGCTGGAACAGCGCGGGGTGCAAACGCGTTTGGTCGAGCGTCGATTTGACGAACATCAACGTCCAGCACCTTCCGAGCCGAGTGTGGTCTTGCTCGGCGTGGACAATCCAGCGGCGCGACGACTCATCGATCGCGCCGGGTTTCGACTGGCTGTCGACGCAGGGCTGGGCGCGGGCTACCAAGATTTTCGTGCGATTCGCCTGCGAACGTTTCCAGGTCCGTCCCTTTCGGCGAGCGTGTGGGCCGCGTCGCCGTCCCCGCCGACGCCGCTGTCTCCCGCCTACCAGCTGCTCCTGACCGACGGCGCAGATCCATGTGGCGTGACCACGCTTGCCTCGCGTGCCGTAGGCGCCCCTTTCGTCGGTTGCGTTGCGGCAGGATTCGCACTGGCCGAGATCGTCCGACGGCAACTTGGCGGTGTGGGACTGGGCTTTGTTGACCTGAACTTGCGCGACCCTCGCTTGTTGGAGGCGGGCTAGCTCGACAACCGCCATTTATAAATTCAATGAATGTCTGAATGTCCGCTTCGGGCCGATTCTGTTGAAAAACCCCGCCGTTTGCGGAACGTGGTGCGGTCTGCGTGGTCGAAGCTTCCGACGCAAATCGAGGGCCACCGCGATGATGGGACGCCAGGAAGTTGCGCAAGCCCCGCTGTTCTATAGCTTCAATCTCGACGCCCACATCCCCGCCAACCATCTGCTTCGAGGCATCGATCATTTCCTTGATCTGAGCGAGCTGCATCAGCACCTCGCGCCGCACTACAGCAACACCGGTCGTCCTTCGATCGATCCCGCGCTGTTGTTCCGGATGCTGGTGGTGGGCTACTGCTTCGGCATCCGCTCGGAGCGCCAGCTCTGCGAGGAAGTGCACCTCAACTTGGCGTACCGCTGGTTCTGTCGGCTGGGCTTGGAGGACAAGGTTCCGGACCACTCGACGTTCTCAAAGAACCGGCATGGCCGATTCCGCGACAACGACACGTTGAGATTTGTTTTTGAGAAGGTGTTGGCGCGCTGCCTTGCGGAAGGACTGGTTGGTGGCGAAGGCTTCGCGGTCGATGCAAGCGTGGTGCGGGCGGATGCCAGTCGTCAGCGTGGCGTTCCGGGCACCGATGTCGCATTCGATCGGACAGCATCGCTGGCACGGCCAGTACGCGAGTATCTGGAAGCGCTGGACGCCGCCGAGGAACCGGAGACGCCACCCAAGAACGTGTCACTCACGGATCCCGCAGCGCGGTGGACCGCTGCGCCGGGCGGTCCGGCGTTCTACGCCTACTCGACCAACTACCTGATCGATGTGAAGGCCGGCGTCATCGTTGACGTTGAAGCCACACCCGCGTACCGCAACGACGAGGTCAACTCGACCAAGACAATGGTCGACCGGGTGGAGGAACGCTTTAACCTCAAGCCCCAGCGTCTGATCGGCGACACGGCCTACGGCACCGCGAGATGCTCGGCTGGATGGTCGACGAGAAGGGTATCGCACCGCACACGCCGGTCTGGGATAAGACCGAGCGTCACGACGGTACGTTTTCGCGCTCGGACTTCGAGTGGCGCGATGAAGACAACGAGTATCGTTGCCCCGGCGGCAAGCCGCTCCTGCCACGACGCCGCAACTTCACTGCACTGCGCTCTGGGATCACCAAGGCGAACACCATTATCTATCGTGCCTCACAGCACGATTGCAAAGGTTGTCCGCTGAAAGCGCAGTGTTGTCCGAACACCCCGATGCGCAAGATCACGCGACAGGTCAACGAATCGGCGCGTGATGTTGCCAGGCAAATCGCCAAGACGCCTGCCTACGTGCGATCGCGACGGCAGCGCAAGAAGGTGGAAGTACTGTTCGCCCATCTCAAACGCATCCTGCGATTACGCCGATTGCGACTTCGCGGCCCCTCCGGTGCGCACGACGAGTTCCTGTTGGCTGCTACCGCACAAAATCTACGAAGAATGGCGATGTGGTTGGCACCGCAAGGGCAGGAACTGGGGAATCCGATCGCCCAGGGGCACATGTACCCGGAGTTATGGAGCACTTGATCGGCGTTCGAAGCCCGAGCGCATCCCATGAGCGCCTTTCAGCACCGAGTTTTTCAACAGAATCGGTCGATAGTTCGCGTTCGCTGCCGAGCAGTCCGTCTGCGGCACGGTGGCGACTCCGCTCTACGAGGACCAGACAAAAAGGTCGCGAGATCGCAGTCCCTACACGCCCTCGTCCACATGCCGGCGTACCCAGGCCGCATAGGATTCGCCGGTGCGTCGAAGGATCCGCTTGAGGGCGTCCGCCCGATCGACATCGAGCGTCACTGGTGGTAATACCTTGGCCGCGCGCGCGTAGCGGGCGCGGCTGCGCTCGTTGGCAGTCCGAGGTCGCTTAATTGACGCCGGCCGCATCGACTGCTTCCTCGTTTGCGGCCAAGGCGATGCCCAAACCGTCGAACTGGTGCGTGGCGCGCTCGACTGGCGAGGTCGTGGTGCGCGGGTCGATCAGGTTGTTCGGATCGAAGAGCTGGCCGATCGCAAACACGGTGTTGCCGCATTGAGTGACTCGGATCTGGTTCATCTGAAAAACCCCTGTGTGGTTACGGTAACTCCATCATAGAACGTGCATATGCACAGCGCTGTGATCGAAGTCGCGTATCGTGCATATGCACGATACAGGGCACAAAAGACGGTCTCTCGCGGATTTACGCGCAGCCATAGTGGACGGCGGCACGTCCAGGATGCCGCCGATTTGGCGACGGTGTGCTGGTGGTGCTGGTGGTGGTGATGATGATGCAGCCGACAGCGCTGGGTTGGTCGCGCCCGGAACTTTATTGCACCGGGCGCAACCGTTCGGATTACTTCAACCGCCGCGCCCGCTGGGCCTTTAGGTCGCTCAGCGTTGTGCTGAGATCGCGGAGCGCTTGTTCCAGGAACGCGATGTGCGCATCCGAACCGGGCTCCAGCATCTCCCATTCGGCTTCGGGTTCCGGCGAAGGGGGTAATTCGACCGGATGGAGGAAATCGAAATGCGTGTCCCGGATTTCCGCATCAGACGGCGAGGGATGGTGCCTTCTCATGGTGTTCTCCTCAAGTTGGACGTAGTGACCCGTTCATAGGCGCAGTGCGCCTATGGGGTCAGAGGAGAACAAGTCGAATGGCGAATTCTGCCACAGCTTCTGTGTCAGCGGGAATGTCCGCGCGACGTGCTCTGGAAGCGGCCTCGGGAACTGTGGCCCGCGGTTCGAGCCATCGCAACACGAAAAAAGGCGGTCCCTTTTACAAGGCACCGTGCCGACAACTTACCTGAAGCAAAGAAGGACTGGCGTGGTGCCTGTCCATGCTCAGGGAGGTTCCCATGTTCAAACCAATCAAGGCTTGCGGATGGCTGAAGTCACTGTGCGATCCCAGGGTTGCCCGCATAGTGCTTGCCGACCTCATGCACTACTTCTTCGTCGCGGGCGTGATCGCGGCCGCATGGCCGTTCTTTTCGACCGAGTCCCATCTCGGCATTCGCATGGTCCTGCGAGCGGCGGTTCTGACCAGCATCGCTGGTGCCTGTCTCGTCGCAAGCGCTTTGCTCGCGCCCCGCGAGTTCGGAAAGTCGGAAGGCGTCGCAGGATCAATAGATCATGAAATCTCGCCGACGGACGCCTCCGACGGGCACTCCACCCGTCATCCGTGATCTCGAATTGAGAAAAACCAAATCCGCTCGGCCTCTGGCCGGGCGGATTCTTTGGTCGGAAACAGCCCGAGGATCGTTCGGAATCGCCTAGGTCACCGAGACGGCGGCGCGGGTCTTGATGAATCAGCATCTGACCGAGAGTGCTGAGGCACTGCTGGGTAAATGCATCCGGCCACCGGCATGTCGATGGAGCAACCGCCAAACCCCGGCGCGTTACAGCCTCAACAATTTCACCGCCGGGTTTGCTCGCAAGTGCTCGAGCGCTCTCGCTGCCTCGTCCGCCCGGGCGATTTCAGCCTTTGTGCGCGCGCGCGCCTCTTGAACGGCGGCTTGCGCAACTTTTGCATGGTCCTCGGCAGCCTGGACGCGACTTTCCGCATCCTTGGCCCGAGTTTCCGCGGACCTAGCTCTTGCCTCGGCAATTCGCAGGCGTCTGTTTGCTGCTTTCAATTCCTCGGCAAGCGCGCTGGCACGATTCCGAGCAATGTTGCGCTCGTATTCCATATGTCCGATCCGGCGTTCGGTGCGCTGGTCGATGCCCGCGAGCAGGGACTGGGTCGCAGAAAAAGGATCGGCGCAGATCGCGGCGATGTTTTCAGCTTCTTCCTTTTCCGGGCTGCTTACCAAGGGTGCGAGCGTCCCCGACAGCCACCCGGCGTCCTGAACCCGGTCTTCGCCGAACAGCTCGAGTTCCATGATGTCTCGGTCGTGATGCCATAACCAAGGATCCCCGTCGGCGAGCGTGAAGTACTGAATGCTGACGCGATGGATGTCCGCGAACTTCATATCGCCCGCGACTCGGCGGATCGCATGTCGAATGCGCAAACGATGGTCGATCCGGTGGTTGTCTTTGTTGCGGCGGGAAGGGGAGGGCAGTAGGACGGCTGCGCCCCCGAGCCGGATAGCCTCGCCCATGGTGCTCTTCCGTCTCTCGTATTCATCAGTGCGGTCCGCGCTGACGAGGTACAACGCCCTGGCCAGCTTCCGCATGTGCGGTCCCGACTTGCGTTCCGCCTCAGTTTCAAGCCAAACCCACTCCTCGCGGTTCGCGACGCGGAACAAGCCGTCGGGAACCTTGGGGGCATCCAGGCCGCGTCCAGAGCTGACGTAGTGCCGGTTCAACTTCGACCCAGTGCGGACCTCGTAACCGTTGATGTGTAACGCCACCAGCAGACGAGCGCTACGAAGGTTATGGTCGAAATTCGTCGGTGGCGTCCATTGACCGTCCTTGGCCCGTCCCCAATCAGTAGCCGACGTCCCTTGCACGCGCTCCGCGCCGCGTTTCGTAAGCACGTAGACCTTTCCGCGATCAGGCAGATCCCGCGACATCAGGTATGGGTCTTTCGCCTTGGTCATTCTCCGTAACAGTGTTTGCCCAGACTTGAGGGCGGTGACTGATTGGGACTGTGGCCAGATGAGGTGCGCGACTAGATCCGGAGTGATCCACCCGCCGAGACGTTCGGCCCAGTCCAGGACCGTCCTCTCGTTCTCCTCCGCGGTTGCGGCGGCTGATCTGCCAGAGGATCCGATGCCATGCAAGGCTGGTGGCGTTGTCATCACTCCCTCCTGTGGTCACGTTCGCAACTCTACCATTTGGGAGGGGGTGGCCACGCCATCCCGAATGTCAAGTTTTGTGCGTGCGCCTTCGCGGGGTACCGCAGACACCGCGTGCTCGCCCCTTGGGGGGCTGCGCTGCGGCCCGGCCTTTCGGCCGGTCTGCGCGCGGCTGTCGCCGCGCCCTCGCTCCTCGCACGCCTCCGACGACTCCGTCGTCTGCGCGGGGTCTGTCGACCCCTTGCGGCGCCCCCGCCCCCAGGGCGGGCACCTAGCCCTCGCCCTGCAGGCGACTTGCGTCGTACTCGCTGTGCTCGCACTCGGGCCAGGTGCCCGCCCTGCGGCGGGGGCGGGGGCTTCGCCCCCCACGACCCGGACGCGCCCTTGGGGGCGCTCAGGTCGACGTCGTCACGTCGGCTCGCTGCTGCGAGCCGACATTCCTCATCGACGCTGCCGAGCCGCGGCTCCCCCCAGCGGCGGCCACGGTGGCCGCCGGGGGCATATGCCCCCCGCTTCGCGGCTCCCCTCACGGGGGCCGTTCCTTCCCCCGCTCCCCCTCCCGTTCGTGAATGCCTATGTGTACTGAAGTGCCGGGAGTTGGGCGCCGAAGTTCTTTCGCAAGGGCTGCGGATCGTGGAATGGGAAAGGCCGACGCCCAGTGGCGCCGGCCTTTCCGCTCAGTCCGCTGTTCCGGGTGTCGCGCAATGCGCCTCCCAGCATGTGGGCTGTCGCGTGGCGGCCAGCCCTGATGGATTGTGATCTCTTAGAGCTACCTCTCGGCGATCTTTACTAGGGCCTGGCATCCGTCAGGATTCCGGGCTCGCGGCCTCTACTTATATTCGTCCTAGTTGCATAGGCGAACTCTCGTAAAGGGGGACTCAGTTCCGTAGACGCCTGCGCTGATTTGACGTATTTGTCAAAGAAGCTGCTCTATAGCTCAGATGTATGATATATACGTCATATGGAAACCATCCTCGAACTCGGAAAGGCGGTAGCTGAGCGGCGGCGCTCCCTCGGTCTCACTCAAGGGGAGCTTGCTACACGCTCAGGCGTAGCCCAAGAAACATTGTCCCGCTTCGAGCGAGGCAAGATGCCGGAGTTCGGCTCACGAAAACTTCTGGCAGTACTGGCTGTACTCGGCATGGAGCTTCAGTTCACCGAACTAGCCGCACGCGGATCACTGGATGAACTGCGACGCGAGCGTGGAGGCGGTGCATGAGTCTCTCTGTATACGTGCTCGGGCGCGAAGTCGCCACGCTGGATTCCATCGGTGACTTCAAGAGTTCGCTCACATACCACGATGGAGCGGCCCCCGACGACTTCGTTTCGCTGACGATGCTC
>Ga0134126_10011657_pt1 | contig 11099 bp, 12 predicted proteins | sample KB31752_FD_96881 | JGI IMG/M metagenome (GOLD analysis project Ga0134126, IMG submission 96881) | Terrestrial soil microbial communities with excess Nitrogen fertilizer from Kellogg Biological Station, Michigan, USA - KB3-175-2 | ecosystem: Environmental > Terrestrial > Soil > Unclassified ... | reverse complement strand
GGACACTGGCACGCCGGACTCGCGCCTTAAAGGCGACAGTGAATGATGGGAGCCGGATGAACCGAGAGGCTCACGTCCGGTTCTACGAGAGCGCGGGGGTGAAACTCCCCCGCGCCACTCACCCGAAGTAAGCGGATTGACGCGACCGTGCGCCAATCCGCTTACTTCGTGCGCGGCTCTTTTTCGTCATTCAGCTAGAGCGAAACTCTTTTGCAATTCGACGACAATCGAATTTGAAAGATCGAGAACGACGAGCGTGCCCAAGCGGTATCTTAAGGCGAACGCCTGCATTCGATGCCGCTGTTGCTGGGAATACATTCCGGAGATCGCGATGCTCAATCGCACATTACTTGTTCTTTTGGCTGCGATCCTTTGCGTCGCGCCATGCGTTAGCGCCAGCCCGACGCCACGAGCCGCGCTGCTGGTCCTCAATAAAGGCGATCTAACCCTCGCCATCATCGATCCGGCCAGTTTGCAGGTCGTCGCGCGCGCTCCCTCGGGTGATGATCCCCACGAGGTGATCGCTTCAGCCGACGGGGAGACCGCCTACATCTCCAACTACGGCGGCCTCGGACAGGGTTTCCACACGCTCTCCGTTGTCGATCTGGTCGCGCAGAAGGCGCTCCCGCCTATTAATCTGGGCGCGCTGACCGCGCCGCACGGATTGGCAGAAGACCGCGGCTACATTTATTTCACCGCCGAGAAGAGCAAAGTCATCGGCCGATACAATCCAGTTCTGCACCGAATCGACTGGATCATGGGCATCGGCCAGAACCGAACCCACATGATCCTCGTGGCTAGCGCGAGCCAGCGCATCATCACCTCGAATGTCAATTCGAACTCGATCAGCATTGTCGAGCAATACGTTCCCAAGCCGCTCACTCCCCCGCGCGACCCTCGAAACGGACCCGCACCGGGCGATTGGAGCATCACCAATATCCCCGTCGGCCGCGGCCCCGAAGGCTTCGATCTTTCCCCCGATGGCAGCACCATCTGGGCCGCCAAGTCGCACGATGGAACTGTCTCGGTGATCGACGTCGCGAGCAAGTCAGTCACCGCGACGCTCAACATCCCCACCCGCATGGCCAACCGCCTGAAATTCTCGCCCGATGGAAAGCTCGTCCTCATCTCCGACATCGGCGGCACTGGAGTAGTCGTCGTCGATGTGAAATCCCGCAAAGAAATCAAACGCCTTCCTCTTAATGGACCAGCGGCGGGCATTTTGATGCAGCCTGATGGCGGCCGAGCCTACGTCTCCTCCGGTGACGGAGTCTCGGTCATCGATCTGAAGACGCTTGAGGTTACCGGTCGTATCGAATCGGGCCGCAAACCGGATGGACTCGCATGGGCGGTGCGGAAATGAGGTTGTCGGGCCTGCCGCGGTGACGTGGCCGATTCTCATTTTTTTCTGCGAGCGCGAACGAAGACGGTGGGGGGATGGGTCCAGGATTCGATTTCATCGAATCCCATTTGCTTCAGTTGTTCGATCGCGGCTGGAACGTCGCCGCAGTCGGGGTGAAGCTCGGCAGTGAACTGCTGGGTCGCTGCAAGGAGGGGGCCAGCGTTGGCGAGGATCGCAAATTCGCTGCCTTCAATGTCGCACTTGACCAGATCGACTGGGCCACCGCCCAGGTGCGCTAGAATCTGTTCTTCGGTGACAAACGGAACCGTAGCTGCACGATCGCTGGATTTTAACCCATCTCGATATTTAGTCGTGCCGCCGGCGAAGGCGTTGATCAGATCAACGCGCGATTCAGCCTTATTCACAGCGACATTCTGCCTGAAACGCTCGCATTCGTTCGGATCAGCTTCGACTGCGACGACTTTGACGTTAGGGCCGTAACCCAATGCCAGCGCAGTAAAGATGCCTCGATTGGCACCAAGGTCCACGACTTTGGCGCCATCAGCCAAGGTTAAGAAGTCACCCAGATAGGTATCGCGAACCCAGATTTCGCGGATGCCACTGACCACCTGATCGCCGCGGACTAAAGCACTGGAACCGCGGAGGCGGACACGGAACGGGCCCTCGCCCAGAGCGACATCCGCTGTTTGCAGGTTGCCAGCCCGACGGATTCTGCCGAAATTCAAGACGATCGCCCAAAGCCAACGGAAGGCGACCCCTGGGCCGCATACCCGCCAGAGACCGGAAAAGTCGGTGGCAACGATGCGCGCATTGTTGAACATCGAAAGAATTGTCAAAGGGTTCGCGTCCAGCGTCAAGCCAAAATCGAAATCGGCGATCGGACGAGCAGAACGTTCTTGCTCTCTTGGAGAGCCTATCGATCAACCGCCAGCTTCGCTCCGAGTCCGATGAAAAGTGCGCCCGTTCCGCGTTTCATTGCGATTTGCGCACGCGGATTGGCTCGCACTTTCTGACTCACGCTCCCAGCAAACCATGCCAGGAGCAAGCACCAAAGCGTCCCATTAAACATGAAGACCGCACCAAGCAGCAGGAATGCCGACACGCGCGTCGGCGTTTTCGGATCGATAAACTGCGGCAAAAACGCCAGGAAAAACAGCGCCACCTTCGGATTCAGCACGTTCGTAATCACACCCTGACGGTAGATCACCCAAAGATTTTGTCGCGCCGGTGAACGCGTAGTTCCATCCAACTCAGTGGCGCCGGAAAAGATCATCCGAAATCCCAGAAACACCAGACATGCTGCCCCGGCATATCGCACGATTTGAAATGCCATCGCCGATCGCGCGAGGATGGCCGACAGCCCCAGCGCGGCAGCCGTGGTATGAAACAGACATCCCGTGGTGATCGCGAGAGCCGACAAAAGGCCCGCGGCTCTTCCCTGCGAAACGCTTCGCCCCAGGATATAAAACGTGTCCGGCCCCGGCGTCACGTTCAATACCAACCCCGCCGCCACGAACAGCCAGAAGTCATGGATGCCGAGCATGACCGCTATTCTAGACCAGGTTGGGATGACGTTTCTTGATCCAGGCCTCCGCGTCGATCGCAAACTGCTGGGCCGCTTTCAGAAGACCGTCAGCGTCGGTGTTCGTCACTCCGCCGGCAAAGTCATATTCGCAGTCATTGCGTTTCATACGGCACCCATCGAAGTAAGCCGACAATGCCGCAAACACCGGGTCGGCAGCTTCGAGGGCGAGGAAGGTGTTGTAGTGTCCTCCCACTGATCGCGGACGATAACCTTCGGATCGCACGATGATCAGCGACAACGTGCGGGCGGCATCATATGCCATGATGAATCGAGCATCCGCCGAAAGCCCAGGTGCTTTCACGTCGCTCAGGCACCGCTTGACGATTGAGCGCAAATTATCGAGTTCCGCTTTGCTCGGAGCTTCGCGGTTCACGCGGTTGTCAGCGAGCAGCTTCGCCCAGGTCATCGCTATTGCCTAACACAAAAAGCTTGGGCTTGTCCAATACATGTGTGAGAAAATGATCTTTGCTCTGCCGCTTCTTTTCGAATTCTGCGGCGCTGTAGACGGTCGGGTTAATTTCGCGGCCGAGCAAATCGCGCGCTTTGCGAAGCGGCCATGAAAGCTCCATCGGCGTAAGCGTACCCACCACCATCAGGTCAATATCGCTATCGCTTTTCTCTGTGGCGCTGGCAACGGACCCATAAATGAACGCGAAATCTATTTTCTTGGCCAGCGGCTTCAGTGCATCAGCCAGCACATCGACCAAGCCCGCTGTTTTCAGGAGCAGACCCCGCAGCTCGGGAAAGAGGGGAGACTGGGTATTCGCCTGGTAAAAGGCCATTCGCCCCTGTCGGTGCGTTTTGAGAATTCCCGCATCGGTCAGATCGCGCAGTTCGCGCTGCAGACTCGAAGGCGGCACCTTCATCCGCCGCGACAATTCGGAGACATACCAGGCTCTATCCGGGCGCACGAGCGCCGCCGCGAGGATTCCCTGGCGGGTCCTCGGTAGAAGCGCATCAAGAGGCCGGATATTACGCATGTTGCGTAATTATTCACGTAAATTACGTAAATGTCAAAAATACCGTTGGAGTTACCCCCGCCCATCAACCGAGTGCGGCGGGAAACCGCGCCGGTCATGTTCCGCTTGACTTAGCCGGGTCAGCCAGTCGATCAGCGGCGTGGTCGGATGAAACGCATCTTCAGAGCAGCGGGTAAGCCAGAAATTAATCTCCATTCCGAACTGCACATCAAAGGCAGCCTGCTGAAGAATTAAGAGTCCATGCGCGCCAGGCCAAGCAGCAGCCTTATGCCCTTCGACGTCATCATCCTGCCAATGAAGTTTAGACGGGGTAAGGACGGAATTCGCGAGGTCCGTAGTAGTCTCATATGCAGCGTCATACGCACGGCGCTGCCGCTGCCACTCGCCGCGGTCTTGATGTTGCGCGAGGTCGTAATCTTCCCAGTAAAGGAATGGCAAAAATGCGCATATTACATCATCCCCACATGGGTCGACCGCGAGAACTTGGTCGACCGAAACTCGGACTGAAAATCCAAATGGGTCGCTGGACTGCGGTTGGTAATGCCACCCAAACTCATTCCAACGTTGACGGAATTGGTGAAGGCTGAAGGGTGTGTTGGCCAGCTCGTATAGCTGCTGAATGGTTATTGGAGAGATCGGCGACATTAGATTCAAGGTATCGCAAAGGGCGATAACATTTTCTATCCGAGGAACCTACTTTCTAACGGCTCCTCCCGAACCTGTCCCTCAGCCAGATCGACACCAGCTTCGCCGGGCGCGAAAGTTGGGTCAATGATTCCAATCTTTTGATTGCAGGAAACTCGCTCGAAGGGCGAAGCTTCTTCCTGTCCACGCGGGGGCTAAGCGGCGCCAGGGACTGTCTGGTATGCCCGGACCTCAACAAGACTGTAAAATCCATCCATGTCCGTCTCGTGCGTCGGAACATGTTCGAACTGTGCAGTGCAGCGATTTTGGCTGTCACACACGTTCTCGCTGCAACTGGATGACGGACACCTCGTGTGTTTGCCACATCCAGGGGAAACCTGGAACTGCGAAAAATATGGTCTGACGCTCGGGCAGGCCAGTAAGCGCGGCAGGCTCTATCGCGAGACGTTTTACGTTTGTCGGAACTGCGGGAGGGAGGGCCAAACGATTGAGAAGGCATTCAGAGTCGATTCAGCGATGGTTTCTGTTCGAAGCGCCATGAAGTGGTGCTGGGGATCTGCATTATTGATAGTTCCTCCACTTGTGTGGATTCGGTGGTGGGAAGCCACGTTCGCGATCGGCGGGACGCTCCTGATTTGGCCAGTATTCTGCTGGTTGGAAAATCGAAAGGCGCTGAAGGAGTTGGCTCTTCGCGGGGTTCCTCGGGCGGACGCTCCGGGTCAATTTCCGATTCCGGAGCCGACCCACGGGGCGGGACCCTGACAGGGTTGTCGGTCGAGTCATGACGGAGGGAAACGACGAATCGCGGGCAACTGGTGCCTGTTGCGATAAGCCTGATTGGATCAATGCCGGCTGCGCCAGCGATGCAGACCGGGTCCCTTGTCATGTCTGTAGGAAAGGGATCATGCAGACGTCGGAACACGCAATCCACTGATCCAATTTCACCCGCCGCTCCTCCACGAGGAGGCTCACGAGAAACTCCGCCGAGCCTTTCATGACTGGGTACCATGTCTTTAGAAACTCCCGATCACCGGTGAAGGCATAATGCTCCCACAAACCAGAGCAACGATATGCATTCGATCCCCGGGCAATCCGTCCGGAGACGAAGCGTCTTTCCACGCCGGGGCTGAGCGGCGCCAGGGACTGTGGTAACATGCCGGTCAATCGAGATGGCCGAACTTGGACCGGAAAAAGCACTGATCTTTCGCATCACGCATGTTCGAAACCTGCAGTGGATATTGCGGCATGGGCTGCACTGTCAGAATTCACCCACGCGAGATCCCGATTTCATTCCGATTGGAATGCCAGATCTGATTCAAAAACGGCAGACGCGCGAAGTCGAAATTCCTCCGGGCGGCGTATTGGCTGATTACGTGCCATTTTACTTCACGCCGTTTTCAATCATGATGCATCACATCAAAACGGGCTACAATGGAATAACGAAGCGCGGAAACAGTGAAATAGCGGTCTTGGTTTCATCGCTGCACAAGCTGAAAGGCCTGCGCGTGCCATTTCTGTTCACGGATGGTCATGCATACACTTTTGGAACGAATTTCTTCAACGACCTGAGGCATCTCGACCAGCTCGATTGGCCTCTGCTTCGCAGTCGTGATTTTCGCAATGATCCCGAAGATCCGGGTAAGCAGACCCGATACCAGGCCGAAGCACTTGTGCATAAGCACGTGCCGATCGAAGCGCTGCTGGGAATTGGATGTTTTGACGAATCGACGCGGTCGGCGATAAAAGATGAAGCGAAAGCATGTGGCGTACGAGTCGAAGTTAAAGTTTCCAACAGGTTCTACTTCTGAAATGATTCGCTTCGCTCATGGCAATCTTCTGGACGCAGACGTCGACGCACTGGTAAACACCGTCAACACAGTCGGCGTCATGGGTAAGGGCATCGCGCTGATGTTCAAGGAGCGATTCCCCGACAACTACGAGGCGTACGCAGCCGCGTGCAAACGCAAGGAACTGGCGGTGGGACGGATGTTTGTGACCGAGTCCCCCGAGCTGAAAGGCCCGCGTTGGATCATCAATTTTCCGACCAAAGCGCATTGGCGAAATCCTTCAAAGTTAGAGTGGATCGAATCTGGGCTCCAAGATCTGCGCCGCGTCATCAAAGAAAAACGGATGAAATCGATCGCGATTCCGCCGTTGGGCAGTGGAAACGGTGGACTGGATTGGCACGACGTACGGCCAATGATCGAAGCGTCATTAAGTGATCTTCACGATATAGACATCATCATTTACGAACCGACAGCCGCGTATCAGAACGTGAGCAAGACCACCGGCGTGGAGAAACTCACGCCCGCCCGCGCGCTCATTGCAGAAGCGGTCCGCCGATATGAAGTGCTCGGTTTTGACTGCTCAATCCTTGAAGTGCAGAAGCTCGCTTGGGTGCTCACGCATGCGATTAACCGTCTGAAGCTGAACGATCCTCTGAAGCTCCAATTCGAAGCAGGTCGGTACGGGCCTTATGCGGATAACCTGCGCCATCTTCTGGACAATCTCGATGGCAGCTATCTGCACAGCGATAAACGGCTGGCGGATGCAGGTCCGTCAGATGTGCTACACTTCTCACCCGACCATCACGATAAGCTCGCAGCTTATTTCAGAACTTCGGAAGGAGCCGGCTATATCGAAGCGGTCCGCGAAGCCGACGCGCTCATTGATGGGTTTCAATCACCGCTTGGAATGGAGACACTCGCAACGGTTGGGTGGATTTTGGAACATGATAGGCCCGAACCAAACGTAGAGGGCATCCGCTCGGCCTTGAACCGATGGCCAACTCCTGACGCAGCCGAACGCAAGCAACGATTATTTAATGACAAGTTGATCCAGGCCGCGGTCGATCGCCTAGCGACGTGAGTCGGATTATCTCATTCATGCCGCGTCTAGGCGCAGTGCTGCCGACTCTGAACCGTCGCGAGAGTCAAATCTGAGTCACGCATTGGCGACACAGCAAAAGGCGGGATGGACCGGCCATGTTCGCACATTCTCTTCCCAATGGTGCTGAACTGCGGTTGTTACAGCCGTACCACGCCCAGCAGATTTTTAACGTCATCGAGCGCAACCGCGCTCGCCTGCGTCAATGGCTTCCATGGGTGGATAATATCCGCTGCGTTGGCGACGAGGAGAAGTTCATCTGCAATTCTCTTGGGCGGTTTGCGTCGAACGGCGCGTTCCAATGCGGCATCTTTATGGAAGATGTCTTCGTCGGCGCGATCGGGCTGCATCCGATAGATCATGCCAATCGCAAGGTCGAGCTGGGGTACTGGGTCGACGCAGATCATGAGGGGCGCGGGCTGATGACCAACGCCTGCCGGGCGATCGTCGATCACGCGTTTGGCGCACTTGGGCTCAATCGCGTCATCATCTATTGCGCAGTCGAAAACCTCCGGAGTCGGGCGGTCGCCGAGCGACTCGGGTTCAAGCTCGAAGGAATCGCCCGCCAGAGCGAATGGCTCTACGACCATTTCATTGATTGGGCGTCGTATTCGATGCTTGCATCGGAGTGGACACACCCGGATAGCACGGATAAAAAGTAAAATATATTGACAAATGATACTTAAGGTGGAAATATCAGGCGCGAGGGGAGCGACAGAGACGTAGCGACCGTGTTACACGTCAGAAGTCGCGTCACAGGGCCGCAAGTCCACATGGATAAATAAGTTGCGCTATAAATACGCTCGAAATGTGACAACCAGCCGCGCGCCACATTTTGTAACATTGTGTAACGCGCGACGAAACGACACTTAGGCGGTTACCGCATGGCAGTCACGTTCGACTGGATGCAATAGAGGCTGGTCTTGGTGCGGATGAACAGGGCATTGCCGGAGACGGCGGGGGAGGCCATGCAACCGGCGTCGAGATGGTTGGTGGCCAATACTTTAAATTCGCGACCGGTGGCCAGCACGGTGGCGGGGCCATCTTCGCTGAAGAAGTAGACGCGGCCAGCCGCGACGATCGGAGCGGCGGAGAAGGTGCCATCGATGCGGCCATGCCAGACATCCTGCCCGTTAGAAGCATCGACGCAGTTCACCACGCCGGTGTCGTTGACCATATAGATCAGGCCATCGTAGAGCACCGGCGACGATCGAGTCGGGACGGCACGCTTGGCTTTCCACGCAACTTGCGAATCGGTCAGCACAGCATGGCCGCCGGGCTTGAGCGCCCAAAGCTCAGGCGGGGAGCCGTGGCCGGTGGTGTAGAAGATCAGGTCTTTGCCGATCAGCGGCGTGATGCTGCCGGAGTGGGCCTTTCGATTTTCCATCCGCCAGATCTCTTTGCCGGTGGTGGGCTCGTAGGCGTAGAAGCACTTGGAGCCTTCGCTCAGCAGGATCGGCCCGTTTCCAAAATCCGCGATGCGACAGGTGGAAAAAGCCTTTCGCATGTCGCCATCACCCAGCGGCCGGCCGTTGGGCTGAATGTCTTTGTAATCGATCGAGCGATCGGTCCGCCAAACGGTCTCGCCCGTGCGTTTATCGAGGGCGACGACATATTGATAATCGCTGCCATCGAATGGCAAAAACAGCAGGTTTTTCCAGATCAAAATGGACGCGCCGGCTCCGCGGAAATGGTTGCAGACAAAATCCCGCCGCTGCCAGAGCATCTTGCCATTGGACGAATCGAGGCACGCGATGCCGGGCGAGCCGAAGGTGACATAAACGCGTCCCTCTTCGACCACCGGCGTCGGCGAAGCATAGCTATTGAATGGGATGCAATATTGTGGCGTCGGCACATCGAAGAGTTTTTCATCGATCAGGATTTTGCCGGTTTGCTTATCGACGCAGAGCACAAAAAGCTGCTTGCCGTCTGCGGTGGCGGAGGTGAGCCAGATCTTATTGCCCCAGATCACCGGCGAAGACCAGGCCTTGCCGTGAATCGGCGTCTTCCATCGCACGTTCTGGTCCGGCGACCAGTTCAACGGCAAATTCGGCGCATCGGCAATGCCCTGTCCCGTCGGCCCGCGAAACTGCGGCCAGTTTTCTTCACCGCGCGCAAAAGTTGCCGCGAACATCAAGCCGCAAGCCACGAGCGATATCAAAGACATTTTCATGATGCCGCATCCTCAAAAGGCTCTTTTGCGTTGACCCGCGTAATTGGGTACGAGCCGGATACAATGCCGTTGATGATGAATCCGACCCAGCTTCGCGACCTGAACCTGCACACCAATGACCTGATCACGGCCGGCAAATTCGCCGAGGCCGAAAAGATCTGCCGGCAGATCCTTCAAGATTATCCCAGAGATCCGACCGCATTGGGAAACCTCGGCATCGTTGCGACACATGCGGGGCAGCTGCCGGCGGCAGTCGATCTCCTGCGGCGAGCGGTTGCCGGATCACCCTGGTCAGGCTGGCATTACTATAACCTGAGCGAACCCCTGCGGCGATTGGGCCAGCTCGATGATGCCGCCGCCGCCCTTCGCGAAGCCATCTCTCTCGAACCGAAAATGATCGCGGCCTACGTGAATCTTGGCTGGGTGATGGCGCAGAAGTCGATGTATGACGAGGCGACCGCAGCGTTTGAAAAAGCGGCCGAGCTGGCTCCCGACGATGCGCGGATTCAGATGAATCTGGGGCATGCGCTTCGCCGGCGGCAAGAGCAGGAGCGGGCGATATTTCACCTGCGCCGGGCACTGGAGCTGGATCCGAATCTGCCCGAAGCCTGGGCCATGCTCGGGAGCGCTCTGCGTGAAGCCGGTCAGATCGGTCAGGCGATCGAAGGCTTTCGCAAAGCCATCACGCTGAATCCGGCATTTCGCGAAGCCCATTCCAACCTGTGTTACGCGATGTATTTTGATCCAGCATCGCAGCCTGCCGACATTCTTGCCGAGCACCGCGCATGGGCTGCAAAATTCGCCGAGCCGCTTGCTGCGATGGTTCAACCCCATGCCAACGATCGCAATCCTGATCGGCCTTTGCGCATCGGCTACGTCTCGCACGACTTATCGCACCACGTCGTCGGCTGGTTCATGGAGCCGATCCTGCGCAACCATGATCGCGACAACTACCACGTCATTTGCTACGCGACCGGCCGTGCCGACGATGAACTTAGCCAGCGTCTTCGTGAGCATGTCCGCGGCTGGCGCATTGCGCACAACGTGAATGACGAGCAGCTCGCGCAGCTCATTCGTCAGGATCAAATCGATGTTTTGATTGATCTAACTCTTCACATGCGGGGGAGCCGGCTACCGATGTTCGCCCGCCGACCGGCTCCGGTTCAGATCACGCATTTGGCCTACTGCGGAACGAGCGGGATGACCGCCATAAATTGGTGCATCACCGATCCGCAACTGAGTCCCGAAGGTTTGAATGATTCATTCTTCACCGAAAAGCTGCTTCGCCTGGACGGAAGCTACTGGTGCTACGAACCCTCTGCAGACAGCCCGCCGGCGGGGCCGTTGCCCGCAGCCAGTCGGGGCTATGTCACCTTCGGCTCCCTCAATGCATTTTCCAAAACCAACGCCCACCTGATCCAGCTTTGGCGGGATGTTCTGGACGCTGTTCCAAATTCCCGGCTGGTG
>Ga0134126_10011655_pt1 | contig 11101 bp, 8 predicted proteins | sample KB31752_FD_96881 | JGI IMG/M metagenome (GOLD analysis project Ga0134126, IMG submission 96881) | Terrestrial soil microbial communities with excess Nitrogen fertilizer from Kellogg Biological Station, Michigan, USA - KB3-175-2 | ecosystem: Environmental > Terrestrial > Soil > Unclassified ... | reverse complement strand
CTCGACAAGAACCACACCCGATTCCTGGTGCGGTTGAAGAAGGGGATCTCCTGGAGCGACGGCGTCGCGTTCACCGCGGACGACGTCATCTATACGCTGGACACGTACTTCAAGAACCGCACCACGCTGACCTACTTTGGTGTTCCCGAGATCACCAGCTACGTCAAGTCGTATAAGAAGATCAACGCCTTCGCGCTCGAAATCGACACGGTGCAGCCAGCCTACGACTTCGTCACCACGCTCGGGGTCTACACCTGGGGTTCGGCGTTCAACATCGTACCCAAGCACATCTTCTCCAAAATAAAGGATCTCGCCGCCTTCAAGAACACCTATCCCGTCACGCTTGGCCCCTACACCGTGAAGTCATTCGACCCCAACGGTGAATGGCAACTCTGGCAGCGGCGCCCTGATTGGCAGCGGTCCTCCTGGGGTTTCCTGGGCAAACCGGCGCCCGAGTACGTGCTCTACTATAATTTCGGTGGCGAGCAGACGCGGACCCTCGCCTTCATTAAGAACGAGTACGACGTCGACACCTTCATGAGCCCGGACAGCATCCAGGCCGCCGAAAAGCGGAACCCGAACATCGCGACGTTCTCTAAGACACTGCCGTACAACGACATGGGCGACGCATGCTCCTACGGCATTGAGATGAATGAGCAGAAGACGCCGCTCGATCAGTCGGCGGTGCGCTGGGCGCTTGCGCTCTCCCTCGACTTACAGAGCGTTGGCATCAACGCCATGGACGGCCAGTTCCACGCATCCCCGCTCCCCATGTCCGACACCCCGATTCTCCGGCCTGTGTACCTCGCGCCCTTGCAAAGCTGGCTGAAGACGCTCAAGCTCCCCGACGGCTATCAGCCCTATGATTCCAACTTTGCCAGCGAACTGGTCTCTCGGCTCACCGGTATGGGTATGCCGTCCTCGCAGTTACCGCAAGGGAGCGATGCGATCTCCTCGGCTTTCGGCCTGGGATGGTGGAAAACCGACACAGCCGAGGCCGCGAAGCTGATGGCCTCGGTCGGTATGAAGAAGAACTCGAGTGGCTTCTACACCTTGCCAAACGGACAGGTCTGGCAGATCGACCTGGTCGTCCCGGGCGACTGGAACGCGGTGATGGAGCGCATCGGCTTCTCTATCGCCGACAGCTGGAAGAAGGCCGGCTTCGACGTCAGCGTGCGGGCGGTCGACAACGGCGAATACACCACCATCGCGAACACCAACGCTCTGCTCACCATGGAGTTGGCCTGGCCCACGTGCACCTTCAACACCAACTACCTGAACAGCTTCAGGAGTATCCTGCCGCAGTACTTGATGCCCGCGAACGCCAAGACCGCGATTGTGGGCGACAGCCTGCGCATTACCGACCCCAAAGTCTTCTCCCTGATCAAGGCCGCATCCAGCATGGACCAATCCTCAAGCCAGTTCCTGGAGACAGGGCGGTCCATCATCAAGCAAATGGTCGCGAACATGGAATACCTGAACATCATGAACATCCCAACGACCATTCCCACCAATAGCACGTACTGGACGAACTACCCGAAGGCCGAGAATGACTACGCGCGGCCCTATACCTGGTGGAGCTCGTTCAACATGACCCTGGTGCATATCAAGCCGACCGGCAAGCCATAGGCGGGTGTACGGAGGAGCGGGACCTGGCCACGATCAGCGTCCCACTCCTCCCCGTGACGGCAAGGCGGCTCTGACTCTCGGTAAGCCCGCGGCGGCATCACGCCGCCGCACCTTCTGAGCAAGGATGCTCGCTGCAACTCGACGAAGCTCTGTGGTAGGAGAGGTAGACTATGGGCCTGGCGCGGTATATCGTCCAGCGATTCATCACCTATCTGCTGGTCCTGTACATTGGTCTGACCATTACATTCTTCCTGCCGCGTTTCATGCCCAGCAACCCGATCGACAACTATATCGCGCAGATGCAGTCGAGAGTCGGGCAAACGATGACACCGGCAGCGATGGCGAATCTGCGCAACTCACTCGAGCAGCTCTACGGACTCAAAGGCAGTCTTTGGTCACAATACCTGCACTATATGGGTAGCGTCGTCCTGCACTTCGATTTCGGACCGTCCTTCGCCAACTATCCGGACTCGGTAGCGTCGCTCATCTTCACTGCCTTGCCCTGGACCGCGGGATTGCTCCTCACCTCCACGATCATCGCCTGGATCCTGGGGAACATGGTGGGGCTGGTGGCTGGGTACTTTAATAAGAGCCGGACGGCGTCAGTCCTGGAGTTCTTCGGCATCGTGTTATACCCGATTCCGTACTACATCCTCGCCCTGGTAGCGATTCTCATTCTCGCGTACTACATCCCGGTGTTTCCCCTGACGCCGACGTTCCTTCCCGGCGCCATGACCCTGCAAAAGTTCGGGAATATCCTCTATAACTCGTTCCTGCCGGGCCTGACCCTGGTGCTCGCGGCCTTTGGCTGGAACATCCTGAGCATGAAGACGCTCGCGGTGGCCACGAAGGAGGAGCCGTTTGTGACCTACGCGCGGATGAAGGGAACCTCTGACTGGACCAGGATGACGAACTACGTCTTCCGTAACGCGATGCTGCCGCAGGTCACGGGCCTGGTGCTGTCGCTCGCCACCATATTCAGTGGCGCCCTGCTCACCGAGATTCTGTTCTCGTATCCCGGCGTGGGGCTGCTCATGCGCACTGCCGCGGGGAGCGGGGATTACAATATGCTCTACGGCACGATCGACCTCTCGATCATCGCCGTGGCCACGGCCGCGTTCGTCCTCGACCTCGTCTATCCGCTGCTTGATCCGCGCATTCGCTTCCGGTGAGGTGATCGATAATGCTGCGCATTCGCTCGCGCACTGTGGCCGCCCAGCAGCCCGCTCGCCCTTCGTCCCGGCGTCGCCTTCGCCTGCCGCTCAATCCGCGGCTCATCATCGGGCTTGCCCTGCTGACGATCTTCGTCGGCGGTAGCTTCATACTTCCCTTCTTCACCAGCGTCGATCCGTCCGCGCAGGGCACCTACTGGAAGGACCTGCCGATGAGCACCACGCACCTGCTCGGGACAAACTCGCTTGGCCAGGACATCTTCTGGTTCCTGGTGTTTGCGATTCGCAATTCCCTGCTCATCGGCGTGTCCGCGAGCCTGGGTATCACGATCATCTCCTGTGTCCTGGGCTTGAGCGCCGGCTATATCGGCGGCTGGTATGAGCGCATCGTGGTCCTGCTGACTGACACGTTCATCTGCATCCCGGTGCTCCCCATCCTGATCGTGATGAGTGCCTTGATGCAGGGAAACACCTCATTCCTGATGGTCTCGCTTATCCTAATGGCGTTCGGCTGGGCCTGGAACGCCAGGACGCTCCGCTCCATGGTGCTCTCGCTGCGCGAACGTGAGTTCATCAATACGGCGCGCTTTTCCGGCGCGGGTACCGTGGCGATCATCGCGCGCGAGATCTTTCCCTACGTCTATGCCTACATGGTGATCGGGTTTATCAATACCATCCTGTACGCCATAAACACCGAGGCGGCGCTGGCCGTGATTGGACTCTCCAAGCTCGATGTGCCGACTCTGGGCTCGATCATCTTCTGGGCCCTCAACTACAATGCGCTCTTGACTGGTGAAACCGTCTGGATTATCGCGCCTATCGTGGCGACCGTCCTGCTGTTCCTGGGGTTGTTCTTGACGTCAACGGGATACAACGAGTACTTCGCCTATCGACGAGGTGTGGCATGATTTGCCTGCACAACATCGTGGCCACCTATACGACGCGCCGCGGGCAGGTCAACGCGGTCGACGGCGTCTCTGTCGACATCCCCGACAACATGATCCTGGGCATCGCCGGCGAATCCGGCTGTGGCAAGAGTACCCTGATCAAAGTGATCTATGGCGACCTTGGCTTTCCCCTTGCGCTCACGGCGGGCTCGATCAGCTACGGCTTCCAGAACGACGGCGGGCAGGAAGTGACGCTCGCGAACATTCAGAAGGAGTGGTTCAAGCGTATCTCCTACATACCGCAGAGCTCGATGAGCTCGCTGAACCCGGTGGTGCGCATCCGCGATCAGTTTCTGGATTTCCCGAGTGTCTCTCGGAACAAGGCGGAGGTGCTGGAGCGCGCGCGCGCCTTCGTGCAAAAGCTCGGCCTGCCCCCCCAAGCGCTCGACGCCTATCCGCACCAGCTCTCAGGAGGCATGCGGCAACGCGTGATGGTCGCCATCGCTACCTTCTTCCAGCCTCATATCATCTTTGCGGACGAGCCGACCACGGCGCTCGACGTGGTGGTGCAGAAGGCGATCCTCCTCCTGCTGATGAACCTGCAAAAGGAGATGAAAAGCACCATTATCTTTGTATCGCATGACATGGGCGTCCATTATCAGATCGCCGATCGCATGCTGATCATGTATGCCGCGAAGGCCGTGGAGTACGCGGACACCGAGGAGAGCTTTCGCCGGCCGCTCCACCCGTATACGCTCATGCTCACCAACGCGCTGCCCGTCATCGGCGATGATCGCGAGCGCCAGGGTCTGCCCGGCCAGCCGCCCAGCCTGTGGGAGCCAATGCGCGGCTGCCGATTCGCGCCGCGCTGCCCCCTGGCCACCGACCTCTGCCGCACCACCGAGCCGCCGCTGCTGCAGCACGCTGCCGGGCACTACGCGGCCTGCCATCATGCGGACCGGGTCGCCGAGCTTAAGGAATCCCTGGCCAACGCCCATGATCTGATTGGCGTCTCGCGATGAAGACGATCTTCAAGGTCGAGCATTTGAACAAGGTGTACCGCCTCGGCAGCTTCCCACGCGCCATCACCATCCGCGCGCTGCATGAAGTCAGTGTGACCGTGGAGAGTGACGAACCGGTGATCATCAGCATTGTCGGTGAATCAGGCAGCGGCAAGACGACCCTGGCCAGGGTCGTCTTGCAACTCGAGCGACCAACCTCGGGCAACGTGATCATTCACGACACCGCCGTGGCCGGTAGGAGGGCGATGGCGCGAGGAACCGAGTTCTTGCGTATGGTGCAACCGATTTTCCAGAACTCGTTTGAGGCGTTCAGCCGCTACCGCACCATTGACTCGTACCTGTACGAGACCGCCACGCGCGTAAACAAGCTGAACAGAGCAGGAGCTATCAGCGCCGTGGAAGACGCGCTCTCGGCCGTGGGGCTCACCTATAGAGATGTCCGGGGCAAGTACTCGAATCAATTCTCCGGGGGCGAGCTCCAGCGCGTGTCGATTGCTCGCGCCCTCATACCGCACCCGAGACTGATCGTGGCCGACGAGCCGGTGAGCATGATCGATGCGTCACGGCGCATGCTCATTATCAACTTGTTCCGCGACCTCAAAGAGCGCTATAAGACGAGCTTTCTCTACATCACCCACGACCTGGCGACCGCCTACTACATCAGCGACTACATTGCCGTGATGAACAAGGGCGTGATCGTCGAGTTCGGGAAGGCCAGGACCGTCCTGTCCAATCCACAGCATGCGTATACCAGGCTGCTGCTTGATTCCATACCCAGGCTCGACCGCAAGTGGAATCCCGCAACCGAGGCCCTGGTAGCAGAATCGCGGTACGGCGAAGGGCGCGCCTGAGCCAGTACTTGCCGCGTGTAAACGGTTGCCTTATGGCAAGCAGAAGGGAGAAGTGTGCATGGGGGCCGAAGATCGCAATGCCGTGGAGCAGTGGGGACTGTTCGAGATCACGCTTCAGGGGAGCGACACGGGCAATCCGTTTCTGGACGTCGATCTCTGGGCGGAGTTCACACATGAGCGCGGCACGATCCGAGTGAGCGGATTCTATGCCGGCGGCGGCGAGTATCGCGTTCGCTTCATGCCGGAGGCGCAAGGCGCCTGGCGGTACCGCACGCAGAGCAATCTGCCCGAACTCGACGGCGTTACCGGGTCATTGGAGTGCACTGCGCCGTCAAAGGAGAACCACGGCCCCGTGCGCGTTGCCGATCCCTACCACTTTGCCTACGCGGATGGCACACCCTATTATCCAGTGGGCACCACCTGTTATGTATGGAACCTGCAAGGTGACCCGCTTGAGGCACAAACGCTAGAGACCCTTCGGCACGCCCCGTTCAACAAGCTCCGGTTCTGCGTCTTTCCCAAGCACTATGTATTCAATCAGAACGAGCCTCCGGCCTATCCGTTTCTCGGCGAGCTGCCGCGAGACCGGGCGGTTCCCCTGCCTTCCTTCACCAGCCCGCCGCCACCGCCGCCCGACGTCTGGGACTTCAGCCGCTTCAATGGCCCGTACTTCGACCATCTCGAACAACGCATCGCCGATCTGCAGAAGCTTGGCGTCGAGGCCGATCTCATCCTCTTCCATCCCTACGATTTCGGCGCCTGGGGCTTCGACCAGATGCCGCACGAGGTCAATCTCCGCTATCTGCGCTATATCGTTGCGCGCCTGAGCGCGTTCCGCAACGTCTGGTGGTCCTTCGCCAATGAGTATGACTTGATGTTCAACCGCACCCTGGAAGACTGGGATAGCTACTTCAAACTGGTGCAGGACCTCGACGTGTTCAACCATCCGCGCTCGATTCACAATTGCCTGGCCTTTTACGACCATACCAAGCCCTGGGTCACGCATTGTAGTGTGCAGCACGGTGACCTGGCGCGTATGGCCACGTGGCAGCGGCAGTACGGCAAGCCTGTGGTGGTGGATGAGTGCGGCTATGAGGGCGACATCGATCAACTCTGGGGTGATCTGCCGCCAGAAGAGTTGGTCCGGCGGTTCTGGCTTGGCTTCGTCGAGGGCGGCTACGTGGGCCACGGCGAAACGTACTGGAACGAAGAGGAGGTCCTCTGGTGGTCGAAGGGCGGGACACTGCGTGGCGAGAGCGTGCCGCGTATCGCCTTTCTCCGCCGTGTGATGGAGGGGGTGCCGAGCGCAGGCATCGTCCCGCTCTCACCGGTCCGCTTCTCGGACTTTAACTCTATCGAGGAAGCGCGGGGATGGCTGCAGTCACGGGCGCGGGATACCGCACCGTTGGCTGGCGCCGCCCTCGGCCTGGAAGCGGCGGGGTGGTCGGGCTCAGACTACTACCTGCTCTACTTTGGCGCGCATCAGCCCCTGTGGCGAACGTTCGACCTCGGCCAGGGGGACTTCGCGATAGACGTGATCGACACGTGGCAAATGACCGTCACGCGATTCGCGGAGCACGCGAGCGGGCAGGTGCGAGTCGCGCTACCGGCCAAGCCATATCAGGCCATTCGCATCGAACGGAGCCGAGTATGATCAGCCCTGTGATCTCGAACGGGCCGCGTCTCGCCTCGGTCGTGTGCGGACGTACCTCGGTTTTGATACCGTTGGCGAACGAGGGAATTGGCGCGTGAACCTGACCGTAAACGGTCAGGCAAGTTCGCCAACCGTATCGGTTTTGTGGTGCCCTTCAGGGCCGTTCCTCTGCCATGCGGTTTCAACCGCAGGCGCCATCACAGTGTTCAGGTATGCTCGTCGTGTGCGTCGTGTGCGAGTAACTATGCAGGACTGAATACAGTCCGCTATGCTTGAAAGGCGTTGACGTCGCGCGGCGTGATGGCGCTGAGGGTAGGCTGATGGCACGGACAGACGAACTTCGCTTGATGAGCACCGTAGCCCGTCTCTATTATGATCGCGGCCTGGGCCAGACGCAGATCGCCGTGCAATTGGATCTCTCCCAGGCCACGGTGTCGCGCTTGCTGAAGCGGGCGCAGGATGAAGGTATCGTGCGCATCACCGTCGGCGTGCCGCTGGGTGTGTTCCCAGAGCTGGAGGAAGCGCTGCAAGCGACCTATGGACTCAAACGCGCGATCGTGGTGGATACAGTCGACGACGATGGGCAGATCCTGCGTGACATCGGCGCCGCGGCTGCCCACTATCTGGAAACCACCCTCAAGGATGGCGAAGTCGTCGGCATCTCCTCGTGGAGCGCCACGCTGCTGGCCATGGTCGATGCCATGCATGTGCTATCGGCATCCGTCCATGCGCAGGTGGTCCAGATTCTGGGTGGCGTAGGGAATCCGGCGGCTGAGGTGCATGCCAACACGCTCACGCAGCGGCTGGCGAAGCTGGTCCATGGCGAAGGCATCTTCCTGCCGGTGCCGGGCGTGACCGGGTCGCCAGAGGCACGCAGTGTCTTGCTCGACGACCCCTATGTGCGGTCGACGCTGGATCTGTTCGACCATGTGACGCTCGCGCTGGTCGGCATCGGCGCCCTGGAGCCATCAAAGCTGCTCGCCAGCAGCGGGAACGTGTTCGCGCCCGAAGAGATCGCGCTGCTCCGCGCACGCGGCGCCGTGGGCGATATTTGCTTGCGCTTCTTTGACCGGTCGGGTGTGCCGGTGATTACGCCGCTAGATGCGCGCGTGATCAGCATCGGACTCCAACAACTGACAGGGATCAAGCGCGCCGTCGGCATCGCCGGCGGTAGCCGCAAGCTCGCCGCCATTCAAGGCGCCCTCGCCGGGCGCTGGATCAACGTGCTGATCACCGACCGGTTTACTGCAGAACGGCTCCTCCACGACAGTGATGCAGAGGGCGGATGCGCACCACAAGCATCAGTAGCAGTTGCCACCCGAGCGAGACGCGCCACATCGTGATGCCTTCTATCGGCCTGATTGCGTCTTTCTTGCGAAGCTCGTTCAGTTGCCGCCGGGTAGGTAACGGGAGGAACGGGCACCGTGCCAGGTCTGCTACTGGTGGCTAGTACGCTGCCAGAGACGGGTCCAGCAGGGTGCATGCGGCATCGCGCTCCACGGCCGAGCCGAGCGCACTGGTACCGAGACAGACAGGCGATACCGTCAATGCTGTACCAGGCAGCGTCACGTCGCGCACGGGGTCATCCGTGCTTCCTTGGCGGCGGTGGACGTCACCGCGGTGCTCGCGCTGCTCACGGTTGTTCCTCGCGTGCTGCGCCCACCGCGTGTTGGGTCTGGCCGGCAGTCCACGCGCTCCAGGCCAGGGCTCCCGAGTAGAACAGGAGCGATTGCGGGGAGTTGAGCGGCACGTCACGCATGGCGGGCGGCGCCCCGCACGAGAGCCGCACGGCCGGACGCGGTGGATGCACGAGCCGGCGCGGCGCGGCGGTGGCCCCGCCATTGATGGGCTCCAGCAGGAGGCGGCAGCCGTCGACGCCCATCTGGTACGCGGGCTCCACCAGCGAGGTGAGCGGCGAGACAAGCGCCGGGGTCCAGCTCATCTCGCCCACGCCGGCGATCGCGACGTCCTCCGGCACGCGCAGGTGTGCGGCACCGAGCGCGATCAGGACACCGGGCATGAGCGCGCTGCTGGTGACCACCAGGGCGATCGGACGTGCGACGCCGCGCGGCAGCGCGTTCGTTGCGGTGATGGCCTGCTCGTCGGTGAACGCGCGGGCCACGATCTGCCCGCGCCGCTCCAAGGGGAGTCCCGCCGCGCGCATGGCGCGGCGAAACCCAATCAGGCGCTCAGGCTCATCGTCCGCCATGAATGGGCCCGCGATGGAGCGGTGACCCAGTCCGGCCGGATGTTGCACCGTGCGCCGCATCGCCTCGGCGTTGTCGAGCGTCACCCGATCGCATCCGCGGGCGCGTGCGTCAATGGTTACCATCTGGAAGTCCGCCGGAAGACTTCCCGCATGGTGCCTGCGCTGCTGTGTACCAGCTCAATCTCCTATTGGAGCTATCCGCGCATGAGCCCACGCGCGGCTCCTAGCCTGAATTATTCAGGCTAGCGGCTCATCCACCGCCTCCGGGTCACTGCCCGAGCCACCGATCCTCTCGGACGACAGCAGTTCGCGGCGCTTGGCCCGGCGGAGGCGTTGCTTTTCCGGGTCGGCGATCGGGCTCGCCATCAGCAGCTTGCGGGTGTAGCTGTGTCGCGGGTCCGTCGTGATGTCGCGCGCGTTCCCGATCTCGACGATGCGCCCGCGGTACAGGACGGCGATCCGGTTGCTCATCGCCCGGACGACACCGAGGTCGTGACTGATGAACAGGTACGCGACGCCTACGTCGTGCTGGATGCCCTCCAGCAGCGCGAGCACCCGCGCCTGGGTGGTCACATCCAACGAGCTGGTGGGTTCGTCACAGACGATGATCGACGGGCGAAGGGCCAGAGCTCTGGCGATCGCGATCCGCTGCCGCTGCCCGCCGGAGAACTCCCGCGGGTGCCGTCGACCCGCGTCGGCGGGCAGGCCCACGGCGGCGAGCAACTCCCGCACTCGCGCCCGTGCCTGAGCGCTTGCCGTACCGGCGGCGGTGAGCGGCTCGACCAGGATATCCTCGATTACCATCGAAGGGTTCAGCGACGAGTATGGATCCTGGAAGACGACCTGTATCTCGTGCGCGATCGTCCGCCGCTGGCGCCTGGGGAGGTTGCTGATGGCCTGGCCGCGGAAACGGATCGAGCCGCCCGTGACGGGCGCGAGCCCGAGGATCGCCCGCCCGATCGTCGTCTTTCCTGAACCGGACTCCCCGACGAGGCCGAGCGTTTCGCCTGGGCTGATCGCGAACGACACGTCATCGATGACTTTGGCGCCCGTGCCTCGGCGGCCGGCGAAGGTAACAGAGAGGTGGTCGACCTGCAGAACTGGTTCTGTCATTTGGCTACACTGCCTCAAGCTCAACCCGGCGGGACGACAGCAGGAGATCCTGGGTGTACTGCTCAGCGGGAGATTTGAAGAGGGAGTCAACATCGTTCCGCTCCACGATCCGGCCTTCCTTCATCACACTGACGGAGTCACAGATGTCGGCCACGACCCCGAGATTGTGGGTCACCAGGATCATCGCGAGGTTTCGGTCGTCGCGCAGCAACCGCAGGAGATCAAGCACCTCAGCCTGGACGCTCACATCCAGGGCCGTGGTCGGCTCATCCGCGATAATCACCTCCGGGTTCCCAGCAACCGCGCCGCAGATGAGTACGCGCTGTGCCATCCCGCCTGATATCTGGTGCGGGTAAAGCCGGAACACCCGCTCGGGATTATCTATGCCGACCTGGGCCATCAGGCGAAGCAGTTCCACCCTGGCCTGCGCTCTGGTCATCCTCTTCACCGCGCGGAGGCCGTACGTCAACTGCGCGCCGACCGTGAACGAGGGGTCGAGATTGGACATGGGCTCCTGCGGTACGTACGCGATCCGCCGCCCCCGCGTCTGCCGCATAAGCCTCG
>Ga0134126_10011652_pt1 | contig 11102 bp, 7 predicted proteins | sample KB31752_FD_96881 | JGI IMG/M metagenome (GOLD analysis project Ga0134126, IMG submission 96881) | Terrestrial soil microbial communities with excess Nitrogen fertilizer from Kellogg Biological Station, Michigan, USA - KB3-175-2 | ecosystem: Environmental > Terrestrial > Soil > Unclassified ... | reverse complement strand
TGACTTAGCTGAAACAAGACATCCTGCGCCTGCACGTTAAAAGTGTAACTCTTATTAAGGCAAAAAGGATTTAAAAAGCCTGATTATTTAGTTTTTTCTTATTTTTCTTTCAAGCCAAAAAAGTGATGCAATGGTCTTTGCGTCAATGATTTTTCCCGATGTCGCCATGCGAACTGCTTGCCGCAGCGGGAAAAAACGCACCGCAATGCGCTCGTCTTCTTCCGGCTGCGCCACTCCCTTCTTGAGCCCGCTAGCCAGATAAACTGTCATGCTCTCATCCAGAAATCCTGGGCTCACGTAAAAGAAAAGCGCCTTTTGCCAGCGCGAAGCCCTGTACCCGGTTTCTTCAATCAGTTCACGCTTGGCGGCGGCAAGGTGGTTCTCGCCCGGATCAACGCGTCCGGCGGGCAGCTCCCACAAGCGCTGGCCTGCTGCATATCGATATTGGCGCTCCAGCAAGACCAGCGGCGTGCGTCCAGAATCGTCGAGAGGCAGGACGACAATCGATCCGGAATGCCGGATCACGTCTCGCCGCACTCGAACGTTGCCCGGCTCTTCCACTTCATCAGTCATCACACTGAAGACCGGTCCACGGAAAGCGGTCTTGGAAGAAATCACGCGGACCATTGGGCTGGACTTTTTACGCTTTGCAGGCATGAGTTCCAATATAAAGTGCTGCCGATGAAAACCAAAATCTTGGACGAACGGACGAAATTAGGAGGGGGCTGTGAATGCCAAAAATGCCAGGATTGCCAAAAATCGCCGGAATTGCAAGCTCACACTGAGCAACACAAGACCACTATTGCGACAATCCATTCGTAAGTTTTTCAATTTCGGCAATTTTGGCATTTTTGGCAATCTTGATATTCTCGCGTTGAATGGCACACAGGCGTTTGGGCAAACCGAGCATCACCTTGATTGGTGCGGGCAATCTGGCCCAGGCGCTTGGGCCTGCGCTCAAGGCTGCTGGATACAAGATTGAGTTCGTTGCTGCGCGGGAGACAGCATCATCCCGCAGGCGCGCCGCAATGCTCGCCCGGCTTCTGGAAGCGCGCACGCAGTCCCTGAGCGATGCAGGCCCAAGCTCAGACATTTTGTGGATTTGCCACACCGACGACGCTCTAACTGAAACCGCAAAACTACTCGCGCGCAAACCTGGGTGGTCCGGCAAGATCATACTTCATTCCAGCGGCGCACTCACCAGTAATGTCCTGTCTCCACTAAAACGTAAAGGCGCAAGCACGGCTTCTCTGCATCCCATGATGACCTTTGTTCCCGGCGCGACGCCACGGATGGAAGAAGTTCCGTTTGCCGTGGAGGGTGACAGCCGAGCTGTGTCAGTAGCCCGCCGGATAGTTAGCGATCTGGGCGCGGAAAGTTTTGCCATCAAGAAAGCGGCCAAGCCGCTGTACCACGCGCTGGGATCTTTTTCCTCACCTTTGATCGTGGCCGTGCTGGTAACGGCGGAGCGTGTTGGCCGGGGCGCTGGCCTCTCTGCCAGCCAGACCCGCCGCGTTACAGCGCCGATTTTACGCCAGACCATCCAGAACTATTCCGAACGGGGAGCAGCCGCGGCCTTTAGCGGGCCCATCAAGCGCGGCGACGTCAACACTGTTCTTCGCCATTTGAAGGAACTAAAGCGCGTGCCGGGAGCAGGCGAGGTTTATCGGGCGCTGGTGAAGTCGGCTTTGATGGACTTGCCATCGGCGAAGCGGAAAGAGTTGATGAGGCTTCTGCAAAAACCTTGAAACACGAAGCAAAGGAGTAGCGGAGGAAAAGGGCGAAAACCAGAACAGCCTTACCGCAGATTTGCGCGGATGATCGCGGATAAAGGACCCGGTCAACTTCCCCAAAATCGGGCTCCAACTCTGATCCGCGTTAATCCGTGTTCATCCGCGGTAAGATTTTGTTCTTCTTTGTATTGTAAGGGTTTAGCGGTCGGTAAAAAGGTGTCCCATCTTTTCCTTCTTGGTATTCAGATAGCGCTCTGACGCGGCGTGCGCCTCCACCTCACACGGCACGCGCTCCACTACTTCAATTCCGGCGGACTCCAGCGCCGCTACTTTCTGGGGATTGTTGGACATCAACTTGACCTGCTTTAGTCCCAGCGCTTTCAGCACTTCTGCCGGCAGTTGAAACTCGCGATGATCGGCTTTGAATCCCAGCTCCTCATTGGCCTGTACCGTATCGAGCCCCTGGTCCTGCAAGCCATAAGCCTGGAGCTTGGCCATGAGGCCGATGCCGCGTCCTTCCTGCATTTCGTAGAGCAACACGCCCGCGCCCGCTTGCGCGATCATTGAGAGCGCCATCTCAAGCTGCTGGCGGCAATCGCAACGCAACGACCCGAAAACATCGCCTGTAAGGCACTGCGAATGGATGCGCACCAGCGGCGGAGCCGAGTGAATATCACCCATCACCAGCGCGACAGCTTCTTCCTTGCGGAGGTCGGAATTTGCCGCGCTTTGGTTCTTTAAACCAGGATTTTTTAAACCAGGATTTTTTGAACCAGGACTTGCAGGGTCTACTCCAAACTGGCCTTCAAAGCCCAGAATGCGGAAGTGTCCCCAGCGCGAAGGGAAATCGGCCTCAGCCAGCTTGCGGAGTGTAAAATCAGAGCTCACGCATCTATTATAGAGGGAGCGGTGGTAACATCCTGCTTATGGCGATCAGCGACACAGCCCCCGAAATAGAGGCAATGCAGCTCGAAATCCGCCGTTCGATGAGCGGTCAGGAGCGTTTGCGTGTTTGCTTGGAAATGAGTGTTTTTGCGCGTGAGCTTAGAAAAGCGGGGATTCACCGCGACCATCCCGATTGGTCAGACAGAGAGGTCATGATGGAACTCTTTCGTTTGGCATTTTTTCCTGAACCATTGCCGGCGTGGGTGCGATGAATCCAGCTGAAGTTTTTCGCCAGATTACAAATGCACTGAACCTTGCTGGTATTCCGTACATGCTCACTGGATCCTTTGCCAGTAACCTTTATGGGACAGGACGCGCCACTCAGGATATAGATCTCGTAATTTCAGCGACACCCGACCAGATGGCACCTTTCCTCAATTCCCTGCCAAAATCCGACTATTATTTTGATCTTGATGCTGCAAAAGACGCGGCGCGGCGCCGATCCATGTTTAACGTTCTGGATATGTCCTCAGGTTGGAAGATCGACCTGATCTTTCAAAAGCTCGGTCCCTACCCCCAACAAGCATTTCAACGACGTATACCTGCCGAGGTAGAAGGCGTTCCAGTTATTGCGGCAACAGCTGAAGATTTGATCATCTCAAAGCTTGATTGGGCAAAAATGGGAGAATCATCGCGACAAATCCAAGATGTAGCGTCTGTGTTGAAAGTACAAACAAAAAGGCTCGATATCTCTTACATCGAAAAATGGGTCGCCGAACTCAGCCTCGCTTCTGAGTGGTCTCGCGCCCGCCAATTGGCCGACCTCGAATAAAAACCCCGCCGCAAGATATACTGAAAGGTTCATTCATCTGTCCCGGAGGACGCATATGGCTTCATCCGCAGTCAGTTACGCCAGAGAAAACCAGCAAAAATTTTTAGGCGAGTTGAAAGACCTGCTCCGTATTCCCAGCGTGAGCACCGCGCCGGAACACAAAGAAGACGTCCGCCGCGCGGCCATGTTCGTGGCCGACGAGTTGCGCCGCATCGGCATGGAAAACGTCGACGTTATCCCCACCAAGAACCATCCCATGGTTTATGGCGACTGGCTGCACGCTCCCGGCAAGCCCACTGTTCTCTGCTATGCGCATTATGACGTGCAGCCGCCCGACCCGCTGAATGAATGGCACACGCCGCCGTTTGAGCCCACTGAGCGCAACCAGAACATCTACGCCCGTGGCGCTGTCGATGACAAAGGCCAGCTCTGGATGGAGATCAAGGCGCTTGAAGCGCTCATGCGCGGTCACGGCGGCAAGCTGCCGATCAATGTCAAGTGCATCTTTGAAGGCGAAGAGGAGGTCGGAGGCGAATCGATTGCAGCCTATATCCGCGCGCAAAAAGCCAAGCTGAAAGCGGACTTCGCACTGGTCTGCGACACCGAGCTGTTTGCGCCGAACCTTCCCACGCTGTGCGTCGGCCTGCGCGGACTGGTCTATACCGAAATTGAAGCCGTGGGCGCCAAAACTGATCTGCATTCCGGCATGTACGGCGGCGCAGCGCCCAATCCCTTTTTCGCGCTGATTGAAATCATCAGCAAACTGAAAGACTCCAAAGGCAAGATCCTGATTCCCGGCTTCTATAAGGGCATAAAGGCCCCGAGCAAGGACGAACTCAAGGCCTGGAAAAAGCTACCCTTTAATGAAGAGCACTATCGCAAGACCGAAGTCGGATCAAAAGTGCTGACCGGCGAGCCCGGCTATTCCGTTCTCTATCGCACATGGGCGCGACCCACGCTTGAAGTCCATGGCATGCCCGGCGGCTTTACCGCTCCCGGCGCCAAGACCGTCATTCCCGCTCGAGCGTTCGCCAAAGTCTCCATGCGTCTGGTGCCCAATCAGGACCCGGACGACGTGCTGAAGAAGTACACCAAATTCGTTAAAAAGCTCACGCCCAAAGGAATTGAGACCAATATCAAGGTCTTCAGCAAAGGACCGGCCTGCGTGGTGGGCACCAACAATCCTTTTATCAAGGCCGCAACCCAGGCGCTGCATGAGGTCTTCAAGAAAGACACCGTCTTCATCCGCTCCGGCGGATCGATTCCTATCGTGACCGATTTTCAGGACGTGCTCAAAATTCCCAGCGTGATGATGGGCTTCGGCCTGCCCGACGACAACCTGCACGCTCCGAATGAAAAGTTCCACATCCCCAACTTCTATCGCGGGATTGAGAGCATTATCCGGTTCTTTGAGAAATTGGGAGAGTAGGAAGATCGGGTGATCGCGCGTGATAAATCTGCCGGGAACGCCGGCCGGACGAAGTCATTTAATCAATCAGCGAAAAAAGTTGTACTCGGCTGTTTTTTCGTGGACCTGCCCAGCTATCCGGATTTTGCTAAGTTACTGTGCCTGGAACTTACGTAATGATTATGAACGACTGAACCCGGTTTAAGATTCGTCCACATCGGGAGAAACCATGTCTGCTCGTAATCCACGTTTTCTTGTATTTTTTATCGTTGTGTTCGTGAGTTTCATTTCGCTCTATTGTCAGACAGATTCAAGGCCGCTCACAAAAAGCGAGCTACTGGCGTTGGTTGCCGGCAATGCCCTAAATGAAAATATTGTTCATGAAGTCCAAGCCAGAGGGATTGCGTTTCGCTACAGTGATGCATACAAGACGCAGCTCTCCACGGCTGGAGCCCATGCTGATCTGCTCACAGCGGTAGCGAATGCCAAAATAGGTCATGCTTTTGAAAGTGCAGATGGCGAGACGGAACTAGCTTTACAGAACCACCTTTCTGCTGCCGGCAAGATGTTGCGGTCAAAGCAATACGACGAAGCCACGCGCGAACTTACTGCGGCGCTGCAGGATGGCGCACATGTTGAGGCTGGATTCGTAATGGGTGAACTGCTCCGCACTCAGGAACAGTTTGATCTGGCTGCTAATGTGTATCAGAGTATTCTCCGTGAAGACCCGGGATTTCCGGAAGTGCATACCAAGCTTGCTTATATTTTCTATCGCACCAATGATCTGGAAAGTGCCATTCGTGAGGCCCAAACCGTGCTCGCGCAAAATCCTGCCAATGCAGAGGCGCATAAAAATTTAGGGCTGGGCCTGCTAGGCATGGGTCGATTTGATGGATCCATTGCCGAATTCCGCGAAGCATTGCGCATCAAGGGCGATTACGCTGCCGCCCATTTGGACCTTGCGCTGGCATTTGACGACAAGCACGACACAAAATCTGCGATCGAAGAATACAGAAAAGCCAATGCCCTAAATCCAGATGATGCTAACGCCCATTACAATCTGGCCATAGGGCTTAAAAGCGTTGGCGATCAAGATGGCGCTATCCGTGAGTACCGTGAGGCCAAGCGGATAGATCCAGAGAGGATCGATGTCCGCCACAATTTGTCTCTTCTGCTGATTGACGTAGACACGTTTGCCGCGGTTCGGGAATTTCGCGAGCTGCTTGCTATGGCTCCGAACTTTGAATTGGGTCACATTGGTCTGGGCATGGCAGTTTCACGCCTCGGACATTGGAAGGAAGCGGAAACCGAATATCGCAAAGCCATGGAACTGGATCCGTCTGATCCCATTCCGCACAGCAATCTTGGACATGTTTTTGAGCAGCAGCAAAAAGACGATGCGGCGATGGCTGAATTCGTCAATGCGGAGCAGTTAGACAATAGCTCGGTGTATGCCCATGCGGGGATGGGGCGCGTTTATCTCCGCCGCAAAGACTACCAGCATGCAATTGGTGAGCTGCGGCGTGCCGATGCATTAAATACCAGCTTTCCTGATAACCATAGTGATTTGGGTGAGGCCCTGGCGGCAACCGGAGATATGGGAGGAGCCATTGTCCAAATGCGGCTCGCGCTGTCACTGTCTCCCCAAGATCCAAATATCATTTCAAAATTAGCGCCGATCCTGGAAAAGAATGGCGATTTCAATGGCGCGCTGGAACAATATCGGCTGGCGGCAGAAATCGGCAAGACAGAAGAAGCGAAAAAAGAGTATTTGGCCGCAATCGAGAGATTGAAAGTCAAGGTCAAGCCGGCAGTCATCACGCCACCGGACACAACAGCCGCCTCTTCAATTCCTGTGGTTCCCGCAGCAAGAATTACAGGCCCGGTTGACGAAAACACATGGCGCGCGACACTTGACGCCAGCTTCAAGGCTCTACAAGAGCAACGGTTAGGCGACGCCGAAGCATCCGCCAGGACCGCCCTGGCCATGGCTGAAAAATCTTTCACTGACCAAAAGCTGGTGGAGTCAACACGGCAGATGGCTTGGGTGCTTACACGAGAACAGAAATATGCTGAGGCACGCGAAGCATGGCAATACGACATTAAGACAAGCCAGAAGGTGGAAGGTCCCGAGTCTCAGGAGTCAATCCATGCCATGGAAGGAATCGCGGGATGCGCTTATTTTCAAAAAGACTATGCAACAGCGGCCAGCTTTTATGCACGTGCCATCCAGCTTAATGAAAAGCTCTTTGGCGCAACTGACATGCGCGTAAAAATGGACCTCCACTATCTGGCCAATGCCTATCAATTGCTGGGAGATTACGCCAAGGCCGAGCCAATCCGTCTGCAGTTGCTTCAGGCCAACAACGCCAATGGTGGTGATGGCCTCACCATGCTGGGCGATACGCTGGAATTGGCTAAACTTTATCTTGAATGGGGGAAGTTGGATAAAGCTGAGATTTACTGTCGCAAGTCTCTGACCGAGCGCGAAAAAGCATACGGGGACGATAGCCCGTTAATCGCAGATTCGCTGCAGATGCTTTCAGACGTCCTTACCAAGCTTGGAAAAAATGCGGAGGCCGCTGAACTCAAGAAGCGGCACGATAGCATTGTGTCGAGCGCTGGTGGCATGGCAAGCGTAAATCGCTAAATTCGTTTGTTCACAACAGGCGATAATCCAAGTCAGCTTAACATTTGGGGACTACCGCCTTAATCCTTTAGCCCCTTACACTCTGGTGTACCAATTCGCGCCTTAAGCCGTCTTGCTTCCCTGCACCATTCGCGCTACAGTTTCTGTAGCTCTCGCAGTTCTTCCGACCTCTTAAATAAAACCTCACAGGTATGGTTTGGGCACTGGTTGCACAAGCGGTGCGACATCCTGTGGTCTGGAGCACTTATCCACAACATATTGTGGGCTTTGCTCTTGACCCCTGGTTTCTCTCTGGGTACTCTAGCTGGAACGCGGATTAGCTACTCCAGCCAGTAGCCGGAAAGAGAAAAACGCACCTGCCAGCCACAGTCGTGCGACGATGGCCATTCCTGAAGGAGTAGGAAGTTGCTAAAACTTAAGAAGCTGCAAATCCTTGGATTCAAGTCCTTCTGTGACCGCACGGAGCTCAAGTTTCCGGGCGAAGGCATTGCCGCCGTGGTGGGCCCCAACGGGTGCGGAAAGTCCAATATTTCCGACTCTATTTCCTGGGTGCTGGGTGAGCAGTCTGCCAAGAGCCTGCGCGGCGTGCGCATGGAAGACGTGATCTTTGCCGGCACGCGTGATCGCAAGCCCACCGGCATGGCTGAGGTGTCTCTCACGCTGATCGATCCTCAGGTTTATGAAGGCGAGGTTAGCGCCCAACCTGAGATTGACGTTCAGGACGATATGCCGTCAGAAGACGACTGGGATGAGGCTTCTGTCCGCGCCACCGCCGCTGAAGCCACAGAGGCCCATGTCGCCGAAGTCCAGGCCGGGCCGCTCGACTGGAAAGAAGGCATGGAAGGTGACGGCGAGCCGACCGAAGGCCAAGCCACTGCCGCAGCGGAAGAAGGCGCGGACGCGTCACAGGAAGCGTCGCCAGAACCAACCGCAGAACAGCCAACTTCGACCGAGCCCAGTGTACCCGACGCCCAAGCCGCGCAGACCAATGGCGCGGTAGTCCTCAAGATTCGCCGCCGCAAGTTCAAGCCCATGGCGTTTGCCAAGGGCGAAATCGTGGTCACGAGGCGGCTGTTCCGCACTGGCGAAAGCGAATACCTTCTAAATGGCAAGCTCTGCCGCCTGCGCGATATTCAGGACATCTTTATGGGTACCGGCCTGGGGCCCGAGTCTTACGCGATCATTGAGCAGGGACGCATTGGCCAGATCCTGAGCAGCAAGCCTTATGATCGCCGCGCCATCATTGAAGAGGCGGCCGGCATCACTAAGTTCAAAACCAAGAAACGGCTGGCGGAAGCGCGGCTGGAGCAATCACGGCTGAACCTGGCCCGCATCAACGATATTTTTGACGAAGTCACCAAACAGATGAACTCGCTTAAGCGCCAGGCATCCAAGGCTGAGCGCTATGCCCGCCTGCGTGACGAGATGAAAGAGAAACTGCGCGTGGTGCTGGCCAGCAAGTTTGCCCAGATGGGCCGCGATGAAAACGGCCTGAATGATTCGCTGGAAGCGGTGGGCGAAGAAATTCGCGGACGTGCAGAAGCCGTGAGCGCCAAAGAAGCAGAATTCTCAGAGCGAACGCAGCGCGGCTACGCGATTGAAAGCGAGATTGCGCACAACAGTCAAATGATGAACGCGCTGGCTGTCGAGACTGAGCGTGCCATCTCCCGCCGTGGCTCAAACCAGGAGCGTTGCGCTGAGTTGGACGCACGTTCCGCCGCCGCGCAGGCCGAATTGGAGCGTGCGCAGGCACAGTTGCTTTCGCTGACTGAGGAAGTCCAGACCAACCGCAGCTTTGCCGAATCGGCCGCTTCAGAGGTCGCGGCCGCGCAACATGAATGGCAAGCGGCGCAGCAGTCTTCACAGGATGCGGCAACTGCGCTCTCTGATCTTGAGCGCCAACAGGAAGCGCGACGCCAGAACGTGATGGAAGCCATGTCTTCGGCTTCGCAGGTGCGGAATCAGGTGATCCAGGCGGAAGAACATATGACCGCGCTGGAGCGCGAGGCCATAAGGCTGGAGCGTGAAGCCACTGCCGCGCAGGTTGACATTGAAAGTTTCGGCGGCAAGCGCGGACAAATCGCATTTGAATTTGAGTCGATCACACAAACCGCCGTCGCGCTGGGCACGCGTATTCAAGAAATTCGTGGGCTGATTGAAAGCAAGCGCAAAGAGGAAGAAGAAGGCAAGCGCAACCTGGACACCCTTCGTGCTGAGTACGCCACGGCGCTGGGCAAAAAGAGTTCACTGGAATCGGTGATCAACGAGCACGGCTACTCCACGGAATCCGTAAAGCGGCTGTTCCAGTCGAACGCCATGGGCCACGGCTTCACGCCAGCCGGCGTACTGGCAGATTTTCTTGAGGTCGAGACCCGCTATGAAGGCGTGGTGGAAGAATTCCTGCGCGACGAACTCAATTACGTCGTGGTGAAATCCTGGGATTCAGCCAATGAAGGCATGCGGCTGCTGCAGTCTGACGTTGATGGCCGCGCGACTTTCCTTGTTCATCCGGAAGACGCGCAAGCCCGGTTCTCTTTCGTCGCCAGTGATGCACCTGCGCCGACTTCAGAGCGGCATGAAGAGCTGGTCTCTCTGAAAAATTGCATTCGCGTGCTGGATGGCTTTGGCCGGTCGCTCGAAGTCGTGTTGCCCAAGCTGCGCGATGGCTACATTACGGCCGATGCCCACATCGCCCGCAACCTGGCGCTGGAAAACCCCGACGCTTATTTTCTCTCGGCTACCGGCGAATGCTTCCACAACGTAACCGTTACAGGCGGCAAGCAGCGCAAAGAAGGTCCTTTGTCACTGAAGCGCGAACTGCGCGAGATTGGCAAGATTGCTTCTGACCTGGAAGCAGCCATCAGGAACGAACAAGCACGCGTGCAGACGCTAGGTCGCGAATTAACGGAACTGGGCAAGCTGCTCAACACGTTGGAAGAAGAGCGTCGCGAAGCCGAAAAGCAGGCGCTTACCTCAGGGCATGCGCTCAAGCAGATGGAATCCGATCTGGCGCGTACCGAACAACGCCTGAACACTTATCGCCTGGAAATTGAGCGGACACGCTCCGCACGTAATGAGAAAGAACTTGTCGTCGCGGAAAAGCGCGAACAGGCGGAAGCGCTGGAGCAGAAACGCCAGGCGCTTGAAGATGAGATGAAAGTCGCGCAGCAGCGGGTAGTTTCATTGAAGACCGCGCGCGATGAAGCCGCACAGACGGCATCGCAGGCTGCGGCGCATCTGGCAGTAGTGGAAGAGCGTCGCCGCACAGCCGCATCGGCGCTGGAACGGATTGAAGCACTTGCCACGGAAGCCAAACAACGGGTCGAGTCACTGCAAACGCAAATCCAGTCGGCAGCTGCGGAAACAGTCCAGCGCGAAGCGGAGAACATGCAGATCGCGGGCCGGCTGGAAGCACTTAGCACGGAAAAAGCTGCGGCTGAAGCCACTGGAGTACAGCTACAGCACGAGTCCGATCAGGTTCGCGCCCGTATTGCCGAAATCGATCAGGAACTGAAAGCCGCGCGCCTTGAGCTGGACGCAGCCCGCGAACGTAAGAGCGAGATTGGCACGCTGCTGGCCAAGTTGCAATCTGAC
>Ga0134126_10011651_pt1 | contig 11102 bp, 8 predicted proteins | sample KB31752_FD_96881 | JGI IMG/M metagenome (GOLD analysis project Ga0134126, IMG submission 96881) | Terrestrial soil microbial communities with excess Nitrogen fertilizer from Kellogg Biological Station, Michigan, USA - KB3-175-2 | ecosystem: Environmental > Terrestrial > Soil > Unclassified ... | reverse complement strand
CAGCGCCACGCGGGGCGGCACCCGATAGTCGATCGCTGTGAGAATGCGGCGCACCTCGCGCTGCCTCGCCTCGAGATCGGCCGGCGTCGCAGGCGTCGGGTCGATGCGGCCGAGCTGCACTCCGGCGCTCACGCGTGGGGCTTCCCGATCGATCGCCTCGACGAGCGCCCGCTCCCCGCCGGGCCGGACGGCAACCGTCTCGATGACCGGCACACCGATCGCCCCGGCGAGACGCCCCGCATCGACTCGATAACCTCGGTCGCGCGCGAGGTCGCTCATATTGAGTGCGACGATCATCGGGCGCCCGAGGCGCTTGAGATCGAGCACGAGACGCAGGCTCAATCGCAGATTCGTGGCATCGACCACACAAACGATGAGGTCCGGGGGCTCCTCCGATCCGTGCCGCCCGAGCACGACGTCGCGCGTGATCGCCTCATCGAGGGTCGCGGCCTCGAGGCTGTAGGCTCCGGGCAGATCGAGCACGCGGTACGCGCGGCCCGTATGCGGGCCCACCAGGCGCCCCTCCTTGCGCTCGACCGTGACGCCCGGGTAGTTGGCGACTTTCTGGCGACTGCCGGTCAGGCGGTTGAAGAGCGCGGTCTTGCCGCAGTTCGGGACGCCGACGAGCGCGGCGCGGGGCGGCGATCCTGCGAGCGTCCCGGACGGGAGCGGCGCGGCACTCACGTGCGCGCGGGTGGTCCGGGGAAGACCCAAACCGACTCCGCCTCGCGCCGGCGAAGTGCAAGCGCCGTTGCGCCGAGCCGGACGACGAAAGGATCGCGGCCCGGGCGCGCTTCCGCGATCACCTCGATGTGCTCGCCATTTGCAAAACCGAGCTCGAGCAGGCGCCGCTCGAGCGCCGTCAGGGTGCGGCCGGGAGAGCCTACCGACAGAACCGTGCCGTGATCACCGGGACGCAGGGCGCTCAGAGAGAGCGGGCCGGAGCCGCTTTCCGGCTCGGCCAAATCGGCGGGACGGGCGGCTGCCACACTGTCCATGTCCCCAAGTATGGATGAGAACCGTTCGCATTTGCAATGCCCGCATTCGTCGGTGCGCGCGCATCCCTGACGCGCTGCAGCATCAGCGGCCCGCTGCGCGAGCGCTTCGCCCCTCGAGCAGCGGTCGCAGGAACTGACCGGTGTACGACTCAGCGTGGGCTGCGATCGCCTCGGGGGTGCCGCACGCTACGATTCTGCCGCCCGCGGTGCCGCCCTCAGGCCCGAGATCGATCACCCAGTCGGCCGTCTTGATCACGTCGAGGTCGTGCTCGATGACGACGATCGTGTTGCCTTCATCCCGTAAACGGTGGAGAACTTTCAGCAAATGGCCGACATCCTCGAAATGCAGGCCGGTCGTCGGCTCATCGAGGATGTAGAGCGTCCGGCCGGTCGCGCGCTTCGCGAGCTCGCGCGAGAGCTTCACGCGCTGTGCCTCCCCGCCCGAAAGCGTGGTCGCGCTCTGTCCGATCTGCAGATAGGCGAGCCCCACGTCGGAGAGCGTCTGGAGCTTGCCGGCGATCGCCGGCACGGCCTGGAAGAATCGCAGCGCGTCTTCCACCGTCATCCCGAGCACCTCGTGGATGTTGCGCCCGCGGTAGCGGATCTCGAGCGTCTCCCGGTTGTAGCGCTGGCCCTTGCACACGTCGCACGGAACGTAGAGGTCCGGCAGGAAGTGCATCTCGACTTTGAGCATGCCGTCGCCCTGGCACGCCTCGCACCGGCCGCCCTTCACGTTGAAGCTGAAGCGCCCGGCGTCGTAGCCGCGCGCGCGGCTCTCGGGCACCGCCGCGAACAGCTCGCGCAGAGGGCCGAAGAGACCCGTATAGGTGGCCGCGTTGGAGCGCGGCGTGCGACCGATCGGGCTCTGATCGATGTCGATGACGCGGTCGATGAGCTCCAGGCCCTCCATGCGCTCGCACGGCGCGCTGGCCGCTGCGGAGCCGCCGAGCCGCGCCGCGAGGTGCGCGTAGAGCGTGTCGAGGACGAGCGTCGATTTGCCCGATCCGGAGACACCGGTGACGCACGTGAACAGTCCGAGCGGGATGTCCACCGCCACATCGCGCAGATTGTTGCCGCGCGCCCCGATGATGCGAATCACGCGCTCCGGGTCGCGCGCCACGCGTCGCGCGGGAAGCGGAATGGATCGCCGTCCGCTCAAATACAGGCCGGTGAGCGAGGCGGGATTCGCCATGATCTCGCGCGGTGTACCGGCCGCGACGACGGCACCCCCGTGCACGCCCGCGCCCGGACCTAAGTCGACCAGATAGTCGGCGGCGAGCATCGCCTCCTCGTCGTGCTCGACGACGATGACGGTGTTGCCGAGGTCGCGAAGAGACTTGAGCGTCTCGAGCAGGCGGCGATTGTCGCGTTGATGCAGCCCGATCGAGGGCTCATCGAGGATGTAAAGGACGCCCGTGAGTCCCGTGCCGATCTGGCTCGCAAGGCGAATGCGCTGCGCCTCCCCGCCCGAGAGCGTGTCGGCGCTGCGATCGAGCGTCAGATATTCGAGCCCCACGTCGACGAGAAATCCGAGCCGGTCGATCACGTCCTTGACGATCTTCGCTGCCACATCGCCTCGCCAGCCCGGGAGTTCCAGGCCGCGGAAGAATGCGAGCGCTCGACCCACATCGAGCCGCGACACCTGCGCGAGGCTCTGCCCGGCGACGAACACGAAGCGCGCGGCCCGATTCAAACGGGCTCCGTCGCATTCGGGGCAGGGGCGCAGGCCGAGATAGCGCGCGAGCTCCTCGCGCACCGCGGGGGTGTCGGTCTCGCGGTAGCGCCGCTCGAGATTGGGAAGGATGCCTTCGAAGGGCTCGCGCGACCCGCCGCGCCGACTCGCCGCGCGAGCGGTTCCGCGACCCGACCCGCGGCCCGGCCCCCGGCCAGGCAATGCGATCGGGACGCCCGCGCTCCCGTGGAGCACGACCTGGCGCACCTCCGGTGCGAGCTCATTCCACGGAGTCTCGATGTCGAAGCCGTAGTGTCGAGCGAGCGCCTGGATCAAGTCGAAAAAGTGCGCATTCCGCCGATCCCAGCCGCGGATCGCGCCGCTTGCGAGCGAGAGGGTCGGATGCGTGACGACGCGCTCCGGGTCGAAGAACTCCTCGACCCCGAGCCCGCTGCACTTCGGGCAAGCTCCCGAGGGATTGTTGAAGGAGAAGAGCTTCGGCTCGAGCGGCGGCACACTGTAACCGCAGACGGGGCACGCATGGCGGCTCGAGAACACGAGCTCATCGCTCTTCGGTTCATCGAGGAAAGCGAGGCGCGCGAGGCCGCCCGAGAGCCTGAGCGCGACCTCGAGGGACTCGGCCAGCCGCGGGCCGGCATCAGGTTTGAGGCGCAGCCGGTCAACGACCGCCTCGAGCGTGTGCTTGCGCTTCGCATCGAGAGGCGGCAGCGCGTCGAGCTCGTGGATCCGTCCGTCGAGCCGCACGCGCACAAAGCCTTGGGAGGCGAGCTCCTCGAGCACCTCGGCGTGCTCGCCTTTGCGATCGCTCACCAGCGGCGCGAGGAGCGCCACGGCGGTGCCCTCCGGGAGCTTCAGCAGCTGGTCGACCATCTGGCTCACCGTCTGCGCCTCGAGATCGATCCCGTGGTCCGGGCAGCGTGGCGTGCCCACCCGGGCGAGGAGGAGCCGCAGGTAATCGTTGATTTCGGTGACGGTCCCGACGGTGGAGCGCGGGTTGCGCGAGGCGGCCTTCTGCTCGATCGCGATCGCCGGGGAGAGCCCCTCGATGCGATCGACGTCGGGCTTGTCCATCATCGAGAGGAACTGCCGGGCGTACGCCGAGAGGGACTCGACGTAGCGTCGCTGGCCCTCGGCGTAGAGCGTATCGAACGCGAGCGAGGACTTGCCCGAGCCCGACAGCCCCGTCATGACGATCAGCCGGTCGCGCGGCAGATCGAGGTCGATACCCTTGAGATTGTGCGTGCGGGCCCCTCGGACCCGGATGTACTGCATGGAGCCCATTACCCCCGCGAGGGCCGCTTCGCAACTCGGCGCCGGACCCTCGAGTTTACCCGGCCCGTCAAGGGGCCTCGCACCCCGCTGTCGCTTCCGGCGATCCGCCGGGCCCGGCCCGCGGTACGCGCCGCAAAATGCGGCAAAACAGCACGAACACGCGCAGATTGCCGGGTCGCGCACCGGGGGCTGGCCGACTACAATAGCGCCCCATTGGAACGGTTCGAGGGGTTGCAGCCATGGCACGCGGAGTAAACAAAGTCATCATCATCGGCAATCTCGGCCGCGATCCGGAAACGCGCGCGATGCCGTCCGGCTCGAGCGTGTGCAACCTCAACATCGCGACCAGCGAGAGCTGGAAGGACCGCCAGTCGGGTGAGCAGCAGGAGCGCACCGAGTGGCATCGCGTCGTGATGTTCAACCGGCTCGCGGAGATCGCCGCCGAGTACCTGCACAAGGGCTCGCAGGTCTACATCGAGGGAAGCCTGCGCACGCGCAAGTGGCAGGACAAGCAAGGCGTCGAGCGGTACACGACCGAGATCGTCGCGAACGAGATGCAGATGCTCGGCGGGCGCGGTGGCGGCGCAGGCGCGGGCGCGGGCGCCTCACAAGCGGAAGGCGGTCGCGAGAGGTCGGAGATGGAGCCGGTCGCGGCGGCAGGCGGCGGCGGGACGGAGCGCGACGAATTCGATGACGATATCCCGTTCTAGCGCGCCAAGTGCGGCGGCCGGCCGATACCACATCAAGACGTTCGGCTGCCAGATGAACGAGTACGACTCCGCCCGGATGGCGGATGTCCTCGAGGAGCGCGCGGGACTTGCCGTCACCGCAGATCCGGCGACCGCCGACGTGCTCATCATGAACACCTGCTCCGTGCGCGAGAAGGCCGAGGAGAAGGTCTTCTCGCTGCTCGGCGAGTGGCGACGGCTCAAGGCCCGGCGCCCGCACGTGATCATCGGCGTCGGCGGCTGCGTCGCCTCGCAGGAAGCGGGCGGCATTCTCGAGCGCGCGCCGTTCGTCGATCTGGTATTCGGGCCGCAGACTCTGCACCGGCTCGGCGAGATGCTTGCGGAGCTGCGCCGCACCGGTCGGCCGATCGTCGATGTGAGCTTTCCCGAGATCGAGAAGTTCGACCGGCTGCCCGAGCCGCGCGCGGACGGTGCGAGCGCGTACGTCTCGATCATGGAAGGGTGCAGCAAGTATTGCAGCTTCTGCATCGTTCCGTACACACGCGGCGAGGAGATGAGCCGGCCGTTCGCTTCGGTCCTCGCCGAGGTGCGTCAGCTCGCCGGGCAGGGCGTGACGGAAGTGACGCTGCTCGGCCAGAACGTGAATGCGTACCGCGGGCCGATGGACGACGGCGTGCCGGCCGATCTCGCGACACTCATCCATCACGTCGCCGCGGTCGAAGGAATCGAGCGCATCCGCTTCACGACCTCGCACCCGAACGAGCTCGACGAAAGCCTGATCGAGGCCTTCGGCAGCGTGCCAAAGCTCGCGAGCCATCTGCACCTCGCCGTGCAGAGCGGCTCGGACCGTGTGCTCGCGCGCATGAAGCGCGGCTATACCGCGCTTGAATTCAAGGACAGGGTCCGCAGAGTGAGAGCCGTGCGTCCGCACCTCAGCATCTCCACCGATCTCATCGTGGGCTTTCCGGGCGAGACGGAGCGCGACTTCGAGGCGACGCTCGAGCTCGTAGCGGACGTGGGGTTCGATCAGTCGTTCAGCTTCATCTACAGCCGGCGGCCCGGCACGCCCGCGGCCTCGCTTCCCGACGACGTGCCGCACGAGGTCAAGCAGGCGCGTCTCGCCGCGCTTCAGGCGCAGCTCGAGCGACAGGCGCACACGATCAGCGAGGCGATGGTGGGGTCGGTGCAGCGTGTGCTCGTCGTGCGGCCGGCGCGCCGCGACTCGCGCGAGCTCGCGGGACGCACGGAAAACAACCGCTGGGTGAATTTCGCCGGGCCCGCGGAGCTTCTCAATCGCTACGCCGACGTGACGATCACCGCGGCGCTGGCGCACAGCTTGCGGGGGCGTTTGGCCGTTGGCTGAGCCAGTGTCCGCCACTCCCGCCGTCCCGCAGCGCGAATTCGAATTCGAGCCGACCGACAACGCGCGGCTCGCCAACCTCTGCGGCCCCCTCGATGAGAATCTGCGGCTCGTCGAATCGCGCCTCGGCGTCGTCGTGCGCCGGCGCGGCGACACGTTCCGCGTGACGGGTGAGCGCGCGCCGCAGGCCGAGGAGACGCTGCGCGAGCTGTTCCGGGTCGCGCACGAGGAGGAAGTAACGCCTGAGCGCGTGCACCTCGCGCTGCGCGAGGTCGAAGTCCGCGACCACGAGGATGCCCCGGCGGGTCCCGAGGCCGATGGGCCCAACGGCGATCCGGCCAGCGAGCCGGTGATCCGGGTGCAGCGCGGCGTCATCCGGGCGCGCGGTGCGCACCAGCGCGCCTATCTCGCTCAGATCCGCGCGCTCGATCTGACGTTCGGCATCGGCCCGGCCGGGACGGGCAAGACGTATCTCGCGGTCGCGTGCGCCGTCGAGGCGCTCTCGGCCGACCGGGTTCGCCGCATCGTGCTCGTGCGCCCCGCCGTGGAAGCGGGCGAGCGGCTCGGCTTCCTCCCAGGCGATCTCAGCCAGAAGGTCGACCCCTATTTGAGGCCGATGTACGACGCGCTCTACGAGATGCTCGGCTTCGATCGCGTCTCGAGGCTCATCGAGCGCAATGTCATCGAGGTCGCGCCGCTCGCGTTCATGCGAGGCCGCTCGCTCAATGACTCGTTCATCATCCTCGACGAGGCGCAGAACACGACCATCGTGCAGATGAAGATGTTTCTGACGCGCATCGGGTTCGGCTCGAAGGCGGTCGTGACGGGGGATCCGACGCAAACCGATCTTCCCCCGGGGCGCATCTCGGGACTGCGGCACGTCATTGCCATACTGAGCGGGATCGAGGGCGTCGCCTTCACGCTCTTCGACGCGCGCGATGTCGTGCGGCATCCGCTCGTGCAGCGGATCGTGCAGGCCTACGAGGCCCAGGGCGACCCCAAGTGAGCTCGCCCGTGGGCGCGCTTCGCGTCGAGCTCACGCGCGCGAGCCGCATGCGCGCGCCGAGCGCGGGCGACATCCGCGTCTGGGCCGGCGCTGCGCTCGGGCGTCGAGCACGCGGCCGCGAGCTCGCAGTGCGAGTCGTCGGCGCCCGCGAGAGCCGCCGCCTCAATGCGCGCTACCGCGGGCGCGATGAGCCGACGAACGTCCTGTCGTTCCCGGCGGCCGAGCACCTCGTGCGGATGCTGCCAACGCCCGCCGCACGGCCGCCGCTCGGGGATCTCGTGCTCTGCTCGCCGGTGGTTGCGAGCGAGGCGCGGCGGCAGGGCAAGAGTCTGCGCGCCCACTGGGCGCATTTGATCGTGCACGGTGCGCTGCACCTCATCGGCTACGACCACGTGCAGCCGCTCGACGCGCGGCGCATGGAGCGGCGTGAAATCGCCGTCCTGCGCGGGCTGGGATTCGCCAATCCCTATCGGAGTGCCTGATGTCCCAGAACGACGGCAGCAGCGCGACGGGCCGCTGGCTCAAACGAACGCTCAAGTCCATCTCCGGGGAGCCGCAGGATCGCGAGGAGCTCATGGAGCTGCTCCGGGATGTAGGAGAGCGCGGCGTCGTCGACGCCGACGCGACGCGCATGCTCGAGGGCGTGCTCGAGGTCTCCGACCTGCAGGTGCGGGACATCATGGTGCCGCGAGCGCAGATGGTGTTCGTGCGCCGCGACGACCCGCCGGGACGCATCCTGCCGGCGGTGATCGAGTCGGGACACTCGCGCTTTCCGGTCATGGATGAGAATCGCGACGATATCGTCGGGATCCTGCTCGCGAAGGATCTGCTGCGCCTTGCGCCCGAGGCGAGCGAGCGTGAGGAGAGCGGTGCATCGAGTGCTGCGTCGCGTACCGCCGCCGCGGCGCGCTTCGACATTCGCGAGTACATGCGTCCGGCGGTTTTCGTGCCGGAGTCGAAGCGGCTCAACGTGCTGCTCAGGGACTTCCGCCGCGGCCGCAATCACATGGCGATCGTCGTGGACGAGTATGGCGGGGTGTCCGGTCTCGTCACGATCGAGGACGTGATCGAGGAGATCGTCGGGGAAATCGAGGATGAGTTCGACGTCGAGGACGATCGCAACATCCGCAAGGAGGAGCCGCGGCAGTTCACCGTTCGAGGCGTGACGCGACTCGAGGAGTTCAACGAGTACTTCGGCACGCAGCTTGCCGGAGACGGGTTCGACACCATCGCAGGGCTCATCATGAACCGCCTCGGACGGCTGCCGCGCCGCGGGGAGACTCTGACGATCGATGGCCTGGAGTTTCGCGTGATGCGCGCGGACCGCCGGCGCATCGACACGGTGCGCGTCGTGAGCGCCCGGGACGTGACGCCGCCGCCCGACGAGCGCGTCGCGGACGGGGCGGAATGAATCTCGCGCTCGAGAGTACCGCCGCGCGTGGGGTGCTCGCGGCCGCCGCCGGTGTGGTGCTCGCGACCGCGTTCGCGCCGCTTACGTGGTGGCCGCTCGCGATCCTCTGTCCCGCCGCGCTCATGGCGCTGTGGCAGGGCGCGAGCCCACGCTCGGCCGCCTGGAGCGGGTTCTGGTTCAACGTCGGCACGTTCGGCGTCGGCACCTACTGGCTGTACATCAGCATCCACCACTTCGGGGGTGCGCCGCTCGCGCTGGCGTTCTTCCTGATGGGCGGCCTGATCGGCATCATGGCGCTCTACGGCGCGCTGCTCGGCTACATCGTCGGCCGGTGGCTGCCGCCCGCGGGCGCGCTGCGCTTTCTGGTGGGCATCCCGGCCGCCTGGGTCTTCATCGAATGGTGGCGCGGCTGGTTTCTGAGCGGCTTCGGCTGGCTCTCGCTCGGATACTCTCAGACCGGCACCTGGCTCGGCCGGGGACTTGCACCGGTGCTCGGCGTATACGGCCTCACGGCCCTGCTCGTCGCGGCCGCCGGGGCGATCTTCACGCTTTTCCGGGGCAGCTGGCGCGAGCGGATGGTCGCGCTCGCCGTGCTCGCCGTGCCCGCGGCCGCCGCCATGCCTCTCGCGGGCGTCGCGTGGACGCACGCAGTCGGAAAGCCCGTCGGCGTCGCCGTCGTCCAGGGCGCGATCCCGCAGGATGAGAAATGGCAGGACTCACACCGGGATGCGACGCTCGCGCGTTACCGCGAGCTCACGGAAAGCGCGCTCGGGACGCCCGTCATCGTCTGGCCCGAGGCTGCCCTGCCGGATGAAGCGAACTATCTGACGGACTACCTGATCGGCCTCTACCGCGAGGCGCAACCGCACGGCTCGGCACTCCTCATCGGGACCGTACGTTCGGAGAGCGATGACGTCTATTACGACTCGGTGTTGAGTCTCGGAAAGCAGATCGGCTGGTACAACAAGCAGCATCTCGTTCCGTTCGCTGAATTCTTTCCGGTGCCACACTTCGTCCGCACGTGGCTGCGGCTCATGAACCTGCCTTACTCCGATCTGACGCGCGGCAAGCGAGGGCAGCCGCCGCTTTCGGCCGGAGGCCTCCGGCTCGCCGCAACAGTCTGTTACGACGACGCGTACGCAAGCTCGGAGCTGCCGATCGTCTCAGACTCCGACGCGTTGGTTAACGTGACGAACGACGCCTGGTTCGGCCACTCGACGGCACGCTATGAGCACCTGCAGATCGCGCAGATGTTCGCGATGCAGGTGGGCCGCCCGCTGATACGGGCGGCAAACGATGGGATCTCCGCGGTGATCGGCCCGCGCGGGGAGATCGTTGCACAGGCGCCGCAGTACCGGCCTTTCGTGCTCAAGGCGATGATCCAGGGCTATCGGGGGCTCACGCCGTTCGACCGCTACGGGAATTGGTTGATTATTTCGCTCGCGGCCTTCACGCTCGTCCTGGTGCTCGGCTACGGCCGGCTCTCTGGCGCGTCGGTTCGCGAGGCGGGAGAGCAGGCTGGCGCACCGGATGCTCCCGCAGCAGCACGGGTACACCGAATGCTGCGAGATGTGTCATAAATACAGGTTGCCCAGGGCGCAAGTGCGTGCCCTGGCCGCGAATGCGGCCCGCGTTGCGAGAAGTGAACCTCGAGCGGTGCAGCCCGGTCTATCGCCGAAGTCGGAAGTCCCCGGAAACTCTCGGAGTCCTACATGAGTCGTCAATGGTCGGCCCGCCGGACCGGAATTCTCCTCTTCGCGAGCATCGGCCTCGCCGCGTGCTCGGGCAGCTCGAGCGCGCAGTCGGCCGATCCGGCCGACCCAAGCCTCGCGGCGGTCAATCCGGGGGCCGCCGTCGCCGTCCGCGATCCGCCGTACAACAACGGCGCCAACGCGGTCGCGCAACTGCCCGATTTCTCCGGGCTGGTCGAGCACTACGGCCCGGCCGTGGTGAACGTGGAGGTCGTCGAGCATTCCCGGTCCGCCTCCCCGGAGCGTGCGCAGCCGGGCGACAACGGCGGCGACGGCGATAGCGACAACGGCAACGGCAACGGCAACGGGGACGATTCGAACGATCCGTTCAATCAGTTTTTCCGCCGCTTCGGCATTCCGAACGTGCCGCGGAATCTGCCGCCGCAGCACGGCACGGGCTCCGGTTTCATCATCAATTCCGACGGGTACATCATCACCAACGCGCACGTCGTGCAGGACGCCGATCAGGTGACGGTGAAGCTCGTGGATCGCCGCGAGTACCGGGCGAAGGTCATCGGCATCGATGAGCGCACGGATATCGCGGTCGTCAAGATCGAGGCCCATAACCTGCCGGTGGTGAAGCTCGGCGATTCAAAGAAACTCAAGCCGGGTCAGTGGGTGGTGGCGATCGGCTCCCCGTTCAACTTCGAGAACAGCGCGACGGCCGGCATCGTGAGCGCCACGGCGCGGCCGCTGCCGAGCGACAACTACGTACCGTTCATTCAGACCGACGTGGCCGTCAATCCAGGCAACTCAGGCGGGCCGCTCTTCAACGCGCGCGGTGAAGTCGTCGGCGTCAACTCGCAGATCTTCAGCCAGACGGGCGGCTACATGGGCCTCTCGTTCGCGATCCCGATCGACGTGGCGATGAACGTGATGCAGCAGATCAAGACCGCGGGCCACGTGACGCGCGGGCGCATTG
>Ga0134126_10011649_pt1 | contig 11104 bp, 9 predicted proteins | sample KB31752_FD_96881 | JGI IMG/M metagenome (GOLD analysis project Ga0134126, IMG submission 96881) | Terrestrial soil microbial communities with excess Nitrogen fertilizer from Kellogg Biological Station, Michigan, USA - KB3-175-2 | ecosystem: Environmental > Terrestrial > Soil > Unclassified ... | reverse complement strand
TCATCGCGCGTCACCGCGATGAGATGGCCTTTGCGCACGTAGCCGAGACGATGGAGGATCTCCGCCATGCGCATCGCCACCGTCGTCTTCCCCGTACCGGGGTTGCCGGTGAAGGACATGTGCAGCGCCGGGGGACCGGAGGAAAGCCCCACGGCCCGCCGCAGCTTGTCGATGAGCAGCAGCGCCGCGATGTCGCGGATGCGGCCCTTGACCGGTGCCAGCCCTATGAGCTCGCGATCGAGGCTGTCGAGGATCTCTCCGACATGCGAGTCACGGTAGGCCGCCTGCAGATCGAGCGGCTCATCGGCGGCCTGCGCTGCGCTCTGTCCGTCGTGGGGCGGCATTGAGTCGGCTCTCGCGTTCATGAGAGCTCATACCGCTCCCCCTCGGGGCGCTCCGTCGCGTAGGCACGCGTGGTGTAGCGCACGCTGCGGCCCGGGCCCTCCTGGCGCATCAGACCGAATCCAGGCTCCGTGGCCGGCCTCCCGATGATGAATGACAGCCGCAGCGATTCCCGTCCGCGCGTGGAATCGAACGCGTTGAGCTTGATGTAGTGGTTGGGAAAGGTCTTGCGGCAGGCATTCACCTCCGTCATGACTCCGGCGGCATCGCGGATATCGAACATCGGCGTACCGAACATCTCCCAGTACGTGTTGCGCGGATGCGGATCGTCGGTGTATTCGACGGACACCGCCCAGCCGTTGCCGAGGCAGTACTCGATCTGCTTGGCAATCTGCACATCGGTGAGGTCGGGCAGGAAGGAGAAAGTGCCTTGGGTGACTCTCATGGGTGGCTCCTCAGGCGACGGCCGGCGTCGGCACGTAATCGGGCGTGTCGGTGCTCGCGTAATTGAAGGTCACCTCGCCCCAGACATCGAGCGCAGCCTTGAGGGGCGTGCAATCCTTGGCCGCTGCGGCGAGAATCTGCGGCCCTTCGTTCCAGATGTCCCGGCCCTCGTTGCGCGCGAGCACCATTGCCTCGAGCGCCACGCGATTGGCCACGGCACCGGCGGCGATGCCCATCGGATGGCCGATCGTGCCGCCGCCGAACTGCAGCACCACGTCCTCGCCGAGATAGTGCAGCAGCTGATGCATCTGCCCGGCGTGAATGCCGCCGGAGGCGACCGGCATGACACCGTGCAGCCCTGCCCAGTCCTGCTCGAAGAAGACGCCGCGTTGCAGGTCTTGCGGGTTACGGCCCTCGCGCAGCACGTTGTAGAACCCCTGTACCGAGTTGGGATCGCCCTCGAGCTTGCCCACCACGGTGCCGGCATGGATGTGATCGACACCCGCAAGACGCATCCACTTCGAGATCACCCTGAAGGAGATGCCGTGGTTCTTCTGACGCGTGTAGGTGGAGTGGCCGGCCCGGTGCAAGTGCAGGATCATGTCGTTGCGCCGCGCCCAGCGGGACATCGACTGGATCGCGGTGTAGCCGATCACGAGGTCGATCATCACGATCACTGAGCCGAGCTCCTTGGCGAACTCCGCCCGCTCGTACATGTCCTCCATGGTGCCGGCGGTCACGTTGAGATAGGTGCCCTTCACCTCGCCGGTGGCTGCCTGCGCCCGATTGACGGCTTCCATGCAGTAGAGAAAACGGTCGCGCCAGTGCATGAAGGGTTGCGAGTTGATGTTCTCATCGTCCTTGGTGAAGTCGAGGCCGCCCTTGAGCGCCTCGTAGACCACGCGGCCGTAGTTCTTGCCCGAGAGGCCGAGTTTGGGCTTGACGGTCGCGCCGAGAAGCGGCCGGCCGAACTTGTCGAGGCGCTCGCGCTCCACCACGATCCCGGTCGGCGGCCCGGAGAAGGTTTTGACGTAGGCGGGAGGGAAGCGCATGTCCTCGAGCCGCAGCGCCTTGAGGGGCTTGAAGCCGAAGACGTTGCCGATCACCGAGGCGCTCAGGTTCGCGATCGAGCCCGGCTCGAAGAGATCGAGATCGTAGGCGATATAGGCGAAGTATTGCCCAGGGGCGCCGGGCACCGGCTCAACCCGGTAGGCTTTCGCCCGATACCGGTCGCAAGCCGTGAGGCGGTCCGTCCATACGACGGTCCAGGTGGCCGTCGAGGACTCGCCGGCCACGGCCGCGGCGGCCTCCTCTGGCTCGACCCCCTCCTGGGGGGTGATGCGAAACAGGGCCAGCACGTCGGTGGCGGCCGGGCTGTATTCGGGGTTCCAGTACCCCATCTGCGCATACTTCAGCACTCCCGGCCGGTAGCGCGCCGCACCGGTCTTGGCACGCTTCACTTCATCGAGGACTCTCATGCGGGGCTCCCACGGATGCTCGGTTTGGGTACGCCACGATCCTCGGACTTGATTTGTATTAGGTCCAGTTAGATATTATTGGCATCTGAATAAGCTTTCCTTATGAATGCGTAACGTCACGCTCAGACAAATGCGAGTCTTCGCCGCGGTGGCACGGCATCTGTCCTTCACCCGCGCGGCGCAGGAGATGCACCTGACACAGTCCGCGGTTTCCCAACAGGTGAGTCTGCTCGAGGATGAGGTCGGCATGCCGCTGTTCGAGCAGATCGGCCGCAAGATCCGCCTCGCGCCCGCCGGCACGGAGCTGCTGCGTTATGCGACGCAGGTGACCGAGCTCCTGCGCGAGGCGGGCGAGACCCTCGCCGCCATGCGCGGCTTGAAGCGCGGCGTGTTGAAGTTGGGAGCCGTGAGCACGGCGAAGTATTTCGCGCCGACGCTCCTCTCGGCCTTTGCGCCGGCATATCCGGAGGTGACGATCAAGTTCACCGTCGCCAACCGGGAGGAGATCGTGAAGCTCCTCGGCGCGAACGAGCTCGACCTCGTCATCATGGGGCGTCCGCCCCGGGAGCTCGACACCACGGCCGAGCCCTTCGCCCGCCATCCTTTGGTGATCATCGCCGCCCCGGACCATCCCCTCACCCGCCGCCGCCACATCCCGCTCAAATCCCTGACGCGCGAGAGCTTCATCATCCGCGAGCAGGGCTCGGGCACACGGGCATCGATGGAGCACGTCTTTCGCGAGCGCGCGGTGCCGTTTCGCGCAACCATGGAGGTGAGCAGCAACGAGACCATCAAGCAGGCGGTGATGGCCGGCATGGGCCTCAGCTTCATCTCCTCACATACCATCGGTCTCGAGGCCGGGGCGGGCAAGCTCGCGATCCTCGACGTCGCGGGCCTGCCCGTCGTGCGCGACTGGTATGTGATCCACCTGCGCGAGAAGATCCTCTCGCCCATCGCCGCGGCGTTTCGCGGCTATCTCCTCGAGAACGGCGCGCGCGTCATTCTGGAGACCGTGGGCGATGTCACCAAACCCTCCAGGCGCTGATCCAGCGCTTTCAATCCAGGCGCTGATCCGGCGCGGCTGCAGGCGCTGATCCGGGCGCGTCTCTCCAGGCACACGGACGTGCCCCGCCGCCGCAGGTGGCGGGCGTTGAGCAAAAAACCACGCTTTTTTGCTCAACGCGCGCTGGGCCGGGCAGGGACTGCCCGGATCCAGCGCTTCAAACTAGTGCAGGATGCGGCCGTTCTCCTGCACCTTGTCCGGCTCCACCGTCGGCACATCTGCCCAGGGCTTCAGCACGACCTTGATGCAGCTGTCCTGCTTGTCACGGAACATGCGGTAGGCGCGTGGCGCGTCCTCCAGCCGCAAGCGGTGCGTGACCACGAAGCTCGGATCGATCGAGCCTCTCTGGATCAGCTCGAGCAACGGCCGCATGTAACGCTGCACGTGCGTCTGTCCTGACCTCACGGTGAGCGCCTTGTTGACGACGGCGCCGAAGGGGACCTTGTCGAGGAAGCCGCCATACACGCCCGGGATGGACACCGTGCCACCATTGCGGCAGGCGAGCAGCGCCTGGCGCAGTGCCGTCGGCCGGTCCGTCTCGAGGAGGAGCGACTGCTTCAGCAGGTCATAACCGCCGAAAACGCCATGCGCGTGGCCTTCCATACCGACCGCATCGATGCAGGCGTCAGGTCCCCGGCCGCCGGTCATGACTTCCAACGCCTGCCGCACGTCCACCTGCTCGTAGTTCAGGGTTTCGGCATCAGCCCACTGGCTGGCCTTGCGCAGCCGCGCCGGGAAGCGGTCGATCGCGATCACCCGCTCTGCGCCGAGCAGGCGCGCGCTCTTGATGGCAAAGAGGCCCACCGGCCCGCATCCCCATACCGCGACGGTATCGCCCTGACGGATGCCGCACTGCTCGGCTGCCATGTATCCGGTCGGGAAGATATCCGAGAGAAAGAGCACCTGCTCATCGCTCAGGTCCTCCGGAACCTTGATCGGGCCCACATCGGCGAAAGGAATGCGCACGTACTGCGCCTGACCGCCGGCGTAGCCGCCGAGGAGGTGCGAGTAGCCGAAGAGTCCTGCCGGCGAGTGTCCCCATAGCTTCTCGGCGAGCCAGGCGTTGGGATTGGAATTCTCACAGAGCGAGTGCAGCGACTGTTGACAGAAGAAGCACGCTCCGCAGGAGATCGGGAAGGGGTTCACCACCCGGTCGCCGATTTTGAGGTTTCTGACCTCCGAGCCGACCTCCATCACCTCGCCCATGAACTCATGGCCGAGGATGTCGCCCGGGAGCATTCCCGGGATGTAGCCGTCGTAGATGTGGAGATCGGAGCCGCAGATGGCCGTCGAGGTGATCCGCACGATGGCATCGCGTGGATTCAGGATCTTCGGATCCGGCACATTCTCCACGTGCAGCTGCTCTCTGCCGTACCAGACATTCGCTTTCATGATATGCCCCACTGCCGCGTGACACGCCCGAGGAGACTGCGCTGCCCCGCCGGCTGGCCGCGAGTAGTCGGGGTCTCGCCCGTCTCCATCACCTGTTTGAGCCGCCGCAGATCCTCGCGGATGCGCGACTGCGGATCATGGCCGAGAAGCTTGACGAGGCCTGCGCCGAGCGCCCCGCCGAGCGGGCTGTAGTGCAGGCTCACCCGTACGATGGTGCCGCGCCCGGCGGGAGCCGCCTCGAATCTGACGGAGCCGGCATGCGCGGTCCCGGAGTCATCGACCGTGCGCCATGAGATCTCTTCGCCGGGACGATCGGCGGTGATTTCGGAGGTCCACTCCAGGCGCGTCGCCAGGGGGCCTTTGGCCACCCAATGCGAGCGCCCCTCGTCGAGTTGCCGCACGGACTCGAGGGTCTGCATGAAGCGCGGCAGGTTCTCGAAGCTGCGCCAGAAGCGGTAGCACTCCTCGGGCGACTTGCTGATGGCGACGCTGCGTTCGAGGTAGATGTCCGTTCTGCCGGACACTCCTTGCACCGTAGGCACTGCCCTGCTGCCCGTTGCGCGCAGTGAGGCGAGCAAGTCGAGCGCGGTGACGCCCGCAACCGCGGCCATTGCCACTGCTGCTCGACCACGCGTTCCGCGTCTGATGAGCGCCACGGACAGTGCAGCGAGATCGAAGGTATCGCCGATCACACGTGACCATAACCATGGCGTGCGATCGGCTTGCGTCAGGATGCCGACGCCGGCCGCCAGCTCCCGTGTTCCAACGAGGCGCATGAGCGCCGGGCTGCGTGTTCCGCAGACCCAGGAAACCACGCCCGGCGCCACGACCGCAGCGGTTCCGAGCGCAATGCTGAACCAACCCAGCCCGCGCTCGAGCGTGTCTGCCGTCTCGAGGCCGTCGAATCCGCGTTGCATGTCGTGGCGCGCAAAGCGCTCACCGGGCTCGATCCCGGTATAGCCTGCAGGCCGTTGAGGACTTGATCCCAAGCCCTGCTGTGTCACGTCGGTTGCCATGAGTTCTCTCCCGTCAGCAGCGCCGCCACCCGAGCGCGCTACTAACAATCCGAGAGAGACCCGGCGGTTCCGGCCGCCGGCACCGATTGCTCGGCCCCTCCTGGGCCTCGGCCCTTCGGGCCCGACGCTGCGCGTCGTCCCAAATCGCTTCCGTCGATTTTGTGCGATCAGCCCCGCGAGGATCCCCAGCGGCGCCGGTCGCGCTGCGGACCGAAGCTGCGTCCCGAGGGACGCGAGGGATGGCGAGGATTCTGCGGCTTCGGCTGCGAGGGGCGTGCCGCAGCGGTCGCGGGCCGCTGCGTCGGGCGCTGCTCGGGCGCCACGGTAAACTGCGGATTGGCGGTGACGGGCAGCGGGCGGCGCAGCAGCCGCTCGATGTCCTTCAGCAGCCCTGCCTCATCCGGTGCCACCAGCGAGATGGCGCGCCCAGCGCCGCCGGCGCGAGCCGTCCGTCCGATGCGATGGACATAGTCCTCCGGCACATTGGGCAACTCATAATTCACGACGAAGGGCAGCTCTTTGATGTCGAGGCCGCGTGCCGCGACCTCGGTCGCCACCAGCGCTGTGGTCTTGCCCGTCTTGAACTCCGTGAGCGCCCGAACCCTCGCGTTCTGGCTCTTGTTGCCGTGGATGGCCGCGGTGGCGATGCCCGCCCCGGCAAGCTGCTCGGCCAGGCGGTTGGCGCCGTGCTTGGTGCGCGTGAAGACCAGCACCTGTTGCCAGCTTCCATCGCGGATGAGGTGGGCCAGCAGGTGACGCTTGTGCTCCTTCGGCACACGATAGACCTGCTGCTCGACGCGCTCTGCCGTGGCATTGCGCGGCGCAACCTCGAGGGTCACTGGATCACGCAGCATGCGCGTGGCGAGATCACGAATATCATCCGCGTAGGTCGCCGAGAACATCAGGTTCTGGCGCCGGTCCGGCAGCAGCTTCAGCACCTGGCGGATGGCGGGGATGAAACCCATGTCCAGCATTCGGTCCGCTTCGTCGAGCACGAAATGGCGCACCCCGCGAAGGTCCACGGCGCGCTGGCCGGCAAGATCGAGAAGCCGTCCCGGCGTGGCGACCAGAAAGTCGCATCCAGCCTCCAGCGCATCGATCTGAGGATTGATGCTCACGCCGCCGAAGACGACGCAGATGCGCGTCTTCAGATGACGACCGTACTTGCGTGCGCTCTCCGCTACCTGGGCCGCAAGCTCCCGCGTGGGGGTGAGCACCAGCGCGCGAGGCGCGCGGCCGGCGGGACTCTGGCTCAGCGCCTGCAGAATCGGCAGCACGAAGGCAGCCGTCTTGCCGGTACCCGTCTGAGCGCCAGCGAGCACGTCGCGGCCGGCAATGACAGCGGGAATGGCCCGCGCCTGAATGGGGGTTGGGGTCTCGTAGCCCTGCTCGGCTACGGCACGCGACAGCTCGGGCGCAAGCCCGAGTTCAGTAAAAGGCATCGTCTGGGGAACCTCTGTGTTGGCTTGCCCGAGGGGCGGCCGCTCCGTCCGGTGGCATCGCCACGTGAGGCGGGGGAATCGATTTGGCGCCCCCGCAACAGGCGGCGCGGGACTCTACCGGCTTTCCGGGCGCGCGTCCATGGTCGAGAACGGCTAAGATGGGCGTTTACCGGGCAAAAGTGAACGGAACGACGGTCCGGCATCTCTAACGAAGCCATAGGGGTCCCCAGGCGGCCCCCGCGTTCAGGACTTGCCCATCCATCCCGTGTGACAGGGGGAGCTTTGATGATTCTCGACTGCGCTCGCGCAAGACCGAGCGCTCTGGGCGCTCTGCGCCTCTCGATTTGCGGCCTCGGTGCGGCGCTCGCGGTGGTGCTGGCCGGCTGCAGCACCAGCCAGAACATCAGCAACGGCACTCCGGTGGTGACGGTCAACGCCCAGGCGACGGGGGATTTCAGTACCTACGTCATCGGCGTCAGCCTCTATAACATGACCCGTACCGATGGCTACGTCGCCTATCCGGCCGGCTATACCGCCGAGGAGTTCGCCGACCTCACCCAGCGCGTGGATCTCACCGAGCTGCTGAATGCAGTCGGGATACCGTCGGGCACTTATACGTCGGTCACGATCGGCATCGACTATTCGGGGCCCATCATCTACCTCAAGGGTCAGACCACTCTCGCCACGGTGCAGAGCTCGGACGGCACGCCGAATCCCGGCATCCTTTACACCACGGTGAAGCTCGACCCGGCGCACCCCCTCGTCCTGGGCAAGAACCAATCGACGCGGTTGGCGCTCGACTTCGACCTGGCGGCGTCGAACTCCATCAAGGGAAGCACCGTCACCGTCAGGCCCTACGTGGTGGCAACCGCGGCTCCCGTCGACACGCAGCCGGTCAGAGCCCGGGGACTCTTCGTCGCGGGCAACCCGTCTGCCAGCAATTTCGTGGAAAACCTGAGGCCATTCGAAGATAACGTCTACTCTACCGTCGGCGCACTCACGATCAACACCACTCCGACGACTTACTACAACGTCAACGGCAAGCTGTACACCGGCGCCGCCGGGTTGGCAGCCGTGACAGCTCTCACCTCCAATACGCCCATAGTCGCCGAGGGCACCTTGGGCGACATGTCGACGATTACGCCCGGGTTCACTGCGACAGAGGTTTATGCCGGCACCGTCGTCTCCAACGGCGTTTACGAGCACGTACGTGGCATCGTCTCCGCCGTGAGCGGCAACACCCTCACGGTACTCGGTGCAACGTACCTCTATTTCGAGGGCAACTGCCTCAGTAACCTCTGTTTCACCTACGTCCCGACCGCCACCGTCAAGCTGGGGTCTTCCACCATCATCACCCAGGACGGCTCGACGTCTTCGGTCGCTGCCCAGGCGATCTCCGTCGGCACGCAAATTGACGCCGTCGGCGTCAACGCGAACGGCGTCTCGACCAGCCCACTGGTCCTCGATGCGTCGCAGGGTCTAGTGCGCCTGCAGCCCACGACGCTTTGGGGCACCCTCAACTCGGGCGCGCCGGGGTCGGCCTCGCTCAACCTGCTCTCGCTCGGCTTATTCCCGACCAGCTCCTTCAATTTCACGGGCACGAGCGCCAACCCCGCCGCCTATGCAGTCAACACCGGCGCCGTGGACGAGAGCGCCACGCCTGCCGGCACCCTGCTGCGGGCCGACGGCTTTCCCAGCTCATTCGGCTCGCCGCCCCCGGACTTCGATGCAACCGCTGTGACGCCGGGCACCTCGGAGCCCTCCGACCTCATCGTGGAGTGGGCCAGCGGCGCGGGCACGACCAGCCCGTTCACCTCGTATGACGGCACGAGCCTCGTGCTGAATCTCACCAAAGCGACGACCGCAAAGGTCGTGACCGGACCGCAGACCACCGCGCTGACAGGGACGCCCGCCATCACGATCTCCGGTGGCAACCAGTTCGGAATCGGCAACGCGGCCGCTGGCATCAAGCAGTTCAGCACCGCGAGCGCCTTCGCGAGCGCCCTCACCAGCACGTTGAATGGCTCGACCGCCGTATTCAGGGTCGTCGCCGTCGGCTCGTACGATCCGGCGAGCAATACCTTCACGGCTTCGCGGGTCGACGTTCCGCTCGAGTAGTCCGGCATGCCCTGGAAACGGCGCCCGTTCGACGGGCGCAATTCCGCCCGCGCACTCAACATCGCGGATCTGCGCGAGATAGCGCGACGGCGCGTGCCGGGGTTCGCTTTCGAGTACGTCGAGGGTGGCGCGGAGGACGAAGCGACACTGCGGCACAATCGACAGGCGTTCGCCGCCCTGCACTTCGTGCCGCAGACGCTCGTCGCCACTGCCGGGAGGAGCCTCGAGATCTCGCTCTTCGGACAACCCTCGACGGCGCCACTGGCCATCGCACCGACCGGGCTCAATGGCATGTTGCACCCCGAGGGCGACATCGCTCTCGCGCGGGCTGCCGCTGCTTTCGGTATTCCCTACACGCTGAGCACGCTCTCGACCAGCCGCCTCGAGGACGTCGCCGCCGAGGCGGGAGGGCGGCTCTGGATGCAGCTTTACGTCTTCAGGAACCGCGCGATCGCCGAGGACATCATGAGCCGCGCCGCAGCCGCGGGCTATGAAGCGCTGGTCTTCACTTCCGATGCCAATGTGTTTGGCAGCAGGGAATGGGACAGGCGCAATTACGCGAAGCCGGGACAGCCCAACCTGGCGGCGATCCTCGATGCGCTGCGCCATCCGCGCTGGCTCACCGAGGTGCTCTGGCGCAGGGGGATCCCGCAGTTCCGCAATGTCGAATCTTTTCTGCCCCCGGGGATGGCCAGTGCGGTCGGGGGCAGTACCGTCATCCCGCAGATGTTCGAGCCCACGATCACTTGGACCGACATCGCCTGGATGAGACGGCACTGGCCGCGGAAGCTCCTCGTCAAGGGGATTCTGAGCGTCGAAGACGCGCGGCGTGCCGCAGATGCCGGTTGCGACGGCATCGTACTCACCAACCATGGCGGGCGGCAGCTCGATTACTGTGTGGCGCCCATCGAGGTGCTCGGACAAATCGCTGCTGCCGTCGGCGACCGGCTGACGATAATCATCGACAGCGGCTTCCGCCGGGGCAGCGATGTCGCCAAAGCACTCGCCTTGGGCGCGCACACCGTAATGATCGGACGCCCGGTCCTCTATGGACTCGCGGCCGACGGCGAGCGCGGCGTACGGCGTGCGCTCGACATGCTCGCCACCGAGCTCGACCGCGTTCTCGGTCAGCTCGGCTGCCGCTCCGTGGCCGATCTCAGGTCCGCGCTCATACGCCAGGCGACCGCCCGACAGGCTACCTAGGCAGCCAGGGTGCCTTTCGCTTTGGCGGAGTGCGTGGCAATCGCGTCCATCAGGCCCGGTGACAGGCAGTCGTACGGCTCGAGCTTCAGATCCTTCAGCCGCGCGCGCACCTCACCCATGCGGGCGGGCGGGAAGCCGGCCTCGATGATCGAGGAGACGAACGCGGCGAAGTCCGGTGCGGTCCAACCCTGCTCGCGGAAGAGCTCCGGGTGCACGAAGTCGAATCCGTAGAAGGGGTGATTCTTGTTCTCGATCCGGCCGTACAGGTGCACGCCGCAGCCCGTGCAGGCATAGCGCTGAATGGGCGCATTCTGATCGACGATCTTCAGCTTCTGCGCGTTGGCGGTCACCGAGAGCTTCTCGCGCGGCACTACGGCGACCAGCGAGAAGAGCGCACCCTCGGGCTTCCAGCACTTCGTGCAGCCGCAGACGTGGTCGTACGCGACATTGGCTCCCAGACTTACGGTCACCGGTGAGCTCGAACACTTGCAGGTGAGCGTGCCGCCCGCGAACCCCGAGTTGCCGGGCTTGACGCCGTGATCGACGGCCGGATGGATCGAGATGGCCATGTGTTTATCCTCGCAGGAGTTGTTGGCTTCAGAACGT
>Ga0134126_10011648_pt1 | contig 11104 bp, 11 predicted proteins | sample KB31752_FD_96881 | JGI IMG/M metagenome (GOLD analysis project Ga0134126, IMG submission 96881) | Terrestrial soil microbial communities with excess Nitrogen fertilizer from Kellogg Biological Station, Michigan, USA - KB3-175-2 | ecosystem: Environmental > Terrestrial > Soil > Unclassified ... | reverse complement strand
TAAGCGGATATAGTAATACTTTAAAACTAACTTAAATGCGATGTCAAGATCTTATCATGTTCCTATCTTTACTCGTCTATTACTATATGTAGTCAACATATCGTCAATTCGTTGAACCTGTGCAATATTATTGTCTGCCAATCTAGCAATTCTAATACATTCTCTAATATTAGAGCTCAATTTATCGAATACTAATTTATCTGCATTATTAGCACTAGCAAAAACCCATGTTTTTAACTGAGTCTCTCTCTGCTGCCTATGCTTTAATTCAGATAACAGACCAGATTCCATTAGACCCAGTAAACTGGCTTGATCTCTTTTATTCATCTTTTCAATCTCATCTATTATAAAGTATCTTGGTTTGTGTTCAAACAGATAATCAAATATCCCCGATTTTGTTGAACTACTACCTACTGCATAGTAAGATCGATCCAACTTTGTAAGACAACTCATGAATAGCGATTTAGCTGACGCAGGTGGTCCAACTAACAGTAAGTGAACAGGTTTGTCTGCATTTATAGATAATTGAAATATTTCTTTTATATCATCAAATCCAATAATCGGATCAAATAATCTGTCAGGCTTTTTGAATCCATATTTGGTGAAATTATTTTCTGGGACAGAAAATCTTCCAAATACATTACCCAACATACCAAGGTTCAAATCGATTTCAACCTCTCAAAAATCCTGTAGTGATACCGATTGCCATACCACCTGCAAAAGGAATGGCAACATTACCTATATCTAATGAAGCAATATTAAATTGGTTCTGAGTCTGATAACTAGTTGAAAATGAATCAAATATCATAGTTGCCATCTTATCAATATGGTTTTGAATTTTATCCATATTCATTGTTATTATCCCTTGGTATTGCAAGTACAATAATAACGAGAATATGCCACCTAAAGCAAAGGAGAGTAACTTGATAATCTAACGAATAAAGTATCCAATAAGAAGGCCCATTACTCCTCCGAAACCAATAGGTGCGATAAATAAACTTATTACATCCACAACCATAGCGATTGTATCCACGTGGCATTTATAAATATTAATTGTTTAAAAGATCTATGCCCAAATGGAAGAAAGACGAAACAGAATTTAACGTAAGTGTTATATCATCAGCACAGAGGTTACCAAGCCTATATTCCAAAACCAATAATGGAAATGTTGGGTAATCCAAAGAGTATTAAATTTATAATCAAGGGCAGTAAAAGAATTGAACTTATGGTCGGAGAGATTTAGCAATTCGAACTGGTTATCATTATAACTTACTCTATAATGGCAACATATTCTCATCCTTGGCTGGTTAGGAGATTGCACGCAGTGGCACTAGTTCTGTCACTCTCAACATTTGAATTGAGTTGTTTATTGTCTAATAATAGCCTTAGCTGCAATTAACCTAGTAAATCCTATTTGTTAAATCAGTATTTGAAGAAATCAAAAATAATTTAACTGACCTCGGCTGAAGATGATCATCCAATAGTTTTTGATCGATTCTCTGAAAAAAGATCGACATAACTATTCTGATTTAATTCTTCCATTATATGGTTTAATTCTTTGACTTTTCGAGTATCATTTGTAATATTGCGATGATAACTTTCGATTGAGCTCCAGGCATTTATGAATTTACTTTGAAGTTGCTCATCATTTTGCAATTTGTTCTTATAATCTTCAATTGCTTGCCGCAGGGTTCTGTGAAATGCAATGACATTTATTGAGATGCAAATTATACCTTGAGTACGATAAACATCGGAATCTTGTTCTCCACGACGAAAATTAAAAAGAATTTTGTTCTGAGCACACTGCATTGTTTTTGGAATAAATAAATGATCAACACCATTGCGCACTCCATCCCATAGGACTCTTGGTATTCTTTTTGAATGATCAGGGAAGAAATCATTGATGAACTGTGCTACATTATCTTCTGCATTATAATTTTTTTCATCAAGATACTTTGTCCTACCTACATAAAGTGCAGAAACCAATTCTAGTCCGGTACAAACAAGAATAGGTATGGACAGATTTCCCCCTGCTGGGGGACTTCCAGTACTGCCTTCCAGAATTGCTCGAGTACCATCTATGTATGATTGAATATCTTCCACGAGCGCACCATGTAACCAGCCAAAGCGGTTCTGGATATATTCACTTTGGTGAGTACAGAATATATACTCCAATCTTTCTGCTTCTTGAGCCAAACTAAGCATAAATTTCCGTATGCCTTCAAGATCATTTTCAATTGGCTGGCAGTTTCTCAATTTCAGAATCAAATCTAGTGTGGCTTGAGTTCTATGCCCTTCTATTGAAATCAGCGGTCCGTCGTAAGGAATTTCATCTTCTCTCGCTTTGTACAAGTTTGTATGTTTAGAAACAAGCCATGCAAGCAATCCTGCCTGAAACGTACTGTCTAAAGTTATCTTGAATTCCGCCTTCGTGGATCTATCTGATAATAAGATAGTACATTCGATGTCTCGTTAATGATGGTTGCTCTTATATTTTTGTCCTCAGTCATGCCTGTTATACCTTTGAAAATAACCTATTCCATTCATATTATTAGAAATTGTGACATCACCATCTAATTTAAGATAAGCTCAACGGTGATAACTTTTGTACATTTCGAAGATGCTATATTGGATTGATAGTTTCAACTATAACATTTGGACGTGACCTGATTACCTGTACATTAGAATAATGACAAGTTAATTAAGACGTTAGGCCAGGTTCTTGGATTCGTTCTCTTTGATATACATCTTGTAGCCTAGTTAGTAACCGTTAAAGAAAAATACAGAAGACTGAAATTACCATGATTCTACTTCTGACTTGAACCTATCTATTTACTTACATTCAGATGGTATTTTGCATCTGTGGCAAAGTTCATGGGAGCAGTAGACGTAAAATCAACAGCTGAACCACTAAACCGGACTTCATGCTTGCCTGGAGAAAGCGGCTGCAGAATAATCCAATATCCATTGGATACCGCCTTAGATGGACCCCCAGATACTCCGTACACATTATTATTGGGAAACATAAGATCAAATAACTGAGACTGAACTCTGTATTTTTGTTTCAAATCACTTATCTTAATTCCATCTATAGATACATCTAGACTTGTTACGGTATCAGTTTGGGCTTTAGCACAATTACGCAGCTCTGATTCGGTTTTGTACTGGGGATATTCAGCATAGGAGCATTCGGCATTGTACACCGGGAACATGATGGCCTTCCCAGAGGGCACGTTACAGGTACGGTCTGCTGAACCACCGAACGTACCAGCCAAAAACCAGACAGGACCATTCTGAGCCACGTCGCAATTTACTCCAGTATTGTCCTTCAAAGGATTTTTCTCGGTAGGAGTTGAGAGCGCCCACTGCCACCATTTTGCTGTCCACTCTCCAAATGTTTTACCAAATGGTTTCAAGTTTGTGGGAAAGACTCTCGTGGCATTAGTATTGGTGTCCTTTTGTTGAGCAAAAGCACTAGAAATCGGTATCATAAATGCTAGCGCTATTTCTAGTAATAAAAATACCACTACTATATACACCGTAATTGATACTGATAAAGTGAGTTTTCTTCTTGTTATCAGCATAGCGATATTGTCTAGCAGATAGCTGATGAAAACCACCTATTAAGGATAATGGATCAAAGATGATGTTAAATGCATTCTGCAGAATGTACAATTAGTATCAAGTGACCTAAAATAATAATACTACTTAACCCGTGTATTAACAGGTAACAAAATCAAACCATGCAACAAATTCGCAAAGCTATACTATCAACCCCAAAAGTTGGAAATAGGTCTATTCTAATTATAATGGTAATAGTAATCGTCGCATTAATAGTTGATACTTCACTTGAGCGGATTTCTGATCTCCTTGGAACACAACCATCTGCATCAGATTTGAGACTTGCTCTGTTCATCGTTATTTCAGTTATTGCATATGGAGTAGGACAGTATCTAGTTTTATCTTTCATTAGATATAGAAATAAGCAGATTATATATGCGGCTGACAGAAGCAGGAAAATAAATAGATTTATGTTAACTCAAAGACTTGTCTTTATTACTCAGTATGTATTGACTGCACTGCTTATTAGTGTAATTTTGCTTATAGTCTTTGTATCATATTTCTACACTATTCAATTGATACTTTCTACAGTTATCAGTTATACTTTGTCAATTTTTTTACTATCTTTGCTCTCATATAGATTCTTTTCATGGCATAGATCAAACAGAAATTTGGTAGTTTTATCATACGGCTTTGCGTGTGCAATACTTGCAGTTAACTTAGCACTTGGCGCTAGTTACATGACCGCAGCACTATGGAATAAAGACCCCAAGATAAGGCCACACATAGCTATCGCATCCGCATACTTCAGCCCGGATTCATCTATGGGTATGCTATATTCCTTCTATGTAGTCTCAGGAATTGGTTCATTTATATCAATGTGGGTCAGTACGACTTTCCTTTTACGTCACTACTCAAGAAAATTAGGTAGGACAAAATTTTGGCTCGTAGTAATCATGCCATTGGCTTATTTCGTGAGTCCATTCATTCCATCGTTCATAAGCCAAGTTTCAGCTTCATTAGTAAACTCTGACCCAATTTCTGCAGGCGTCCTGTTTACACTAATATTTGCAATCAGCAGACCAGCAGGTGGGATATTATTTGGTGTTGCCTTTTGGACCGTTGCAAGAGCTATTGGAGAAGGCAATCTAGTTAGAGATTATATGATAATGTCAGCTTTAGGAGTGGTACTTTTATTTGTTTCAAGTCAAGGCACTGTTACGAGCGCATATTATCCTCCCTTTGGCCTTGTAACCGTGTCATATGTAGGATTATCCTCTTTTATGATGATAATAGGGCTTTACTCATCAGCTATTTCTGTTTCTCAAGATGACAAACTGCGCAAAATCATTCGAAAAAATGCAATAGAAGAATCCAAATTATTAGATAGTATTGGAACAGCTCAGATGGGGCAGGAGATAGAAGAAAAAGTATCGGAGATAAAAAGAAAAGTAATGGAAATGGCAAAGGAGGATGCTGATGACCTAGAAACTACGACTGGTGTAAAACCATCCCTAGAAGAACCGGACATGAAGAAGTATTTAGAGGAAGTAATGAAAGAAGTACGAGTTAGCATAAAGCGCAAATAGATAATAATTATGGTCACACTATCATAAAATGAAGATCAATGTCTTACCGCTGCATAGTGGTAAGCATCTTACCTAGATCAAAAGGTAAACTATTTTTAATTGATTCAGCAATTAATAGAATAGAATAAAGGTTAATGCAGCATGGCAAGACAAGATTGGACGTACATTCAAATTTCCAAACAGATGGCTGAATCTCTTGATAAGTTTCTAAAGACCAATGTCGCAAAAAAGTATTCATTGAGCGGCAAAAATCAACTCATAAGATATCTGATTATACGTTTTCTCGAATGATATCAAAAAGAATATGGTTTGTTAGTGTCAGATGAGATTATGGATAATATGAAAAGATAACTAGAGATAAACAAACCAAACCATCCTATATGTTTCCGATTTTTTGTTTCTTCCATCACGTTATCTGGATATATTTAATTGCTACCGTTGTAAGTATGTGTTAGTATGGCTAGGCGACAAAAAACTGTTTCTAAGGTATCATTAACAAAAAATACTTCAAAACAAAGAAAAAATATGGGACGAGTCAGAAAAGCAATTAAAACAAAAACACCAACAATAGATGATGTTAATATACTCCTTAGATTAGCTGAGCTGTATAATACGGCTATAGACTTTGAGGCTGCAGAATGGTTTTGGGCTAAAATGCATAAAGACGAAATTCCATCATCAATCCAAGAATTTAAGGATAAATACCCTCAGGGCAGCAGAGAATTCCAGCTTTTTGAAAGGTTTACTTCGAAATTTGAACTGGCAGGATTATTAATCAAATATGGCTTCCTTAATGAAGATCTTTATTTTCATAGATTTGGAAGTTTACGTACTGAATGGGAAAGATCCAAAGATGTTATTATGGGGATACGAAAAGAATGGGATGATCCACAATTTAGAGAAAACTTTGAACTACTATCCATTAGAGCCAGTAAATGGCTTGAGACTCATCCGCAAACAATGAAATGAACTCTTGTTAAGTGAATGCAGGTTTACTATTGCTAATGTATAGCAAATCTATTCCTTAAAAATACAAGATAACAAAAAATGAAATGTACCAGCGCAGTACAAGAAGAAATAACTCCAGGTGACATTTTTCAATCTAAAAATAAGACTTTAAATCCCATTATAACACCAATCATCCCAATAGCCTTTAAATTTCTCTACGCAAAAGAGAAGTACAAGCTTGAAATTCGTATGGAATTAGAATGGACGCCAAAATAATTGCTTCATTTCGTTGGTTGTCTAAAGATGGCAAACTACTTTTAGCTGCAAGAACGCTAAGAACATTTGCGTATGGTTTTCTGAGCGTAATTCTTGCAATCTATCTAAAGTTAGTTGGATTTGAGGATTTTTACATTGGTTTAATACTAACTGCTACTTTAGTAAACAGTGTAATCTTTACTTTAATTGCTAGTTTTTATGCAGATAGAGTAGGTAGAAGAAAAATACTAATCATGTATGCAGCGTTAATGTCTTTATCTGGATTAATATTTTTCCTAACAACTAATTATATAGCATTAATCATATCTGCTTTGATAGGGACAATTAATGTAACTGGAACTGAAACAGGTGCTTTCTTATCAATAGAACAAGCAGTATTACCTCAAATGGTTAATGACATAAACAAAAGAAATACGGTCTATGCTCTTTACAATATGGTTGGAACCTTTGCAATGTCTGCTGGTGTTCTTCTTTCCGGTTTACCACAAATACTTGCACAGCAGTACGGATTAAACCAAATCCAATCCATTAGACCATTATTTCTACTCTATAGTATCATTGGACTTGCAGTATTAGGCATTTACTATTTGATTTCAAATAAAGTGGAGGTGCAGACCAATAGTATAAGGCATAAACCACTGAGAAAAACCCTATCACCACAATCCAAGCAGATCGTCGGTAAACTATCTTCTCTTTTTGCCCTAGATTCTTTCGCTGGTGGTTTTGTCATTCAAAGTATAGTATCGTTGTGGTTTTTTACTAAATTTGGTGTTGATTTAACAACACTGTCTTATATTTTCTCTGTAGCAGGAGTTCTTACCGCATTCTCATACCTGGCAGCCGCAAAAATTGCTGATAGAATAGGACTGATCAATACAATGGTTTTTACACATATCCCATCTAATATTTTGATTATACTTGTCGCATTTGCCCCTACCTTTCCACTGGCCGTAGCGTTATATCTTGCCAGAATGGCCCTATCTCAAATGGATGTACCCACAAGGCAATCATATTTGGTTGCAGTAGTTAAAGAGAATGAAAGAACCGCAGCAGCAGGAATAACCAATATTTCAAGAAATATCACACAATCAATATCTCCATCAATAGCTGGCTATATACTACAATCACTATCAATTTTATCAGCCCCCTTTGTATTGGGAGGAGCATTGAAAATCGTATACGATGTCGCATTATATTTTAATTTTAAAAGTATAAAGCCTCCGGAAGAAACAAACAGGGATTAGCAATCATCCCAATGGTTTAAGCACACATTTAACGATCTATAGAACCCAGAATCATAGAGACTGCTGGGCTCTACTATGACCGTGTGAAGAATCTGCACATTCGAACATACGAGCAGTGATACACACCTTCACACGGTTTCTATTATGTGTTAAATAACAAAGTTAAGTCTGGATAAAATAGTAGCATTATTTAGTCATATTTGTAGCACGAATTGAGTCGCTGACTAGTCAATCACTGCAATCAGCTACCATAACCCAACTAAGCCATGTTGGTTGCAGTGCAGCTATCCTATTTTATTTTTATGCTTGTTTCTGCAGACCTTCAATTTTAGTGAGAACTGTTTCGAAATTAGTTGTCTATTGAAAATAGAGACACTCAGGCACAGCCCTTGCAGAAATGTCAGAAATGTTAATAGAGCTTGTTTCAAAACAGATACTAATACAAATTCTTGCCTGGGGTCAAATATTTAGCAAATGAGAATATTCAAGACGTATGAATAAATTTAATATCCGTTTAATGTGATAAGATATATCAATTTAAATGGCTAAACCTCAAATTCAATGTCTATTAACCTTAGTATTGGCCTTTACAGTCTTGATTGGACTAATACATCCGTTTAATTCTGTTATAGCTCAACCAGTAGTATTAAGGGCTCCAAATCTAAAGGTGGAGTTAGTAGCTCAGGGATTACGATCTCCTACGAGTATGGCATTCTTGGGACCAAACGACATTTTAGTATTAGAGAAAGAAGCTGGCACAGTACAAAGAATCACAAATGGCAAAGTGCTTCCACAACCCCTACTTCAAGTTCCTGTTTCACCAAAAAATGAAAGAGGTATGCTTGGGATTGCTATTGGAAAGCACAATAATGGTCCTACATACGTCTTCCTGTATTACACAGCGTCTGGCAGCGGTGGTGGAGCAAAATCACTTGCAAATGTTCTTTATAGATATGAATTGGTAAACAACAATAACAACACCCAACAGTTAGGCAATCCTAAACTTCTGCTAAATCTCCCTGCACTTCCTGGCACTAATCATAATGGTGGCAAGGTAGTTATTGGTCCTGACAATAACGTGTATACTGTTATTGGGGATCTCAAAACTCATAGAACTCAATCGGAGAATATAGTCAACGGACCGCATGTAGATAGCACTGGAGGTATACTAAGAGTTACACAGGATGGTCAACCCGTACCAAGCCCTCCACTAGGGAAAACTACGGCTCCTCTAAATCTGTATTATGCGTATGGAATACGCAACAGTTTTGGTATTGGTTTTGATCCCGTGACTAACAAGTTATGGGATACTGAAAATGGTCCTGGATACGGAGACGAGATCAATCTTGTTGAACCAGGCTTTAATAGTGGATGGGCACATGTAATGGGAATATGGGCTCCAGAAGGAGCAATAGGAAAAGAGACTGCTGGACCAGTCATTTCTAATCCATCATCTAACTTGGTAGACTTTGCAGGAAAAGGTAAATACAGACCTCCAGAATTCATATGGTTAAAGTCAGTAGCTCCTACAGCACTAAAGTTCTTTAATTCTGTAAAACTTGGCAAACAATATCAAAATGATTTGTTTGTGGGAGACTACAAAAATGGCAATATTTATCATTTCAAGCTAAATCAAGCAAGAACAGGTCTGGTTCTTAACGGAACACTGGCTAACAAGATATCTAATACATCACAGGATAGTCAACCATTAATATTTGCCAGTGGATTTGATGGTGGAATTACGGATCTACAAGTTGGACCTGATGATGGCTACCTCTACGTTCTTACATTTGCAGGGTCAATATATAGAATAGTTCCAACTTCTTAACTGATCTTTCTCTTTTCCTTTCTTTTCTTCATTCCTGTAAAAATGTATTTTATGTGTATCTAGCAATTGAGTATGCTCTGATATATCGTTATTCTGAACTGACTATATTAATGATAAATTCGATTCAACGTCTAGAGTCTCTTAATTTTTTCGAGCAAGTGGATTCGTCGATAGTCAGTAGAGATATGTCTTACCTAAGACAACAGGCAAAACAAAATATCAAAAAATACATTGATGAAAGGTTACCTGAAGAATATGAGAAATGTCTTGTTGGCTTAACTTCCATTCTGAAAGAAGCATGGAATGCTGCTTCTAGCACTGAAGACAAACGAGAAAAGATACAAGCCTTATCATTAGCAAAAGAGTGTTATGAAATGAAACTGGAACTACTAAAGAGTGCTACAGTGGTTGATGATGCTATTAGGTTTGTATCTGATAGGGCAAACATGAAGTTAAAGTCATTTTCCAGCGGTAGTAGCAACAAAAGTCAGAAAGCGAACGGATCAAGATTAAGATTATAATGATAATGAATACAAAGGTCAGCTAGAAAAAGAACCGGAAGACGAATCTGGTGAGGTAACTGTAAATCAGGTTTTTTGATTATTTATCCAAGAACACCTACCTAGATTTGTGCCAAGCCTCCATCGACGGACAGTTCAGTGCCCGTGATATAACTGCTGTCATCAGAAGCGAGAAATGATGCAGCTTTCGCGACTTCATCAGGATTTCCCATTCGCCCCAGAGGCACATTGGCCACGATAGTCGCATTAAATTGGTTGGTCTGTTCCTCATTCAGCACCCCCAGTTACCTGCCAAGACACTTTCATACCTGAACCACCTCCTGCAATCTTGAAGCGGCTTCCATTGTTGTTCTTGTTGTCATTGTCATTGTGGCCACTATCATCATAGCCATAATTGTCGTGATGGCTGCCGTCATGCTTTGTAGTAGTAATAAGTCAAGTATCATAATTTAGGCCAACTACCCATATACCTGAGATAACTCCTGACTGCTTTTATCAAATTCACTTCCGTTCCATAATTATGTTTGGCACAGACATCTTTCTTCATATTTCTGTTTATTCTTGTTTCTATAGGATTTAGATTTGGTGAACGTTTTGGTAGAAATATTACAGTTAGCCAGCCTGACTGCTTTTCTATAAATCGTTCTGTCTTTCTGCTCACATGAAATGATGCATTATCTATTACTAGGATGAATCGTTTTACTTTGTTCTTTATTACATAGCGTTTTATGCTACTAAGATGGTTTATGAAATCTTTGCTGGTTCTAGATTTGCTTATTTTGAATTTGACCATGTTCAAAGGATAGATAAGGGTTATGAATGATGCATTGACCTTTGCATTTGAACCTTTATGGAATATCTTTTGCTGGTAACCTTTCATCATGTAATTATTTGTTATATATGGCTGCAAGTGTAGCCATGTCTCATCTTCGAATCCAAGTAGAATCCTTTTTTAAAAGTGCTGAAGATACCTTCTTGTAATTGTCTATAGTTTTCTTCTTCTCTTCGTAATCCTTTTCATGTTCAAGCATAAGTTTTGGTTTTTTGTATGTAATACCAAGTTCATGGATTATTCTCCAAGTCTGCATTGAACTGACATTCATTTCTAAAATGTTGGTAAGGTATGCTGCTAAAAGC
>Ga0134126_10011646_pt1 | contig 11106 bp, 7 predicted proteins | sample KB31752_FD_96881 | JGI IMG/M metagenome (GOLD analysis project Ga0134126, IMG submission 96881) | Terrestrial soil microbial communities with excess Nitrogen fertilizer from Kellogg Biological Station, Michigan, USA - KB3-175-2 | ecosystem: Environmental > Terrestrial > Soil > Unclassified ... | reverse complement strand
TCTCAACATATTGGGCGCCTTCCTGGGTGCGCGCGCCGCCGCCCGGCGGCTCTCGACGCGGCATGGCGGCAAGGGCGGCGCCATCGTCAACCTGTCCTCGGGCGCGGCGACCATCGGCAGCCCCGGCGAATGGGTGTGGTATGCGGCATCGAAGGCGGCCATCGACACGCTGACCCTGGGCCTGGCGCGCGAGCTGGCGCGCGACGGCGTGCGCGTCAACGCGGTGGCGCCCGGCCTCACCGACACCGAGCTCCATGCCAGCTCCGGCATTGACGATCGCCTCGGCAAGCTGGCGCCGACCATCCCGATGGGCCGCGCCGCGTCGCCCGAGGAAGTCGCCGAGACCATCCTGTTCCTGCTGTCGGACGCCGCCTCCTATGTCACCGGCGCCGTGCTGCGCGTTGCCGGCGGGCGTTGAGCCGCAGCGGGCTTTTTTGCACCGGGACGCGCTTTTGCGGTATGAACGCGCTCGTCCATGCCGCATACGCCCTTTCCCGCGTCGCCTGCCTTTCCGTCGCCCCGCGCCGCCGAAGGCCCCTTGGCGCGCTATCGTGCCCGGCTTGGCGCCGGCGAGATCCTGCCGGCCTCGGCGCAGCGCCTCGCCATCGACAAGCTGCAGAGCCTGTGGCGCGCGCTGCAGCACTACAAGCCGGGCAATGGCGAGGGCGGCTGGCGCGCGCGGCTGGGGCTGGCGCCGGCCGGCGATCCGCCGCCCATGGGGCTCTACATCTTCGGGGGAGTCGGGCGCGGCAAGAGCATGCTCATGGACATGTTCTTCGAGACCGCGCCCATCCGGGCGAAGCGCCGCGTGCATTTCTACGGTTTCATGCTGGAGGTGCATGACCGCATCCATGAGCGGCGCAGCAAGAACGGCGACCCGATCGCACCGGTGGCGAAGGCCATCGCCAAGGATGCGACGCTGCTCTGCTTCGACGAGTTCCAGGTCACCGACATCGCCGACGCGATGATCCTGGGCCGCCTGTTCACCGCCCTCTTCGACGCCGGCGTCGTCGTCGTCGCCACGTCGAACCGCGCGCCCGACGAGCTCTACATGGACGGCCTGCAACGCGAGCGCTTCCTGCCGTTCATCGACCTGCTCAAGCAGAAGCTCGATATCCTCGAGCTCGATGACGGCCGCGACTACCGCCTCGTGCGCTTCGCCGGCCGCCAGGTCTATTTCACGCCCGACGACGACAACGCCTACCGCGCGTTGGAGCGCGCCTTCGCCGACCTCACCGGCAACGCCTCGGCGTCGAGCAAGACGCTGCTGGTGCAGGGCCGCTTCGTCATCGTGCCGCGCGCCGCCAAGAACGTCGCCTGGTTCAATTTCCAGGACCTTTGCGGGCAGCCGCACGGCCCCGCCGACTATCTGGCGCTGTGCGAGATGTTCCACAGCTTCATCGTCGAGAGCATCCCCAAGCTGGGACCGGAGCGGCGCGACGAAGCCAAGCGCCTCAACATCTTCATCGACGCGCTCTACGAGGCGCATGGCAACCTCGTCTGCTCCGCCGCCGTGCCGCCGGAGCTCCTTTATGCCGAGGGCGACGGCGCCTTCGAGTTCCAGCGCACCGTCTCGCGCCTCATCGAGATGCAGAGCGACGACTACCTGACGCGCGCGCGCGGCTGAGCGGCCGGCGCGTCGGCAGGCTGACGCGCCTTTGCGCAAAGGTTACCGCGGTCCGGGCTTGCGCTAAGATGTGCGCGATGCGACCTTGCACCCTTGGCCGCCGCGGAACATTGTTCGCCTGCCGCAGCGAGTGCCCGTGAGCGATTTGGCCAAGATCACCGCGCCCGACCCCGTCATCGCCGCCGATGCGCCCGTTTATCGCATCCCGCTGCCGAGCGCGTCGGTGTTCGACGGGCTGCCGCACGAGGCGCGCTTGGCGCTCGAGGACGAGCTCGAGTGGTTCAGCGTGCCGGGTGGCCGCGTCCTCTTTCAAGCCGGCGATCCTGCCGATGGGCTCTATCTCGTGCTGTCCGGCTGTCTCGGCGCGGTGCGCGGGGCCGCCGGGCAGACTGAATTGCTCGCCGAGATCGTCGCCGGCGGCACGGTCGGCGATCTGGCGCTCCTCGCGCAGCGACCGCAGCCGACGACCGTCATCGCCATGCGCGACACCTCGCTCGTCCGCCTCAACAAACCGGCATTCGAGGCGCTGGCGCGGAAGCATCCCAGCATTCTGCTGCCGCTCGCGCTGCGCGTCGTCGGGCGGCTCGAGCGCGCGCTGACCTCGCGTCCGGCCGCGCTGGCGGTGCCCAAGACCATCGCGCTCATCCCGCTCGACGCCGATGTGCCCATCTCCGGGTTGGCCGATGCGTTGGCCGAGGGGCTCGCCGCCAGCGGGCTTCGCGTCAAGGCGCTCGACCAATCGGCACATGAGCAGATCGAGGACATGTTCTACGCCATCGAGATCGCCCACGATCTCGTCATCTACAGGGCCGACGAGCGCAACTCGCCCTGGACGCAGATGTGCATCCGCCGCTCGGACCGTGTGCTGCTCGTCGCTGGCGCCAAGGCCTCGCCGGCCGAGTGCCTGCGTCGGCTGGTGGCAGCGGTCACCGAGGTGCCATGGCGGCGCGCCGAGCTGGTGCTGCTGCAAGGCGCCGCCGCGCGCCTGCCGGCAACGGCCGATTCCTGGCTTGGCCGCCTGCCGGTGCCGTTCCACTGCCATATCCGCCCGGGCAACAAGGCCGATATCGCGCGGCTCGGCCGCTATCTCACCGGGCGCGCCGTCGGGCTCGTGCTGTCCGGCGGCGGCGCGCGCGGCTACGGCCATATCGGCGTCATCAAGGCATTGCGCGCCGCCGGCATTCCTATCGACCTGGTCGGCGGCACCAGCATCGGCTCGATCATGGCGGCCGGCGTCGCGCTCGAATGGGACGACCGGGAGTTCCACGACCGCATGCACCGTGCCTTCGTCGCCTCCAATCCGCTCGACGACTACGCCGTCCCGCTGGTCGCGCTGACCCGCGGGCGCAAAGTGACCGAGCGCTTGCGCGAGCATTTCGGCGAAGCGCGCATCGAGGATCTGTGGCGGCCATATTTTTCCGTGGCGGCGAACCTGACGACCGGCGGAACCACCGTGCAGCGCAGCGGCGTGCTGTGGCGCGCGCTGCGCGCCAGCATCGCCATCCCTGGCTTGCTGCCGCCGCTCGTCGAAAGCGGCGAGGTGCTGGTCGACGGCGCCGTCATGAACAACCTGCCGTCCGACATCATGAGCGCGATGCGCCGCGGGCCGGTCATCGGGGTCGATGTCACGCGCTATCAGACGCTGAGCGCCAAGGCAGGCAACGGGCACTGGTCGCTGCGTCGCCTGTTCGCCGGCGGCGACTACGAGGGGCCCGGCATCGTCAGCCTGCTGCTGCGCGCCGGCACCATGGGCGGCGACGCGCAGACCTTGCTGAGCCGCGCCCATGCCGACGTGCTGCTCGAGCCGCCGCTGCAGCATATCGGCATCCGCGACTGGCACGATTTCGACCGCACCATCGAGGCCGGCTACCGCTACACCATGGAGCACATGGACCAGATCGAGCAGCTGGCAAATGGCGTGAGAAGCGCGGCCATGGCCGGCGGGTGAGCGGTTTTCTACGCTGATCGGCGATTTTCTCGACCGACCGTGTCGGCGCGGGCGCGGCGCCCGCGTCCTCGGGGCAGAAGGGACCATCCGCATGCTCTACACCATTCTCTGCTACAACGACGAGGACGTCGTCTGGTCCTGGAGCAAGGAGGAGGACGCGGCGGTCATGGCGCGGCTCACCGCCGTCCAGGACCGGCTCGTCAAGGCCGGCAAGATGGGACCGTCGCTGCGCCTGCTGCCGACCACGGCGGCCACCACCTTGCGCAAGACTGAGGACCCGCCGCTGGTGATCGACGGGCCCTTCGCCGAGACCAAGGAGCAGCTGCTGGGCTTCTATGTCGTCGATGTCGCCGGCCTCGACGAGGCGCTCGACATCGCGCGCGAGCTCGCCGCCGCCAATCCCGGCGGCGCCTATGAGGTCCGCCCGGTCGCCGTCTACCACCCCGACCGGCGTGCCGGCGCGTGACCGATATCACCTGGATCAGGGCGTCAGTGACCGCCGCGCGGCCGCGCGCGGTCGGTGCCTTGCTGCGCTATTTCCGCGACCTCGACACCGCCGAGGAGGCGTTCCAGGAGGCGTGCCTGCGCGCGCTCAAGAGCTGGCCGCAGAATGGCCCGCCGCGCGATCCGACGGCGTGGCTGATCCTGGTCGGGCGCAACGCCGCGCTCGACGGGCTGCGCCGCCAGGGCAAGCAGGAGGCGCTGCCGCCGGACGAGGTGATCTCCGACCTCGACGACGCCGAGGTGCCGATGGCCGAGCGCCTCGACGGCTCCCACTACCGCGACGACGTGCTGCGCCTGCTCTTCATCTGCTGTCATCCGGAGCTGCCCGACACGCAGCAGATCGCGCTGGCGCTGCGCATCGTCTCCGGCCTTTCGGTGAAGCAGATCGCGCGCGCTTTCCTGGTGAGCGAGGCCGCCATGGAGCAGCGCATCACCCGCGCCAAGGCGCGCATCGCCAGGGCCGATATTCCCTTCGAGACGCCGGGCGCGGCCGACCGCGCCGAGCGCCTCGCGGCAGTGGCGGCGATGATCTATCTCGTCTTCAACGAGGGCTATTCCGCCGACGACAATTCGGCCCGCGCGCATCTCTGCGAGGAGGCGATACGGCTCGCGCGCTTGCTGCTGCGGTTGTTCCAGACGGAGCCGGAGATCATGGGCCTCACCGCGCTGTTGCTGCTGCAGCATGCGCGAGCTGCGGCGCGCCTCGACGCCGAAGGCGAGATCGTGCTGATCGAGGACCAGGACCGCGGCTTGTGGGACGGCAAGCTCATCGCCGAAGGCCTGGCGCTGATCGACAAGGCCATGCGCCACCGCCAGCCCGGCCCGTACCAGATCCAGGCCGCCATCGCCGCCTTGCATGCGCGCGCCGCCCGGCCGGAAGACACCGATTGGGCCGAGATCGATGCGCTCTATGCCGCGCTCGAGCGCTGGCAGCGCTCGCCGGTGGTGACGCTGAACCGCGCCGCCGCGGTCGCCAAGCTGCGCGGTCCCGCCGCGGCGCTGGCGATGATCGAACCGCTGGCGGAGCGGCTCGCGGGATATTTCTATTTCTTCGGCGCCAAGGGTGCGCTGCTGATGCAGCTCGGCCGCGCCAACGAGGCGCGCGCCGCCTTCGACCAGGCGATCGCGCTCGCCAACACCCCGGCCGAGGCCGCGCATATCCGCCGCCACCTCGACCGCCTCGCCCGTGAGAACGCGTCCGTGTCGCGCTGAAGGAGCAGCGGACTGAGACCGGCCGAAGGCGTCGCGACGGATCGATCACGCGTCCTTCGACATGCGCCTTTCGCGCGCAAGCTCAAAACGGAAACCGCTGGAGTCCGCGCCTGAGCGGGCACGACGATGGGATGATGCGGCGCGACAATCGGACAACGCCGGCGCGGCGGCGTGCCTCATGGGCGGGCTGCTTGCTCCCATGGGGAAATCGGAGTAAGACCCCGGCCGTCTCAGCCGGAGAGCAATCAACGAGAGGTCGCGGATGGCACGGAACAAGATCGCGCTGGTCGGCGCCGGGCAGATCGGCGGCACGCTCGCTTTGCTCGCCGGCTTGAAGGAGCTGGGCGACGTCGTGCTGTTCGATGTCATCGAGGGCGTGCCGCAAGGCAAGGCGCTCGACATCGCCGAGGCGTCGCCGATCGAGGATTTCGACGCCAAGCTCGGCGGCGGCAACGACTACTCGATCATATCGGGCGCCGATGTCGTGATCGTCACGGCGGGCTTCCCGCGGAAGCCCGGCATGAGCCGCGACGATCTCATCGGCAGGAATGCCGAGGTCGTCGCCACCGTCGGCCAGAACATTAAGAAGCATTGTCCCAACGCCTTCGTCATCACCATCACCAATCCCCTGGACGTGATGGTGTGGGTGATGCGCGAATCCTCCGGCCTGCCGCATCAGCGCGTCATCGGCATGGCCGGCGTGCTCGACAGCGCGCGCTTCCGCTATTTCCTCGCCCAGGACATGGGGGTCTCGGTCGAGGACGTCAGCGCTTTCGTGCTCGGCGGGCATGGCGACGACATGGTGCCGCTCATCCGCTACTCGACGGTCGCCGGCATCCCGCTGCCCGATCTGATCAGGATGGGCTGGACCACGCAGGAGCGCGTCGACAAGATCGTGCAGCGCACGCGCAGCGGCGGCGGCGAGATCGTCAATCTCTTGAAGACCGGCTCGGCGTTCTACGCGCCGGCCTCGTCGGCGATCGCCATGGCGGAATCGTATCTGCGCGACAAGAAGCGCGTGCTGCCCTGTGCCGCCTGGCTCACCGGCCAATACGGCGTCAAGGACCTCTATGTCGGTGTGCCCGTGGTGATCGGCGCCAACGGCGTCGAGCGCATCGTCGAGATCGCCCTCAACGGCGACGAGAAGGCGATGTTCGAGAAATCCGTGGCCGCGGTGCGCAACCTGCTCGAGGCGACCAAGAAGCTCCAGGCGGGCGCCAAGGACTGAGAGAGGGGAAAGAACTCCCTCGCCCTTGTGGGAGAGGGAGGGACCCGCGCAGCGGGACGGTGAGGGGTCATCGAAGTACCCGAGGCGCGAGACCCGCGTAAACCAGACTTGAACCATTGCCGGGCTATGCATCCGGGCCGCCAAATCCCATCTTAAAGCGTGCCGGGACCGGCGGATGGGGGCCGAGGCCAGCCATCCGCACCCGGCAGATGCGGTCGGAAAAAGCCATGTCGCGACAGGACCAGAACACGTTCCTCTACGGCGCCAACGCCACCTTCATCGCCGAGCTCTACTCGCGCTTCCTCGAGGACCCCGCTTCGGTCGACGAGAGCTGGCGGAGCTTTTTCGGCGAGCTGGCCGAGCAGGCGCCCGACGTGCTCAAGGAACTCGAGGGTCCGGGTTGGGGCAACGGGCGTGGTCACGTCATCGCCAACGGCCATGCCGAGCCGGCGGCGGCAGGCGACGGCCACGTCGCCGCCATCGCCGCGGCGGCGGCGCCCGAGACTCGCCAGGCGACGCTCGACGCGCTGCGCACCTTCCAGCTCATCCGCGCCTATCGCGTGCGCGGCCATCTGCTCGCCGATCTCGATCCGCTCGGCCTCATCCGCATGACCGAGCACCCCGATCTCGATCCCAAGACCTATGGCTTCACCGACGCCGATTACGACCGGCCGATCTTCGTCAACGGCGTGCTGGGCTTCCAGTCGGCGACCCTGCGCGAGATCATCGACGCGCTCAAGGCGACCTATTGCGGCCATGTCGGCGTCGAGTACATGCACATGCAGGAGCTCGAGCAGCGCCAATGGATCCAGGGGCGCATCGAGGTGCCGCGCAACCAGACGGAATTCACCCGTGAGGGCAAGCGCGCCATCCTGCAGCGCCTGACCGAGGCGGAGATGCTCGAGCGCTTCCTCGACCGCCGCTACACCGGCACCAAGCGCTTCGGCCTCGAAGGCGGCGAGGCGCTGATCCCGGCGCTGGAGCAGGTGATCAAGCGCGGCGGCCAGCTCGGCATGAAAGAGCTGATCCTGGGCATGCCGCATCGCGGCCGCCTCAACGTGCTCACCAACATGATGGGCAAGCCCTTCGCCGCTCTGTTCTCTGAATTCCAGGGCAATCCCGCCAATCCGGAGGACGTGCAGGGGTCGGGCGACGTCAAATATCACCTCGGCACCTCGACCGACCGCGATTTCGACGGCAAGGTCGTGCATCTCTCCTTGACCGCCAATCCGTCGCATCTCGAAGCGGTAAACCCCGTGGTTCTGGGCAAGGTGCGCGCCAAGCAGCGCCAGCGCGGCGACGCCAATCGCGACGAGGTGGTGGGCCTCCTCATGCATGGCGACGCCGCGTTCGCCGGCCAGGGCCTCGTGGCGGAATCGCTGGAGCTGTCCGAGCTCAAGGGCTACCGCAGCGGCGGCACCATCCATTTCGTCGTCAACAACCAGATCGGCTTCACCACCAGCCCGTCCTATGCGCGCTCAGGGCCTTATCCCTCCGATGTCGCCAAGGTCATCCAGGCGCCGATCTTCCATGTGAACGGCGACGATCCGGAAGCGGTCGTGCATGTCGCGCGCATCGCCACCGAGTTCCGCCAGCGCTTCAAGAAGGACGTCGTCGTCGACATCTTCTGCTATCGCCGGCACGGCCACAACGAGACCGACGAGCCGGCCTTCACCCAGCCGATCATGTACCGCGCCATCGCCGACCATCCGACGACGCGGCAGATCTACGCCAAGCGCCTCATCGAGGAGGGCGTCGTCACCGAGGCCGAGGCCGAAGGCATGGTCAACGAGTTCATGGCCTATCTCGATACGCAATTCGAGGCCGCCAAGAGCTATCGCCCGAACAAGGCCGACTGGCTCGAAGGCGCGTGGAGCGGCCTCAAAGTCGCCTCGGGCGATCTGCGCCGCGGCGAGACCGCCGTGACGATGGAAATGCTGGGCCAGGTCGGCAAGGCGCTCACCACCGTGCCCGAGGGCTTCAACCTCAACCGCAAGATCGCACGCCAGCTCGATGCCAAGAAGAAAGCGATCGAGTCCGGCGACGGCATCGACTGGTCGACCGGCGAGGCGCTGGCCTTCGGCACGCTCTGCGCCGAAGGCACCTTCGTGCGCCTGTCGGGCCAGGATTCCGGCCGCGGCACCTTTTCGCAACGGCACGCCGTGCTGGTCGATCAGCAGACCGAGGAGCGTTACGTCCCGATCAACCATGTGCAGCAGGCCCAAGGGCAGTTCGAGGTGCTCGACAGCCCGCTCTCCGAAGCGGCGGTGCTCGGATTCGAGTACGGCTACAGCCTGGCCGATCCGCATGCGCTGGTGCTGTGGGAAGCGCAGTTCGGCGACTTCGCCAACGGCGGGCAGGTCATCATCGACCAGTTCATCAGCTCGGGCGAGGCCAAGTGGCTGCGCATGTCGGGTCTCGTGCTGCTGCTGCCGCACGGCTACGAAGGGCAGGGGCCGGAGCATTCCTCGGCGCGGCTCGAGCGCTTCCTGCAGCTCTCCGGCGAGGACAATCTCCAGGTCTGCAATCTCACCACCGCGGCCAACTATTTCCACGCGCTGCGCCGGCAGATGCGCCGCGACTTCCGCAAGCCGCTCGTCATCATGACGCCGAAATCGCTGCTGCGCAGCCACGAGGCGGCGTCGAAGCTGGCCGAGATGGGACCCGGCACCTATTTCCGCCGCACCATCGACGAGACCGACCAGCTGCTGCCCGACGAGAAGGTGAACCGCGTCGTGCTGTGCTCGGGCAAAGTCTATTACGACCTGCGCGCGGCGCGGCGCGAGCGCAAGATCAGGGATGTCGCCATCGTCCGGCTCGAGCAGTTGCATCCCTTCCCGGCGAAGGCGCTGGCTGATTCCATCGGCAAGTACCGCTTCGCCGATGTCGTGTGGTGCCAGGAGGAGCCGCAGAACATGGGCGCCTGGAGCTTTGTCGCGCCGCGCATCGAGCAGGTGCTGGTCGGCCTTGACGGCAAGGCCAAGCGCCCGCGCTATGTCGGCCGGCCCGAGGCGGCGTCGACGGCGACCGGCCTCATGAAGCGGCACAACGCCGAGCAGGCGAAGCTGGTGGACGAGGCCGTATCGATCACGTGATGCTGATGCGCCCCCCAACCCTTCCCTCAAGGCGGGAGGGAGCATTCGAGACGGTGCGGATTTCCCCTCCCCCCTTGAGCGGGAGGGTAGGGAGGGGGGTAAATGCACCGACGCGCGAAGCGAGCGGACGGGGGTAAGGACATGGCGATGGATATCAAAGTGCCGACGCTGGGCGAATCGGTGACCGAGGCGACCGTTGCGCGCTGGCTGAAGAAAGTCGGCGATGCCGTGGCGATGGACGATCCGCTGGTCGAGCTCGAGACCGACAAGGTCACGCTCGAAGTGAACGCGCCCGCCGCCGGCACGCTCGCCGAGATCGCCGTCGAAGAGGGCGGCAACGTCGCCGTCGGCGCGCTGCTCGGGCGCATCGGCGAAGGCACGGCCAAGGGCGCGGCGCCGGCCAAGCCGCAGCCCGCGGCGGCGGTGGCGCCGAGCGAGAGCAAGGCCCCTGCACCGGCCGCCAAGGCACCGGCGGCCGTTGCGGCATCCGCCTCGGCGAGCGGCAACGTTGCGGTGCTTGATCGCTCGGGACCGGCGGTGCGCAAGCTCGTCGAGGAGAACAAGCTCGACCCGGTCAAGATTCCCGCCACCGGCAAGGACGGCCGCCTCACCAAAGGCGATGTGCTGACGCAGCTCGAGCGCGGCGCGACGCCGGTAGCGGCCGCCACGGCGGGCGCCAAGCCCGCGCCGCAGCCGCAGCCCGCCGCGCCGCGCCCGCCGCGCGAGCCGGGCGCGCGCGAGGAGCGCGTGCGCATGACCCGGCTGCGCCGCCGCATCGCCGAGCGTCTCAAGGAGGCGCAGAACAACGCCGCCATGCTCACCACCTTCAACGAGGTGGACATGACCGAGGTGATGGCGCTGCGCGAGCGCTACCGCGAGAGCTTCGAGAAGAAGCACGGCGTGCGGCTCGGATTCATGTCGCTGTTCGTCAAGGCGTGCATCGTCGCCTTGAAGGAGATTCCCGCGGTCAATGCCGAGATCGACGGCGACGACCTCATCTACAAGAACCATTACGACATCGGCGTCGCCGTCGGCACCGACCAGGGCCTTGTCGTGCCCGTCGTGCGCGACGCCGACCGGCTGGGATTCGCCGAGATCGAGAAGACCGTGGCCGAGCTCGGCCGCCGCGCCCGCGACGGCAAGCTCAGCCTCGAGGATCTCTCGGGCGGCACGTTCACCATCTCGAATGGCGGCGTCTATGGCTCGCTGATGTCGACGCCCATCCTTAATCCGCCGCAATCCGGCATCCTCGGCATGCACAAGATCCAGAAGCGGCCGATGGTGATCGGCGACCGCATCGAGGCGCGGCCGATGATGTATCTCGCGCTCTCCTATGACCACCGCGTCGTCGATGGCCGCGAGGCCGTGACCTTCCTGGTGCGCGTCAAGGAATGCATCGAGAATCCCGAGCGCATGCTGTTCGACGTCTAATCTGCTCGGTGATGTGTGCGCTCGCCCCCACCCCAACCCTTCCCCTCAAGGGGGGGAGGGG
>Ga0134126_10011645_pt1 | contig 11106 bp, 16 predicted proteins | sample KB31752_FD_96881 | JGI IMG/M metagenome (GOLD analysis project Ga0134126, IMG submission 96881) | Terrestrial soil microbial communities with excess Nitrogen fertilizer from Kellogg Biological Station, Michigan, USA - KB3-175-2 | ecosystem: Environmental > Terrestrial > Soil > Unclassified ... | reverse complement strand
CTGCGTACACGCTGCACGAGCAGGACGACGACTGGGGCCAGGCCGGGACTATGGTCCGCGAGGTGCTCGACGACGCGGCCCGGGACCAACTGGTATCGAATGTGGTCGGCCACCTGCTCAACGGCGTGACCGAGCCGGTGCTCCAGCGTGCCTTCGCCTACTGGCGCAACGTGGACAAGACCCTCGGCGACCAGATCGAGGCCGCGGTCCAGGCCAAGCAGGGCGAGCGCGACCCCAAGGCCGCCAAGCAGGGCAACCCGGCCCGGTCCGCCATGCAGGACAAGGCCTGACGTCACGGGCAGCCATCCGCCGGAACCCCGGCACGCCCCGCTGCAGGGACGCTGAGCTGACGCGGCTCAGCCGTCCTTGCGGGCTCATAATTGCAGTAGCCGAATCCGCTGAGGACTGGGTCCGGCTGCGCGGTAAGGCGGCGATATTGCCGATCGCCGTACCCACCTCAACGGAACCGACGACCATGCCGGTCAGGTGGGCTGGGCCCGGCTGAACTGGATCACAAGTTCGGCGCAGAACGCGGGCAGGTCGTCGGGCTTGCGGCTAGTGACCAGCACGTTCGAGCCCGCGGTACAGACCCGGACCTGGGCGTCGACCCAGATACCGCCGGCGTTGCGGATGTCGGTCTGCAGGCTGGGCCAGGAGGTCAGCGTCCGGTCGCGGACCAGGCCGGCCTCGATCAGTGTCCAGGGTCCGTGGCAGATGACCGCGGCAGGCCGTCCGGCGACGGACATGATCGCGACGAATTGCACCGCTTCTGGCACGGTGCGCAGGAAGTCGGCGTTGGCCACCCCGCCGGGCAGCACCATGGCGTCGTAGCCCGCCGGGTCGGCGTCCGCGATCGTGGCGGTGACGTCGAAGGTGCCGGCGCGGTCCAGGTGGTTGAAGGCCTGCACCTTGCCTGGCTCGGGGGCGAGCAGTTCCGGTGTGCCGCCCGCGTCCAGTACGGCCTGCCAGGGGCCGGTCAGCTCGGCCTGCTCGACACCTTCCATGGCGGTCAGGAACGCGACCTTGCGTCCGCTCAGCTCGTTTGACATGAAACCTTCCCTCCCTGGGTGCGTGCGTTCTTGCAGATTCGTCTGCCTTTGCTGCCCAGCCACGGCCGGCTAAATCACGAAGGCCGGCCGACCGGAGTCATCCGCGACTACGGGTTCATCCCGGGCACGCTGGCCGAGGACGGCGACCCGGTGGACGTCATGGTGCTGCTCGGCGAGCCGGCCTTCCCCGGCTGCGCGGTCACCGCGCGGCCGGTCGGGGTGTTCTGGCTGACCGACGAGAAGGGACCCGACGCCAAGGTGCTGGCCGTGCCCGCCCGAGACCCGCGGTACGCGGGCCTGCGCGACCTGAGCGACGTACCGGGGCACCTGCTCGACGAGATGGGCCACTTCTTCGGCATCTACAAGGAGCTGGAACCCGGCAAGGCCACCGACGTGGCCCTCGACTGAACAAGGGGCACGAACTCGGCGTCACTGTGCGCCGCCTGAGCTGCTGCAGCAACCTGAAGCCGGGATGCCAGGTCCACGATCTCCTCCGGCCAGAGAGCGAATCTGGCGGTGCCGGTGGCCGGTGGCCCGCAGTTCCTCGTCGGGGGCGTGCTCCAGGGCCAGCAGGGAGTTGTCCGTCCCCGACATCGTCAGCAGGATCTCGTCCAGCTTGCGCTGCGTGGCCCGCTGATAGCGGGCCTGGGTGTGCTGGATGATGAAGACCACTGCGAGGGTCACCGCGGCTACCACGGACTGGAATACGATCTCCCACTGCGAGGGGAAGCCCGCGGCGACGCTGATCGCGATCCAGATCACCGCCGCGCCGATGACGAGCACCGCGGTCAGCGGGTGGGAGGCGTACCGGTCGGCCTTCGACAGCCACCGGCTGATCAGCGACCGGGAAGGCTCCTCAGGAGAACCTGGGTCGGCCAGGTCCGGGTCGCCGGCCTGGCCCCTTTCGCTGCTGTTCACTGGCCGGGTTGATCGATCACGCAGAACTCGCTGCCGTCCGGGTCGCGCAAGACGATGAAGTCCGCGCCGTCCGGGCAGGGCCAGTCCTCGATACGGGTCGCGCCGAGTTTGACCAGCCTCTCCACGTGCCGGTCCTGCTCGCCGGTGTACAGGTCCAGGTGCACCCGCGCAGGCTCATCCGGCCGGGAATCACTGATCTGCAGGGACACCGGCAGCCCCCGCCCAGCTGGATCGACCAGCATCATGAACTGCGGACCCCACGGCCGATCAGCTGTGGTTCACACGGCAGCGCGGTGCTTACTGGGGCGCCTCATCAGGTTCATGAAGAAGCCGTCGATCTGCTTGATCGCGTCGGAGAACTTGCCGACGTCGATGGGCTTGACCACGTAGGCGTTGGCGTGCAGATCGTAGCTGCGCGAAGAGATCACCACTCACATTAGTGAGTCCTGGAAATCCCCCGCCCGGCCGGGCCCTTCGCCCGCCGGTTCTCTGAACGGCCGACCCGGGCGGGGCGAAGTAGGCGACGATGGCCGTCCGCCCAGAGCCGTTCGTGACCGCCGTTGGCTGTCCAAACCACCCAATGAGGGTTGGGGGCCATTCCTATGTCTTGAGAGATCACAGGGTGGAGCTGAGGGGATTTGAATTCCTGACCTTCGTTGCGAACACGTGTGCTGGGTGTTTATGGGACCGAGCGCGGCTCCGCCGTCGAAGGGCCAAAGGCGAGGACGGCTTGCAGCTCGGGCCGGCGCGCCGTGGCCAGGTTCGCGAGGAACTCTGGTGCGTCCTCGAACGGGATCATCGCCGTCACCAGGTGCTTCCGGATCGCTGCGCCGTCCGCGCGCAGGAGGCTGATCGTCTCGGCGGAGAGCCGCTCACGGTCCCAGGTGTGCGACAGGCCCCGCGGCACCCGGCCGATCTGGGCGCACCGCACCCCCAGGCCGTTGTGGTGGAATTCCGCGCCGAGCCGCAGATCGGCCGCCCCGCCCTGGTAGAACGCCAGATCGACCACGGTCGCCTGCGGGCGAGCCAACCGCAACGCCAGGTGCAGCGCCGCGGCCTGGCCGCGGCACTGGAACACCACGTCGGCCCCCCGGTCGCCGATGGCGTGCCGCCACCGGGTCTTCAGGGTGGCGGCCACGTCCTCCGGCCCCTGTGGGTCAAGCGACTCCAGCCCCAGAGCCTCGGCCGCCGCCCGGCGTTCGGGGGTCGGGTCGAGCACCACGACGGACGCGGCGCCGTGCTGACGGGCCAGCAACGCGGTGAGCAGAGCCACCACCCCGGCACCGATCACTGCGACCCGCCGGCCGTGCACTCCGTCCCCGAGCGAGCGCACATCGGACCCGCACAGGTCCGCGGCTGCGTGCAGCAGACCGTTGGCGCAGATCGGTCCCATGTGCGCGACGTAGATGCCGAGCAGCGGATCGAGGTCCGCCGGCATCGGTATCACGCGGTCCGTGACCGGGTCGCCGACGTACCCGGTGCGGTGCCCGTAGGCCATCGCGACGGTGGCACCCTCCCGGATCACCGGGGTGTGCGACTCGGCGACCGTGCCCACCTCCATGTATCCCAGCCGCGTGACCGGGTAGCCGGCGTCCGGCTCGCCCGGCACGAAGAGGCCAAGGTCGCTGTCCCAGCGCTGCGCCAGGAAGGGGTTCGTGCCCTTGATGTAGCTCAATTCGGTGCCGGCGGAGATACCGCTGAACAAAGTGGTCACCCGGAAAGCACCCGCCGGCACCGGCCCGCGCGGCTCCTCCCGCACCGCCACCCGACCGGGGCCCTCTACCACGACGTTGCGCTCGGTCCCCTGGCCGGCAGCCTGCGCGCCGTCCGTAGCGACTCGGGTCTCAGTCATCGGCGTCCCCTGGCCACCGGCGCGTCCTCTGCAGCGGGTCCGGACGCCCCCGGCCCGTCCGCGGGCCGCGTGGGTCGGCCCGTGGCCGCCGACGAGGCCAGCGCGCACGCCAGCCGGTGTGTCCGCAGCGCTTCCGCATACGGCACCCGCACATCGTCCCCGATGCCGCGCACTGCGTCGACGAAGGCCCGGTCCACCGCGACCCGGGCCGCAGCGGGATCCGCGGCCACCACCTCCTCGACCGGATCGGCGCCATCCGCCCGGATCGCCAGTCCGCTCTCGCTCACCGACAGCCACAGTCCATCAGCGACCACCTCCAGGCCGGCGCGTTGCTTCCAGCCGAGCACGCAGGCAGTGCTCAGGGTGCCCAGAGCACCACTACGGAAACGCAGCGTGGCGGTGGTCACACCGTCCACGTCGGCGCCCGGCACCTCGGGCGGCCACCCGTCACCCATCGCGAACACCTCGGCCACCTCACCGGCGAACAACCGGGCGAGGTCCAGGACGTGCGCGGCCTGCTCCACCACCGGTCCGCCGGACCGCTCCCGGACCGGCCACCAGCCGACGGGGGGGACCGTGTCCAGCCAGGCGCCGCCGATGAGGCGCACTGGCCGGCCGTCGAGCAGCCGCCGGGCACGTTCCACCACGTCCAGGTAGCGCCAGTGGTGCCCCACGGCGGTCAGCAAGCCCGCGGCGGCGACCAGGGCCCCCAGCCGCTCCGCGGTCTCAGCTGTCGTGGCCAGCGGCTTCTCTACGAAGAGCGGCACCCCCGCGGACAGCACGGCGGTCTCGGCCACGCCGTGCGCGAACGGCGGCACACAGACATACGCCGCGTCGAGCCCGGCGGCCAGCAGTTCGCCAACATCCGCGAACGCTCGGCAGCCGGTGTCGCCGGCCAGCGCCGCCGCCGTTTCTGGGACGACATCGGTAATCCCGGTGAGGTGGACATCCGGGAAGCTCCTGAGCACCTGCGCATGCCGACGGCCCACATTCCCGGCGCCGATCAGTCCGATCCGGCAGACGTCCATGCGTCCCGCTCCCCTCGCTTTGCGCTCTGATTGAGGCCCTGCAGCCCGGGTAGCCCCGGCCACCACCTGAACCCCTTCGCCGAAATCATCGGATAGGCGACGATTCCCGCCGGAAGGATAAATATGCGTCAGACAGGGATGTCGCCGGCCGTCGAGGCATGGTCGACATACCGGACGATCAGCGCGCCGGGCTGGTCGCCATACCGGCTGCTGCGGGCCAAGGGTGAGACCGCGGTGAGCGTCGTCATTCCGGCCCGGAACGAGGAGGCCACGGTCGGGGCGATCGTCACAGCGATCCGGAGCGCCTTCGTCCGGTCGATCCCCCTGGTGGATGAGGTGATCGTGGTCGATTCGCGGTCCGCCGACGGCACCGCCACCGTGGCCCGCGCGGCCGGCGCGTTCGTGGTGTCCCAGGAGGAGATGACCCAGGGCCTGCCGCCGATGCACGGCAAGGGCGATGCGTTGTGGGCCGGGCTGGCCTCGGCGTCGGGTGACATTGTCGCGTTCGTCGACGCCGACGTCGATCCGTTCGACCCGCGGTTCGTCAGCGGACTGCTGTCGCCCCTGCTGACCGACCCGTCTATCTCCTTCGTGAAGGGCTTCTACCACCGTCCCCTGACGTTCAGCGGGCACTCCGAGCCCGACGGGGGCGGGCGCGTCACCGAGCTGGTCGCCCGGCCCCTGCTCAACCTCTTCTGGCCGGGCCTCGCCGGCTTCGTGCAGCCGCTGGCAGGGGAGTTCGCCGGCCGGCGGGAGGTGCTGGAGCGGGTGCCGTTCGTGTCCGGCTACGGCGTGGAGATCGCCATGCTGGTGGACCTGCTCGAGCTTGTCGGCTTGGACGCTCTGGCGCAGGTCGATCTGGGGGAGCGCGCGCACCGAAACCAGAGCACCGAGGCGCTCGGCCGGATGGCCGCGCAGATTCAGCTCACCGCCTGGTCGCGCCTGGTGCGGCAGGCCCGGGCCGACGGCACCATCCCGCTGCCGAGCACGCTTGTCCAGTTCCGGCGAGAGGGTGAGCAGCCGCTGCCCAACCTGGAGCGCGAGATTGTCGTCTCCGACATCGCCATCGACGAGCGGCCGCCCCTGATCACCGTTGACCTCCCGCGTCCGGCGCCTCGGATGGCCGCCGGATGACGCGCACGGTGCTCATGAACGCTGGCCCGTGGCTGCCGGTGCCGCCCGACGGGTACGGCGGCATTGAGAACGTGCTCGCCGCTCTTGTGCCGAAACTGCGCAGGCTGGGGATCCGCGTGCTGCTGGCCACGGTGGCCAGCAGCACCCAGCCCGCGGACGGGCGCCTCACGCCGTTCCAGGACGGCCAGTTCGAGGTTCTGCAGCGCCCGTACAACCAGGTGTCCGGGGTGGCCCACGCCCACCTGCAGGCCGTCGTGCGAGCGCTGCGCGACCGGGACGACATCGACCTGGTGCACGACCATGTCGAGGTAGTGGGACTGGCGGTGCTGTCGGCCGCGGCGCTGGCACCCACCGCCCCACCGGTGCTGCACACCCTGCACTGGGACCTGCGCAAGCATGCCGACTTCTACGCCGGTCTCGACGCCGGACCCCGGGTCCGGGTGAACGGCGTGTCGGCGTCGCAGCTGCTCCGGGCACCGAGGGCCCTGCGCCGGCACTCGGTGGGGCACGTGCACCTCGCAACGCCGCTGGCCGAAGGCGCCGCCCAGCGGCCACCGGCGGACAAAGCCGGCCACGCCGTCGTGATGGGCCGCATCACCCCGGGAAAGGGCCAGCACCTAGCCGCCCGCCTCGCGCACAAGGGCGGCTTCGACCTGGTCATCGCCGGCCCGGTCGGCCCTTACCGGCATCCGGCGGAGCTGGCCGCGGCGAGCGGCGCGGCGGCCGCCAACCCGGATGTCCGCTACTGGGAGGACGAGGTGCGCCCGCTAGTGGACGGCATCCGGGTGCGCTGGATCGGCACCGTCACGAGCCGGGAGCGGAACAAGCTGGTGGCGTCCGCACGGGTCTCCCTGTTTCCGCTGCAGTGGGAGGAGCCCGGCGGGACGGCCGTGGTCGAGACGCTGGCGCTGGGGACACCGGCGGTCGGGCTGTCCCGCGGCTGCCTGCCGGAACTCGTGGAGCACGGGCGCACCGGGTGGCTGGCGAAGTCGCCGGACGATCTCGAGGCCCTAGTCCACGCGGCCGGGCAGATCGACCCGCGGGAATGCCGCGACCAGGCCGCCCGCAAGTTCACCCCCACCGTGATGGCAGCGCGATACGCCGAGCTGTACGAGCAGGTGATCGCTGCGGGCGGCAGCGCTGTCGGCCGCCCCGATCCAGGCGGAGCAGCCGATCCGCCAGATGGCGAAGGGGCCCTGCCCGCCGCATGCCCGTAAGCAGAATGGTGATGGTCGGGGCAGCCTCGGTTCAGGAGACCCGGCTGGATTGTTTCGTGGTGACGGTGAGGTCCAGCTGTGCGGGCAGCGAGGGGCTGCCGACCGCGGAGCGGGCGTGGGCGAGGGCGCTGGCCTCGATGCGCTGCCGCAGTGCGGCGAGGTCGGCAGTTTCCTCCAGGACCGCGGTGACGACGAGTTTGGGATCCGCAGGGTCACCGAGGAGACGGGCCCGGGCGGAGCTGACCCCCCGGTAGCTCTCGACCTCTTCGGCCACCGCCTCGGTCAGGGCGCGGGCGGCTAGGGTGGTACGGCCCGCGGAACCGCCCGGGGTGATCGGCAGGTCACCGGCGCGGTCGGTGGAGACCAGCAGCGCGAGTAGCCAGCGCAATGCGAGCAGCGCGAGGATCGCCGCGGCCGCTGCAGCGGATGGCCAGAGCCAGTCGCCCTGGGTGCCGATGAAGTGCCCGGCCGGGTTGGCGATCAGGGAGCTGTGCCGGGTGGCGGTCCCGAACGCTCCGATAGATGCGGCGCCGGCCACGGCGCCGGCGGTGATCAGCAGCAATGCCAGCAGGAGCAGCAGGATGCGGTTGGTGCGGTCGGCGTGCATCAGCGGCTCCTGGGGCGCACTCGCACCGAGACCGGGGGGTTACGGCGGAGCTTCAATGTGGTCAGGCGCTGGCGGACGGCGGCCAGGATCGGGTCGCGCAGGCTCTGGGCGGCGGCTTTGTCCTGCGCTGCGGTGGTGGCCGCAACGGTGATCTTGCGGCGTTTCACCTTCACGGAGGCCCCTCGGACACCGTCGACGCTGGTGGCGGCGGACCGGATGGCGGCGGCCAGGCCGCGGCGGGTGTAGGCGGTGTCAATGCCGGCCGCTCCCGCCTGGTCGGGGTCCGCGGCCAGGCGTGACACCCGGGCTGGCTTCAGCTCGGCGATCAGGAGCACCAGCCCGAGCAGGATCAGCACCGCGCAGATCACGCGGATGCTGCCCGCGTTCCAGGTGGTGCGCCTGGCCCAGTCATAGGCTGGTTGCCAGTCCACGACCGCCGGGCGGTTGCTGGCCCGGTCGGCGATGACTTCGATGATCAGCAGCACGGCAGCGGTGATCACCGCCAGGCTCAGCAGGGCCGCCAGGACGCGATTGGCATATCTCATCTGTCGGTTCCTGCCCTCAGTGCACCCGGGCGGGCCCGGGGAGGCGGGTGACCAGGTCGGTGACCGAGATGGATACCTCCGCTACGGTCAGGCCGGTGAGCCCGCTGACGCGCGAGCAGACGTTCTCCCGGACGGCGGTGGTGACCTCGGGCACTGACGCGGGCCAGCGCACGCTGATCGACAGGTCCAGGGTCACGACCGAGCCATCGACGTCGGCCGAGGCTTTGGGCAGCCCCGTCAGGCTCGTCGTACGTGCCCCCACAACGGCGGCGCCGGTCACTGAACGGCCCAGGACCCGGGGCGCTGCCGCGCCAGCATCGGGGATCTCTGCCGCGGCGCGGGCGGCCATCTTCGCCACCACCCGGTCGTTGATGGTGATGATGCCCAGTTCGGTGCGCCCAACCTGGGAGGCGGGTAGCACCCGGCCGGCGGCCGGGCTGACGGGCTGGCTGGCGGTCATCGGCCTTCGCGACGGCGCGACAGGTAGGGACCCAGATCCAGGTCGCCTTCCAGCACCTTCGCGACGACGAAGCCAATCGCGGCGAACAGGGCCACGATGAGCATCTGCCCAAAGCTGCCGAACGCCAGGGCAAGGCCGAGCGCGAGCCCAGTCACGACGCCGAGGGTGGTACGTGTCATTCCATCTCACCTTCGCAAATCAACGAGGATCCCTACCTGACGCGCGGTGGCGGCCGGTGCCAGCCGATCCGGTGCATCAGCGCCGTCAGCAGCCTCACCGGCCACGGCGTGTCCGCGACCACCACCACCCGCGCAGGCGGCCGGCCGGCCGCGAACTGATCAAGCTCTGCTAGGCCAGCGGCGAATACTGCGGTGTCACCACCGCGGTCGGGGTGGTGGGCGCGGATGAACTCGCGCCGGGCACGCCGCCGGGACTGGCTGTCCTCCATGGGGTCCCCTCCTCGCCATGGGCGCCAGCCGGGGCCCGGGCACCGGGTTCGGCCAGATCGGCCACGACGACGTCTACCCGGCGCGGGGCGACCAGGCTCGTGACTGCGGCCCGTATCTGGGCCGCCAGCTCGCTGACCGGAATGCCCCACCTGGCGCGCACAGAGATCACTACATGATCCCGGGTCACCCGCACCCCGGCCACCTGCCGGCCTGGCAGGTACGACACCACGCCGCCCCAGGCACCCGAGCAAAGATCATCGACTGCCGCGCAGCCCCGGGCCGCCGCGGCGACGGCGTCGACGTCGACGCCGTCGACCACCCCCGCCGCCACCTGGCCTTCTGCCGGGAACTTCGGCCCGGTCATGACACGCGCGAAGGCGCGTCCCCATCCCCGTCGCCGCTGCCCGGCAGGTAGAGGTCATCGACTGTGACATTGACCTCCACCACGTCCAGGCCGGTCATCCGCTCCACCGCCTGCTTGACGTTGCGCTGGATGCTCCGGCCCAGGTCAGCAATGCTGACGCCGTACTCCACCACGATGTCCAGGTCGATGGCGGCCTGGGTCTCCCCGACCTCCACGCCCACGCCCTGGGCGACGTTCGGGCCCGAGCTGCCCGGGATCCGCTCACGAACTGCGCCGAAAGCGCGGCTGGTCGAGGCACCCATGGCGTGCACGCCGCTAATCTCACGGCACGCAATCCCGGCGATCTTCTGCACGACGCCCTGGGCCACGCTGATCTTGCCATCATCAGTCGACAAGGGGTCGGTGGCGGCCGGGCTGGTTTCCCTGATCCTGGCGGCCGGCTTGGACGGTGCTGCGGGGGTTGCCGGCTTGGATGGCGCTGCGGGGGTTGGCTGGGTCATCAGGACGCAGCCTCTCTTTCTGGGTTCGGGAACGGCGGACGATGCCGGCTGCACGGGCGCCGGTGCCTGTGCCTGCCCGGCTCTGTAGGGGTTAGACACACTCCGGCAGGAGACGTCGCAGATTATTTGCCGATCCCTGGGCACGGGAGGCCATCACGGTCAGAGGTGCGGCACGGGAGCGGCGGTGGCAGCAGAGATCGACGACGCCTACCTCGTCCAGCGTGCCAGGGAAGGCTACGTCGATGCCTACGCCGAACTCGTGGACCGGCACGGCCAGCTGGCTTACCGTGTCGCGTTGCGGCTGCTCGGCAACCATCACGACGCCGAGGACGTCGCTCAGGAAGCACTTGTGGCCGCATGGCAGCAGCTACCCGGATTCAAGGCGAATTCCCGCTTCTCCACCTGGCTCTACCAGATCGTCACCCGCAAGACGCTGAACCGGATCACCCGGACACGGGCCACCCAGTCGCTCGACCTGCTCGGCGATATCGCGGCCACGGACGATGAGCCGGCCCAGCAGACCGAACGGGATCTGACCGCCGCGGCCGTCACGGCCGCCGTCGCGGCCCTGCCGCCGCCGCAGCGTATAGCGATCGTCTTGCGCCACTTCGAGGGACTGTCCAACGCTGAGATAGCCCGCATCACCGAGAGCACCATCCCGGCCGTCCGTAGCCATCTGTTCCGCGGAAGGCGCACACTAAGTCAGACGCTAGGGCAATGGAGATGAGCGGGGATGACCGATTCGGGCCAGCCGGTCCACGACGTCCGTCAGCTGCTCAGCGGAACCCGCCACCTTGCCTGCGGCACCGACATCGACGACCTGCTCGAGCAAGCCGCCGACGGGCACGCAGGCCAGCTCACTGACCACCAGCGCCGCTGTCCTGCATGCCAGGCCGCACTGCAGGAATTCAGCCGCGTCTGGGCACCCGTGCGCAGCCTGGCCGCCGAACATATTGCCGTTCCTGCGGCCCTGAAAACGGCCG
>Ga0134126_10011644_pt1 | contig 11107 bp, 10 predicted proteins | sample KB31752_FD_96881 | JGI IMG/M metagenome (GOLD analysis project Ga0134126, IMG submission 96881) | Terrestrial soil microbial communities with excess Nitrogen fertilizer from Kellogg Biological Station, Michigan, USA - KB3-175-2 | ecosystem: Environmental > Terrestrial > Soil > Unclassified ... | reverse complement strand
CTCGGGCAAGTCGGTGCGTGCGTATCGTCAGGAGCCCGACGTTGCTGGAGATTCGAACACTGAGACGTTCATCGCTTGCAAGTTACAGATCGATAACTGGCGTTGGGCCGGCGTTCCGTTTTATCTTCGCACCGGCAAATACATGAAGCGCCGAGTTACAGAGATAGCAATCAACTTTCACCAGGCACCGTTTGCGCTTTTCCGCGGCACAGATGTGAAGCGGTTGCATCCCAACTGGATGATCCTGCGTATCCAGCCGAGTGAGGGCATCGGTCTTGAGTTCGCCGCCAAGCGACCCGGTCCATTCGTTAAGCTAAGCAACGTCAACATGGACTTTTGTTACAAGGACTTTTTCAACGCCGTGCCCAACACCGGCTACGAGACGCTTATCTACGACTGCATGATCGGCGACGCGACGTTATTCCAGCGCGCCGATAACATCGAGGCAGGTTGGACAGCGGTTCAGCCCATCCTTGATGCTTGGGCCAACAATCCGCCGCGGGATTTTCCGAACTATGTAGCCGGCGGAAACGGCCCTGCCGCTGCCGACGAGTTGCTCGCACGCGATGGTCGAGCGTGGAGACCGCTGACCTAACGACTTGCCCTGGGGATCCTGATGAGAGACAAACTGACAGAAATTGTATGACCGGGCATATCGAAATATTATCCGATCCGGCAGAGCTGGCCCGTCACGTCGCCGAATGGATCACCTCGGCTGCGAATGCTGCAAAGGAAACATTTCGCGTGTCGCTCTCGGGCGGATCCACTCCGAAAACATTGTATCAACTTCTCGCGTCGGATGAATTTCGGAACCGTTTTCCCTGGCAACGTGTCTCCTGGTACTTTGGCGACGAACGCTTCGTTCCCTACGATAATCCGGAAAGCAATTATCGAATGGTGCGTGAAGCGATGTTCGCCAAGGCGCCCGTGCCGCCAGAAAACATCCATCCCGTTCCGGTCGACGGAAGTCCTGAAGGGGCCGCCGAACGGTACGAGCGAACTCTTCAACGGGCGTATGGCGCAACAACTCTCGATCCAGCCAGACCGCTCTTCGACGTGACGCTTTTAGGTCTCGGTCCTGATGGTCACACGGCCTCGCTGCTGCCCGGCGAAGCCGTGCTAGAGGAACGCAATCGATGGGTAGCTGCCGTCTCCCACGGACGGCCCGAGGTGCGCATCACCATGACTTATCCGGTGATCGAAAGCAGTCGGCGCGTCGCATTTCTCGTGGCTGGCGGCGAAAAGGAGCCGATTTTTCGCGCGATCCGAGCCGGTGACAGTCAGGTCCCAGCGGCGCGCGTACGGCCTGTCGGCGAACTTTTCTGGTTCGTCGATCGAGCTGCGGCAGGCGAGTCGTAATCGACATGACATTTCAATCTCGGCTGCTACTGGAAACTGAATATTCCGAGGCGTGCACTGCGGCGCCCGCCGGGCAGTCGATCCTCGTTGCACCTCCGGGCTCAGCGATTTTCGGCGCGAGAGATTATGCGAGCGCGATCGCAGCGAACTGGGCGCACGCTACAGCGGCCGCGCTGGCATGAATGCCTCGGCTCCCACGTCGGACACCCGTCGGGACGCACTCAAACGCGCCGCGGCGGAAGCAGCGGCAGAACTCGTGCAGAATGGTATGGTGGTCGGGCTCGGCACCGGCTCGACAGCGGCATTCGCAGTTGAGGCGCTCGCACGGCGACACCGGGAAGGATTGCAATTCATCGGCATTCCTACCTCGGACCACACCGCTGCCCAAGCGAAGGCTGTGAACATCCCGCTCACATCGTTTGCTGAACATCGCCAAATTGATCTTACCATCGACGGTGCGGACGAAGTGGAACGGGGCACGCTAAACCTCATCAAGGGCCTCGGCGGCGCGTTGCTGCATGAGAAGATCGTTGCGGCCGCGAGCCGACGCCTCGCAATCGTCGTAGATGGTTTGAAGCTAGTGGATCGGCTGGGTGCGCACACACCGGTTCCGGTAGAGGTGGTCACCTTTGGCCTCGAAGCAACTCAGGCGGCGCTGGAATCGATCGGTGCCACCGCACGGCTTCGCCAGTCCCCAACGGGCGAGCCTTTCGTCACTGACAGCGGTAACCGCATTCTCGACTGCAGCTTTGGCCCAATCGCTGATTCAGCGCGGCTGGAAGAGCGGATTAGGCGAGTGGTTGGAGTCGTTGAAAGCGGACTTTTCATCGGTCGCGCAAATGTCGTCTTTGTTGCGGAGACGAACGGTGTTCATCGTCTGGAGAGCACGCGCGATCGGCGGTAGTTGGAAGAACGCGCTTGTCATGCGAAAGAGGTAGCCAGCGCTGCCTCTTCTGTCTCACTACAAAATCTGACGAAAATACAGCCCCAAAGCGCGGCCACATGATGTCATTTTAGGGAATGCGAACGATCTCGCCGAGCCGAAATACTCGCGAGAGCGCTCAGTTGCTTGTGAAACGAGAAGTGATCCGTTTGCCACGGCTTGGCCTACAACAGTTTCAACAACTAGATTAAAGGAGTGAGGCATGAATCGTCTTACCGATTTGTTAGTTAAAGTCGGTATTCTCAAAAAGGACCTTGATTACCATCTGATCCGCGCATCGATGGTGATCATTTTAATGTTTTTCGGATATCAGAAGTGGTTCCAATACGAAGCCCAGGCATTGCTTCCTTACATTAGCAACGGGCCTCTGATCTCCTGGATGTATCCGGTCTTTGGGATTCGAGGGGCCACGTACTTCCTGGGTGTATCCGAATGGCTGTTTGCCGGGCTGTTATTCCTAGGCTTCTGGAACAAGAAATTAGGAATTCTCGGAGCGCTAGGCGCATGTTTTTCCTTTGTCGCCACCTTGACGATTATCCCTTTTATGTCGGATGGCTGGGCTGTATCTGCGGGTGGGTTCCCTGCCATGACCGAAAAAGTCGCGTTTCTTATGAAGGATCTCGTTCTGTTCGCGGCGTCGTTCTATCTGTTAAAGCAAGACGCCGCGAAGGTGGAGCTGTCGAGGAAAATCTCTGCCGAATTCCAGAAACGACCTTACCTGAAGATGAGTCACGGCAGGGCTTAAGGCCCACCGGGATGAATCTGAGGAATGACAACATCCCCCACTCACAAACGATCGAAAAGGAGTCAGTCAATGAAGAAATACAGAATCATTCTCCCCGTGATTGCCATTGTGCTCTTAGTGGCTTGGTACGCGTTCCGTCCCGAACGTCTGTTCGTAAATCAACGGGTCCATGAAGAATTGCCCACGGCGCAGGCGGCGAATTCGCCAGCGAAGCTGCTTGCTTCGGGCAAATTCCATTCTGGAGCGCACGCGACCAGTGGAACGGCTGCAGTCTATCGGCTAGCCGATGGCACTCGCGTGCTGCGCTTCACAGAGTTCAAGACGTCTAATGGCCCGGATGTTCATGTCTACCTTGTTGCTGCTCATGACGCCACGGACGACAAATCGGTGATCAACGCTGGCTTTATAGATCTGGGCTCAATCAAAGGCAATATCGGTGACCAGAATTACACGCTTGGGTCCGATGCGGATCTCTCGAAATATCGAGCTGTCTCCGTGTGGTGTAAGAGGTTCAGCGTTAATTTCGGCGCCGCGCCTCTCTCAAAGGATCAGGAGGCGCAGAGGTGATTGGACTGGTTTTCGGCCAGTAAAATTGCGTGACCTTGAGTGATCAACCCTAGGCGGTAATATGCGTTCGGAAACGATTTGTCTGATGATCCGCCCATGCCACCGTCTGTAACCAGCCAGGTAGCCACTATTGCGCGTAGATAATTCCGGCGCATCCTAAGCTTGCGGCGCCGGATGGCGTCCACAAATTCTAAGTCGCAGTATGGCCTTTGAACCAATCGAAAATTACGGCGTGATCGGCAACATGCAGTCGATTGCGCTAGTCGGCATGAACGGGTCGATCGACTTTATGTGCTATCCGGAGTTCGACTCGCCGACAGTGTTTGCCGCTCTGCTCGATGACCAGAAGGGCGGCCGATTTCAAATTCGACCTCGAATGGCGAACATGCGTGCACGGCAGCTTTATTTGCCGGAGACCAACATTCTGCTGACTCGTTTCCTGTCCGAAGAAGGCGTGGTCGAAGTGATGGACTGCATGCCCATCCACGACGACGCAGGTCATCCGAACCAGATCGTGCGCCTCGTCTCCGTGATTCGCGGAAATGTCCGATTCGAAATGTGCTGTCAGCCACGTTTCAAGTACGCGACATCTGAGCACCGACTGGAGTTCTCGCCTCAATGCGCCACGTTCTTTCCTGAGGAGAGCAAGTGCCCTCCGATGTCACTTTACTCGGATGCGCCACTGACCAGGCAAGCCGGGGACGTAATCTCCAACTTCACCTTGGACGCTGGGAAAAAAGCTGCATTTGTGCTGAGTGGTCTGTGCCCTGATGGGCGCCACCCGGATCCCAGAGCCGCTGAAGATAATTGTCTTCAGACAGCGCAGGTTTGGAAGTCATGGATGGGCAAGTCAAAGTACAAAGGTCGCTGGCGGGAGATGGTCCACCGGTCAGCTTTGCTACTGAAACTCCTTATTAGTCGCGAACATGGCTCGCTGATCGCGGCACCTACGTTTTCGTTGCCAGAGAGCATTGGGGGAGTTCGAAACTGGGACTATAGATACACGTGGTTGCGCGATGCGAGCTTCACGCTATACGCGCTCATCCGTCTTGGCTTCGTCGATGAGACCGAATCATTTATTGATTGGATAAAGGACCGTCTAGGTGACGATGCTCAGCGAGGGCCGTTGCAAGTAATGTACGGCGTCGATGGCAGGCAGGATCTGGAGGAGATCTCGCTCGATCACCTAAGCGGCTACGAGAATTCACGTCCGGTGCGCATCGGCAACGGCGCTTATAACCAGCTGCAACTCGACATCTATGGCGAGATGATGGACGCCGTTTACCTTGCGAACAAGTATGGTCGCGCCAGCTCTCATCAAGGCTGGCAGAACGTGCAGCGGCTCTTAGAGTGGCTCGGCAGGAATTGGCGGCGGCCTGACGAGGGAATCTGGGAGGTTCGCGGCGGACAAAAGGAATTCCTGCACTCACGTTTCATGTGCTGGGTTGCATTCGATCGCGCCGTCCGCCTCTCATCGAAACGCTCGTTCCCTGGACCGGTCGATGTCTGGCATCGAACGAGAGATGAAATACGCAACGATATCTTTACCAACTTCTGGGATGTAGAGCTGCAGGCGTTCGTGCAGGCAAAGGGCACAAAAAATGTAGACGCCTCGGCGCTGCTCATGCCAATGATGAGATTCATTAGCCCCGTCGATCCCATGTGGCTCTCAAGTTTGCGAGCGATTGAGAAACATTTGATCGAAGATACGCTGGTCCGCCGGTACGATGTGGAACGTAATCACGTGGATGGTTTGCCTGGAACGGAAGGCAGCTTCATAGCCTGCTCGTTCTGGTACGTCGAATGTCTGGCTCGTGCAGGCAAATTGGAAAAGGCACAATTGCTATTCGAGAAACTACTGAGTTATTCAAATCATCTTGGTCTTTATTCAGAAGAATTGGGTGCCGATGGCCGGCACCTTGGCAATTTCCCTCAGGCGTTCACTCACCTTTCACTAATCAGTGCGGCTACTTATCTCGACCGGGCTTTATCGGGCGGGCGCGATGAAGTGTGGCGCTAGCGCCCGCATTGGAAAATCGGGCGAGTTCGCTGCACTACCACGCTGCGGTTTGACAGGAAATCTCCCGAACGAGGGAGCGCAACCTACCCACTTTGGGCGATCCAAAGATCACCGAGAACGCGGAGTAGCCGGCGGACTTGTATGCGACGAACTTGCAAGTGCCTACAATATGAGAGCAACTGAACTACTCCACGACCTTGGTCAAAGTCTTTGGCTCGACAATATTACGCGGCACCGCCGAAATGACGGCACACTTAAGCCTTACATAGCCGAGTTCTCCGTCACCAGACTGACGTCAAATCCGACGATTTTCGAACATGCAATTCGGGAAAGCGCTGCCAAAGGCGAGAATGGAGACGAATTGTTCAAAGTATTTGCCGACCACGACAAGATGGCCTCGGCGATCCCGGCGAACGGAGATACCCAGGCGGTTCTGAACAAGTTCGCCAATGCAGGCATGAATGTGGACGCGCTCGCTGCTCAGCTCCAAGAACGAGGGCGGATTCATTCGACAAATCGTGGGAGGATTTGCTAGAATGATTTCATCCAAGAGCGCGGCCCTCCGGACTGCGGCCTTACAAACATGAACGAAAATAGAAAATCACCTACACTACTCCCTGCGTGGACGGCGTTGTCCAAGCATAATACCGAGATTGAGAAGGTTCATCTGCGAGAGCTATTCGCGACGGACACCACACGCGGCGAACGGTTCACCGCCGAAGCAGCTGGTTTGTTTCTGGACTATTCCAAGAACCGGGTCACTGAAACCAGCCTGAAACTACTCCTGCAACTTGCAGAGGAATGCGACTTGCGCGGGCGGATTGAGGCGATGTTTCGCGGGGAAAGGATAAATATCACCGAGAACCGAGCGGTGCTGCACGTCGCCTTGCGCGCGCCCAAGAATGAAACCATCACGCTCGATGGCAAAAACGTGGTGCCCGAAGTCCATGCCGTCCTCGACAAAATGACGGCGTTCAGTAATCGGGTTCGGCGTGGGGAGTGGCTAGGCCATACCGGCAAGCGTATCAGGAACATCGTGAATATCGGGATCGGCGGCTCGGATCTGGGTCCGGTAATGGCTTACGAGGCTCTGAAGCATTACAGCGATCGCGGGCTCACATTCCGCTTCATCTCGAACATCGATGGCATTGATTTTGTGGAAGCTACCCGCGACCTCAGTCCGGCCGAGACACTATTCATTGTTTCTTCCAAGACGTTCACCACTCTCGAGACAATGACCAACGCGGAAACCGCGCGCGAGTGGCTGTTACAAGGACTTGGCGGCGACAAGGCTGCGGTAGCCAAACACTTCGTCGCCGTCTCTACCAACGCGGAGAAGGTGTCCGCGTTCGGCATCGACACTGCCAATATGTTCGGCTTTTGGGACTGGGTCGGTGGACGTTACTCGATGGATTCAGCCATCGGTTTGCCCACCATGCTGGCAATTGGCTCGGACAATTTTCGTTCCATGCTCGACGGCTTCCATCAGATGGATGAGCACTTCCGCACAGCGCCGTTTGATCGGAACCTGCCGGTTCTCCTCGGTTTGCTTACCGTTTGGTACACCGACTTTTTTGATGCGCAGACGATCGCGGTCCTGCCCTACGAACAGTATCTGAAACGTTTCCCAGCGTACCTTCAGCAACTTACGATGGAGAGTAACGGTAAGCACGTAACTCTTGACGGAAAACAGGTGACCTATGACACCGGTCCGATCTTTTGGGGTGAGCCCGGCACTAACGGTCAGCATTCGTTCTATCAGTTGATCCATCAGGGGACAAGGCTGATTCCGTGTGATTTCATCGCTTTTGGCCACGCACTAACTCCGCTAGGTCGTCATCACGACATCCTTTTGGCCAATGTATTTGCACAAGCTGAAGCTCTGGCTTTTGGCAAAACAGCCGAACAGGTAAAGGCGGAAGGCACGCCTGACTGGCTCGTGCCGCATCGCGTGTTTAAAGGCAACCGACCGTCCAACGTTATCCTCGCTGATCGGTTAACTCCTGAAGTGCTCGGCAAACTTGTGGCGCTTTACGAACACAGCGTGTTCACACAAGGCACTATCTGGAATATCAACTCATTCGATCAATGGGGCGTAGAACTCGGTAAAGCTCTAGCCCAACGGATCATTCCAGAATTAGAAGCATCTTCGGCATCGGAACTGAAACACGACAGCTCAACCAACAACCTTATCCGCCGCTACACAAAATTGAAGAAAGCATCATGAATACTCCTGCCTTCAACAAAGAACAATTGGACAAAATGAAAACGCAGCCGGGCTTCGTAGCCGCGCTGGACCAAAGCGGTGGCAGCACCCCCAAGGCCCTGATGGCCTATGGGATCAAGGACGGAGCGTGGTCCAATGAAGATGAGATGTTTGCCCTTGTCCATCAGATGCGCACCCGCATCATCACCAGCCCCAGCTTCGACGGTGGCCGAATTCTTGGCGCGATCCTGTTTGAGGATACGATGGACAGGGAAATCAAAGGACGGTCGACAACAGACTATCTCTGGAACGTGAAACGGGTAGTCCCTTTTCTGAAAGTGGATAAAGGCCTAGCGGAAGAGAAAAACGGCGTGCGCTTGATGAAGCCAATGCCCGAGCTTAACGCGTTACTTGCCAAGGCGACGGCGAACGAGGTTTTCGGTACCAAGATGCGCTCGTTTATCGTTCAAGCCGACGCAGCCGGAATCAAAGCCATAGTTGATCAGCAGTTCGACGTAGCTGCACAAATCCTCACTGCGGGCATGGCGCCAATAATCGAACCGGAAGTTAGCATACACTGTCCTGAAAAAGCCAAAGCCGAGGAGTTGCTCAAAACAGCCATATTCGAGAAGCTCAACAACTTGCCAGCAGACAGTCTGGTCTTTCTGAAGTTGACGCTACCGGAAAAGGACGACTTTTACTCCGATTGCGTGAGTCATCCAAACGTAATCAGAGTGTTCGCGCTATCGGGCGGCTACTCGCGCGAGGAATCCAACGACCGGCTGCGTCGCAATCCCGGCGTGGTCGCCAGCTTTTCGCGGGCTTTGCTCGAAGGATTGAGGGCCGACCAATCCGATGCCGAATTTGACGCTCAGCTGAATGGAGCCGTTCAGAGCATCTTTGAAGCATCCACGGTGAAGCGCGGAAGCGAGAAACAAACGCGGAAGGTTCAGCTGCGCGCGACTGTGTAATGGCAGGAAAGAAGCGGCGCCGATGACGCGGCGAGAGAAATGGGGAGCTAGATAAAACAAGTTATGAAAAACACCAGAATGCAACTAGGAATGATTGGGCTAGGCAGGATGGGCGCTAACATGGTGCGCCGGTTACTAAAGAGCGGTCAGACGTGTGTCGTGTTTGATCGCTCGCCCAATGCAGTCAATGACCTCGTCAAAGAGAAAGCGATCGGCGCTACTTCGCTGGCGGATTTAATCGCGAAGCTGGATCGGCCGCGAGCCATCTGGCTGATGGTCCCTGCGGCGGTAGTGGACGAAACGATTGGCCAACTATCACCGTTACTGGAACCTGACGACACAATTATCGATGGCGGCAACTCCTACTACATCGATGATATCGAACGGGCGAAGGGGCTTCGCTCGTTAGGCATTCACTATCTTGATGTCGGAACGAGCGGTGGCATTTGGGGCCTTGAGCGCGGCTACTGCATGATGATCGGCGGCGAAAAGGAGGTAGTTCAACGTTTGGACCCTATTTTTGCCGCGCTTGCGCCCGGCATCGGAAATGTGGCGCGAACCCCTGGCCGCGAGAAACTCGGTGGCACGGCGGAACAAGGCTACTTGTATTGCGGACCGAGCGGCGCCGGCCATTTCGTCAAAATGATCCACAACGGCATCGAGTACGGACTTATGGCGGCTTACGCCGAAGGTATGAGCATTCTGAAATCCGCTGATGTTGGGAAGCGCGATAGTGAAGTGGACGCCGAGACTACGCCTTTGCGTCAGCCGGAGCACTACCAGTATGAGTTCAACCTGGCTGATATATCCGAGGTGTGGCGACGTGGCAGCGTCATCGCTTCATGGTTGCTCGACCTTACCGCAGCTGAGCTTGCGGCAGATCCGCGACTCGCGAAATTTGCCGGCAGAGTTTCCGATTCCGGTGAAGGTCGGTGGACGATCAAGGCCGCGATCGACGAGGGTGTGCCTGTGCCGGTGTTAACGACTGCTTTGTACGAGCGATTCTCATCGCGTGGTGACGCCGACTACGCGGACCGGTTGCTTTCCGCGATGCGTTTTGGTTTTGGCGGTCACTTGGAGAAAACGCAACGCGAGGCAGCGTGAAAAGTATTAAAATGAGCACTGCGCCTGCGTATTCATCAGCTACCACAAGTTGGCAAAGGCCTAGGCATCCGAACCGCATGCTATGATTCGCCTTGTCATAGCAGATGTTGATGGAACCCTTGTAACGCGAGAGAAGGTTCTCACCGAGCGCGCGCGCGCTGCTGTGAGCCAAATGCGCGTGGCCGGGATTGAGTTCGCCATCACCAGTGGCCGGCCTCCACGCGGCATGCAGATGTTGATTCAGCCCTTGGCGCTCACCACGCCGATCGCTGCCTTTAATGGAGGACTCTTCGTCAAACCGGATCTCTCCGTGATCGAACAACGCGTGCTGCAGGCCGACGTCATCGAACCCGCGATCGAGACTATGCGAGCTTATGGATTGGATACCTGGATTTACCGGGGCACTGACTGGTTTGTACGCGAGCGACATGGTCCGCACGTTGATCGCGAAGAGTGGACCGTGAAGTTCCCGCCTACGGTCGTCCCGAATTTCAATGGCCTGACAAGCGATGTTGCCAAACTGGTGGGCGTGAGCGACGACCTCGAGGCAGTCTGCAAGTGTGAAAGAGCAGTCCAGGACCAGTTCGCCGCGAAGGTTCACACGAAACAATCCAATCCTAAGCGCGAAACATTAGTCTCCGCCGCACGTTCCCAGCCTTACTATCTCGACGTAACTCATCCGGACGCCAACAAAGGCTATGTCGTCTTGCGTCTAGCGAAAATGCTTGGCATTTCGACCGACCAGATCGCGACGATAGGCGATATGCCTAACGACGTTGCCATGTTCGAAAAGAGCGGGCTCAGTATTGCGATGGGGCAGGCCAACGACGAGGTGAAATCAGCAGCTACTTACAGCACCACCTCGTCTGAAGAAGAGGGTTTTGCGACCGCGGTTGAGCGATATGTGTTAAACACTCGAAGCTGAACGCCCTCCGACTGCGCGGAATTTTTCGGCGAGCGTTCACATGTCCCATGAACAGGCCAACCTTACAAGGTTGCAGTCCATGATTCGCTAAGTGGAATTGCCAGAACGGCAAGGATACTCGGAAAGGTTAGTGACCACAGTCCGAAGTGAATTTCAAGAATCGCGCCTGTTACTACTCCGACCACGAATCCCAGCACGACCAAGGTGGTCACATCCACGCGGGTTCGGATCTCATTAACCTTAATTGGTTGAAAAAAACAGCGAGCG
>Ga0134126_10011642_pt1 | contig 11107 bp, 9 predicted proteins | sample KB31752_FD_96881 | JGI IMG/M metagenome (GOLD analysis project Ga0134126, IMG submission 96881) | Terrestrial soil microbial communities with excess Nitrogen fertilizer from Kellogg Biological Station, Michigan, USA - KB3-175-2 | ecosystem: Environmental > Terrestrial > Soil > Unclassified ... | reverse complement strand
GGCACCCACAGTTTTCGGAACGGTAAGGATACGAAAAGGCTGAGTCACCCGCCACCGCGACAAATCTAACTGCGGACTCCCGATTCCATCCGCCATCGGGAATATATAATCACGCCGGGCTTCTGACACACCACGGAGGAATGGATGAGTTCAGGACACGAAATTGATCGCCGCACGTTTATGAAGATTGGCGGTACGGCGCTTACGGCAAATCTTGTCCCCGGCTTAGAGGCTGAAACTAAATCGCCTGGCGAAACGCCATACCCCGTTAAGTGGTATCCATTTTCGCGCAAGCCTGACTCGGACACTTGTTGGGCACTTTCAGTCGGGCCGGACGGGCGGATCTATGCGGCGGCTTGCGCCGAGAGTGTACCCGGCGGCATAGTGGAACCCGTTCGTTACAACGAAGAGCACGATGACCTGGATTACCTCTTCAATCTCGCCGAAATGGTGGACGATCCTGCCGACTCCGGCCGCGCTACACAATGCAAAATTCACTACAGCTTCGCTCCGTCGATGCACGATGGCGTGCTGTACATGGCGACGCACCTTTCCGGCCCGCCTATCGATCTGCCTCGCTATTCGCCATGGTATTCCTGGCATGATCCCAAGCGTTGCTTTCGCGGTTCCGCGCTGCTTGCCTTCGACACCCGCAACGATCGCGTCCTTTGGTGGGACACGCTGATCCCGAAGGAAGGCTGCCGCTGTCTTCTGCATGACGAAGAGCGCGGCCTGCTCTATGCCATGAGCTATCCTCGCGATCACTTCATCATCTATGACCTTCACACTCGCAAGCGGCGGGACATTGGCCGCATTAGTTCCATCAATCCTCAAGCGCTGTTCCTCGATAAGCAGCATCGGGTCTGGACCAGTAGCGACTATGGACGGCTGGTGCGCTATACGCCAGAGACGGACCGCCTGGAAATCTCTCCCGGCCTGCTGGCCCATGATGCGAATTACCAGAGCGGCTGGCACAGCGTGTTCTATGACGTGGCGCCCTCGCCCGACCGCGAATGTGTCTACGCTTCCACTTGGTGTCCCAATCCTCACCTGATGCGCATCTGGTTAAATCACGGAGATTGGCCGCGAGTTGAGGACCTCGGACCGGCAACACAACCTCGCGACACCACATTCCCCGTGGATATGTTCACAGACCACTGCGGCGGGTTGACCTTCGCGGGCGATGGGAATCTCTATTACGTGGCTTCCCGCTGGCGTGATCCGAAATATAACCCGATGCCGGGGAGCGGCAAAGAGCTTCAGGGTGTGGTGTGGCGCCTGGATCCGCGGACGCTTGAGCGGACGGAAGTGACACAGCTCAAGCATCCCACTGGGGTTGCAAATTATGTTTCTCGCGGCGCAGTGGACCACAACGGAGATTTGTTCTTTGGCCACGTTGGAAATCGCCCTTCAGGGATCTTTAAAGTTTCAATGCCGGCTGCGCGCAAAAGAAAAAATGCGCACCTGCCCATTCGGATGTGGGGCTAAAAGGAGATTACGAGTATGCAAACAGAGGGCAGATTCGATCCCAATTCGCCGGCCATAAAAGCGTATGAGAACGAGCTTGCGCACCAATTTGTGCGCGAAGGCTTCATGGTCGCATTTCCTACGTGCCTGCCGGGCATGACTACCCCAATTACCCATGACGAGTGTCACATCACCGCACTCGATATCGATTCAGAAGGAAAGATCTACGGCGGAACCAGCGGGCGCCAGGCACACCTTTTCGTAGCCAGGTTCCACGACCTTACCGGGGTCGTACTGGATGCCGGCGCTGTGCCTGATTCAACGAACTCGGTAGCTGTCTGTGCCGGCGCATCCCGCGGCATCGCGTTCGTGAACGGAGCACGCGGCGGTCGTGCCATTGCCATTCCGAAGATCGATCTCGCGCAAGACTGGATTCAGGAGTGGGGCCTGTCGCCGCCGGTTCTCCAGGATCTCGGACCATGCGTTGCAAACGAGCCGGTGGTCCACGCGATCTGCGATCCGTCCCGGAACACCGTGATCGGTGTAACCACCGGTCATCTATTTACTGTGGAGATCGAGTCGGGAAAAGTCTCCGTTATCGGAGAGGTATCAGGCCGCGGTCGTCTGGGGCTGGGCAGTTCCGGAGTTTTCGGCCAGGATGACGGTGCGCGACTCTGGCATTTCGATCTCGCTTCCGGCAAGATCCGCCGCGCGGCCGTCGATTTACCCGAAGGCGAATGGAATTCCGGGCTGCGCTGGGCTCGCGGCGGTGATCCTGGACGACTCCTTACAGCCGATGATGCCGGGCGCATATTCTCTTTTGATGAAAAGCATGGCTTCCGCTCGATTGGCAAAGCTCATCTAGCCCCGGTCGGGCTTATGGCGATGACTCCAGATGGCAGGCTTTTTGGATTCTGCGGAACCGAAATCGCGAACCTCTTCTGCTGCGACACAGTTTCCGGCAGCTTGAGCAATCTCGGGGTTGCCGCTTCAGTTCTTGAAAAGCGGCGCTATGGCTATCAGTTCGGCGACGCGGTCGTCGGGCCTCAAGGTGAAATTGTCTTCGGCGAAGACGACAATGACGGGCATCTCTGGATGTATTTCCCGAAAATCAAGAGCGTGACTCGACCAGCGTTGTAACGAACTCGTCGCCCACGGTGGCATCGTGCAGGCCCGTGCCTAATGCGCCGCCCAGAGGAATGGCCGTCCCGCAGAGGCAATCCCGCGGACAGAATTCGGCTTACAGGTCCAGCTGCTTTCATCTAAGTTACTTGAAATGAAACCCAAGTCCGAGCAAAACCAAAAAAAACATCGCAAAGTGCCCGGACTCAATCAGTGACGCTTGTTGAAAGTAGGCTCATAGCACGGGGACATTCGCGACTGTCAGGAGCGTGGGTGCCTTGCCTGCTGGGAATGGCGAGCCAGAAACGGGCGTGAGAGCTCCCGTAGTGCCGTCAATGGTAAAGGCTAGGACGGTTTTGGCTTGGGGGTCCGCAGCGTACAGAAAAAAATTGGCGCTTGTCGAAGTCGGAGTTACGGCCAGATCGCCGAGCGAGGTTGCCCCATGGTAGGGGGAGCCGCTCAATGGCGTCAGACTTCCGGAATTGCCGTCGACAATGAAGCCGGAGATCGTTTTATCCTGAACATTCGCGGTATATAGAAACTCTGTACCTGCGACGAACGTTACAGGCACAATTGCCATATATTGCGGAGCATTGCCCGTCGTGAAGGGTGAGCCGGGAATAGGCGTGAGGGCGCCTGTATTTGCGTCAATGGCGAAAGCTGCGATCTTGTTGTTGGCGTTGGTTGTTCCAACCAGACCTACATATAGAGTTTGATCATTGCCACTGATTGCCAGTGCTGACGGACCAGGAAAACTTCCGGCTGCGCCGGTGGCATATGGAGAGCCCGGCATTGGAGTGAGCGCTCCGGTGTTGAAGTCAATAGTGAAAGCTGAAATGCCACCCGCTGAATCATTCAGGTTGCTTACATACAAGAACTGGTTTTGGGAGCCTGCTACGACCGCCTCCACGGGAGTGTCGCCTGCTGGAAAAGGCGAACCTGGAACTGTATTAAGCGCTCCCGTCGGTGACTCGTCAGTGAGACCCGCAACCACGCCTGCATTGAGATTGGTGACATAAAGGTAGGAGCCACTGCTAACGAAAGGCGACACACCACCTGCACCCGGAGGTGTCCCACCCAGCGAAAATGGCGAGCCGGGGATGGCATTGAGCCCACCGGTCGATGAATTGATCGAGAAGCCCTGTAATGTATTGTTCACAAAATCAGAAACGTACAAACGGCCAAAGGTTATCGCGGCCGCCATTCCCAAGCTTTGACTCGGTCCCGCCATAGTAAGAGGACTGCCTAACGCTCCGGTAGACTGATCGATCTTGAAGCCGACGATTGCGCCGGGACTCGTGGCGTAAAGGAACTCGGGAGGGGCAGGACAGTTGTCACAAGTCGGCACGAGGGGACCATTTCCGAGTCCGCTTTTACCGCATGCTAAGCCTAGTGAAAGTGGCAACGCCAACACCATAGCTACAGCCCGCTTCAGGCATTCTTTTGTTTTCATGAATCCTTCCAATTGAAATCGGAATATGATTCCATTGCCAGGTCGAATTACTGAAGGATTAACTATCCGGCCGCGCCTGAGTTCTGAATGCTATGGAAACTCTGCAGATTGCGCACCCTCGTTAGCCGTGACGAATCTTACGGCTAACCCACTCGCGTTTCAAGGTAATTAGCGGAAAATCGCCATAGCGCGCATTGACGCTAATTAGGCGAATGAATGGCGCAAAGTTGTGCTATCGCCTGTTACAACAGTTATGTCTTCCAGCTAGCGAACGACAGTGGCTAGCATGTGGGTTGATAAAGGAGGCGTTCCATATTTGGCAAATTTGCCATTGGCATCGTTTAATGATTCGACGGCGGGACGGTCGAAGAGTGGACAACTCCTTTGCTCGCCTTCGTCGTTTTCGGGATGAAATACCCGCGACGTGCCTGCACTTTCAGGCCAGCGCGACTCAGTTTAACTTTCAATCGGTGATAACTACCGTTCTGCTTGGAATCATGCGGATAAAACTCCAGCAGGTAAAGGTACTCCGGGGTTGACGAAAGTCGCCTGAGTCCTCCTTCGAGATCGTTGCTATTGTGAAAATACGTTCCGCCCGTTCCATTTGCCAGCTCGGCCATAATGTTCTCACTAAATGACATGGTAGATCGTCGGTATTCAGATTTTGCCTGTGTGGCCTGGGCTGACCCCGTTCCTCTATCACTGGCATCCAGTTCCGTCGTGTACAGGCCTCGTGCGTCAAGCGCATTAATCGTAATACTGGATAACGCTGCTGTGTCGATGATCCGCGATTCCTCGTTTCTCGCCTGAGCAGTAAGTGTTAGAAACCCGGGTGAAACCAGAATTAATGTGCTAAGTCCAGGAAGAGCAGCAACCCTGCGGACAATCTCCCGAAGTGATGCAAGTGAGACCTGGTTATCTTGTTCGCCGATCGCGAATGCGCGGGCAGCGGCTGAGCGCGCAAGCGCCTCAGCGACGGCACGCATCGTCAAACCTGGATTGCAGTTAAAGGCCTCTTCCGTTGCTGCTTGGAGTGCCCCGATGCTGTGCTCGTTCACAATCAGCTCCGCCTGGTAATAGTCGAGATTGGGACAATCGGTTCCCGTACTGCGGTAGAGGGACTGAGGCCGGAGCTTCATGATCGCGTCCCGCAATTTCGAGGGATCGGTAGTGAGGCCACTGTTCACAGATCCGGAAATGGAGGCCACAGCAGCCATATCTCCGGAGTCCAACGATGTGCTGAGAATTTTAGTTGCCGCTTGTTGCGTTCGTGCCAGGTCAGCACTAAGCAGGTGCATATCGTCGAACAGAAAGATGACAAAATGCCGCGGCCCGACTGCAGAGTAAGAGCCGCCCGGAACCTGGGGGTTTGCCGCTGTTTTGGGCGGTGCACCGGTTGCTACCATGAAACCTGAAATATTTTGGCGCTTGTTGTTATCGAAGACCTGAAAATCCTCTTTCTTCAAACCGCCAACTGCATTACCCTGCCGATCGTTGACGCGTACGGGTACGAGAACGACGCTGGCGTTGCTCTTGAAAGTGAACTCTCTGCTATCTTTTTGCGTTCCTTTCGACTGGTGTGGGAATGAATCCGGAGAGAAAAGCGACAATGAGCAACAGACGACAACCACGGGCCATTGCTTATTCAAGCTCATCGAAGCTTTCACGGATCTAGGCCACGACATATCAAGCATACGTCATTAGACTCGATCCGGAAAACTAACGAAAATCGGCTAGTAACCGGCCTGAATTTCCAACTGTTGATAAATCTCCATATCACTCACTGTAGTTAATGCGGCTTCTTGGATCCTGGAAATTGACACAAAAACCGTCGAGAGCTTATCTGCGGTGTAGAAACACGAACGTGCAATGTTTAGTGGACCTGCAAGAGAGACTGCCGGCGTCCGCAGCTGGGAGGATCAGCCGCGTCCAGCAACGCCGGCAGTTGTCGCCCAATTCAGTGTCTGTCCGCATCCCTATCGTCTCTGTTTATTGAGAGGACTGCGCCATTGGCAAGCCAGGGGCCTTCGACGGAGTTGCCGCTGAAAACACTCGCCCGGACTAAGAAGGCCAAATCCCGCTCGCTCGAGCAGACCGCCGGCAGCGGCCCCACTTTGCCACTGAATGCTGCATCTCCGGTTGCACTCAGGCGAACAGAGGGGGTCTCAACCAGAACGGAATTGCCGCCGCTCGCACTTCCGTCAACATCGCACACTAGAGTGCCCTTTACTCCTGTGATCGGACCGGGAGTGCCGATGGTGATTCCGGGCGCCCCGCCGGCAAAGACCAAACCGCGAACCGAAAACTGAATCTCTCCATTCTGCAGATCGACCCGGGCCGCACCAGCCGTTGTCGTCCAAGGCAGAAAGCCGCCGGGAACGGCTCCGGTTCCAGAGCCGACAACATTTCCACTAGGAATAATTCCGACGATCTGCCGCCATGAGGCGGTCTGCGCGGCCGCAGCGGCCGCAGTGAAGGCAAAGACTAATACGAATGACGAGAGTAGACTAAACGCTTTTTTCATAGGTAACTCCTCTATTTTTTTGATTGCGCGCCATGGTGTTGCACCCGACGATGCCAGGTCAAGATCTAGCCACCAGCAAAAAAAATCGAGAGCACGCAATGCAGGTGCAAAGCGTCAGAGTAGTCGAGCGGTGATCATTGCTTGTTAATTGGCTGTCTGTGCGTTGTCAACACATCGCTAAATTTCTGTCAGCTGATCAAAAGCGACGCGAAGGTTTTGTTATTTCGAAGAGACAAAAGTTTGACATGGATTTTGCATCATCGAACCAACGTTTAGCTGATCCTTTTACTCGAACACACCTCTAAGAACGATCGTCTTGTAATTCTGCATTTCAAGAAGGTCTCCATGTAGTAGTCCATCAACAGTGCAACAGAGTAGGAGGCGGAAAATGAAAATGCGTTACGTATTACTCGCTTTGCTTTCAGCAGTAATCTTTCTCGCTGCCGACAACCAGACATCCCAGAACTTCGGACCTGAGTTTTTCGGAAGTGCCGAGGGCAATTCCCAACAGATGATTATGCAAGGACGGCACACCTTCAGATTCGATACTTTTGGAGATGAAGCTTTCTGGGGCGGCCAGCTCAAGCTTCACGAAACAATTAACCACCTCACACCTCGCCAAGCCCTCGAGCTAGGCCTGAAAGTCGATTCACAGGCCCTGCCTCCGGCGGTGATTGACGCAATTAAGAATGGAAAGGTCAACCTAAATGACCCCACAGTAACGCTGCTGTTGATAAAGCTGAAAGCGGTTCTTGGCGTGGTAGGTTTTTTTAATGAAAACGGCACGCTTAAATCTGTTGGCTTGACTTGCGCTGTGTGCCATTCAACGGTGGATAACTCGATCGCTCCCAGCATCGGGAAGAGGATCGATGGGTTGGCAAATCACGACCTGAATGTGGGCGCGATTGCCGCCAGCGCACCTAACCTGCAACCAGTCGTAGATCTTTTGCGGCTTGCGGATCCCGGCATCACTGCTGACAAGGTTCGTACAGTTCTCAACAGCTGGGGACCGGGAAAATTCGATGCTGAGTTGTTCCTCGACGGCAAGGCTTTCAATCCACAGCAAGTCACGAACGGAGTCGTGACCGGCGTGCATGTTCCAGGCGCCACATTGATACCTAACGCGCGAGGCTTGGCCGGTCACAATCTACACACATGGACTGGCGGCTGGGGTTCTGTACCGTACTGGAATGCATTCGTTGCGGTGGATGAAATGCATGGGAAAGGGACGTTCTTCGATGAGCGTTTCGACAATCCCCAGCAGTTCCCGATTGCAGCAAAGGCCAAGCTCGGCCACGTTTCGACGGACCCGGATAGTGATCGCGTGACCGGCAAAATAGCCGCGCTGCAGTTCTACCAACTGTCGCTTCCGGCATTAAAGCCTCGCCCTGGCATTGATTTCGATCCAGATGCAGCAGAGCGAGGTGATGAACTTTTCAGCGGCAAAGCAAACTGCAACAGCTGCCATCGCGAGCCGCTATGGACGGAGCCAGGCTGGAACCAGCATTCGCCGGCAGAAATGAAAATTGATGGATTCGAGGCGCGGCGGTCGCCAGCTAGCATCGACGCACAAGGCCGGGCGGTGCACGGCTACCGAACCATGAATCTTTCGGAAGTTTTCGTCCGTGAGCGGGGACTGTTCATGTTCGCTCGCGACAAAGGGCGGTTCTACCACGATGGCCGGTTCAAGACGCTGCGGGATGTCGTCGACAGCTACGATGCGCGCTTTAATCTGGGACTCACAGATCAGGAGAAGCATGACTTAGTCGCATACTTGAAGTCGCTTTAGCTAGGTTCGCAATTGTGATTCAGTCGTTCACAACGCCCGGCTGCCCGCCTCGTTTAGCCCACAACCGTGGTGGCCGGGTGTCTTTTTCTTCGGTAGCGATTGAATTGGTGGTCGGCAATACGTCGGGAACTCAGCCATTGCCACCAGGGTGCATTTTCCTTGGTGAATCCAGGCGCCATAAATGTGGTGGGGCGTTCTTTGGGTGGATTGCTTTTCTCCGCATCCGAGGGCTCCTGCTCTGGCGGTACATACATTCCTATTTCAAGCGGCGAAATTGTCAGGAATTTTTCGTCTATCAAACCAGCTCGGGACAAGTAACCGTATAGCGTGGGCCCGCCTTCGCACAGCAAGCGATTGATTCCGTGGTCTTGCTGAAGAATGCGCATGGCTTGGGCAAGATCTACGAACGTGCCCTCGCCCGCAACAATGAGCTTTACGTGGGGATGAGATTGTTTCTCAGCAAGCCGCCGGGCTCCGACGGTGGTAGTGATGATGAAGCTTTCAACCAAATCGGAGTCGAAAACTCGATAGTGGTTGAGATCCAGGTAGGCTGCTCCCGTAACGAATATGTTCTTCTGCCGTCCCAGGCCAAGTGTCTCGCGCAGTTTGATGATCACCGCATCCTCAATGGTATAGACAGGGCCTCGGTTTCCTAACAGTTGGGTTTCTTCCATAAGCGTGTTGATTCCCAGCAGAATGGCGTCAGCATGCGCCCGCAAAAGATCCATGAGCCAACGATCTTCCGGCAACTGGGAGATATCGCCCCCGGTAGCGTGACGTCCTTTGAAGGAGGCTATGCCGTCGAGCGATTGCACGAAGTTGGAGTAAATCCACGGACGATCTAAAGGCGGAGGAGGAAAAGCAAGCTTGCCATACCGTTCGTAAGCAGGTTCATTACAACTCGATGGTTCAGCATCATCGAAGAGGATTTCAAAGTTTCGCATTTGGCTTGAGAAACCTGGATAAATTAAGTGTTTTTTTAAATCCTTCTTGTGAGAGTACTTTAACCTACAACTCCTAGCTTGCACTTTCTAGACGGGGAGAGCGTCTCACCGCGCGACCATTCAATAGCAGAGCAGAACGTTAAACAACAATGGAAGGACTCACGCAACTCCCAGCAGGACAAAACCGGCAACACGCCCGGACGACCAACTGGACGCTGCGCACGAAATTAAGATGCCCGGTTTGGAAGTTAGTCCCGCGATGATCGCTCTCGCCGGGTGGATTCACAGCCCTAATCGTCGCGGGCCGGCACGGGTATCCGATTCAGAACACTCATTGATCGGGTGCGCCATGGAATAGCACGCGAGATTTGTCGGGGGCAGTTACTGGTTTGTACGAGGGCTGGCCGAAACTACTCGCTCAAGCCGCTTTGCCGGATAAGTCTAGCAACTCGCGAATCTTGTCCAAAACCACAGCAGGCGATTCGCCTTTTCGCAAAAATGCATCAACATGGAGTTGCGCATTTTCTGGAACATGGGGTACCCCTGAGAACATCAGAATCCGCACATCCGGCTTAATCCGCTTCATAGTTGCGGCCACATCATACCCATTGCTGTCGGGCAGAGCGTAATCGAGCAGAACTAAATCAACTGGAGAAACGGCAAACAGCTGAAGACCTTCCTGCGCCGTCTGAGCGGTGATGACCGAATATCCCATACTCTGCAGGTACAGGCACCACCCGCCGAGCGAGGTTTCATAATCGTCCACGCAAAGAATGGTTGAATGATTCATCTGATCCGGCAACATACCTTAGGGAAAGTATAGGTAGGGTAACGGCGCTGATCAAGTTATTTAGCTCAATTTTGCCGACTTGATGCATGATTGTCGGCCAGAGTCCTGACCGTAGTTGATTGGCAAATCACGCGCAAAACTTTTCCTAGGCCGCACGTTTGATCGGCGTTTTCCGCGTTTTACTAACGACTCTCTTAGTTTCAGGAACTACCCTTTCCACGACGACCTCTGTAGGAAGTGCACGTGCACGCTCAACAGTAACCTCTTCGATGGGAGCTTCGGGAGCGAAAAGCCGAGCCATGTAGTCGTCCTTACATTGCACGGAGCAAAAGTGAACCGCGAAGGGATGCACTGCGGTTGTCCTGTTCCAGGCGGATTGAATATTGATTTCCCGTCGAGCCGAGACGGCGCCCACCGCCTCCGCCGCCACTCCAACAATCCAGGTTTCCTCTGGTTCCTTGACGGCTGAACATGTTTCACACACATATTGAATCATTGGGGCACCTCGGCTCGGTTCGATGCGAACCGTCTTGGCAGAGGTTGCAGTTGCAGATCCGTAGTTACTGCGGGGCGTCTTTACAAAACCCTCCTCAAACAACTCTGGATTGGCAATCCGCGCAAAAAGGTCCATAATTGGCTGCTTTTCAATTGCGGCAGTAGCCAGCCCATTGCGCGGGAGTTTTGTTAACGTCACTACGCGAGGGCGACTAAAAGGAGGAACTGTGGCACACACGAAGCGGACGAGTTTTATTGGGAGGTTTGCTGGCTGGAGTGGTCATCAACATCTTTGAGTTCGTCACCAATGGAATAGTTCTAAGAGCCGACTGGGGCCATGCGATGCAAGCGTTGGGGAAAGCGCCTGCGCCTAGCGGCAGCGCGATTGCGATATACAACGTCTGGGGTTTTCTCGCCGGCATTGCTGCAGTCTGGATTTACGCGGCCATACGTCCGCGTTACGGCGCGGGCGCGGGAACAGCGGTACGCGCAGGAATAGTGACCTGGGGACTGGCGTCTTTGC
>Ga0134126_10011641_pt1 | contig 11107 bp, 9 predicted proteins | sample KB31752_FD_96881 | JGI IMG/M metagenome (GOLD analysis project Ga0134126, IMG submission 96881) | Terrestrial soil microbial communities with excess Nitrogen fertilizer from Kellogg Biological Station, Michigan, USA - KB3-175-2 | ecosystem: Environmental > Terrestrial > Soil > Unclassified ... | reverse complement strand
GCGTCGTAGCCCTTCTCTTTTTCCAAAATGAAGTCATGGGCAAAGGCGTGCCTGGCCGCCGCCTCGATTTCGGCATTGCTCGCGCCGGGCCGGCCAAGCTCGATGTTGTTGCGCACTGTGTCATTGAACAGGATGGTCTCCTGTGTCACGACGGCAATCTGGTCCCGCAGATCGTGCGTCGTCACGTCGCGGACGTCCACATCGCCGATGCGCACGGCGCCTTTTTGTGGATCGTAGAAACGAAGCAACAGATTGGTCAGCGTGGTTTTGCCCGAGCCGCTGGCGCCGACAAGAGCCACCATTTGCCCCGACTGAACCGTGAGTTTGATCCCTTGCAATACAAGCTTGTCAGCGTAGGAAAAATGAACGTCGTCGAAATGAATTAGCGCGCGCGCCGCCCGCAACGGCACAGGGCGTTCCGGTTCGAGGACGCTGTTCTTCATGTCGAGCAGCTCGAACACCCGCTGGCTGGCGGCGCGCGCCTGTTCCAACTGATTATGCAGCCGGCTGATTTCTTTGACGGGCTGGTAGAGCAGGAAGATGCTGGTGATGAAGGAAAGGAAGTCGCCCGCCGTGACCGACGTTTTGCCGGCGAATGTGACGTAAAGAAGCACGAGGGCGACTCCGATCGAGGCCAGCAGTTCAATGACAGGACCGGAAGCAGCTTGCGCTCGCACGATGCGCATGTTCTGGCCGACGAACCTTCGCGTTGTCTCGCGGAACCGCTGAATGACTGTCTCCTCGAGATTGTAGGCTTTCACGATGCGGATGCTGGTGAACGATTCCTGCATCTGGTCGGTGAGTTCGGCCAGGTGGGCCTGGGCCGCCACGGTCGATTTTCGCGTCTTGCGCCCATAGACGATGATTGGGACCAGGCAAACCGGGAAGACGAGTAATGATATCAGCGTCAGGCGCGGTTGTTGAACCAGCAGCACAACCAGAAGCGCGACGATGGTGATCGGTGATCGGATCATCACGGAAAACGAAGTCGCAAAGGTATAGTGCAGAAGCAGGATGTCGTTCATGATGCGCGAAATCAGTTCGCCGCTCCGGGCCAGATGAAAAAAATTCATGGAAGAGTACTGCAGCCGGGCGAACAGTTTCGATCGGATGTCCGCCACGGCGCGCACCGCCGCCCAGTCCATCAAATAACCGCTCAAGTATAAACAGACGCCGCGCACCAGCATGGCCAGCGGAATCGCGCAGATGGCGAGCGCAGCGCCCGTCCGGGTCGCGGGCAAAACGTTCTGCGGCATCAAATGTAGCAGCGGTTCCCTCAAGAATTGCGGCAGCTTCGCGATCTGTGTTGCGAGCGAATCCTGACCGGAGGAAAAAACCAGGTCCGTGACCACCCTGACCACGAGTACCAGCAGCGCATTGGAGAGGGCATAGAGGGCACCGAAGCAAATCCCCAGCACCATGCGCGTCCGGTACGGTCTGGCAAATTGCAGCAGTTTGCGGAGGAATTCGACCATCGATATTGCGCGGATTATGTCGCGCGCCGCCGTGTGACGCGAGGATTTTCCGCCTTCGAGAAGGTGGCGGACAGGAGAGCGAGAGGTCAGCCTCGGGCCGGCTCGGCGTCCGGGAAACTCACCGGCGGGCGCCCGGCGCGGATGTTTGTTTCCGCATTATCGCCGATCGACCATTCGGTTTACCTGTAGGCCGGCTTCAGACGATGCAAAAGCAGCTTGAGCCACTTCCTGAGCGCATTTTTGGGGAAGTTTCTGTGCACGTAAGCACAGTGCTTGTACGTAATCCGATGGTAATCGTGATTGCGCAACCATGAATCAACCCGCTTCTCGAACAGCTCTCCGCCGTACTGCGGATACCGTGCCGAGTCCGCATGTGTTTCGTTGTAGATCGGCGCCTGAAAATCCGCGGCGCGGACCAGGTAGCACTGGTCGGAAAAACCGGAACCAATAAAAAATTTGTCGTTCTCGTCAAAGGAGGAGCGTCTGGCTTCGCCAAGCCTGTGGTTCCAGACGGGGTTGGCGACTCTGACCCGTCCGTTCATCTCGAATTGTTCCAAGGCGTCCACCACCCAGTCCGAAGTTGCGGCGGGAATCGCATCGCCCGAAAAATGGAGAAGGAACTCAGTGTCGCAACGGTAAATGCTGACCAGCTCGGAAATGGAGTACACGTAACCCCGCCCGAGCGAGTCCCTGGACAACTGAAAAAAATCCAACGCCTCCCTTGCATGATCCTCTACCAGACAGAAATCCGTCAGTACATTTGCCTTCACCAGCTTTTCCGCGTAAGCGCGAACCTTGGCGCCGTCTCTCACATTGTTGATAAAAAGAATCCTCTCCGCGAAGGGGAAGTTGTTTCGGGCGATCATCCGTTCCAGCCGCCGCGTCTTCAACAAAAACTCCCAGTCTCCCTCCCAGCATTTCGTTTCGAATGTAACCGATGGGGAATTGATCATTCGTTCCTGGACAGGAATTTCCAAACAGCAATCATCTGAATCAAACCCGCGTCCGTCGCGAGTCGTACCGGCTCGCGACGCAGGACAATTTCATGAGGAATAGCCGACATGCGACGGCCAAATGTTGACGACACGAGCGCGCTCCCGCCAGTATTATTTGGAGTCAGGGATCTCCAGGTTGAGCGCGTCTTTCCAATAGTCATTCAGGAAGCGGTCCATCTCGGCGCGCAGCCAATCGGCATCGAAAAGATCGTCCAGCTTGTCCCGGCGGCCATACACCTGGCCGCTGTACCAGTGGTGGTACGCCAGGGCGCGGCCCTCAAAAAGGTACACCTGGCCCAAACCGTAACCGGTGTGCGCCGAGTCCAGTGTTAACACGCCGTCGGCCTGATTTCTCCGCACGAGTTCGGTCAGCCCGTAGTATCGTTCGAGGGGATGCGGTCCCCATTCGCCGCGCCAGATAAACGGTTTGCGCGACGACGACCGCACACGCGGCACATTTAGCGCCATCAAGCTGGCGTGAACAAACTCGGGCCGGGAGCGAAACCGGAAGTTCGTCAGCTCGGGGCGGACACGACACAAACGCGGATTTGTCAGCCACATCTCGTCGCGCGGTCCTGTGAGCGCCTTGCCGTCCTCAAGTATTCGAACCAACGGATCAAGACGGCCGAGCAGCAGACAATCCTGGTCGAGAAAAATCCCGCAAGGGCTCGTAATGCGGCCGAACATGTAATTCAACAGTCCGGTGTGACGATGCCGCCCCACCAAAGGATGCAGTGTCGCGCCATGTCGTTCGCAGGCGGTCCTTGCCGCCATGAATTCAGGCCATGCCGAACTGGCGTCCGCGACGATCACCCGTGCTTCGGGGTGAAAGCGCCGGATCGAATGCAGGCTCGCGTTCAGAAACGCCGGGGAGTTGAAATGGGCTATGCAAAACGTAAGAGGGGACAACGGCGGGCTGGCACGCCGTTGGCAGCGAAAAGCCGCAACCGCACAGAGTCGCCGCCAACTTTCACTGACACTTGCGCGCGAGGGTTCGGGTCGCCCCATATCTCAATGCGAACAAGACTGGCTCAGACGACAACCCACTACAAGAAGGACTTCCGGCGGAGAGCGCGGTCTGATAGGCTTTCAGAAATGAATCGATCTTTGCAATGCTCCAGTGACCGGAGAGAGTCAGCAATGACCGGACTCAAGTTGAGTTCATTTTCTGCCGGCTCGCTCCCGCGAAAACAGAAGAGCGGGCCTTGAGCAATCCCTGGACAAAGACCCGGGTCATGCTCGCGAACACCGGCGTTCGCGGCACGGCTGGATTTCTCTGCAAGGAACGAATCTGGCGGTTCGCCCGGTTCGTCGCGGCGCCGGCATTCAAAGCATGGACCTATCAGCTCCGCTCCCGTTTTTCGCCAGGTCCGGTGTATGCGCGCGCGGGGTCGAGTGATCGACGCGTCTTCCGGCAGGTGCTCCTGAACCTCGAGTATGATTGCTTTCCCAGCGTGCGAGAGCCGGGGTTGATTGTCGATTGCGGCGCCAATGTCGGTTATGCTTCCGTGTTTTTTTTAGGGCGCTACCCGTCCGCCCATGTCATCGCGATCGAACCGGACCCGGACAACTTCGCGCTCCTGCGGCGCAACACCGCTCCGTACGGTGAACGTGCCACCATTATTCAAAGCGGAGTGTGGTCTCACGCCACCGGCCTCACCATTCGACGTGGTGAATTTGGCGACGGACGTGAGTGGGCCACGCAAGTTGTCGAAACGCCCCGAGGTCAAACGCCTGACATTCAGGCGGTGGATCTTGGCGGTATTCTGCTCACTTCAGGGTTCCCACGCATCGATATTCTCAAGGTGGACATTGAACGCGCGGAAATCGAGCTGTTCGGACACGGCACGGAACGCTGGCTGGATCGGGTGGGTAATCTGGCCATCGAACTGCATGACGAAGAGTGCGAAAAAATCCTGTTCCGGGCCGTTCAGGGATGGGGGTACACGATGTCGCACCATGGTGAATTAACGGTTTTGGAGGGGTTGCGCGCACCGATTGTTTCAGCCGGCGAAAGTCTTCCCAAGGACGGATGAAAGATTGGGAACGGCGAGGTTGCCAAGCAAGCAATATGTTATCAGCAAAGCTAGGTTATCCGCGCGAACAATCTCACCGCACGGCAAACAAATAAAGTGCTTCGACGGCTAACTGAGTGGCGTAGCCCAAAATCCGTGCGCAACGCATCAGGGCATGCGCAGCGACTCGGCCATTCTGGAATGGAAAACTGCCCAAGGCCAGCATCACGTTTACTGCGCAATGAAAGGGTGCCGCCAAGAAGCGTCCGACAGCGAAAAGCCAACGGTCACGCCCGCGAGTCATTCGGCGCAGCCTTAATAGGGCGCTCGACCGGCCTTGGCTAAACTGGTTGCGAAGCTGCCATTTGAACCGAAGGCGTTCCGCAGAAACAGAGTGCTTGATCCGCGCGCAAGGCTGCCACCAGATCTCGTAGCCAGCTTTTTGCAGGCGGTCGTTTAAATCACTCTCCTCATGCGCGCTAACGGTTGCTCCCTTGTGACCAAACCGGTCATCAAATTTTCCCACTTGAATTGCCGCGTCCCGGCGGTAGGCAATGTTGCATCCCCACAGCCCACCCGAATCCGGCAACCGTCTTGCTTTTATGCCCAGATCCAATCCAATGGCGGCGGCGGCATACCATTTTGGGGGCGGTTTTTCGTAGTCACAGATCACGACACCGCCGACAACGGCGATCTGGTTCGCAGTCGGGGTTGCAAGAAATTGCCGATATGCGGTCAACCAATCTGGTTCAGCGACGGCATCGTCATCGAGAAATATGACGTATTCCCCGCGCGCCCGGGTGAGTGCCGCATTCCTTGCCACACTTAACCCCAACTTCGGTTCGGTGTGAACCGTGATCCTCGGGTCGGCCGCAGCAAAGCCCGCCACAAGCTGTGGCGTGTTGTCGGTTGAAGCGTTATCCACAATGAGGATTTCACAATCGGAGGCAAGCTGCGGGACAACGCTTTGCACGGCCTTCTCCAAAAAACTCGCGCGGTTTCGTGTGCAAATGGCCACGGTCAGGAATGGTGTCGCGTCGGACGCGGACTGGTCTGGAGTCGGCTGATCGGCCGTTCGCTCTGAGGTTACGTTCGTCACGGGAAGGATTTTTGATTCGGCGCGGATAAATTTCCAATTCTAATTTCCGTGCCACAAAACCAACTCTGTTCAGCCGGACGCCGATTTGCTTTAATCGGAACCGTGAAAGTCAGCGGGTTCACCTTCATTCGCAATGGCGTTGATCTGGGCTATCCGTTTGTGCCGTCCATCCGCTCGTTGCTGCCGCTTTGCGACGAAATCATCGTCAATGTGCCCCGCTCCACTGACAGCACCCTGAAAATGGTCAAGGCCCTCGGCGATCCCAAAATTCGGATCATCGAAACCGAGTGGGACGAGAAGCTTCGGAAGGATGGCCTCGCGTTGTCGCACCACACGAACCTCGCGCTCAAGGAATGCGCCGGAGACTGGTGTGTTTATATGCAAGGCGACGAGGTATTGCACGAGGACTCCGTGCCCACCATGCGCGCAGCGATGGAACAGGAGTTGAACAGTTCGGCCGTGCAAGGATTGCTGGTGGATTACACGCATTTCTACGGCAGTTACCAGACGTATGTGTATTCGTTGGGCTGGTATTACCAGGAAGTGCGCGTCGTGCGGCGCGATCCGAATATCCGTTCTTGTGGTGACGCGCAGGGTTTTCGGACCGTGGACGGCCAAAAACTTCACGTCAAAAAGTCGGGCGGCCGTTACTTTCATTATGGTCACGCGCTCAAGCCTGATCTGGCTGAACGCAAGCTGCGCAACCTGTCGGGTCTCTACCACGACGATGTGGGAGTGAAAGAAGAAGTCGGCCGCCGTCCACCCCGATTTTACGACGATGATCAGAAGGTGAAACCATTCACCGGCGCCCACCCCGCGGTGATGCGGGACACCGTCGCCGCGGCGGACTGGACCTACACTTCACGCAATCCGTTGATTCGATTTCGTCGCGATTACTTTTGGGAAGACGTCGCGCTGCTGATCAAACGTTGCACCGGCTTGACCCTCGGTGTGCATCGGAATTACCGCTTTGTGAAAGATTGATCAACAAAGGAACATGCTCTCCTGCGTGCTGGGCGAATCGAGTCGCGTTTGTAGAGCGCTTTTCGCGATCATGAGCGTCGCCATAATCATTCCAGTCTTCAACCAACTGTCTTACACGCGGAAATGCTTGGAGAGTCTTCGTGCGACCGGATACGATCAAAATAGTACTATCGTCATCGACAACGGTTCGACGGATGGCACGGCAGATTACCTTTTAACATATCCGTCGCTGAAAACGATTCACAACTCGACGAATCGCGGCTGTGCCGGCGCTTGGAACCAAGGTGTAAAGGCCAACCGCATGGAGTGGAATGTGGTGCTCAATAATGATGTGGTGCTGACGAAGGGTTGGCTGGAAGGCTTGGTCCGTGCGGCGGAACTGAAAGGGCTGAACATCGTCAGCCCGGCCATCTGCGATGGTGACTTGAATTATGACTTACCAGCTTATGCTGGCGACTTTGTATCCAAGATGGCTAGCGTCATGCGCTCCGGTGTCGTCAACGGTGTATGTTTCATGGTTCAGAGGCGCGTTTTCGAGCGCGTCGGTTATTTTGACGAGAATTTTAGAGTGGGTGGGTTCGAGGACGCCGACTTTTTTGTGCGTGCGAAACACGCCGGCTTCAAACTGGGAACGACGGGGCGGTCTTATATCCATCACTTTGGATCGGCGACACAGAAGGCTATCAAGGCGACCACCAACGATTACGGCCCGGAACACCGCGCTTATTTCCGCAATAAGTGGGGGCTGAATTGGCCGAAGCGTCGGTGGATACGCTTTCGACAGCAGCTGATTCTGGTGTGGTGGGCGGCGAACGAACGCAGACGATTCGGTCATTCCCTAAACGAAAAGCGAACTTCGAGCGGTGTTCGTTACGAATGACGTCCCTTGTGATTTCATAAAGGATCAAAATCATGTTAAAAGCGATCGAAACCACGGCGAAGAACTTCCTTCGTTCTCGACTTGTTCCCCAAGCTATCCGGGCATTCCGAAGTGCTGAATGCACGATCCGCTCGGTAGAGGACGCCGTCGCGCTGACGTTTGATTTTCGCTATTGTGGGATTAAGATACGCCCTTCACAAATTCCTGCTGAGATCCTTCAATTGTTGAGACTACTTAGGGCGAATCCTCCACGGGCTTTGTTAGAGATCGGAACACACAAAGGGGGAAGCTTCTTTCTTTTTTCCTATACCGCAGCTGAAGACGCCTTGCTGATCAGTCTTGATCTGCCACACGGCAAATATGGCGGCGGCTATGCGGCGTGGCAGGGATGTTTGTATCGTTCCTTTGCACGCAATCAACAGCGAATCGAACTCGTCCAGGCCGATTCACACGACCCAAGCACGCTGCAATTGATCAGGCAATTGCTGGGCGAAAAACAATTGGATTTCCTAATGATCGATGGTGATCACAACTACGAAGGTGTCAAAGCCGATTTTCTTGCTTACATGCCGCTGGTTCGGACTGGTGGAATTATCGCATTTCATGATATTGTTCCCGGGCGGGAAGGATTCGTTGGAGGTGTCCCACGATTCTGGAAGGAAATCAAAAAAGACCGGCAAGTCGATGAGTTCGTTGCCAGTTGGCAGCAAGGAGGCTACGGAATTGGTGTTTTGTACAAGTGAGGTTCTCCCGTGCCTGACAAATTCATATGGACAGAATTTCTCCGTTTTTTGAGCCGAGCGTAGTTGCGCGCCTCAACGTTCGCCAGATGATTGAAGGCGAGGTTGGCCTGCAGAAGTTTGAACAAAAACGGCTGCGGTTCGTAGGCGATGATGGGTAGCGACGAAACCGAGCGCAGCAAAAGCGTGTAAAGCCCGATGTTGGCGCCAACATCCAGAAGGCAGCCGGAGGTCTGTTGCCGGGCCAGGGGCGCCAGCAACCGGAACTCCGGGACGACATCGACACCATTCAACAACTGGTTGGTGATCTGTTTGGCCCAGGACGCGGGTTGGATCAACTGGCACTGGTTGAAGGGGATGGCCAGCAGTCCGCGCCGACCGTTCATGGCGGAAAGCAGCGGATGGTATTTGCGCCCCAGGGGCAGGAAACCGTGCAGGCCGCGCAACAACCTTTCGCCGCGAATTATCCTGGCCTGGTTCCATGCTTGGGAATACGCCGCGCCGCTCATGCGGTTGAAACTTTGACTTATCCACGCCTGACGTGTCAACCTACCCCACCGGCAACAAACATGACAACGACGCGGCCTGTCACCGCCTACACCCTCACCTTCAATGAAGCCCGGCAGATCCGGGCCGTGCTCGAGTGTGTGAAGTGGGCCGACGAAATCATCATTGTGGATTCGTTCAGCACCGACGGCACGCTGGACATCGTCCGTCAATATGACGCCCGGATTATCAGCGAAAAATTCTGCGGTTTCGGCAAACTGCGCAATCTCGCGCTTGACGCCGCGAAACACGACTGGGTGTTCAGCCTCGACGCCGACGAACGTTGCACGCCAGAACTGGCGGCAGAGATCCGCCGTGAACTCGCGGCTCCGGCGTTCGACGCCTATCATGTTCCGCGCAAGAGCCATTTCCTGGGCCGCTGGATGCGGCACAGCGGGTGGTACCCGGACTATCGACAGCCGCAGTTGTTCGATCGAACCAGGTTCCGATACAACGACGAGCTAGTGCACGAGAGCTACACCCTCAACGGACGGCTTGGCTGTCTGCGCGAGCACGTGTTGCAGTATCCGTGGGATTCGATTGAGACAGCGACCGCCAAACTGCAGCGCTACTCGACGTTGATGGCGCAGCGTTACGCGGAAACCAACAGGCGTGCCACACTCCCAAAACTGATCGGCAGCCCGGTGGCCATGTTTCTGAAGGTTTTCGTGCAGCAACAAGGGTTTCGCGACGGCCGCCACGGCCTCGTCCTTGCGTCGCTTTACGGCTATTACACGTTTTTGAAATACGCAAAACTGTGGGAGCTGCAGCAAAGGAACACCGCCGCACGGACCGGCTGAGCGGCCGTTTCCGTCTCCCGTCGTGCCGTGATGAAGACGTCCCGCTGGACAAATTTTATTGGCGAACGTGACATTGCAGGTAGATTCAATCGTCCATTCTCGATGACTATGAAACTGAAACTCACCGTTGTGCTGTGCCTGTTTGTTTGTTCATTCCCCGTCCTGGCCCAGCAGGAAAAGCCTCTGCGCGTGTTCATCCGGGCGGGCGTCAAGACGCACGGGCCGAACCAGCACGATCACCCGCGGTTTCTCGCCGGGTGGAAGGATCTGCTCAACCAGCGGGGCGCGAAAGCTGATGGTTCGATGGATTTTCCAACCACGGAACAACTGGACAACGCGGATGTCCTCGTAATCTACGCGGCGGACGGAATGAAAATCGTCGGCGAACAACGCGCCGATTTCGAGAAGTTCTTGAAGCGCGGTGGCGGCCTGGTGGTGATTCATGACGGTGTCGTGAGCGGCGATCAACACGAATGGGCAAAAAAGGTCCAGGGTGGCGCGTGGCGTTGGGACGGCGACAAAAAAACCAAGTGGCTCGAGAGCGAGGTCGGAATTTATTTCGTGGACCAGAAACATCCCATCGTGAAGGGCGTGTCCAACTTCGACTGGCGGGACGAGATTTATTACGACATGGACATGGCGCCCGACGCGCATGTGCTGGCGACCTCGTTCCACAGCGTGTTTGTCATCGCGCCACAGATGTGGACTTACGAGAAGACGTGGGAGGGCGGTTCCGCGCCGTATCGCGCGTTTGTCAGCATTCCCGGCCATGAATACAGTTCGTTTCAAACGCCACACTACCGTGCGATTCTGCTGCGGGGCATCGCCTGGGCCGGAAAGCGCCCAAACGTCGATTCACTTTGCTCGAGAGAGGAACTCGACTCGCTGACCTATCCCGCCGGCGGCCCGACCGCTCCGGAAAAGGCGGCGGCAAAGCTGAATGTTCATCCAGACTTCAATATCAGCCTGATCGCCTCCGAGCCGTTGATCGAGAAGGTGATTTCGCTGGATTGGGATCCGAAAGGCCGTCCTTGGGTCGCGGAAACGCCAGAATACCCGAACGGCCGGACCATCAACAGGAATGACCTGCCGATTTATCCCGACCGAACCGCGCGTCCCGAAACCTATCGTGGCGACAAGGAAGACCGCCCCGCTCGCGATCGCATCTCATGGCTCGAAGACACCAACGGCGACGGGCGCATGGACCGAAAACACATCTTTGCAGACTTCGAGCATGGCGTGCCCGGCGGACTGGAACTGGTGACTTCGCTCGTGTTCTACCGCGACGGTGTGATCGTCGCCCAGGCGCCGGACATCCTCTGGATTCGCGACATCAACGGCGACGGCGTGGCTGACCGCGTGGAGAAGCTTTACACCGGTTTCGGCACGTTCGACACCCACGCGGTCATCAATAACTTTCGCTGGGGCATGGACGGCTGGATCTACGGCGCGGTTGGTTACAGCGCCGGCGATCCAAGGTCTGGAGATGGCGCGAAAAATTTTGGCCGCATCACGGCCGGCATCATCCGCTTCAAACCCGACGGCTCGGCCCTCGAGCAGGTGGCCTCCGGTT
>Ga0134126_10011640_pt1 | contig 11107 bp, 7 predicted proteins | sample KB31752_FD_96881 | JGI IMG/M metagenome (GOLD analysis project Ga0134126, IMG submission 96881) | Terrestrial soil microbial communities with excess Nitrogen fertilizer from Kellogg Biological Station, Michigan, USA - KB3-175-2 | ecosystem: Environmental > Terrestrial > Soil > Unclassified ... | reverse complement strand
CGCCGGCCGCTCCCGCCCTTCGCCCAGGATGGCCAGATCGGCATGCGGGAACTGACTGCGCAGACCAGCAAATGCCTGCAGCAGCAGGTCAAATCCCTTTTCTCCGGAAAGTCTGCCAACCGCCAACAGGTGCGGACCCGGGCCAGTCCAGTGCGTCGACGCTTGCGTTGCCCGCATCCGAACCTGGTCGACGTCGACCGGGTTCGGCAGCACGCACATCGTGCGCTCCCCGCCCGCGACGGCCGCAATCTCCGCGGCCATGCTCAGGGTCTGGCAGATGATCGCATCCGCTCTGGGGTAAAGCTTCCAAAGGCCGGGGCCGCCTTCTCCTTCAATCCGTCCATTCTGGCGAACAAGCACTCGTGTATTTCGTGGGAAGAGCGGGCGCAGCAACAACACCAGCTTGTTCAGGTGAGCCATCCCTGAGAGGACTACGTCCGGCCGCAAGGTCCACATGAGACGGAGCAAAGCCAGGCCAGCGCGCCTCACCCGTTTCGCGCCCAGCCCATGCACCGTAACCCATGGCGGCAGTTCGTGCGCCGTGGTCGCGGCCTCGGTCACCAGGCCGAGGTGCACGTCATAGCGATCGCGGTTTAACCCGCGCGCCAGTAGTGCGGCCACCCGTTCCGCTCCCCCGCCGCCCAGATGTGGGATCAGGAGCAGGATGATGCGCTTTTGAATCATATGATTCCATCGAAGATAGTGAAATTTATCTCAAACTCCTGTGACCCCGAGCACAAACCAAAAGTGATGCAAATTGATACAGTTCGTGAGATTCCTCTAAGACTTCTTCGTCTGACGGCGGAATCACAGTCCACGGGGGCCTTTCCATGGGGACACTCGAGGCTTGCTCGCCTCCGCTGCTTCAGAGGCAGCCCCGGCTGGAGCAGCCGGTTGCAGTTGTAGGAATTACGCACCCGCAGACCTGCCTGGTGCTTCGCGGGCGTCTTGCGGCGCTTCGCATGGCAGGTTTTCGGGTCATCCTGATCTCGAGCCCCGGGGAGTGGGCGAGCCGGCTGGCGGCTGACGAGGGTGCCGGCCACGTGGCCATACCCATGCATCGGAGCATATCTCCGCTGGCCGACGTGGTGGCCCTGGCCCGCTTATGTCGCACGATACGGCGGCTTCGTCCTGACCTGACCGAGTTCAGCACCCCAAAAGCAGGCCTGCTCGGCAACATTGCGGCATGGATCTGCCGCGTGCCGACGCGCATCTACCTCTTGCGCGGCCTTCGCCTGGAAACCGCCACAGGCCTTACCCGCCTGCTTTTGAGAGGATCGGAGTGGTTGGCGGCAGCATGCGCTCAAACGGTCGTGTGCAATAGCAAGAGCCTCCTGACCCAGGCCCGCGCGCTCAGCCTGGCCCCCAGTTCCAAGCTGCGTCTGATCGCAGATGGCAGCAGCAACGGGGTCGACACCGAGCGGTTCCTGCCCGGTCCCGATCGAATCGGCTCCTCGCTTGGCATTCCGCGCGGCGTGCCGGTGGTTGGCTACGTCGGCCGGCTCACCCGCGATAAGGGAATCCCGGAACTGCTCGATGCCTTCGAGCAACTCCTGCTCTCCCGTCCCAGCGCGCGGCTACTGCTCGTGGGCTGGTTCGATGAATCAGAGGATAAGCTTTCCCATGAGTTGCGCGCGCGCATCAAGGCGCATCCGCAGATCGTCCATACCGGTTTCGTCCCCGATACCTCGGCCTACTATCGCGCGATCGATGTGCTGCTGCTGCCCACATGGCGCGAAGGATTTCCCAACGTCGCCCTGGAGGCTGCGGCTTCTGGAATCCCCGTGATTACGACGCGGACGACGGGCGCGCGAGATGCGGTTGTCCACGGCGTCACCGGGTTGCTGGTTCCACCGGGTTCTGTCGATGGTCTTGCGCAGTCCATGGAATTGCTGCTGGGCGATGCGGAAATGCGCAGAGCCATGGGTAAAGCGGCATGCCGCTGGGCCACTCAGCATTTTGCCAGCCAGAGAGTCCTGGCTCATACGGTGACACTGTACGAGGGCCTGGTAAGCAAGGCCGAGCTCAGGCTGGCGCGGCCGCTGACTACGGATGCGGCTGCTGCAGCGGAGTGATGTCGGACGAGGACGTGTCCGCAGTTGGAACCTGCAGTGTGTGCGCGGCTGTCTCCGCCGCCTTCAACACCCGGCCCGGCGCAATGCCCAGCCACAGCGTCGAGCCAGCCGTAAAAGCCAGCGCAGCGATCACCGCCGCGCCCATCTGTGGCAGCGCCACGCGTACGGGTTGTTCCGCATCGTCCGGCCGCTGCGCCGCGGTAAAGGCCAGCCGCAGGTAATAGGCCGCGGAAACCCCCGAATTCAACAGGCCGATCAGAGCCAGGACGACCGCGCCCCCTCCCACCGCCGCTGTGAACGCGTAGAACTTGCCGAAGAATCCGCTGGTGAAGGGGATGCCCACCAGCGACACCAGGAAGAAGATCAGCAGGATGCCCAGAAGCGGCCTGCGATACACCAGTCCGCGGTAGTCGCGCACCAGGGACAATTCCTCTTCGTAGCCGCCCGCCAGTGTGACCACCGCGAAAACGCCTACGTTCATCGCTGCGTAGGCCACGGTGTAGAACGCTGCCGCAGCGATTCCCGTCGACCCGAGCCCGGCGAATGCCGCCAGCAGGTAACCTGCGTGCGCGATCGACGAATACGCCAGCATGCGCTTCACGTTCTGCTGGCGCAGCGCGGCAAGGTTGCCGATGGTCATGGAAGCCGCAGCGATCACCCACAACAGCGGCTGCCAGATGCTGTGCAGCGAGGGCAGCATCTCATACGTGATGCGCAGCAGCAGCGCAAACACGCCAACTTTTGGCGCGGTCGAGAGCAGTGCCACAACAGGCGATGGAGCCCCTTCGTACACATCGGGCGTCCACACGTGAAACGGCGCAGCCGACACCTTGAAGAGCATGCCGACCATCATCATGATCAGCGCCATCACCACGAACGAGTGATTCTGCGCTCCGGGCGCAAGCCGCGCAATCTCGTAAACCTTCGTGGTTCCGGTTGCGCCAAAGACCATGGCAATTCCGTAGAGCAGGAAAGCCGTGGCAAATGAGCCCAGCAGGAAATACTTGATCGCGGCTTCCGGCCCCTGTCCGGTCTGTTTGCGGTAACCGGCCAGGACGTACGTCGAGATCGACGAGATCTCCAGCGCGATAAATACCAGCAGCAGTTCCACGGCGCTGGTCAGCAGGCACATGCCCACAGCTCCAAACACCATCAGTGCGTAATATTCGCCCTGGTGGTGGCTGTCTTCGGGCAGCGTGTCAAGAGAGAGCAGCAGTGATACCAGTACGATGCCGCATATCAGCACGTGGAAGAAAACGGTGAACGGGCTGGACTCGACCGATCCAAAGAATCCGGTTCCAGTGGGCAGATTCAATTGCCATAGACTCGCCCACAGGGCTGCAATGGTTCCGAAAGCTGCCACCCATCCCAGGGGACGCCGCGCCGTGCCCACCGGCAGAGTGGCGTCAATCAGCATCACGAGGATGCCGGTAAGCGTCAGCACAATTTCAGGCAAGATGCGAAGGCTGTCGTGTGCGTTCATTACTTTGCCTCCGCGGACGAAAGCGCCGAGATGGTGATCTGCGCCGGCGGCGTATTCCGATCGCCGGCCTGTTGCACGTGCACCGGGCCTTCAAAGTGCTCGATCGCGGGCATCCATACATTCGGGATCACGCCCATCGCCAGCATCAATGCGGCCAGGGGCACCAGCGCAATCCATTCGTTGGCGCGCAGATCCACTGCAGGTTCAGTTGCGGCCATCGGGCTTTCCGGCCCAAAGAAAACGCGCTGCACCAGCCAAAGCACGTACACTGCGCCGAAGATGATGGTGATCGTCGCGGCGACCGCCCAACTCCTGCTCACGCCGGTGAACGTGCCCGACAGAATCAGGAACTCGCCGACGAATCCGTTGAGCAGCGGCAGTCCCGCCATGGCCAGCATCGTAATCACGAAGAAGCTCGCCGTGCGCGGCAGCTTTGCCGCGACTCCGCCGTAGCTTGCAATCTGGCTGGTGCGGTATCGCGTATCGAGCACGCCCAGCAGGACGAACAGCGCGCCTTCAATCACGCCTTCATTCAGCGTCTGATAGATGGCGCCGTCGCGGCCGGTGAGCGTGAATCCGTAAATACCGAGGGTGATCAGGCTGAAGTGGCTCACCGAGGCAAACGCAATCAGCTTCCAGAAATCTCGCTGCACCATCGCCAGGCACGCGCCATAGAGAACGCCAATCACCGTGAGCGCAATGATCACCGGCGCGATGGCCCTTGCCTGAACAGGGAACAGCCCCACATGGAAACGAAGGAGCGAGTAGAGCCCGAGTTTTCCGGCGATTACCATGGACAGCGCCACCGGCGCTTCGCTGAAGCTGTCGGCCAGCCATCCGTGCAGCGGGAACACCGGCACCTTGACTGCGAACGCGAAGAGGAACGCCAGCGCTACCCAGAACATCGCAGCGGAGAACGACGATCCAGCCAGAATGACGCGCAGATCGACAAAGTTGAACGTGCCGGTCCGCGCATATAGCCAGAGGATCGCCACCAGCAGCGGCGCCGATGGAATGAACGTGAACAGGAAGAACTTCGTCGCCGCGCGGGGTCCGTCCTTGCGCCCGTACATGGCCATCAGCACGGCCATCGGCACCAGCGTCAGTTCCCAGAAGCCGTAGTAGACCATCAGGTCGAGGGCAATGAACACGCCGAACATCGCCGTCTGCTGCACCATGAAGAGCGAGTAGAAGACCTTGCTGCGTTCCTTGATCGCGTTCCAGCTTGCCAGCACGCCCACGGGTCCGAGCAGCCCGCTCAGCACTACCATCCACATGCTCAGCCCGTCGACGCCGACGTGATAATTGATGCCTGACGATCCCGAGAGCGGAATCCACGGCACGTTGATTTCAAACTGAAACCCAGGCTGCCCCGGAATAAAGTGCGCGGGCAGATGCAGCGTCAGGCCAAACGTCACCAGTGTGGTGATGAGCCCCAGCCACGCGGGAAGCTTGCCACGGTCCGGAAGAATGGCGATCAGGATTGCGCCCGCAAGCGGCGCTAGCAGGATCCACGTGAGAATCGATTGATTGATCGTGTCCATATTCTCAGTGCCCCGCCCACTTGATGTGCATGTTTCCGATGTGCATTCCCACGTGCGTCAGCATGCCGTTCCAGCTAGCCAGCGCGAACAACAACAGCACGGCCGCGCCCGCCGCAAGCCACGCCGCGTATGAGCGCAGGTTGCCGCTCTGCCACTTCTGCAGAATCGCTCCACTGAACGTCATGATGCCGCCCAGCAGCCACGCGGCCCCGCCCAGGATCGCGAACTCCACCACCCACTCCAGCACGAACCGTGAAACCATCAAAAGCGGCTTCACGATCACGGCGTCATACAGTTCGTCCACCCAGTATTTGTGCGCCAGCACGGTGTAACCGGGCGCCGTCGCCAGCGGTTCCCGGCCTTCATTCCTGCGATACAACATGTGCGCCACCAGCCAGCCCAGGACCGCGGCAGCGACTGCCAGTCCGCTTAACGTCCATTCCAGGTTCGTGCTCACGGCTTCTACGGCCTTCATGCCGGTGACCGGCGCCAGAAATGCGCTGAAGCGTCCCGCGCCGATCCAGCCGCCGCCCAGCGACAGCAGCGCCAGGATCACGAGCGGCCCCAGCATCGACCACGGGCTCTCATGCGCATGCAGCTCAGGGCTGCGCGGCTTGCCAAGGAACGTGAGATACCACAGGCGGAACATGTAGAACGAAGTGAGCAGGGCAGTGAAGAGCCCGACAAACCAGAACACTTTGCCCCCCGCCGTCCCCTGCGTGAACGCCGCCATCAGGATGGCGTCTTTCGAAAAGAATCCGGCAAACGGAAACACACCGGCAATGGCCAGCACCGCGGCTGTCATCGTCCAGAACGTGACCGGCATCTTCTTCCAGAGCCCGCCCATGCGCCGCATGTCCTGCTCGCCGCCCAGCCCGTGAATCACCGAGCCTGCCGCGAGGAACAGCAGTCCCTTGAAAAACGCATGCGTCATCAGGTGGAAGATGCCCGCCGAATACGCCGCCACGCCGCATGCCAGGAACATGTATCCAAGCTGCGACACGGTCGAGTAGGCCAGCACGCGCTTGATGTCGGTCTGTACCATGCCGATGGTCGCCGCGAACAGCGCCGTTGCCGCGCCCACAATCGCCACCACCAGCAGCGCCAGCGGCGAGCGGTCGAACAGGAAGTGCGTGCGCGCGATCATGTAGACGCCCGCCGTCACCATGGTCGCCGCGTGAATCAGCGCGGAGACCGGAGTCGGGCCTTCCATCGCGTCCGGCAGCCACACATACAGCGGCAACTGCGCGCTCTTGCCCGTTGCGCCCACTAGCAGGCACAGGCAGATCGTCGTCAGCACTCCGCCCGTCCACGCCGGATTCGCCGCCAACTTCGCGGCAATCTCACTCATCTGCAGCGTGCCAAATTGACCCAGCAGCAGGAAGATCCCAATCAGAAATCCGAAGTCGCCGATGCGGTTGACGATGAACGCCTTCTTGCCCGCGTCCGCTGCCACCGTCTTCTGGTACCAGAAGCCGATCAGCAGGTACGACGCCAGGCCCACGCCCTCCCAGCCCACGAACATCAGCAGCACGTTCCCGGCGAGCACCAGCACCGTCATGAAGAACAGGAACAGGTTCAGGTAGCTGAAATAGCGCCAGTAGCCGCGGTCGTGGCTCATGTAGCCGACGGAGTAGACGTGAATCAGGAATCCCACGCCGGTGATCACCAGTAGCATGATCAACGAAAGCTGGTCGAGCACAAGGCTAAAGTCGACGTGCAGCATGCCGGCGTCGATCCAATTCGTGCCGGTCGCTTCTGCATAAGGCAGCGCCGCCCCACCGCGCACCCCTAGCGCTGCAACCGCCACCAGTGCAAACGAACCCGCGGGCGCCAAAAGCGCCACAGTGCTCACCAGCCACTTGGGCAGCCGTGCGCCCAGGATTCCATTAATAAGGAATCCCGCAAACGGCAGCAGCGGAATCAGCCACAAATGCGGCAAGATAATGAAGCCGTGATGGAGAGCCACCGTCGTCATTTGTTCTGCGTTCATAGTTTCATCAAGTCGATTCGGTCGACGGCCAGCGTGCCGCGCGCGCGGAAGATCGCGATTATGATGGCCAGTCCCACAGCCGCTTCAGCCGCGGCCACCACCATCACAAAGAAAACAAAAATCTGCCCCTGCACGTTGTGCCACATGTGCGCGAAGGTCACAAACGAGAGATTCACGCCATTCAGCATCAGCTCGATCGACATGAACACCGTAATCAAATTTCGCTTGATGAGAAACCCCACCATGCCCAGGCAGAACAGCACGGCGCTCAGCAGCAGGTACCACGAAATCGGAATCACTTGCTGACCGTCCTTTCTCCGCGTGCGGCGCCCACCAGCACATTCTTCTTCACGGGGTGGCCATTGCCGGCGCGGGCCAGGGCCACCGCCCCCAGGATCGCAATCAGGATGAGGACCGACGTGACTTCAAACGGCAGCAGCAGGTCGCGGAAGAGCACACGGCTCAATTCCGCGGTCGAAGTAATCGGATCGCTCAACGAGACCGAGCCCAGTCCTTGCGCCTTCAGAATCGTTGTGGCAATCACCGCCAGCACGACTCCGACGGCAGGGAAGCCGAGCACCGTTGCGGCGCGGCTGCCCAGGGTGCGCTCTTCGCGCCCTGCGTTCAGCAGCATCACCACGAACGTGAACAGCACCATGATGGCGCCGGCGTAGACGATAATCTGCGCCGCGGCCAGGAATTCGGCGCCCAGCAGCAGATAGAGCACGGCGAGAGAACTCATCACCACCACCAGCGACAGAGCGCTATTGATGGGATGTTTCTGCAGCAGCAGGTTCAGCGCCGCCGCCACGCAGAGTCCGGCAAATAGGATGAAGAGTACCAGGTGCATCGTTCCATCGCATGCAGCAGGCAGCAAGCTTGTGAGGCTCACCGATTAAGAGGAGGCCGCAAAGCACAATTCGCTCTGGGAGACTCCTGTGATTGTATTCGACCGAGGGCGCCCCAGGTCCGGGTCTTGAAACCTGGAAACCGCGGCAGCCGCAGAGCTAGTGCTGGTAGGCGAGCCACAGGCTTGTGCCTATCACGTTCAGAATTGCCAGCGGCAAAAGAAACCGCCAGCCGAAGTGCATCAACTGGTCGTACCGGAAACGCGGAAGAGTGCCGCGCACCCAGACGTAGAGAAACAGGAAACTGAACACCTTCAGCACAAACCAGAAGATCGGAAAGACAACGTTCGCGAAGGTGCTCTGGAAAGGCCCGATGAGATCGCCCAGCGGGCTCGTCCAGCCGCCCAGGAACAGCAGCGTGGCCACGCAGCCCACCGTAATCATGTTGGCGTACTCGGCCATGAAGAACATGGCGAACTTCATCGAACTGTATTCGGTGTGATAGCCGGCGGTCAGCTCGCTCTCGGCTTCCGGAAGATCGAACGGCGCGCGATTGGTCTCCGCATATGCCGCCATCAGGTAAATGAAGAATGCGACGAACTGCCATCCGCCGAAAAGGTTCCAGCTCAGAATGCCGTGACTGGCCTGGCTCTCGACGATCTCGCGCAGGTTCAGTGTTCCCGCGCGCATCACCACACCCACCAGCGACAGTCCCAGTGCCAGCTCATAGCTGATCAACTGGGCCGAAGACCGCAACGAGCCCAGCAGCGAATACTTATTGTTCGATGACCACCCCGCCAGCGCGATTCCATACACGCCGACCGAGGTAACGCCGAGGATCACAAGCAGCCCGATGTTGACGTCCGCAATCTGAAAGAAGCGGAACCCGTTTGCCTCAATGCTGGGCGATCCGAATGGGACCACCGCGATCGATATCATCGCGCAACCCAATGAGAGAATCGGCGCCAGCAGGTAGATCGGCCGATAGACCGTGGTAGGAATAATGTCTTCCTTCAGGAAGTTCTTCGCGCCGTCCACCAATGGCTGCAGCAGTCCAAACGGACCCACGCGGCTGGGCCCCCAGCGATTCTGGATTCGCCCTACCAGCTTGCGCTCCAGCAGAACCGTGTAGGCGACGCCAAGCAGCAGCACCACCGTCACCACGATCACCTTGAGCAGGCTCCAAAGTACAAACTGCAGAATCGTCACTTGCCCTGACCTTTCCTACGACCCTTCATCCACCCCTGAACCTTGTCGTCCTGAGCAAATCGCTTGTCATCCTGAGCGCAGCGAAGGACCTGCTTCTTCCTCATCCTCCGCGGAGAAGGACCCGCTTCTCAATCCGCCGAAGTTCCCGCCATTTCCGACTTCTGCTCCGCTTGATACTTCTCCAACTCCTTCATGTATCCGCTGTAGTGGCCCAACGTTCCCGACGTAAACAACCCGTCGTGCGCCGGCGCCACCAGGTGCGTGCGCCCGCCTGTGAGCGAGGAAACCGGTACAAACCCAGGCTCGCTGCGGACGTCGTTTCCGGAAAACAGGTTCAGCCGGTCCAGCTTGTATGAAGGCACCAGCCGCTCAATTTCGTCGAGAACCGCGAGCGGATCGAACGGGCTCAGCTTCGGTTCCAGTCCACGGGCCGCCAGCCATACTCCATGACGATCGGCCTCGCCCGACTGCGCGCCGCGCGTCTGTCCCATGTCCGCGTGCACGCCGCGGGTGCCGAAGGGAACCAGAGACTTTACGTCCGCGCCCATCGCACCGGCCAGTCGAACCAGAATCTCGAAATCCGACCGCACGCCGGGGCGGTCCGCTGCCTTCTTCACCAGTTGCACATCGCCGAACGTATTCGTCACCGTGCCCGACTTTTCATACAAACTCGCCGCCGGCAGCACTACGTCGGCCAGCTTCGCCGTTTCCGTCAGGAACAGGTCCTGCACCACCACAAATGTGTTCTTCAGCGTCGCCGGATCGATACCGAGCTGCTCCACCGGGTTGGCGCCCACCACCAGCAGCGCGCCGATCTTGCCGTTACGCGCGTCCTCGAACATCTCCGGCTGCGTTTTGCCCGCTGTTGCCGGCATGACTGCGTACTCCTGCGCGAACGCGCCGGCGTTCGTCACCGGCACATAGCCTGGCAGCAGGTCCGGAAACAGTCCCATGTCTGCCGCGCCGCGCGAATTAGAGTAGTCGGCAAGATACGCGAACTTCACGTTTCCGCGTTTCACGCCCCACTCCACCAGGGCGCCCACCTGCTCTCCCCGGATCTCCTGCCCGAAGACGATCAGCAATGACTCCTCGGCCATCACGGCCCTGGCAAAATCACCTTCGCCGCGATCGAGCAGCGCAGTCAGGTCGCGATAGCCATTCGGCGGCACGCCCTGCGTCGCCTTCGCCTGCCGCTCCAGTTTGATGCCGCGATGATTCACGATGTAGAGTCGAGCCTTGTTCAACCGCGCGTTCGAGCGCAACTGCCACGCCAGCAGCGGATGTTCATTTGTCGGGTCGCCGCCCACCAGAAGGATGGCCGAAGCGGTGCCCGCATCGCGCATGCTCGCCGCCTTGTCCTGGTGTCCCGCCATCGCGAGCCCAAACGCAGCGGTAGCTGCTGTCCGGTGATGGTCGATGTTGTTGGTCCGCAGCACCGTACGCGCAAATTTCTGCAGCAGGTAGTTCTCTTCGTTCGTCGTGCGATTCGATCCGATGACGCCTATTCCAGAGCCGCCCTGGTTATCAAGCACGTCCTTCAGACCCGCTGCGGCCGCGCGCAGCGCGTTCTCCCACGTGGTAAGCTCAAGCTGCCCGGCGGCATTGCGCAACAGCGGTTTGCTGAGGCGTTCCGGGCTATCGACAAAGTCAAATCCGAACCGCCCCTTGGCGCACAGGAAGTCTCCATTGATGCCGCTCTTGTCGCGGTTATCGGACCGAATGATGTCCGTGCCTTCGTGCGACTGCCGCACACCCAGCGTCACCTTGCAGCCGTCGGCGCAGTGGGTGCACACGGTCGAAACGTGATTCATTTCCCATGGCCGCGTCTTGTAGCGATAACTGCCGCTGGTCAGCGCGCCCACCGGGCATACATCGATGCACATCCCGCACTGTTCGCAGTCCAGATGGTCACCACCGTTGGGAGCAATCACTGAGGTCACGGCGCGGTTCTGGAT
>Ga0134126_10011639_pt1 | contig 11108 bp, 9 predicted proteins | sample KB31752_FD_96881 | JGI IMG/M metagenome (GOLD analysis project Ga0134126, IMG submission 96881) | Terrestrial soil microbial communities with excess Nitrogen fertilizer from Kellogg Biological Station, Michigan, USA - KB3-175-2 | ecosystem: Environmental > Terrestrial > Soil > Unclassified ... | reverse complement strand
CCCCCGACGGCTACTACCGGATCCTCGGCCGCGTCGACGACGTGATCAACGTCGCCGGCCACCGCCTGGGCACCAAGGAACTCGAATCGGCCGCGCTGACCGTGCCCGAGGTCGCCGAGGCGGCCGCGGTGCCGGTGGTGGACGACATCCGCGGCCGCGCGGTGGAGATGTATATCTCCCTCAAGCCCGGTTACACCGCCAGCGATGAGCAGGCCGCCAAGGTCACCCGCGCCATAGAGGTGGAGATCGGGAAGATCGCCAGGCCGAAGAACGTGTGGATCGTCCCGGACATGCCCAAGACCCGGTCGGGGAAGATCATGCGCCGCGTCATCGCCGCGGTGTCGAACTTCACCGACGTCGGCGACGTCACCACCCTGGCCAACCCGGAGGTGGTGGACGGCATCCGCCGCCAGGTCCAGTCCGCCAAGGTCGCCAAGGGCGACGTCCCCCGCGAACTGTCCGACACCGAGAAAGCCGAAATCCAGGCCTTCGGCTCCGAGTCATAACCCCGCGCCACCACAGCGTGCGGCTGGGCGCATCTTGGCCCTGGCGCGGAGCGCGGGGAGCCGCCCCTGATTTACGGTTCCGCTGCGGCGGCGTGAGGCGCGACGTACGGTACCCGGAAGGGGGCGGACATGGCGAACGACGTTTCCTGGGGAGCACCGGATCCCCCGCCGCTCGACCCGGGAGTACTGAGCGTGATCCGTGCCTCCGCGGCAGGGCTGGCCGAGCGGGAGGATTCCTTCGTCCAGCAGTTGCACTCCGGCATCGTGACGCTGCTACCGGAACTGGCCGCGGGTGGCCCGGCACTGTGCGAACGGCTGGTGCGCGCGTTGCTTTGGACGGCGACGGCCAGCCAATCGCCGCAGGTCGCGGGAGACACGCTGCGCTGGGTCGGGGCACGGAACCGGCTGGAGGGCTTCGACGAGGCACGTTACGCCGACGTCGCGCGCGCCCTGGTCCTCGCGGTACGCAACGTCAGCGGCGACGCCTGGGATAACTCGATGGGCTCGGCGTGGATCAGCTACTTCCGCTGGGCACAGCCGTACCTGCTGGCCGGCGCCCAGCAGGCGGCCGCCGAGCAGGTCAGGGCCGAGCAGGCCGCCGCTCAGCTGGCCGCCACCCGGCTGGAGGCCGCGCGGCGCGCCGCCGCGGAGGCCCAGGCCCAGGCCCAGGAGCACGACTCGCACGGCGGAGAGCCGGTAGCCGCCGACGTCGACCTGGAGGCGGTCGCCGGCCTGCTCGACGAGGAAGACGAAGACGAAGACGACGATGCCGACTATGGCCAGATCATGCTCTCCATGACGCGCAACCCGCAGCGCCCGCCCGGCTGAGGGCAGCCCCGGCTGGCGGCCCCCGGCCGGGCACGGCGATGCGCCGGCGGCGGAGCCCTGAGGTTACTTGCCGCTGTCCGCGACCCGGCCGCGGAGGGCCTTGCGGTCCAGCTTCCCGACGCTGGTGAGCGGCACCATGTCGACGATGTTCACCTCGCGCGGGTACTTGTGCGCCGCGAGCCGCCCGCGGGCGAACTCGATGATCTCCGCCGGGGTGGCCTCGGTGCCTGGCCGCAGCGACACGAACGCCACGATCTCCTCGCCAAGGCGCTCATCGGGCCGGCCGATAACGCCCGCCATTGCGACCGCGGGATGCTCCAGCAGGATGTCCTCGACATCCCGCGGGAAGATGTTGAAGCCACCGCGGATGATCAGGTCCTTCTTCCTGTCCACCACGTACAGGTAACCGTCGGCGTCGAAGTGGCCGATGTCGCCGGTGTGCAGCCAGCCACCCTGCAGCGTCGCCTGGGTCTCCGCGGGCGAATTCCAATAGCCGGCCATCACGCCGTCCGCATGGACGCAGATCTCTCCGTCGCCCCCGGCCGCCACGTCGGTGTCGCTGTCGTCCCTGATCGCTACCTGGTAACCGGGAATGGGCAGCCCGACCGAGCCGGGCCGGCTGGCGCCGGGCGGGTTCACCGAGATCACCGCGCCGGACTCGGTGCACCCGTAGCCCTCGAGGATCTCGCTGCTCGGCACCCGCCGTTCCCACTGCTCCCTGGTCTCCGCCGCGAGCGGCGCGGCACCGCAGTTCACGTACCGGAGCGAGGACAGGTCGAAGTCCTCAAGCGGCTGGGCGAGCAGCATCTGCACCATCGCGGGCACCAGCGCCGTGCGCTGAATCTGATGCTGCTGGGCCAGGGCCAGGAACCCCGCCGGATCGAACCAGCGCTGCAGCACGCCCAGGGCGCGCTCGGTGGCGTGGTATCCGACCAGGGTCACGATCATGCCGTAGGCGTGCGAGAGCGGCAGCGGCGTCAGCGCCCTGGTGATCCCTTCGGCCTGCGAGGCCTCGTGCGAGCTTCGCGAGCAGTAGTACAGGTTGCGGTGCGAGAGCATGACACCCTTTGCCCGGCCGGTCGTGCCGCCGGTGTACATGAGCGTGGCCAGGTCGTCGTCGCTGACGCCGGCGATGCCGGCCGCCGGGGCCGACTCAAGCTCGGCGAAGTCCACCCCGCGCACGTGCTCGGGAAGGGAGTCCGGCGCGCCGCCGACGACGATCACGTGCCGCAACTGCGGCGCCCCACCCGCCTCCCCTGCCCCCTTCACGGCGGCGGTCACCGTGGCCAGCAACTCTGGCGTGGTCACCACCGCCACCGCGCCCGAGTCGGTCAGGATGTGCTGCAACTCGGGCGGGCTGATCAGGAACACGACCGGGGTGACCACGGCACCCGCCCGCCAGATGGCGCTGTAGGCGATGCCCACCTCCGGGCAGTTCGCCATCAGCACCACCACCCGCTCGCCGGCCGACACGCCGAGCTTCACCAGCCCGCCCGACACCCGGCAGGCCCGGTCGAACAGGTCACCAGAACGGTACGTCTGGCCCTCGAAAACGAGGCTCTCGTAGTCGCCGAGCCGATGGAACGCGTTCTCGGCCAAGACGGCGAGATTGTGGTCGGCCTGTGACGTCATGCCCGTCCTCCCTGGTGTGCTGCTACCCGATAGTAACCATTCCGGCGCGCGACCGATTCGCCACCTTCCCAGGGAGTTCCAATGGCCCGGCGCCGGCGCGTTTGTCGTGAATGTCACGACGAGGCCCCTGTAGTGGCATCACCTCACATTCATGCCTGTGGTACCGCGGAGGATCGACGGTTCCGCCGCGCCGTAGTGTGCAAGATGTCATCCTTGCTGTTTGTTTGATCATCTTTGAGGCCCGGAGGCAGCGTGATGAGCCTGACGCTGTGCGTGCTGCTCTGGGCGCGGCCAGGCGCCGCGGACGCTCTTGCCGCCTACGAGGACCAGGTGCTGGACCTCGTCCCTGAACACGGGGGCAAGGTGCTGCAGCGTGCCAGGGGCAGCGGTGAGCCCGGGCAGCCGCTGGAGATCCAGTTCCTTGAGTTCCCGTCGGCGGCGGCGCTTGACGAGTACATGGCCGACGGCCGGCGGACGGCCCTGGCGCACGTGCGCGATCGCGCGATCGCCAGGACGCAGGTCATCAACGTCGAGCTGGTCCCCCCGGCCCCGGGCCCGGGCACGCCGTAAGCAAGCGCTCCGCCGCGGCCCGCCTTGGCCGCCGCGACTCCGTCGGCCCCGGCTGCTACTGTGCGGCCACATGAGCGCGGAACCAGTGGAGCCACCTCTCACCGGGCCGGAGCGGGCCATGCTCGAAGGCTGGCTCGACTATCACCGGGCGCTGCTGGCGGCCAAGTGCGCGGGCCTCGACGATGAGCAGCGCAAGCGCCGCCCGGTCGGCACCTCGCTGATGTCCCTCCACGGCCTGGTGCGGCACCTGGCCGACGTGGAGCGCAACTGGTTCCGTCGCGTCCTGCAGCGGCAGCCCGGCATGCCCTCGCTGTTCGTGACCGAGGCGGCCACCGGCGCCGACTGGGCACCGCTGGAGGCCGCCGACTGGCCGGCGGACCTGGCCGCCTGGCAGGCCGAATGCGCCGCCGCCAGGCAGGAAGCCGCCGCGCACGGCCTCGATGAGGTGTTCACCGGCCCACGCGGCGGCCGGCTCGTGGCATGCTCTCTGCGCTGGATCTACAACCACATGATCGAGGAGTACGCCCAGCACAACGGGCACGCAGACCTGATCAGGGAACTGATCGACGGCACGGTCAGCTCCTGAGGGGCGAAAGCCGGGGAGGCAGCACGATGGCAGACGAGGACGACGTGCGCCGCCTCGCCCTGGCCCTGCCTGGCGTGGAGGAGATCGACAGCGACGGCTTCGATTTCCGGGTGGGCGGCAAGGGGTTCGTCTGGTCCTATCCCGAGCGCAAGCCGGGCAGGCCGCGGGTCATCCGCACCGACATCGCGGTGCTGTTCGTCGGCGACGAGGCCGAGAAGCAGGCGCTGCTGCTCGGCGAGCCCGGGGTCTTCTTCACCACGCCCGGGTACGACGGCTGGCCGCTGGTCATGCTGCGGCTGGCCGAGGTCGATGTCGCACGCCTGACCGAACTGGTGACCGACGCGTGGCGGATGCGCGCCCCCGCAGCGCTTGCCCGCGAGCTTGACCCCGGCGGCCCGCCCGCCCACGGGCCCGGCTGAACCGGCCCGGCGCGGCGTGGCCGGCCACCGCTAGTGCCGCGGAGCCGGCCACGCCCACCCGGCTCACCCGTTACGGGAGATGCCACTGCTGGTTGCTGCCGCCGTTGCAGGTCCACAGCACTAGCTGGGTGCCGTTCGTGGTGTTGAACCCGGGATCGTCCAGGCATTTGCCTGACGCCGGATTGACCAGTTGCCCGTTGACCGACTGCCACTGCTGATTAGCGCCGCCGTTGCAGGTCCACCACTCGATCAGGGTCCCGTTGGCGGTCTTGGCACCGGTGATGTCCATGCACCCGCCGTCGATCTGCAGCGTGCCGTTGCTGGCCACGGTCCAGTTCTGCGCGGCGGTGTTGCCGTCGCAGGTCCACATCTGCACCTTGTTGCCCGGGGTGCCGCTGCCGTTGTTGTTGTCCACGCAGGACGACGCGTTGTCACCGGCCACGATCGGCCCGGTCACGCTGCTGGGGAACGCGTAGCCGACGGAATTGATGTTGGCCTGGACCGAGTTGTCGGCCGCGTCCGTCGGGTAGCCGGCGGTCATCACGCCTTCGAAGAAGTCCCCGGCCGAACTGTTGCTGTTGTCGCCGCCGATCCCGAGGATGATGGCTCCCTCCTGACGCATGGGGATGTAGCCGCCCTGGGTGGGCAGCGACCCGCCGTACCAGGTGCTCAGCCCGCCCGAATCGGCGTTGCCCCCCTTGATCTCGTAGGTGCTCGTGCCGTTGTTCTTCACCAGGGCGGTGACGAACGTGCTCTTGTTGCCCGCGTTGTTCGGGTTGTTGCCGTTGCCGCCGCCGAACAGGCCGTTCTCCAGGTCGGCCTGTACCCAGGGGCCGCTCCCGTTGCACGTCGGGAACCAGCACAAGGTGCCGAAGTAGACCGCGTCCATGTGCCCGTTGCCGTTGTCACGGTTGTTGGTCTCGGCGTTGCCGTAGTCGAAGCAGCATCCGCTGTTGACGTGGGTGGCGCTGGTGACCATGTAGGCGCCCTGTGCCGCCGACCCGGTCGCCACCCCCGTGGTGGCGTCGTCGCGGTACCCGACCCCGGGGGTCACGTCCACTCCGTAAACCTTGTTGCCCCCGGCCATCACCGGAAGCGCGGCTGCGTTCGCGCCGACATCCGCGCCGCCCGCCCCGCCGGCCGGCCCGATCGCGAGGTTGTTGTGCTGTGGTGACTGGTCGAAGATCTCCGTGATCGTGCACGTGGTGCCCGCACAGAACGAATCCTGTGCCGCCGCGTTGGCGTAGCCGCCCGCGCCGAGCGTGCTGATGTTCGTGGTCGCGCCGTCCGATGCGCGCTTGACCTGGTACAAGGGCCCGTTGTAGCTCGCGTACAGGGCACGGGTGGTGCTGTGTGCGGCCACGCAGAGCGTGCCGGCCGAGGCGTAGATGTCACACGGGAGCGACGCCGCCTGCGCAGCAGGCACAGCCACCACGGCCACCGACAGTGCGCTCAGGAGTACCGGTACCACCGTCAGTATCGTTAAGCGAAAGGAAAAGCGTGTCTTCATGGTTGTCCCATCGTCCATTGCCATTGCGGGTTGATGGCTCGGTTTGCGTGCCATTGGCACTGGTCAGCGATCCAGGCAGCGCTCCTTTCCTCCGGGGCGCGCACGCCGCTCCGGCCCAGGTCAGTGCCCTGCTGGGACTGGCGTGAACGAGTGTTAGCGCTCACATTCTGTTAGCGCTAACACCATTGCGCCTGAGCCACCAGGGCCCCGAGTAAGCCTGGGATTGACGTCATCGTTAGCGCTGGCAAAGGCCGTGTCAAGAGGGCTGCCCACAGTCGCCTGGCGGGGCGCCGTCACCCCGCCGCCGGGGTGCGGCTCCCAGGCTGGGGGCGTGCCCGCCGTGGCCGGCCGGGCTCGTGGGTGCGGCGTGCTGCCGGCGAAAGCCCGCAGGTGCGCGAAAGGCCCCCCGGGTAACCGGAAGGCCTTTCGCGTAAGCCTGATCAATGGCCAGCCCAGGGCAGGCGGAGTGACGCCTTGCCCGGTGGGCCGGTTACCAGCCGACCTATAGGCCGGTTACCGGCCGAAGTGGTCGAATTCTCCGTTGTGCGCGCCGCCCACGAATGCCTGCCACTCCCCGGGGGTGAACCGGAGCACGGGGCCGGAGGGGTCCTTTGAGTCGCGTACGCCGACCCCACCATCGGGCAGGCCGGCGATCTCGACGCAGTTGCTGTTAGAGAAGCTCAGAGAACTCTTGATCCAGGACAGACCCGTCTCGGACGGCCTTTCCGGACGGTCCCCCAGCTTAGAACTTGCCACGTCCTAACCTCCTGAATGTCTTTGAGTTGTAGCCAGATCGGCGGCTACAGAAAGTAGGTTAACGACTACCGAGTGTCTCTGTTGTCTAAACTGAGACACCGTTACATTTGAGGCTCCTTAGTACTTATGCGAAGTACGGGAGCCTTTGATCATGGGAGAGTAGCTGAGCCGGATCCCGACACCTTGGCAACACGCCGGTAAAGATCACTGTTTGCGTGCTGCACGGTGCCTCGAAAGGCGGTGTTGACCTGCTAGTCCGCCAAGATCGGCCGACAGCCGTCCCCAGCCGGTCCCAAGAGCCCATTTGCGCTGCTGCGCTCCGGAGGTAACCAAACGGGGCCGGGGGGTGCGGCCGGATTCGGTTGCGACGGAGGCCAGGTGCGCCGCCGGGCCAGAACCGTGGGGTCTGGTGCAGCGCAGGCGTCAAGGCTCGCGCTGGCCGCCCGACCAGTGCGATTCAGTTGTCTTCGGGGTTAGTTCTTGACACCGCCGCGGGTCGTGCAGCGCTGCGGCTGGCATCCGGCACGTGATCCGGTGCGGGCAGGTCTCTGTCCTGCCGTGCGGGGGGAAGTCATTGCGTGAGCGCGGGGTACCCCTCACGTCTTGGCGCGCGGCTTTGCGGTCCGGCTTGAAGCGGATAATGGCGGATAACTCTCCGCCGACCATGTGCGCCCCGCCAGGGACGAGGACCTGTAACGCCCCGTTCGGCTGGCTGTCGGACGGCGCGAGCCGCCGAAGCTGCTCATTCATCACGCTCACCGCCAACCTGATATATCGGGATCTTCGTCGGCCGATCGGATCACGCCCCGCTGACCGGCTCGATCAGACTGTAGACACTGATTATATGACGGACTTGAGGCTTCTGTGTGAAAAGTCTTAGTAAACGGCGAGGAGTTTGCGCTGGAATCTGGGTGATTTTTAGCAGCACGTTAGTCATCAGCCCCATCCGCCACAGCCGGCCGCCTACATGGCGGCCTGGCTCCAGACGGGGATGAAGCTCAGCGCCGTGCTGGCCGTTTCACGGCCGGCCTCACTCCTGCGGCGTCAAGGCTCTCGCTGACCGGCCGACCAGTGTGATTCGGCCGCCTTGAGGATGAGCTCCTTGGACCGGTCCGGGTCGAGTGACGCCCTGGCGAGCATCTGGAACGCGATCCAGTGCAGGTAGGTCTCCTTCTCGCCCTCCAGCGAGAAGTCGTTCCGCAGGTGTTCGGTGCTCACCACGTCTTGCAGCCCGGCGTCGCTGTCCGGATCGAAGCGGAATATGACGAATGACTCCACAAAGACCGTGTGCGCCGCGTCCATGGGGAGGATCTGCAACGTCACGTTGGGCCGGTCGGCGTCCTTCGCGAGCCGCTGAAGCTGTTCGTGCATCACGCGTTCATCGCCGACCCGGCGCTGAAGGACGGACTCATCTATCACTACCGTCAGCTGCAGCCCCGACTCGCGTTCCACCACCTGCTGGCGCCGCATCCGGACCTTGACCAGCCGCTCGATCATGCCCGGGGTAACCGGCTCGATCTGCCGGTACGTGCCGATAATGTGCCGGGCATAGGCTTCCGTCTGGAACAGACCAGGTAATACGTAAACATCCCATGCTGCGATCTCGCTGGCCTCGTCTTCGAGACCAATGAACTGGCGGTAGTCGGCGGAAAGGTTGTCGCCGTACTCCTCCCACCAGCCCTTCTGGGTCGCGTCCTCGGCGAGGGCGAGCAGTAGTTCGCGGCGCGGCCCGGTGATCTCGTAGTAGTCGAGCAACCGCTCCACTTCGCGCGGCTGTAGCCCGGTCTTGGCCCGCTCGTATCTGCTGATCTTGGAAGGCGACCACCGCAGCGCCGCGGCGACCGCATCGCCGCTCTTGCCCTTGCTCTCCCTGATCTCGCGCAACTCGGCAGCGAGCCGACGGCGCCGCACCGTGGGACTACCTGGCATGGTCATGGCTCGTCCCTCCTTCGCGCGCGAGCGGACCGGTTGTGCGCCACGCCGGAGCGGCGTGCAACTTTCGGTGCAATCACACTGAGGTCAAGCGTAGCCAATCCTGGGTTCACGGCAAACAGGACCAAGCAGACCAGTGGTAACGATTGGCGCGTTCCGCCTCTCCCGTTTCCGGATCCGTTCAGGTTGCGGAGGGTCCGCGCGGCCGCTGGCGCGACGCGGCAGGCGCTGGCCCGCGGCGTGGCGGACACTGGCGCGCAGCGCGGCGCGCGCTGGCCTGCGGTGCGGCGGGCCGCCGTGCCCAGCCGCGCCGGGTGGCCGCAGGCGGCCACTGTCGGCGGCGGGCTGCCGCAGGCGGGGCTTTCGCTGGCCGGGCCGCCGGCGGGCGTGGCGCCGGCGGGCGTGGCGGCCGGTGGCGAATGGCACAGCGCGGTCGCCCAGAATCGGGCCAGCATCCGACATGGGCAGACCAGCTCATGGCGCAGCAATTAAGCAGCGGCCTCATGTACCTACTGACAGTTACGCCGCGGCTCGTAATGGATCCGCGGCGCTGTCAGTCAAGGTCGGTTTCGTCAACCGTGGTGGTACATGTTGGCGCCGGTGGACAGGCCCGTCGTGCCTACGTGGACAACGGGCACGTTCGCGGCTGCCGCGGGAATTGCGGAGCCGACCAGGGCCGATCCTGCTACACCGAGCGCTAGGATCGCAGGGATGATAAAGGCTCGCCCGATGCGCATGATTCCTCCACCACAACTACCGGGGCTGGCAGGGTGCGGTCGCCCCGGCTTGGCGGGACCATAAGGGGCTACCTATGGTGGTATTCCATTCATAAACGAAGAATAAGCGATCATAACGGATTTTGTGACCTAATGAAAACAGCGGCTAAAGTGCCGCTGTTTCCTGCCTGAAATATTTCGCCCACCCGTGTAATGAAACTTGCCTGAAAGTTGCCGTAGCCTTGCGCTGCAACTTGCAATGACGGCTTTATATGGCCGTTGATAAAAGAAATTTCTATCAGAAGAAGCCGTGCTAGTAAAGGGTGCATCCAAATAGCGCCGCTTGTCCGCATATAGCGTGAGCTGTACAATACGCTCCGTGCCCATCGCCCCAGGGGCCAGTGCGCTGATCGGCCGCGACGCTGAGATCGCGACGCTTGTCAGGCTCGTGACGGAAGTGACTGCCGGGCGGGGCGGGGCAGTTCTGATCGAGGGCGAACCTGGCATCGGCAAGTCCTCGCTGGTGCGCGCGGCCCTGGCGGAAGCCAGGTCGGGCGGTCAGGTGTTCTGGGGCGCTGGGGACGAACTAGGCGAGGCCTTGCCGCTCTTGCCGCTGCTCGAGGCCCTGCGGGTGCGCGAGCCCTCGGCGAATCCCCGGCGGAACATGATTCTGCGGTTGTTGCGCGGTGAGGTAGCAGCGGACCGGGGCACGGATGTGACGGCGGCCCTGGCGGAGCAGTTGCTGGCGCTGGTCGCCGAGGAGTGCGCCATTCAGCCGACGGTGCTGGTGGTGGACGATCTGCAGTGGGCCGACCAGGCCAGCGTCACGCTGTGGGGGCGGCTGGCGAGGTCGGTGCAGCAGGCGCCGCTGCTGCTGGTCGGGATGATGCGGCCGGTGCCGCAGCGGGACGACCTGCTTGCGCTGCGTCGGGTGGCGAACGGCGCGCTGCGGCTGCGGCTCACCGGCCTGGACGGGGCGGCCGTGGGCGAACTGATCACCTCCCGCGTCGGCGGCAAGCCGGATGACAAGCTACTGCGGCTGGCCGACGGGGCGGCCGGCAACCCGCTCTACGTCATCGAACTGGTCGACGCGCTCGCCCGCAGTGCGAATGTGACGGTGACCGGAGCCGGGGCCGCGGTGCTGAAAAACGGTTCTGCGCCAAAATCGCTCTCGGCGGCGATCGCGGACCGTCTCGGCTTCGTATCCGCATCCGTGCGCGAAGTGCTGCGGGCGGCAGCCCTGCTTGGCGTCGACTTTGCCGTGCCTGACCTGGCGGTCGTGCTGGACCGTGGCGTGGCGGACCTCGTCCCGGCCCTCGACGAGGCCCGCGCCGCGGGGGTGGTGACCGAGTCAGGTACCGGTCTCGGATTCCGGCATCCGCTGATCCGTACTGCGCTGTATGAGGAGATACCGGCGCCGGTGCGGGCCGCCTGGCACCGGGACGCGGGGCGTGCGCTCGCGGAGGCCGGTGCCCCGGCGGACCGGGTGGCCCGGCAGTTGCTCCGGGCACTGGGCGGTCCCGGCGGCCGGCGTGACCCCATGGACGAGTGGATGCTGGACTGGCTGGCCCGCACGGCGGATCTGCTGGTCGGCCAGGCACCCGGGGTGGCGGCGGAACTCCTCCGGCGGGCCGTGGCGAGTTCCGCGGCTGG
>Ga0134126_10011637_pt1 | contig 11108 bp, 6 predicted proteins | sample KB31752_FD_96881 | JGI IMG/M metagenome (GOLD analysis project Ga0134126, IMG submission 96881) | Terrestrial soil microbial communities with excess Nitrogen fertilizer from Kellogg Biological Station, Michigan, USA - KB3-175-2 | ecosystem: Environmental > Terrestrial > Soil > Unclassified ... | reverse complement strand
TCTATCGCGTGGCGGCTATTGGCAGGGCCGTGCCGCCGAAGCCATGGGCGAACACGCCAAGGCCAAACGCTTCTACGAAATGGCCGCCGCCTATACCGCCACCTATTACGGGCAGCTTGCCCGCGCCAAACTCGGTTTGAGCGACCTCGGCCTGCGCGGCCCGCCGCATGTGTCGCCGCAAGAGCGCGCCGCCATGGGCCATATCGAGGTGGTGCGGGCGGCGGAACTGCTGTACGCGCTCAACGAGCGCGACTTGCTCGCCTCGATCTTCGCCGAAATCGGCGCCAACGGCACCGACATCGCCGGCATGACCATGCTGGCGGAAGTCGCCGCCAAACATGACGACGGCCGCTCGATCGTGCTGCTGGGCGAGGAAGCCTACGGGCGGGGCCTGCCCTTCGAGTATTTCGCCTACCCGACCTTCGGCCTGCCGAACTACCAGCCGATCGCGCCGCCGATCGACGCGGCGGTTGCCTATTCGATCGCCCGGCAGGAGAGCCGCTTCAACCAGAAAGTGGTTTCGCCGGCGCACGCCATGGGGCTGATGCAGGTGACCCCGGCCGCCGGCGTCGACACCGCCAAGCGCTTCAAGGCGGTCTATAACCGCGCCCGCTTGCTCAGCGACCCGGTGTACAACATGCAGATGGGCGCAGCCGAGCTGTCCAATCTGTTCATGGGCTACAACGGCTCCTACATCCTCACTTTCGCCGGCTACAATGCCGGCCGCGGCCGCGTCAAACAGTGGATCGCCGCCTATGGCGACCCGCGCGAGGCGGGCGTCGATCCGGTCGACTGGGTCGAGCGCATCCCGCTCTCCGAGACGCGCAATTACGTGATGCGCATCATGGAGAATTTGCAGGTCTACCGCGCGCGCTTCGGCGGCAGCAACAAGCTGCTGATCGAGGCGGACTTGCGGCGCGGCGCGGCGAATTGATTTTGCGCCATCGATCGGCGACGCTCTCTTGCAATGGCAAGCGGCAACGCTCCCAGCAGCGTCTTTCTCAGTGCGCCCGACGGGCTGCGGCTGCATGCGCGCTGTTACGGCCGGCCTAGCAGCCCGGCTTTGCCGGTGGTCTGCCTTCCCGGCCTGGCACGCACGGCAGCCGATTTCGAGACCGTCGCCGCGGCGTTGACGGGCGAGACCGAGCGTCCGCGACGCGTGATCGCCCTCGACTATCGGGGGCGCGGGCTGTCCGACTACGACCGCGATCCGGCCAATTACTCGTTCCAGACCGAGCTCGCCGACGTGCTGGCGGTCGTCACCGCGCTCGAGGCCATGCCGGCGGTATTCCTCGGCACCTCGCGCGGCGGCGTCCTCACGATGCTGCTCGCTGCGTTGCGCCCGGCGGCGATTGCCGGCGTCGTGCTCAACGATATCGGCCCGGTGATCGAGCCCAAAGGCCTGATGCGCATCAAAGGCTATGTCGGGCGGATGCCGCAACCCAAAAGTATCGCCGAAGGCGCCGAGATCCTGCGCCGGTTATTCGACGCGCAGTTTCCCAACCTCACCAGCGAAGACTGGCTCGCCGCGGCGCGGCGCACTTTCAAGCAGCAGGACGGCGCCTGGGTCCCGACCTACGATGTGCGGCTGGCCAAGACCATGGAAGGCATCGATTTTGAACGGCCGCTGCCGGCGCTGTGGAAAGAATTCGACGCGCTCGCCAACGTGCCGCTGATGGTGGTGCGCGGCACGAATTCCGATCTGCTGTCCGCGGCCACCGTCAACGCAATGCGAACGCGCCGCAGCGCCATGGAAACCTTCGAGGTGGCGGATCAGGGGCACGCACCGCTTCTGGCGGAGGCGGACGTGATCGGGCGTATCGCGGAATTCGTCATGGCTGGCGACGCGCGGCGGCTATAACGCCACGCCAAGGCGGCAAACGCACCCCGCTGTGCGTTTTGCGCTGCCTATCGCCCTGGGCTACTCTTCGTCGACCGGGCGCAGTGCTTTCATTTTGCACGCAAATTTGGCTCACGCGATGGCCTTAAAGCTACCCCCCCATTTGTCCGCCGCCCCGCGCGGTCAACGCCCGAGCGAGCTTGCCTTGCAGAATGCCGCCGCGGCGATCCAAGCCGGCCTCCCGCGCGAAGCCGAGCGCCTCGCTGCCGAAGTGCTCCAGGGCAATGCCGGGAATCTGCCGGCGATGCAGTTGCTCGGAACCGCCCTGTTGATGCAGGGCCGAGGCAAGGACGCGATCTTGCCGCTCGAGCGCGCCGCGCGCCGGTCGCGCGACGCGGCAACCGAAACCCGGCTGGCGATAGCGCTCCGCCAGGCCGGTCGTGAGGAGGAGGCGCGCGAACAGCTCGAGCGCGCGATCAAACGCAAACCCTCATTTCCGCAGGCCTTCCTCGAACTCGCCAGTCTACTATTCGTGATCGGCCGAAAGGATGAGGCGATAGATATCCTGCGCCAAGGTCTCGTCGTCACGCCCGATTCGGCCGACTTGTCGATGCAACTCGGGCGACTTTATGCGACGCAGGGAAAGAACGCGGAAGCGCTGGCCTCCTTTGCTCGCACGGTCGCGCTCGTGCCCGGACACCGGGATGCGCTCTTCGCGCTCGCCCGCGCGTTCCAGGCGCAACGCGATTTTGCGCAGGCGGCCGAAACCTATCGCCGTCTGCTTGCCGCAACGCCGAAAGACGCCGCCGCCCAGATCGGGTTGGGCATTTGCCTGATCGAGCTCGGTCGCGGCGAGGAAGGATTTGACCATCTGCGGGCGGCGAGCCGCACGAGCGCGAAAATATTCGGTGAGGCTGTCAGCGCTCTCGTCGATGCCGGCCGAGGGTGTTTCTGGCTGCGGCCGAGCGATGCTGCGCGCGCGCTGCGCGGCGAAAACAATTAGCGCTTTGCCGCCCGGAATTGCCGCCGATAGAGGTCGGTTCCCTGTTCAATGGCGCCCGCGACCTCGCGCAGCCGCGCCATATCGTCCTGCGAAAGAGGCTCCACACGCGAGTCCCAACGCTCGCGCCTGACCGGGATGCATTGCGCGACCGGCGTTCCTTTCGGAAGCACGCCGGTGAAGCTCAAGTCGTGCCAGTGCGCGGGAAAATTAATTCGACTGTCGTGATAAAGGTCGGAGTCGACGAGGCCGGTGAGCGTGGTGAAAGGCAGGTCGGTCCGATTGACCGGATGCGTGATCAAGAGCGAGTAGTTCGGCGGCGCCTCGATGCTCCAGAAATTGTTGAACTTCATGGCGAACCGATCCTCTTCGAAGAACGGCGTGCCGGCGACCTGGCTGGGATCATGGAAGGCGATCGGCGAGCGCACGAAATCGTCGACGCCGTTGGCCGGCGGGTCGAAGTCCCAGCTGAACGCACCCCTCTCCACCTTGAGGTCGCAGGGCAGCAGAATGAGAAAGCCGCACGTCATGGCATCGATGAAGGGCGGGCAGCGCTTCACCGTCTGGCCTTCCGCCTGCGCAATCGCGTTGAACGCGGTATGCGGCAGCGCCTTGAACCACTCGGGCAGGCCCTGGACCGCCGGAATGGGCGGCGGCAGCACGCCCATCAGCTGCGGCGGGCAGCGAAAAATCAATGTCATTGGGCTGTCTTGATCCATGCTCAAATTCCCCATCGCGCCGTCGCTCTGCAAGACGGCCGCGGCAACCCTATCGCCGAGCGCCCTGTCCATTGGCGTTGACTTCGTCGGTCGCAAATCACGTGGTTGACCGCAATTTACCCGAGATCGGCGCCAGTGTGACTAACATAAAACAAAAGTTCCCGGCGGTTTTCGAGTCCACTGTGCTCCCAACAATGGCTAGTCATCGGGTGCTCGCCCACGTCTGCTAGGTGCCAATAGCGGAAATTTCCGTGCATCCACGCCAATCTTGGGCCTATTCTTCTGGCCCGAACGATTTCAAACTAAAGCACTACCACTGACGACCGTCATTGAGACATCCCCGAGTGGCGCGCAGATTCACTGATGTCGCAACATGTCGTCGCGTCAAAAAGACATGCAACTGATGGGCGCGCGAATCGCGCCGGCGCCATTGGCAAGGAATCGCGGGATGCGGGTTGCCGCTGAAGTGAAACAGAAAGAGTGGTTCCGCATTGCGCTGGCGTTAGCGACCATCCTCTATGCCGCCCTATATTGTGTATTCGTCTACACGACCCTGGTGCGCGTGCCAGTATGGGATCTTTTGGACTGGGTCGTTTTCTATTTGCAGAACGGGCGGACTGGCGATTGGTGGAGCTATCTGTGGCTGCCGATAGGCGAGCACCGGATTCCAATATCGCGCCTGCTGCTCGCGGCTGACATCGAGATTTTTCGGGGCTCCGGCGTTCCGTTCTTGATCTTCGGTGCACTCTCCCAATTGGCAATTGTCGGTGTTCTTTTCCGTGAAGTACGGCTGAGTAGCCTGCCAACCGACTTGCGCCTGATGGCGACGGCCGCGGTCGTTTTTGCCTTTGCCGCGAGCCATCTCGCGATCCTGGTCAGCATGGCGGCGATGGGCCTCTTCCTGTACACGTCCTTATTTGTCATTCTGGCGATCACGTTCCTCGATGGCGAAAACGAAGGTTGTCGCCCAACTCTGCGGCGCTCACTCGCCATCTTATGCGCCACCTTTGCGCCGTTCGGCGTGTCGGGCGGGCTGCTCGTCTGGCCGGTGCTACTCTGGGCCGCCTGGCGCGGAAATCTTGAATTGAAATGGCTTGTCCTTATTGTCCTTGTCGGCACCGCCGAGTGGATCATTTATCTGTCCGGTGTTTCCATGACTCATACAATCAGCGCGGCCGAATTCGTGAACATGCTGGATTATGCCCTTCGCTTGCTGGGGCTGCCGTGGTCACACGCGCCGTCGCTAGTCTGGTTCGGACGGCTCGCCGGCCTTGTCTCGTTCGGCGTAGGGAGCTGGTTGCTTGTCGCATTGAGCTCACGCACATCTACTCCGCGCAGGCTGCAGAGGATTGGTGCGGCTTTAATCCTGTTTATGTTCTTGATCGCGGCTGCTTCCGGTGTCGCCAGATCGGGCGTGGCGCCCGACCGGGAAATGCCAATTCGCTACAGCATTTTCGTGGCGATGGGACAGGTCGGCATGCTGTTTGCGGCCTCAGGCTACCTAAAATATTTTTATCGGCATTTCGCAGGACAAGCAGTTAGGTCATTGGTCATCGTCGCGGCCGTCATTCTTCTTGTCCAGCAGGTTGCTTCGGGCATCGCCGCTACCGCAGTCACACAAAAATATGTTTCGCTCTGGGAGCTCTTTCGTTCAGGCCGCTGGACGGCAGAGATGGGAACCTATGTATACCCTTCACAAGCGCGCGCAGAATTTGCTTTGCAATTATTGCGAAAGGAGAATCTCTATTCGACCGGGACGTCGGAATTGGTGTCCAGAGCGAGAGACCGCCAATGAGGTACGTCCGCTTGGGTCATTAGCGGACATGGCCGTGTCAACCCTGGATCTCCACTCTATGCCGAAGGCCGACATCGCACTGTCGATATAAAACCGGTGGTCGAGATAACTGAGTAATTTTGTCCGCGAGACAAGCCACTTGACCCGGCGGACGACTGCCTACCAAGCGAGGGACAATTCTGAGGTCCTTAGTAATCAGACCCACTGTCGAGGTCCAAACGAGTTGTTGGGTATTCTCCATCGGCTCATCCGGAGCCGCTAAATAGTAGCAAACCGCAAAAGGTTTTTTTTGGCGCCATCGTCACATTGGGTGTCGCGCAATTAAAGACCCCCGGCGGTTGCCCGCCGGGGGTCATGTCTCAAACCGCGATCATCCGATCAAGGATAGAAGTCGCGGTTCACGCGGAAGCGGAACGCCCAGTTGTCCTGGTCTTCGGCATGGTAGCACGCAGCGCCCAGTACGCCCACCGCGCAACCGCCCTTGGTAGCGTTGGTGCCAGACTGGGTGATGGAGCCGCCGACGGGAGTCGCACTTTCCAGTCTGGTGTAGAGCACTTCCAGACCGATCTGGAAGGTGCTGGACACTGCCCACTGCGTGCGCAGACCGACGCCCCAGATGTTCCAGTCGTTGTCGCAGCCGGCTGCCACCTGGGCAGCGCCGCCGCACAGCAGCGAGTTGCCGATGCTGTTGTACCTGACGGCCTCGTAGCCGCCCCACAGCGTGGACTTCCATGCCGCGTTCCAGTTGTGGGTAAACGCCGCGTTTAAGCCCCACGCCGAGGTCAGCTGGAGGTCGCCACCGGCGCCGTAGACCGCGTCGGTCAGGATGCCGTAGCCGATGGTTCCACCATGGTACATGATGAAATCGCCGACCGTCGCGCTATGGTTGAGATAACGCAACGCACCTTGAGAGTAGTCGACTTCGGCCTGGAAGTAGTCGCCCATGCCGGTCCACGGAACGTTCAGCTTGATGCCGCCGCCCAGGGCGAAGCCCATCTTGTCGCTCGGATGGCCGGTGGTATCCGTCGTGCCGTAGTAGGTGGCCGCGACGTTATGCAAGGCGCCCATGACCTGGGCGGAACCCCAAGTCTGATCGACGCGCAGGTTGGCGACCACGTCCGGATAGTCGTGGCCTTCGTAGCTGTTGCTGCCGGCCGGGTTTGTCCAGCCGACGAACGGCAGCAGGATGCCGCCGAGGCCCGGAGCCGCTTCGAAGAAGCCGACCGCCGGCGCCGCAGAGCTGACGTTGTAGATGCGCGTGCGGCGCTGCTGTTCGGCCGAGAGCGAGGCCGACAGACCGTTGCCGAAGTTGGCGGTGTAACCGAACACCGTCCAGCCACCGTCACCCGTGTCGGAACCGAAGTTGGCGACGCCGTATTGGTTGGCGCCGATGCTGTAGAAGTCGAAGAACGACGTCGAGTGACCAATCGTGAAGCCGGCCCATTGGATGAACCAGCGGTTGGAGTAGGTCGCAGTTGCCGCGCCGTCGTCGCCGTTGACGTTGGTGCTGACGCCGAGCGTGATGTAGCTGCGCACGGTGCCGTATTCGGTCTGGCTGCGGGCGTCGAAGGACGCGATGCCCTTGACACGCCAGTTGTTGTCGTTGGTCGTGCGGTTATTCACGTTGTTGTTGTACATTTCGTTCGTGAAGCTGCCGTTATAACCGTAGCCAACCTCGAAGCGAGCCCAGCCGCCCACTTTCAAGCACATATCGGTGCCGGGAATGTAATAGAACCCCACACCATACAGACTGCAAATCTTCACGTATTGGACCGGTTTGGCCTTAACGGGAAGATCGGCGGCCTGCGCCCCTGTCATCGCAACGAGTCCCGCTGCGGAGCCAAGGAGAAGGCTTTTCACCATCTTCATCTTGAACCTCCAAACATTGTTTCGTGAGAGGGTTCGTATCCGCAGTGCGACGAGCACCGATGGAACTTCCCCTTGCTCCCCGCCATCCGGAAAATCCCGCATTTTGCAATCGACCCGATACGCGGCACTGGGCTTTTCGCTCGATGCAATCCGAAGCCGGACAGCGCAACAGGGGGATGCCCCCCTCCGTCGCATTGCCGACATTAATGGATGAGCCCTCGCAAGCAATGAAGAAGGGCCCTTCCCACAGGCCCTGCGGGCGCTTTTCGCGGGACTGTTGCGTAAAAAACACGCAACCGTTTTGGGCCTGTTTAGGCACCCGCGTGCGAGCGGCCAAGGCAGCCGGCGACCGTGAAAAGCCTTTCTAAATCAATGACCTAATTCAGCGGCGCCATGCCAATAAGCTGCGCCGCCATCCTCTCTCCCGGAGGAATTATCGGTCTCGGCGGGTGGCTTCCGTGCGACGCCCATCGGATGTCGGGTTAACGCGGCCGGCTCCTCGGCAGGTTTGAGAGGCCCCGTGGCTGCCATCCGAGGGCCCCTGATTCGCCTCAAAACTTGCGATTTAATTCCCAAAACGCCAGCACGCGCGTAATTGATTGGGGGGTTGGAATAGTTCGAGCGGCGCTGGCGGAGACGGAGGGATTCGAACCCTCGATACGCCTTTGGAGCGTATAACGGTTTAGCAAACCGCCGCCTTCAGCCACTCGGCCACGTCTCCAGCGCGCGCAGGAATGGGTATAGAAACTGCCTTGTATGGTCAAACAGTGCCCATGATCGCCAAAGATTGCGGAATTTTCGACGCCGGCGGCCCGCGGCGCGGCCTCGCATGCCAGTCGGAACGGCGACCATGAACCGACGGCAGCGTCGCGCCGCTCTCAAGCAGAACCCGCCCGGCGCCGCCGCGACCAGGGCGGGGGACGTGCGTCAACTGTTTGCGCTCGCCATGCAGGCGCAGGCGCAGCACCGGCTCGATGAGGCCGCGCGCGCCTATCGGCGCGTGCTCGCGCAAGCGCCCGATCATGCCGAGGCCAGCAACAATCTCGGCTGCGTGCTGCAAGCGCAAGGCAAGCTCGCGGAAGCCTCCGCCTGCTTCGCACAGGCGCTCGCGCTCGTCCCGCAGCTCGCCGATAATTTCCCCGGCCTTTGCGCCGCGCTGCAATCAGTGCTGCCGCCGCTCGCCGCCGCGTTGGCGCGCGCCGACGCCACTTGGCCGCGCCGTCTCTCTCTGGACGAGCTGTTCGGTGGCGACACGCTGGGCTCGATCGCGGCCGATCCTTTCTTGCTGCGCATCCTCGCGACCGCGCCGGTGCGCGACATCGCGTTCGAGCGCATGCTCACCTCGTTGCGTCGCGCCTTGCTCGACCGCGCAGACGCGCCGATCGACCTTGCCAGCGCGCTCGCGCGCCAGTGCTTCCTCAACGAATATGTATTCGAGAGCACGGCGGAAGAAGACGCGCGCGTCGCCGAATTGAAGGCAGAAATCGAGCGCGCGCTAACGGCCGGCGCCGAGATCGCCCCGACGCGCCTCGCATCGCTGGCGATGTATGTCCCACTGCACGCGCTCGCCACGGCGCAGACGCTGAGCGGGCGCGGCTGGCCGGCGCCGCTCGACGGCGTCGTGACCCAGCAGCTGCGCGAGCCGCGCGCCGAGCAAGACTTACGGGCGTCGATGCCCCGGCTGACCGAAATCGAGGACGCGGTCTCGCTGCGCGTGCGCGCGCAGTACGAAGCAAACCCCTACCCGCGCTGGACGCGCGCCGCCGGCGCCATCCAGCCGACCGGCATCGATCGATTTCTGCGCGAGCAATTCCCCACCGCCGCCTTCACGCCGCTGCACAACGAGGCGCCCGACATCCTCGTTGCCGGCTGCGGCACCGGTTGGCAAACCACTGGTATCGCACAGCAATTCGCCACGGCCCGGATCACGGCCGTCGACCTCAGCCGCGCCAGTCTGGCCTATGCCAAGCGCAACACTCCGGCCGCGCTTGCTGCACGGATCGACTACGCGCAAGCCGACATTCTGAAACTCGGCACGCTCGAGCGCCGCTTCGACATCGTCTACGCCACCGGCGTGTTGCACCACATGGCCGATCCGTTCGCGGCCTGGCGCGTGCTGCTCGGCCTGCTCAAATCCGGCGGGGTGATGAATCTCGGTCTCTACAGCGAGCTCGCGCGCCGTGACGTCGCGCAAGCGCGCGCCTTCATCGCGCGGCGCGGCTACACGGCCTCGCCCCCCGATATCCGGCGCTGCCGGCAGGAGCTCGCCGCAACGCCGCTGCGCAGCGTTGCCCGCTTCAACGATTTCTTCTCGCTCAGCGAGTGCCGCGATCTGCTGTTTCATGTGCAGGAAAGCAACACCACCATTGCGCATCTTCAGGAATTCATCGCCGCGCAAAAGCTCAAATTCATCGGTTTCGAATTTCCGGCGGCGGCGCAACGGCACTACCGCGCGCTGTTCGCGCAGAACGGCTGGCCGATCGGCGATCTCGGACGCTGGCACGAAGTCGAGACGAAGTTTCCCGACACCTTCGCCGGCATGTATCATTTCTGGATCCAGAAGCCCTGATCGTGCAACAAAGCCGTTTCGACATCGGCCAGACTTTGCAGGAGGCGCTCGGCCTGCAGCAGCAGGGCCGGCTGCGCGAGGCCGAGAAGCTTTACGCGCGCGTGCTGAAGGCCGCGCCCGATAATTTCGACGCGCTGCATCTGCTCGGGCTCGCCAAGGCGCAATCGGGACAAATGGGCGAGGCGCAGCGCCTGATGGCCGCCGCGCTCAAGATCAACGCGCAGTCGCCCGACGCCTGGAGCAATTTCGCCAACGTGCTGCACGCGCTCAAGCGCGACGGCGAGGCGCTCGACGCGCTCGAGCGCGCGCTGGCGCTGCGCCCGGGCGATGCCGACGCGCTCTGCCATCGCGGCGATGCCCTGCTCGCGCTCGGGCGCGCGGCGGAGGCGGTGGCGCAGTTCGACCGGGTCTTGGCGGTGCATCCGCGCTGGAGCGATGCGCTGCTCAGCCGCGGCACCGCGCGCGCAACCCTCGGGCGGTTTGCCGAGGCGCTGGCCGATTTCGACGCCGTACTGATCCTCGCCCCCAACCATGCGGCGGCGCTCTATAATCGCGGCAATGCTCTGCTCGAACTCGGCCGTCTCGAGGAGGCGCTCGCCGCCTTCGAGCGCGCGCTCGCCGCCGCCCCCGGTCACGCTGCGGCCTGGAACAACCGTGGCCGCGCTTTGCAGGGGCTCAACCGGCATGCCGAAGCCGTCGCCAGCTTCGACAAGGCGCTCGCCATCGACAAAAGTTACGCCGATGCCCATTCGAACCGCGCGCTGTCGCTGCTCACCCTCGGTGAGCTTGCGCGCGGCTTTGCCGAATACGAATGGCGCTGGAAGCGCGCCGGCATGATCGACCTGCGCCGCAATTATCGCGGCGCGCTCTGGCTCGGCGAATATCCGCTGGCGCGCAAGCGCATACTGTTGCACGCCGAGCAGGGCCTCGGCGACACCATTCAGTTCGCACGCTACCTGCCGCTGGTCGCGCGCATGGGCGCGACGGTCGTGCTGGAGGTGCAGCCGGAGCTCAAGCCCCTGTTCGAGGGCATGGCTGGCGCCGCCTTTGTGCTTGCACGCGGCGAGCCGCTGCCGGCCTACGACCTGCACTGCCCGCTCGGCAGCCTGCCGCTCGCGCTCAAGACCGCACCCGCCACCATTCCCGCCGACGTGCCCTATTTGCACGTCGATGAGGCGCGCATTGCGGCTTGGCGGCCGCGCATCGAAGCCCTGCCCGGCAAACGCGTCGCGCTTGTCTGGGCCGGTCATTTTCGCCACGTCAATGACCGCAACCGCTCGCTCGCGCTGTCGCTATTGGAGCCGCTGCTCGCGGTC
>Ga0134126_10011636_pt1 | contig 11109 bp, 10 predicted proteins | sample KB31752_FD_96881 | JGI IMG/M metagenome (GOLD analysis project Ga0134126, IMG submission 96881) | Terrestrial soil microbial communities with excess Nitrogen fertilizer from Kellogg Biological Station, Michigan, USA - KB3-175-2 | ecosystem: Environmental > Terrestrial > Soil > Unclassified ... | reverse complement strand
GCTGCCAGCCCGGTTGCGCCCTGCGCCGCCGACCACAGGACGAGCGCGCCGCCCAGCAGCCGCCGGGGCCCCAGCCGGTCGATCAGCACGCCGGCCGGCCACTGCGCGAGCGCGTAGGTCCAGAGGAACGCCGACAGCAGCACGCCCATCGCGCCCGCCTTCAGGTGAAGCTGCGCCGAGATCAGCGGCGCGGCGAGCGAGAGGGTGACGCGGTCGACGTAGTTCACCGCACCGGCGACCATCAGCAAAGCCAGCGCCAGCCCTGCCCCGCCGCTTCCCCGTCGCTCGATTCGGGTCTCTTCCATCGCGCAACCCTAGCCAAGCTTCCGCAGCGGCGCCTCGCCGCGAGCGCGCACCGGAGCGGAACAAGGCCGGTTGCCGAGGCTTGACTCAGGCCAGTGCGCCCGCAAAACCGCCGCCGTCCGCAAACTCACAAGGAATCTCGTCGAATGACCGTGCGCGTCGCCATCAACGGCTTCGGCCGCATCGGCCGGCTGGTGCTGCGCTCGATCGTCGAACACGCCCGCCGCGACATCGAGGTGGTGGCGATCAACGACCTCGGCCCGGTGGAGACCAACGCCCACCTGCTCCGCTACGACTCGGTTCACGGCCGCTTCCCCGGCCAGGTGACGGTGTCGGGGGACACCATCGACGTCGGGCTGGGCCCGATGAAGGTGACGGCAATCCGCAATCCGGCCGAGCTGCCGCACAAGGACCTCGCCGTCGACATCGCGCTGGAGTGCACGGGCCTCTTCACCAAGCGCGATGCGGCCAAGGCGCACCTGGACGCGGGCGCGACGCGGGTGCTGGTCTCGGCGCCCTGCGACGGCGCCGACAAGACCATCGTCTGGGGCGTCAACCAGCAGACCCTGACCGCCGACGACCGCGTCGTCTCCAACGGCTCGTGCACCACCAACTGCCTGGCGCCGATCGCGAAGGTGCTGCTCGACACGGTGGGCGTCGAGCGCGGCTACATGACGACGGTGCACGCCTACACCGGCGACCAGCCGACGCTGGACACGCTGCACAGCGACCTCTACCGCGCCCGCGCCGCGGCGGTCTCGATGATCCCGACCTCGACCGGCGCCGCCAAGGCGATCGGACTCGTCATCCCCGAGCTGGCCGGCAAGCTCGACGGCGGCTCGATCCGCGTGCCCACCCCGAACGTCTCGGTCGTCGACCTGAAGGTCGTGCCGAGCCGGACGACCACGAAGGACGAGGTCAACGCGGCGCTGAAGACGGCGGCCAGCGCCGGCCCGCTGCGCGGCGTGCTGGCGGTGACCGAGGACCCGCTGGTCTCCATCGACCTCAACCACATCGCCGCCTCGTCGACCGCGGCGCTGCCGCAGACCCAGGTGGTCGACGGCGGGTTGGTGCGGGTGCTCAGCTGGTACGACAACGAGTGGGGTTTCTCCACGCGGATGGCCGACGTCGCCGTGGCGCTGGGCAAGCTGGGCTAGGACGATCCCGTGACCGACGGCTTTCGCACGCTCGACGGCGTCGACGTGAAGGGCAAGCGCGCGCTGGTGCGTGTCGACTTCAACGTGCCGCTGCAGGACGGCAAGGTGAGCGACGACACCCGGCTGGAAGCCGCGTTGCCGACCATCCGCAGGCTCCGGGCGGGCGGCGCGAAGGTGATCCTGATCAGCCACTTCGACCGGCCGAAGGGCAAGCGCGTGCCTTCGATGAGCCTGAAGCCGGTGGTCGGGCCGCTGGAGCAGCTGCTCGGCGCGTCGGTGGCGTTCGCCGAGGACTGCGTCGGCGAGACCGCCGGGAAGGCCGTCGCCGCGCTGCACGACGGCGACGTGCTGCTACTGCAAAACCTGCGCTTCCACGCCGGCGAGGAGGCCAACGACCCGGCCTTCGCCAGAGAGCTGGCGGCGCTCGGCGACCTCTATGTCGACGACGCCTTCTCCGCCGCGCACCGCGCGCACGCCTCGACCGAGGCGATCGCCCACCTGCTGCCGGCCTACGCGGGCGAGCAGATGCGGCGCGAGCTGGATGCGCTGGAATCGGCGCTCGGCCATCCGCAGCACCCGGTGCTCGGCATCGTCGGCGGCTCGAAAGTCTCCACCAAGCTCGACCTCTTGCACAACCTGATCGTCAAGCTCGACCAGCTGGCGATCGGCGGCGGCATGGCCAACACCTTCCTCGCCGCGCAGGGCTGGGACGTGGCCGCCTCCTACTGCGAGCCGGAGCTGGCCGACACCGCGCGCGGCATCATGGCGTTCGCCGAGGCGCGCCACTGCGAGCTGTTGCTGCCGGTCGACATCGTGGTGGCCGAGCAGGCGGCGCCGGGCGCCGCGGCGCGGGTGCGCGAGCTCGGCGAGATCGATCCGCACGAGCGCATCCTAGACGCCGGCCCGAAGACGGTGGAGCGGCTCTGCAAGGCGATGGACGCGGCCAAGACACTGGTCTGGAACGGCCCGCTCGGGGTCTTCGAGGTGCCGCCCTTCGACAAGGGCACGATGGCCGCCGCGCGCCACGCGGCCGACCTCGCCAAGGCGGGCAAACTGGTGGCGGTGGCCGGCGGCGGTGATACGGTGTCGGCCCTGAACGCGGCCCAGGTCGCGGGAGACTTCACGTTCGTCTCCACCGCCGGCGGCGCGTTTCTTGAGTGGATGGAAGGCAAGAGCCTGCCGGGCGTCGAGGCGCTCAAGAGCGGGCCGGATACACGAGGGACGAGTGAGAATGAACCTGCAGGCTCTGCATGACATAGCCGAGAAGATGGTGGCGCCCGGCAAGGGCATCCTGGCCGCCGACGAATCCACCGGCACCATCAAGAAGCGGTTCGATTCGATCGGGCTGGAATCCACCGAGACGACGCGCCGCGACTACCGCGAGATGCTGTTCCGCGCCGAAGACGCGATGCGCAACTACGTCTCCGGCGTGATCCTCTACGACGAGACGCTCTACCAGAACGCCGCCGACGCCAATGCGACGCCGCTGGTCGACCTGATCGAGCGCTCCGGCGCGGTGCCGGGCATCAAGGTCGACAAGGGCACGATCCCGCATCCGGGCTTCCCGGGCGAGACGATCACCGAGGGCCTCGACGGCCTGGGCGCGCGGCTCGACCGCGACCGCGAGCGCGGCGCGCGCTTCGCCAAGTGGCGCGCCGTGATCGACATCGCGGACGGCATCCCTACCTGGGGCGCGGTGAAGGCCAACGCCCACGCGCTGGCGCGCTACGCGGCGATCTGCCAGGCGCACCAGATCGTGCCGATCGTCGAGCCCGAGGTGCTGATGGACGGCGCGCATGGCATCGCCCGCTGCGAGGAAGTCACCCGTTTCGTGCTGAAGACGGTGTTCCAGGAGCTCTACGAACAGCGCGTGGCGCTGGAAGGCATCGTGCTGAAGCCGAACATGGTCGTGCCCGGCAAGAAGAGCGGCGAGCGCGCCTCGGTCGAACAGGTGGCCGAGCGGACGCTGGCGGTGCTGAAGGACTGCGCGCCGGCCACCGTGCCCGGCGTCGCCTTCCTGTCGGGCGGCCAGGACGACGAGGAGGCCACCGCCCACCTCGACGCGATGAACCGCATGGGCCCGCTGCCGTGGAAGCTGACCTTCTCGTACGGCCGCGCCCTGCAGGCCGCGCCGCTGGCGACCTGGGCGGGCCGCTACGAGAACGCGCCGGCCGCGCAGCGCGCCTTCGCCCACCGCGCCCGCATGAACAGCCTCGCCAGCCTCGGCAAGTGGGAAGGCGCGCTGGAAAAGGCGGCGTAAGGGCCAGCCGCGATCGGCCGCCGAGGGACTTGCCTTCGCGGCCGACGCGCGGCTTGTGGCGGGCATGGCCCCACCCGACTGCCGCCTCTACCTGATCACGCCGCCGACCATCACCGACCTCGCCGTCTTCGGCCGGGCGCTGGGCGAGGCGCTGGAGGGCGGCGACGTCGGCGCGTTGCAGCTGCGGCTGAAGGACGTCGGCGAAGACATCATCGAGGCCGCCGCCCACGTCGCGCGCCCGATGGTCCGCTCGCGGGGCATTCCGCTGATCCTGAACGACCGGCCGGACCTCGCCGTGCGCTTCGACTGCGACGGCGTGCACGTCGGCCAGGACGACGCGCCCTGCGCCGAGGCGCGGCGCATCGTCGGCGCGGACCGGGTGGTCGGCGTCACCTGCCACGACAGCCGGCATCTCGCCATGGAAGCGGCGGAGGCCGGCGCCGACTACGTCGCGTTCGGGGCCTTCTTCCCGACCGCGACCAAGGAGGCCAAGACCCGCGCCGATCCGGAGATCCTGGAGATCTGGCAGGCGAACATGCTGACCCCCTGCGTCGCGATCGGCGGGATCACCCCCGCCAACTGCGCCCCGCTGGTCACCGCCGGCGCGGATTTCGTCGCCGCCTCGGCCTCGGTGTGGACCCACCCCGACGGCCCGCGCGCCGCGGTGGCGGCGTTCAACGCGGCGATCGCCGCGGGCCTCGCGGCGCGCGGCGCGCCCTTGCCGCGGTAGAGGCATCGCGCGCCAGTTCCAACACGTTCAAGTAGATGGCGCCCGGCCCAGCTGAACGTTTAGGTTCTACATCCAAGCAGCGGCGGCTGCTCGTAGGTTCAATAAAACGCGGGTGTCGATGTGATCGGAGATGCATAGCGACTACACCGAAAACTACACTTTCGTCTCGGAAGAGATAGAATAACCGGGCGTAACCATCTCGCTCTTTACCTGGATCGGCGCATGGTTAGCCGGCGTTGACCGAATTTCTACACTCCCGATAAACCTCAGCGCCCTGAAAAATGCCCCGGGCGGACATGTCTGCCTATCCGCAGCGGGGGCTTGCAGATGAAGCTCGGCAACAAGGGCAACGTCGCGATCATCACCGCACTCTGCCTGCCGGTGATCGTCGGCGGCGCAGCGTGGGGCATCGAGGTCGGCTACTGGCGCTACGACCAGGTGCGCCTGCAGCAGGCGGCCGACGCGGCCTCCTACGCGGCGGCCGTCGTCAAGCGGATGAACGGGGCCAGCACGACCAGCGACATGTTGACCAATGCGGCTACGGCGGCGGCGGCTGCGGACGCGTTCGTCACCGGCTCCGACACCATCACCATCAATACGCCGTCGACCGCGACGCCCAGCGATGCCAATTCGGTCGAGGCGGTGATCCACCGGACCGAGCCGCCGATCTTCACCACCTACATCCGCTGCATCGTGGCGGGCGCCCAGCAAAGTTCGTGCAGCAACTCGATGGCCGTCGAGAAGGTGAGCTCGACGGCGTCCTTCCAGGATGCCGGCGACGCCTGCGTGCTGGCGCTGAGCCCGGGCGCGTCGAAGGCGGCCGACTTCGCCGGCAACTCGCAGCTGACCCTCAGCGGGTGCTCGGTGATGAGCAATTCGCTGGCCTCGAACGCCTTCAACCTGCAGGGCTCGTCCATCCTGGGCGCCCCCTGCATCTATTCGGCAGGCGGGGCCTACGTAGGCGGGACGCTGACCCTGACGGATTGCGCCTCCGTGAAGACGGGCCAGCCGCCGATCGCCGATCCATACGGCGGACTGACGCTGCCGACCGCCGGCGCACCGGAGAACTTCAACGCCAACACCGCACAGTGCGGCCACACCTACTCGGCCATGGCGATCAAGAACAGCGTGACGTTGCCGGCATGCGCCGACGGACAGGCCTACATCATCAGCGGCGGCAACCTCGATCTGAACTCGAACGCCGTCCTGAACTGCTCGGGCTGCAGCTTCTATCTGACCAACGGCGCCGGCGTCTCGATCAACGGCAACGCGCACCTGAACCTGACGGCCCCCGACAGCGGGGCCTACAAGGGCATGTTGATCATGAGTGATCGCTCCAACAGCGCCGCGATCACCATCAACGGCGACAGCACCTCCTCGATCACCGGGGCCATCTATGCGCCCGACGCGAACGTCAGCTACATCGGCAACTTCTCCGGCGCCAGCGGCTGCACCCAGATCGTCGCCCTGACGGTCAGCTGGTCCGGCAACACCACCTTCGGCGACAACTGCTCCGGCGTCGCGGGCGCGGGTGGCAAGATCCACATCGAGAGCATCGTGAGGCTATCGGCATGATCGTCCCGACCATCCGGGCGGCCCGGCGCCTGGCGCGCGAGGTCCGCGGCGCGGCGGCGGTCGAGTTTGCGATCGCCCTGCCGTTCCTGTCCGCCATGCTGCTTGGCGTCATCCAGTACGGCGGGATGATCGTCGCCAACCAGCAGATGCACGACGGCGTCTCCAGCGCCGCGGTCTATGTGATGCGCGGCGGTTCGGACACGACCACCATCCAGAGCATCGCCCTGAGCACCTGGCCGCACCGGCCGTCCGATGCGTCAATTTCAGTGGCGCAGGGCTGCACCTGCGCCGGCGCAACCGCCGTCTGCAGCAGTCAGTGCGCCGACCTGAGCTATCCCCAGAAATTCACCACCATCACCGCCGCAGGCACCTACACGGGCGTGTGGGCGAACCAGTCGATGACCACCTCGCAGGTGGTGCGCACCCAATGACCCCGGCGCGGCTGAAAATGCAGCTCGCCGACCAGAGTGGCGCCACGGCCGTGGAGTTCGCCCTCGTGCTGCCGGTGCTGGTCATCTTCATCCTGGGCATCTGGTACCTCGGCTGGGCGATGAACCTTGGCAGCGAGGTGCGCCATGCGGTCGAACTCGGCTCGCGGGTCTACATCTCCAATCCGAACGCCACGACCGCCGACGTGCAGGCCGCGATCTCCTCGCACCTGACCGACGTGCCGGTAGGCTCGATCAACCTGGCCACCTCGTCCTCGACCATCGGGTCGGCGTCGTCGGAGCACATCACCTGGTCGTTCCAGACCAACGCGCCGATCCCGTTCCTCAGCTCGATGCAGATCAACTTCAGCGGCAGCTACGACGTGCCGGCGGCGACGCCCTGATCGCATGCGCGGCCGTTACCTGACGGCCCGCGGCTTTTTGACTGTCTCCACGCAGTCGGCGGCGCCGCCGATCGCGGTCGCCTTCTACGCCGCCTTCAGCAACCCGGCGCGGTCGCACTCGGTCAGCACCCAGTCGGAGAAGCGGCGGATGGCGCCGATCCTCGGGCTGCCGTCGCGCCAGACCAGGTAGCAGGAGTACGGGTCCTTCACGCGGATGTTGGACATCCGCACCAGCCGGCCGGAGGCGAGCGCCTCCTGCGCGTGCAGCCGGCGCACCAGCGCGATGCCGAGTCCGGCCGCGGCCGCCTCGACGCACAGCGCCGAGTCGTCGAACACCTGGCCGCGCAGCGGGACGGGCGCGCTGATGCCGGCCGCCTCGAACCAGGAGGGCCACAGGTTGACGTCCTCCAGGATCAGCGGTCCGCGCGCGATGTGCTCCTCGTCGCTGGCGCCGTAGCTCTGCGCGCCCTGGCTGCCGTGCGCCTGAACGCCATGGGTCTGGCGCGCCAGGAACTCGGGGCTGCACACCGGGAACACATATTCGTCGAACAGCAGCTCGGAGCGCAGGCCCGCCCAGTGGCCGAAGCCCACGCGCAAGGCGACGTCGACCCCGTCCGTCTGCAGGTTGGCGAGCTCGCGGCTGGTGCGCACCTCGACCATGATCCCCGGCATCGCCTCCTGCAAGCGGCCGAGCTTGGGGCCGAGCCACAGCTTGGCGATGCTGGGCAGGGTGGAGAGCACCAGCGCGCCCTCGCCTTCCCGGATCTTCAGGTCCTCGCCGGCGCGCAGCAGGATGCGCTCGGCCTCGCGGTAGGCCTGGGCGAGCGCCAGCGCCGCGGGGCTGGGCGACATGCCGGAACCCTGGCGCCAGAACAGGCGCTGCCCGTAGCACTGCTCGAGGCGGCGGACGGACTGGCTGACGGCGCTATGGGTGACGCCGAGCTCGTCGCCGGCCAGGCTGTAGCTCTTCAGTCGGCACGCCGCTTCCAGGGCGCGCAACGCGGCGAACGGAGGGCCGCGATCGGCCATATCCCAACTCCCTCGTGAATGCTCCCTCTGGCCCTTCGAGGAACATCGATCTGTCAGCAACTTAGCCGAGCCGCGGCCGCCGCGGCGGTTAAAACTATTTAATCCGTCCGTGGCCGTCCGGCCGTCGCGCTTCGCAGCGTTTCGGGCGCGCGCTCTGGACGGCTACCCTTGCTTGCCTCGCCGCGGGCGCGCCGGTAGGGTCCGCGCCTTTTCGCGAATGGCCGGAGACCTGCCGTAAGTGACGACCCCGTCGGCGCTGCTGAAGGTAATGATCGAGTCGGTGCGCAAGGCCGCCCGCGGCCTGGTGCGCGACTTCGGCGAGGTCAGCGAGCTGCAAGTCTCGCGCAAGGGCGCGGCCGACTTCGTCAGCGCCGCCGACCTGAAGGCCGAGCAGACGCTGTTCGAGGAGCTGACCCGGGTGCGGCCCGGCTACGGCTTCCTCGGCGAGGAGCGCGGCGAAGAGGCCGGCACCGACAAGACCCACCGCTGGATCGTCGACCCGCTCGACGGCACCACCAACTTCCTGCACGGCATCCCGCACTTCGCGATCAACGTGGCGCTGGAGCGCGACGCGCAGATCGTCGCCGCGGTCACCTACAACCCGGTCACCCACGACCTGTTCTGGGCCGAGCGCGGGCGCGGCGCCTACCTCAACGACAAGCGGCTGCGCGTCTCTGCCCGCAACCGGCTCGACGAGGCGCTGGTCGCCACCGGCATCCCGTTCCTCGGCCACGGCCAGCACGCGCGCTTCCTGAAGGAACTGCACCAGATCAGCCAGCGCGTCGCCGGCGTGCGCCGCTTCGGCTCGGCGGCGCTCGACCTGGCCTGGGTGGCCGCCGGGCGCTACGAGGCGTTCTGGGAGCGCGACCTCGGGGCGTGGGATCTGGCCGCAGGCGTCTTGCTGGTCAGCGAAGCCGGCGGCATGGTCACCGACGCCGACGGGGGCGAGACCATGCTGAGCGGAGGATCGATCTGCGCCGCCAATCCGAGCCTGCACCCGATGGTGCTCGAGCGCCTGAAGGCCGCCGCCTGAGCGGGATCGCGGGCGGGATCGTGCACGGCCTGACCCGCCGCGACCTGGCGCTGGCGGCCGCCGCGGCTGGGCTCACAGCAACCGCGTTTCCAGCCTTCGCCGACGACCGCCAGCCGGCGATCATCGCCGAGGGCGGCGCGGCCGAGGAGCGCATCGTCGATACCCGCGGCGCGTTCGAGCTGGCGATCCAGCAGGGCGCCGACTTCCTGCAGGCGACGCTGGTGGCGACCAAGGAAGGCGCCCTGGTCGCCCGCCGCTCGGCCGAGCTTTCGGAGACCACCGACGTCGCGACACGGCCCGAGTTCGCGGGGCGGAGGGCGACGAAGACGATCGCCGGCCAGTCCGTGGACGGATGGTTCGCCGAGGACTTCACGCTCGCCGAGATCGTCACGCTGTTCGCCCGCGAGCCCGAGCCCGCCGCGCATCCACAGAGCCTGAGGCTGAGCGGCAAGGAGCCGGTGCTGAGCCTGCCCGACGTGCTGCAGATCGCGCGCGACGGCTGCGTGCGCACCGGCCGCACGATTGGCGCCTGCCTGCGCCTCGCCCATCCCGCACGGTACACCGGCCTCGGCCTCGACGTGGTCGGCCGCCTCGCCGACGAACTCAACGCCGAGGGCTACGTGGCGCCCGCCGCCGCCGTTTGGGTGCAGGGCTACGAGGCCGATGCGCTGCGGGCGTTCGGCCGCCTGTCGCACGTGCGCCGCATGCTGATGATCGACGCGGGCGACGCCGACACGCCGGCGCGCACGACCACCGCCGGGCTCGGCGACATCAAGGCCTACGCCGAGGCGATCGGCCCCGACCAGGCGCTGCTGATCGACCCGACTGCAGCGACCTTCCCCGCGCCGACCACGCTGGCGCTCGATGCGCACAATGCGGGCCTGGGCGTGTTCGCGCACACAGTTCGCGCCCAGAACGCGGCGCTGCCGCCGGCGCTCAGGCGCGGGGGCAATCCGAACGGCCGCGGCGACGTCGGCAAACTGCTGGTGGCGCTGTTTGCCGATCGGGTCGACGGCGTCGCTACCGACCTGCCGGGCGAGGCGTCGCGGGCGCGCGGGCAGGTGATGGACGCGCTCCGCCGCGCACAATCCAGAAGCTGACAGCAGTATGCCCTCGCGCGACGGTTAGGTCCGAAAACCGCGAGACATCCGGCGCCGAGCTCCTATCTTCCGGCGCATGGATATGAACGACGACGCCTGCTACCGCGCCCTTTCCACCCGGGACGCCCGCTTCGACGGGCGCCTGTTCGTGGGGGTGAAGACCACCGGCATCTACTGCCGGCCGATCTGCCCGGCGCGCACCCCGAAGCGCGAGAACGTGCGCTTCTATCCGACCGCGGCGGCGGCGCAGAGCGCCGGCTTCCGGCCCTGCCTGCGCTGCCGGCCGGAGACCTCGCCGGACCTCGCGGCCTGGCGCGGCGCCTCCAACACCGTCGCCCGCGCGCTCAGCCTGATCGAAAGCGGCGCGCTCGACGACGCCGATGTCGAGGCGCTGGGCGACCGGCTGGGGGTCGGCGAGCGCCAGCTGCGGCGACTGTTCCGCAAGCACCTCGGCGCCTCGCCGATCGCGGTCGCGCAGACGCGCCGCGTGCTGCTGGCCAAGCAGCTGATCCAGGAGACGCGGCTGCCGATGGCGGAGGTGGCGATGGCGGCCGGCTTCGGCTCGATCCGCCGCTTCAACGAGACTTTCCAGCAGCTCTACGACCGCCCGCCGGCGCAGCTGCGCCGGCTCGGCGGCCCCGAGGAGGCGGCCAGCGACGGCGAGGCAGTGCGGCTCAGCCTGCCCTACAAGGCGCCCTACGACTGGGACGCGATCCTGGCGTTCCTATCCTTGCGCGCCATCCCGGGCGTCGAGCGGGTGGCGGACGGCCGCTATGAGCGGAGCCTCGCCATCGGCGACACCGTCGGGGTGATCCGGGTCGAGCACGACGCCGCCAAGCCGCGCCTGGGGGTGACGGTGCGCTTTCCGAAGATCAGCGCGCTGCCGGCGATCATCGCCCGCGTGCGCAGGGTGTTCGACCTCGCCGCCGACCCGGTGGCGATCGGCGAGCACCTCGCCAGGGATCCCGCGCTCCGCCCGCTGGTCGCCGCGCGGCCGGGCCTGCGGGTGCCGGGCGCCTGGGACGGCTTCGAGCTCGCCATCCGCGCCATCCTCGGCCAGCAGATCACGGTGGTCGCCGCGCGCGGCCTC
>Ga0134126_10011634_pt1 | contig 11109 bp, 9 predicted proteins | sample KB31752_FD_96881 | JGI IMG/M metagenome (GOLD analysis project Ga0134126, IMG submission 96881) | Terrestrial soil microbial communities with excess Nitrogen fertilizer from Kellogg Biological Station, Michigan, USA - KB3-175-2 | ecosystem: Environmental > Terrestrial > Soil > Unclassified ... | reverse complement strand
GATGCTGCCCGTGGTGCGCGGCGAGGACGAGACGCGCCGGCAGATCCTGCTCTACACGATCCTGCTGGTGACGGTCACCCTGCTGCCGGCCGCGTTCGGGATGTTCGGCTCGCTCTATCTGGCGGCCGCGCTGCTGCTCGGATCGGCCTTCACGGCGATGGCGCTGCGGCTGCGTTCGCGGGCGGATCGCCGCTCGGCGCTGCGCCTGTATCTCTTCTCGCTCGCCTACCTCGCGTTGCTCTTCGCCGCCATGGTGGCGGACGCTCGCCTGTAGGGCTGCAAACCTGCGCCTGGCGGCGTCCTCGGTCGCCCGCGTGCCCAGCACGCTGGGCTCCCTGCGTCCTTGCCAGGCTTGGTTTTCGCAACAGGCCCCTACTCTTCGAGGGAGTGCGACTCGCGTTGTTCTGCCTCTTGGCGCCGCTCGCTGTCGTGGGTTGCGGCGGCGGCTCCTCGCCGAAGCAGCCGCCCGTGCGGCTCACTCTGGCCGCCCCCAGCGACGGGACGCGGCTGCTCCAGGACACCGTGAACATCAGCGGCACGGTCTCCCCCGCAACGGCCAGCGTCACGGTCGAGGGCAAGCGCGTGCCGGTCAGCGGCGGCGCGTTCGACACCCAGGTCCAGCTCGATCCCGGGCAGAACGTGGTGGACGTGATGGCCGGCGCCAAGGACTCCGCGGCGGCTATGACGGCTGTGCGCGTCTACCGGGAGCTGATGGTCGAGGTGCCCGACCTGGTCGGCCAGAGCCCCTCGGACGCATCCGACGCCCTCACGGCCAAGGGGCTGAAGCCGAAGGTCGAGAACGACGACAGCGGCTTCGACTTCTTCCTGCCCGGTTCCCGCAGCGTGTGTGGCACGGACCCGGATGCGGGCAGCAAGGTGCAGCCGGGGTCGACCGTTACGGTCATCGCCAGCAAGTCCTGCTGACTCAGCCGTTCTGCTGCGTGGCGATCAGCGCGATCTTCGCGTCGCCATTCACGCGCCGCACGCCGAACACCACGGTGCCGCCGAAGCCCTTGCTGCCCGCGCGGGTCACGGTGTAGGTCGCCGAGGCGCGGCCCGCCCAGCCCGGCGTGACCTTCATGCTGTCGAGCTTGTAGCCCTGGATCTTGCTCGCCGCGAACTGGCCCCTGTATGCGGCCAGCACGGCGGAGCGGCCGCGCTCGACGTCGGTCGGGCTCACCCGCTTCACGTCGCTGGTCAGCAGCTTCGCCATCGCGTCGGCGTCCTCGCCGGCGTAGGCGCGGGCGAAGGACTGCGCGGCGCCGGAGACCTCCGCTGAGCTGAGCGGCCCGCTGGGGGTTCCGCCCGATGTGGCCAAGAGAAGAGCGATCACCAGCGCGGCGGTCACCGGAACCGCCACGGCAAGGGCCATCAGCCGGCGCGGTCGCGCCCGCCGCGCACTCGGGCTCGAGACCCGGGCGGTCTTCGGCGGCTCGATCACGACCTCCGTCGGGGCGGCCGTGGTCTTGGGAGCCAGCCACCGGGTCTCGGGCTCGGGCGCGGCCGGACCGCGTGCCACGCTTCCGTGCACCGGCGCCGGCGCCTCTCCCGACGCCGCCGCCCGGGCGGCGCGGCCCAGATCGCCGGCGGACGCGTAGCGGTCCCCGGGGTCCTTCGCCAGCGCGCGCTCGATCACGGCGTCGAACGAGCGCGGCACACCCGGCGTGTCCGAGGCACGCGGCGGCGCCTCGTCGAGGTGCGCGCGGATCGTGGCCGGCATGCTCTGGCGCTGGAACGGCGGCTTCCCGGTGAGGCAGCAGTAGAGGAGGCAGCCCACCGCGTACACGTCGCTGCGCGCCGTGGTCCGCTCGCCGCGCAGGTGCTCGGGTGACATGAAGTCGAGCGTGCCGAGCCACTCGCCGCTCTCGGTGATGCGTGTGGTGGTGTCGGCGCGGGTGATGCCGAAGTCGCTGAGGTAGACGTGGTCGCCCGCGAGCAGGACGTTGGCCGGTTTGATGTCGCGGTGCACGAGCCCGGCGGAGTGGGCGGCGTCGAGCGCCTCCCCCACCTGCTCCACCACCCGCGCCGCGCGCTCCGGGTCGAGCGAGCCCTCCTTGCGCAGCAGCGCCTGGAGGTCCTGGCCGGCCACGTAGCGCATCACGAGATAGAGGTGGCCGTCCTCCTCGCCGGCGGCGTAGACGGGGATCACGTTGGGGTGATCGATGGCAGCGGTGAGCCGCGCCTCGCGTTCGAAGCGCTGGCGGAAGCCATCGTCGGTGGCGCGCTCGGCGGCGATCAGCTTGATCGCAACCGGGCGCTCGAGACGAAGATCGGTACCGCGGTAGATGACGCCCATTCCACCGCGGCCGACGACTTCCTCGATGCGGCAGCCGGCGAACTCGCGGCCAGAGACCAGGTCGGCCACGCCGTTGATGCTAGTGCCCTGGTTTGCGAATCAGGGGACGAGGCCGGCGGTCTCCCGGACCAGCAGGCGAAGTACCGCTTCCATCCCACCTTCGGCGTGTGCCGCGCGCTGGCGGTCGGCGCCGCCGCCGCCGGCCAGGATGCGCTCGATGCCCTCCAGAGGAGCCGCGTCCGGCACGTACCGGCGTGCCAGCTCCACCGCTTCCCGTGCGACGTCCGGCACGGTGCCAAGCCGCCCGTCGTGGCCCGGCAGCCGAGCGGCGAGCCCCTTGCTCGTGGCCGAGAACACCGCCTCCTCGATCGGCTCGCGGTCGAGCCACTCGCTGCGGTCGCTCTGCGCCTCGTGGATCGCCAAACCGTGGACGAGCGCGGCCAGCGCGGCAATGCTCTCGAGCGAGGACTGCGCGTCCATCACCCGCACCTCCGCCGTGCCCAGCTTCGGGTGCGGCCGCACGTCCCACCAGAGCGACGTGTAGTCCTCCAGCTCAGCGGCGGCCAGCATCGGCGCGATCGCCCGCCAGAAGTCCTCGAAGTCGGCGAACGCTCGCGGCACCTCCACCCGCGGGAAGCCGCGGCGCAGCACGAAGCGCGCGCTGGCCAGCCGCGCGTCCTGCCCGTGCCAGTAGGGCGAGTTGGCGGCCAGCGCGTGCAGTAGCGGCAGGTGCTCGCGCAGCCCGTTGCAGGCGCGGACGGCGGTGTCGGGATCCGGCATGCCGACGTGCACGTGGAGCGCGCAGTCGGGCGTCCGGTGCACCACGCCGCCAAGTAGCTCGGCGGCCTTGATGTAGCGCTCCTGCTGCGTGATGCGCACGTCGCCGATCGCCGCGGCCGGGTGGATGCCGGCGCCCACCGGCGTGCCGCCGGCGTCGAGCATCGCGCGGCGCAGGCGCGCTATCTCGGCGGTGGCCTCGGCGGCGTCGGCGCAGATCGACGACGACAGCTCCACCTGCGCCTCGTAGAGGTCGTGGCGCGCCAGCTCGGTGTCCAGGCTCATCGCGCCGAGCAGCTCGTGGCTCGAGTGCGAGAGCGCGTGCGTCCGGCGGTCGACCAGCAGCAGCTCCTCCTCGATCCCCAGCGTGAACGCCACGCTCAGCGCCCCAGTGCGGACTCGGCCGCGATCCGCCCGAACACCAGGGCCGCCGCCAGGCCGCTCGAGTAGCCGCCTGTGGAGATGCCGCCGGCGTCGGTGCCCGCCACGAACACCCCGTCGGCCGCGCGTGCCGAGGTGTCGATCGCCAGGCCGCCGAGCGTCGTCGTGATCGCGGCCGTCACCTCCACCCGTGTGCGCCCGTCACGCCGCTCCACCACGGCGCCCGCCCGCTCCGCCGCCGCGATCATGTCCCCGACCGTGCGCGTCCGCACTCGCTGCGACAGAGCCGGGTCCTCGACTGTGTAGAACGCGCGGGCACCCGGTTGCCGGGCGGTCCACTGCACGACGTCGATCTCCGACCACGCGCGCGTCTCGAAGCGCTCGCCGCGCCGGTTCTCCACCGTGGCATGGCGCGCGTAGAGCTGCGCGAGGGGCACGAAGTCGTCCTCGGAGATGCGCGCGGGCGGCGCCGGCATGTTGCGACCGTAGAACTCGTCGAGGCCGTCCGTCAGCGACGCGCCCGAAGCCAGGCCGAGCCGCAGGCCGTCACCCGCGCTCCACGGATTGGCCCGGAGCGGCAGCGCCTCGGGGGTCACGTAGCGGCGGACGAGCTCGGCATGCCCCTGGAAGCCGCCGGTGGCGAGCACCACCGGCACGCCGTCCGGCAGCTCGACCAGCGGCTCGCCGAGCCGGACGTCGGCGGCCAGCGCCCGCACGAGCGCGCGGGTGTCGAACCGCAGCCCGCTCGTCAGCGGATTGCCGGTGTCGCGCTCGAGCACGGGCACGCCCAGCGCCTCGAGCCAGTCGAGCGCGTCGTCGAGCTGCTCGAACAGCACCCGCTGGAGCTCGGGGTCGCCGCCGGGGCACTCGGCGCGGAAGGTCTCGAAGTCGCGGTGGCGCCACGCGAACCCGCTCGACAGCAGCATCGAGCCGCCCGCGCGAGAGCCCTTCTCGTACACGGTCACCGAGGCCCCGAGCTCCCGGGCGCGTGCCGCCGCAACTAGGCCGGCCATACCGGCGCCGGCCACGACGACGTCCATCGCTACACGAGCGAGAAGCTCGCCTTGTGCTCGACGTACTCGAGCTTCAACCGGTCGGGACCCCAGACGAACACCGCGTAGGTGTTGTCGGTGTCCTTCACTTCGGCGATCTCGAGCCCGCGCTCCTCGGCTTCCTTGAGGTGGTCGCCCGCGGACTCCACGAGGAGGCCGAAGTGGTTGAGGAGCGGCCGCTCGGGCAGGCTGCGCCCGCCGCGCTCGAAGCGGATCTCGGCCTGCCCGGCGAACAGGTCGCCGTCCTCGCGGCTGAAGCCGAGCTCGCTCAGGGCATCGAGGGTGCTGCGCGGATCGGGCACGCGAAGCAGCACGTGATGCAGGTCGTAGTCGGCCATGGCGTTCACCTCGACCAGCGAGAGGCGGAGACCACCCGGAGCGTCGAAGGTCACCGAGCCATCGGAGTCGAGCTCCAGCTCGAGCCCCTTCGGCAGCGCCTCGAGCGCGCGGTCGAGGTTCGTCACGGACAGCCCGACGCACGACAGCGGACCCGGCTCGCGCTCACCCTCGGCCGCGAAGAGCGTGAGCTTTCCACGGCGGGCGTCGGCACCGACGAGCGTGAACGCGTCGGTGCGTTCTATGTCGTGCATCCCGACGTGCTTGATGAGGTAGTCCGCGAGCTCGTCGCGATCCTGCACCCAAAGCGCTACGTGATCCAGGCTTTCGATCTTCATGGTCCGCGCCACATACCCTGTTCGAGGGGGACGAAACTTAGCTCACGCCGTCAGTCGGACCGGCGCGAAGGCCGTCGGGTCCCCGGCGCCCTCGGATCGGATCACGTGCACCACCGCGTTGATCAGGGCCAGGTGGGTGAACGCCTGGGGGAAGTTCCCGAGGTGGCGGCCGGTCTTCGGGTCGAGCTCCTCGGCGTAGAGCTTGAGGTCGCTCGAGTGGGCCAGCAGCTTCTCGCAGAGGTCGCGCCCGCGCGCGTACTCGCCGATCTCGACCAGCGCCGACACCAGCCAGAACGAGCAGATCAGGAACGTGCCCTCGCTGCCGCCGCCCAGGCCGTCGTCGGTCTCCTCCGGCCGGTAGCGCAGCACGAAGCCGCCCTCGGTCAGCTCGTCGGCGATCGCCAGCACGGTGTTGCGGATGCGGTCGTCGCCGGGGGGCAGGAAGCGCAGCAGCGGCATCAGGAGGTTCGACGCGTCGAGCGCCTTGGTGTCGTAGTGCTGGGTGAACACCCCGCGGTCGTCGAGGGCGTTGGCGAGGATGTCCCCCTTGATCTCCTCGGCGGCCGCGAACCAGCGGTCCGCCATCTCCCCGTCCTCGCGGAGCCGCGCCAGCCGGGCGCCGCGGTCGGCCGCCACCCAGCAGGCGACCTTCGAGAACGTGAAGTGCTTCGGCTCGCCGCGCACCTCCCAGATCCCCCGGTCCGGCTCCCGCCAGCGCTCGAGCGCGGTCTCCACCTGGCGCGACAGCATCGGCCAGAGCTGCTCCGGGAAGTAGTCGCGCGACTTGGTGTGGATGTAGACCGAGTCGAGGAACGCTCCCCACACGTCGTGCTGCTCCTGGTTGTAGGCCCCGTTGCCGATGCGCACGGGCCGCGAGTCCTCGTAGCCCGACAGGTGGTCGAGCGTCTTCTCTTCGAGGCGCGCCTCGCCCTCCACCCCGTACATCACCTGGAGGGGCCTGTCGCCGCCGCCACAGGCATCCGCGAGGAAGTAGAAGAAGTCGTTGGCCTCGTAGTCGAAGCCGAGCGTGTAGAGGCCCCAGAGCCCGAACGTGGAGTCGCGGATCCAGGAGTAGCGGTAGTCCCAGTTGCGAGCGCCGCCCGGCGCCTCCGGCAGCGAAGTGGTGCCCGCGGCCGTGAGCGCGCCGGTGGGGGCGTAGGTCAGGCCCTTGAGCGTCAGCGCGCTGCGCTGCAGATAGCTGCGCCATGGGTGGTCGGGGAACTCGCCGCGGTCGAGCCACTGGCGCCAGTACTCCTTGGTCTTGTCGAGCCGCCGGCCGGCGTCCTCGAAGTCGCGCGGCAGCGCCTCCTCGTGGTCGCTCACCCAGGTGAGCGCGGCGTAGCAGCCCTCGCCCTCTTTCAGGAGCGTGCGCGCCTCGCAGCGCCGCCCCTCGAAGCCCACGCGCAGGTCGGTGCGCAGGTGCACCTCGAGGTCGTCCACCCCCTTCGCGCGCGCCACCGCCTGGTGGTAGTCGTCGTCGACCCACTCCCAGGTGGGCGACTTGCTCCCGTAATCGAACATCGGCTCGCAGTTCAGGTTGATCTCGACCGAGCCCTGGGCGCACTCCACGAGCCGCAGGAGCACGTGCTCCGCGTCGTAGTCGGTCGGCGGCCGGCGGTGGCTCGACTCGTGCGTTCGATCGTGGTGCCACGGGCCCATCAGCAGCGCGTCGCGCACCACCGCCCAGCCGCTGCGCGTCATCCACGTGGTCTCCACGACCATCGTCCCGGGGAGGTAGCGGCGGGCGGCGGGAACCGCCACGTCGACCGGACCCAGCCTGAACGTGCCCGCGTCCCGGTCGAGCATCGCGCCGAAGATGCTGGCGCCGTCGACCCTCGGAACGCACATCCACTCCACCGCGCCGCTGGGGGCCACGAGGGCGGTGACGTGGCAGTCGGAGAGGAACGCGTAGTCCGCGATCGGCGGGAACGGGCTGCGCGGCTTGGAGTCTTGAAGGGCGCTGGTCACCGCGGGAGAGAGTACGGAGTGCGGCAAGCGGAAAGCGGAGCGCGGCTGTCCGCACCCCGCAGTCCGCGCTTCCGCGTTCCGCCCTATTGCACCGTGAACGGGATGTGCTGCCCCGCCGCGTAGTGCCCAGGCATGTGGCAGACCAGCTCATAGCTGCCGGGCGCCAGCTTGACCGTGAAGCTGTCGCTCTGACCGCCCATCAGGTGCTTGCCCTCGCCGAGCATGTTCGCCGGCTCGCCGTTCACGATCTTGGCCGGGGCCTTGACGATCCCGAGGCCGTGCATCGACACGCCGAGGTTCTTCGTCTGGAAGGTGACCTTGCCGGCCTTGACCGTCGGGGTCGGGGTCTTGATCCACATGTCGCCCATCGTCACCTGGACGGTGCCCGGCGCGGTCGCGGCCTGATCGGTGGTCGCCGCCGGCTTCGGGGCCGCCGGCACCTTCGGCGCTCCGCTGGTGTGCAGGATGCCCGCGGCGCCCTTCACCATGTCGCCGAACGAGTGGGTGACGAAGGGGAAGTTGCCCTCCTGGTCGAGCGTGAACTCGACCCAGCCGCCCTGGCTCGGCGCCAGTGAGATCGTCTGCGAGTCGTGCCCGACGACGCCCTCGATGTGGGTGGTGTCGAACACGGTCCCGATCACGTGGAAGGCGCTCCACTTGCTCGGGCCGGCGTCCAGCACGTACATCCGGATCTTCTCGCCCTTCCTGACCGTGATCGGGTTGGCCTTGTACTGGTTCGCGTAGCCGTTGAAGGCCATCACGTCGGGAGTCTCGGCCGCCATCTTGGCCATGTCGGCCGGCTTGCCCGGAGCGCCGAGGTAGAACTCCTCCTGGGTCAGCCACAGCTCCTTGCCGACCGGCGGCAGGTTGCGCGGCTTGACGACCATCATTCCCATCATCCCGGCGCTCGTGTGCATGAGGACCGGCTGCGTGGCGCAGTGGTACATGAACACGCCGGGGTGCTTGGCCACGAAGCTGATCGTGATCCTCTTCCCGGGCGCGACGTCGATGTAGTTCCTGTTGGGCGCCACCTCGGCCGAGTGGAAGTCGATCGAGTGGGCCATCGTCACGCCCATCTTCCTGCTGCCGCCGTTGACGAAGGTGATCTGCACCTTGTCGCCCTGGCTCACGACGATCGGCGGGCTGGCGGCGGTGCCGCGGTAGGCCTTCCCGTTCACGGCGTAGCTCCAGGCCTCGGTCGGCGCCAGGTTCGGGTCGACCTGGGTCACGTGCTGGAAGACGTCCACCGTGAACTTCTTCACGGCGCCCGGGGGCACCGCCGGGAGTGTCGGGTCGACTGGCTGGAACTTCTCGAACGCCACGCCCTTCGAGTCCGCGAGCGTCGGAGCCTTCGCCGGGGTCGCGGCCGCGGCGGCCGGCGCGGCCACCCTCTTCACGACCGTGGTGGTCTCGCCGCGCGAGGTGCCGTGAGCCAGCGCGGCGATGGCGAAGATCACCGCGAGGACGGCGACCACGCCGACGAGGCCGATCCCGACCCACACCCAGCTGCGCCAGACCTTCTCCTTCTCTTCGGCGAAGCCCTCGGCCTCGTGGTAGTCGATGCCCGACGTGGCCCTTCGGGGCTCTTGGTCGGGTGAAATCTGGGTCGTCATCTCGTCCTCCTGGGCCTTGTTCTTTTCACTCGGGAGAATCGACCAGCGTGCCTCCGCCATGGGCCCTGAGCCGCCGAAAAGTCATGCGATCGCCGACTCAAGGCCATGCCCGCCGGGAATGGGGCAAACCACGGAGAGGCGTCCGTATTAGCCCGCATTGAGCGTTTACAGAGGCAGCTGTAGCCTGTGACCATGCCAATTAGGCATGACCCACCGGCACCGGACCTGGGCGAGCTGCGCGCTCTGTGCGTGGCCGCTGACCTCGGCAGCGTGGGTCGCGCCGCGGTCCGCCTTCACGTCTCCCAGCCGTCGCTCTCGAAGCGGCTCGCCGCGCTCGAGGCGAAGGTGGGAACCCAGCTGCTCGAGCGCTCGCACCGCGGCGTGACGCTCACGGGTGCCGGACGTCGCCTGTACCGCGACGCCCGGCCGCTGCTCGAGCAGGCCGACCAGGTCGCCGACGTGATGGTCGGCATCCGCAACACGGGCACGGTGGTACGCCTCGCGTCGAGCCACTCCGCCACGGAGGCGTTCGTGGCCGCGCTGCTGGCGGGGATTGGAGACGGACAGCGCCTCTCGATCGAGCTGGTCACCGCCAACTCGCTGGTGGTGCGCGCGCTCGTGGCCGACGGGCGCGCCGACATCGGCGTGGCCGCCTCCCGGCCGGACCACACCCCGTACCCGGGCGTGCGCGAGGCGGTGCTCGCGGCCGACGCGATCGTCTGCGCGGTGCCCCCCGCCCACCCCTGGGCCGAGCGCGGCCACGTGACCCAGCAGCGCTTCCTCACCACGGCGATGGTGGTCCGCGACCCGTCCTCCAACGCGCGCTGGACGGTCGACGCGGTGCTGGGCGCGAACGACCTCGAGGCCGCCGAGCCGCTGATGGAGGCCGCCACGCCGCGAGCCGCGACCTCAGAGGCCCGCAGCCGCAACGCACCCGTGCTCCTGAGCCGCCACATCGTCGCCCAGACCGACTTCGTGCCGGTCGCGGTGGAGGGCCTCGAGTTTCCGCGCAGCTACGTGCTGCTCACGCCCGCCTACGGCGAGCCGAGCGGCGAGGTGCGCGAGCTCATCGACCGCATCCGGGATCACGTGCGGATCTGGCTGCGCTGAGCGTCAGCCGACGTGCTGCGCCGCGGCCGGATCCAGCACGACGGTCAGCTCACCGGGCTCGGGACGCACCAGGCTCGCCGGCGCGTCCGGCCCCGGCCGCATGCCGCCGAAGGCGCGGGCCACCGCCTCGGCCTTGTCCTCGCCCGCGACGAGGAACACCACGTGGTTCGCCGCGTTGATCACGGGCAGGGTCAGCGAGATGCGTGCCGCGAGCGGCGCCATGCCGGGCGACTCGACCCCCACCACCGTCTTCGTCCGCTCGCCGAGCTCCGGGTTGCCGGGGAACAGCGACGCCAGGTGCGCGTCCGGCCCGAGGCCGAGCAGCAGCAGGTCGAACTCGGGCAGGAACCCCTGGCCGAACACCCCCTCGAGCTGCTCCGCGTAGTCGCGGGCGCCGTCCTGGGGGCCGAGCTCGCCACGCATTCGGTGCACCGCCTTCGGCTGGATCTTGGAGAGCAGGGCCGCGTTGGCCATGGCGAAGTTGGAGTGCTCGTGCTCCGGCGGCACGCAGCGCTCGTCGCCGAACCAGATCTCGGCGCCCGACCAGTCCGCGTCCTTCTCCGCGGCCATCTCGTAGGCCACCCGCGGGGTCGATCCGCCGGTGAGCACGATGTGCCGCCCCGCGGAGGCCGCCTCGGCGAGCATCTCCGCCACGCGAGCGGCGGGATCGTCCAGCACCTGGATGTCGGGAGCGCTCACGAGAGGAACGCCTTGGCGCAGCTCACCGCCGGGCTGTAGGTCGGGTCGCGCAGAAGAGCCTGGCGGATGCCCTCACCGAGGATGCCGGCCTCGCCGCGCGACGCGCCGAGCACCACCCAGCTCGATTCCGTGCCGTCCTTGGCGCGGCGCTTGGCGGCCAGCCCGCCGGACGCGCGGTCGAGCGAGATCGACACGCCCGTGGTCGTCTCCACCGTGATCCCGCCGAGACCGGGAGCGCCGAGGTCGGGCGCCGGCTCGAGGTCCACGCGCACGTCGACCTTGCCGGCCCGGGCTCGGGCATGATGCCGGCCGTTCTCGCTCACCAGCGCGGCCGGCTCCCAGCCGAGCCGCGACGCGAACCAGCCGAGGAGCAGCACCGCGCTGACCACCGAGTCCGGGCGGTGGCGCACCACCACGTGGCTGATCTGGCGAAGCGCGGGGCGCCACAGCGGCGGGTCGAACGTGGCGGCGATCCGCTCGCGCCACGGCGTGCTGCGCAGCCAGGCGAGGTCGACCACGTAGACATGTGCGGCCAGGTC
>Ga0134126_10011632_pt1 | contig 11110 bp, 10 predicted proteins | sample KB31752_FD_96881 | JGI IMG/M metagenome (GOLD analysis project Ga0134126, IMG submission 96881) | Terrestrial soil microbial communities with excess Nitrogen fertilizer from Kellogg Biological Station, Michigan, USA - KB3-175-2 | ecosystem: Environmental > Terrestrial > Soil > Unclassified ... | reverse complement strand
TCCGGCACCCACGGAATCAGCCGATCGACGCCGCCATCGCCGGCGACGTCGAGCAGCGGATGCGCGCCGGTTTCCGCGAACCCCCGTACCGTCCCCAGCGTCACCCCCTCGCGCGTGACCACCGCCATGCCGACAAGGTCGTGGCGATACCACTCGCCGGCAACGGGCGGCGGAAGATCGGCCCGATCGACGCCGATCTCGGCCCCGCGCAGCATCGCCGCGGCCTCGCGCGTCACCGCATCGTCGATCTGCGCGATCATCTGGTCGCCGTGCCTGCGCGCACCATGCAACCGGCACCGCTGCCAGGCCGCGTCGATCGTTCTTCGCCGGATCCACCAGTGTCTCGCTTCGAGCAGCGTCGCGGGGTCCGACGACAGCGGCCGCAGCTTCACGTCACCGCGAACTCCGTGGGGCGCACCAACGCGCGCCATCACCACGATGTTGTCAACGTTGCCGCCGGGACCCCCGGGCTGCGGCATCGCCGTTCCGCCGTACCGCGGGATCAGGCGGCGGGCGCCTCGCTCGCCGCCACAGCCGCCGCGACGGGAGTCTCCGTGGTCGCGGTCGTCGTTGCGGTCGCGGTTGCGGCGGTGGGCCGCGCCGCGCGCGTGCCGCCCTTCGCCGCCCGCTTGACGAGCATTTCCACCGTCTCCGACAGCCTGGCGCCGTGCTGCTGCCAGTAGGTCACGCGGTCCTGGACGATCCGCAGATCTTCCTCGTGCTCGGCCGCCATCGGGCTGTAGAAGCCCACGCGCTCGATAAAGCGCCCGTCGCGCCGGTTGCGCGAATCGGTGACGACGACGTTGTAGAACGGCCGCTTCTTGGCGCCGCCGCGGGCCAGCCTGATGACAACCATGGGTCGAATCCCGATACGGGCCGATTGGCCCGAAAAAGGGGTTGATATTACTATGAAAGGGGCCTTCGGAGCAAACCCGCCCTGGCCGCCGCACGGGAGGATTCGATGGTCGATCGCCACCTGACGAGGATTGCGGAGTGACCGCGGACGACCCTGGGCACTCCGGACACCGAGCGGCACCGTCGCTTCCCGCGGCGCGCCTCGATGCGCTCACCGACGGCATCTTCGCGGTGGCGATGACCTTGCTCGTACTGGGGCTCGACCGGCACATCCCGGATCCGCTTGCCGGTCAAACGCTGTTCGGAGGGCTCCTCGAATTCGGCGGCCAGTTCGCCGACTACGTGATCAGTTTCGCCGTGCTCGGCGTCTTCTGGCTGGGGCATCTGCGCATGACAAGACGACTGCGCGAAGCCGACACGACGTTCGTGCTCGGCAATCTCGCGTTCCTGTTCTTCGTCACGATGATCCCTCCATTGACGACGCTGATCGGCGACCATCCGAATCGCCCGCGCGCTGCGATCCTGTACGGCGCCAACCTGTTGTTTCTGCTTCTCTGCGAGGCGGCAATGTGGCATCGCATCTGCCATCGGCTTGCGAACGAGTCGCTCGCCAACCCGCTCGGCACGTGGCGGCTGCTGCGCAGACGCTACGGGGCCGCGCTCGCCGTGGTGATCGCCGGCATCGTTGCGGCGATGATCGAAATCAGGATCGGCGTGACAGGGTGGCACTCGCGCTGGATCTACGTGCTCCTGATCGGCCTCGGCGTCGTCCGCCCGCCGGTCAGGGGCGTGCCCCGCGCGTGAGGTGGTGCAGGCCGCGCAGCAACTTCTGCGGACCCTTCGACACCAGCTTCATCATCTTCTGCGCCTGCTCGTACTGGGCGAGGAGCTGATTGACCTCCTGCACCGACACTCCGGCGCCGGCGGCGATCCTGCGCTTGCGCGACGCCTTCAGAAGCTCCGGCCGCGCGCGCTCCTGCGGCGTCATCGAGTCGATGATGCCCTCGAGCCGCGCCACGCGACGCTCGTCGAGCGTCGCGTTCTGCGCTGCGCGCGCGAGCTCGGCGGGCAGCTTGTCGACGAGCGCCGAGAGTCCGCCCATCTTGCGCATCTGACCGATCTGCGACTTGAAGTCGGCGAGGTCGAAGCCCTTGCCGGTCTTGACCTTCTTCGCGAGCTTCTTCGCCTCCTCGACGTCGACGGTGCGGTGCGCGTCCTCGATCAGCGACAGCACGTCGCCCATGCCGAGAATGCGCGTCGCCATCCGCTCGGGATGGAACACCTCGAGCCCGTCGAGCTTTTCGGACACGCCGCTGAACTTGATCGGCGCGCCGGTGACTTCGCGCACCGAGAGCGCGGCGCCGCCGCGTGCGTCACCGTCGAGCTTGGTGAGAACGATGCCGGAGAGCGGCAGCGCGTCGCGGAACGCGCGTGCGGTGTTGACGGCGTCCTGGCCCTGCATCGAATCGACGACGAAGAGGGTCTCGACCGGTGTCACCGCAGCGTGGAGCTCGGCGATCTCCTTCATCATCGCTTCGTCGACGGCGAGCCTCCCCGCGGTGTCGACGATCAGCACGTCGTGATAGTGCCGCCGCGCCCAGTCAACGGCGGCGCGCGCGATGTCGACCGGCATCTGTCCAGTGGCCGACGGGAAGAAATCGGCGCCGACCTGCTTCGCGAGCGTCTCGAGCTGCAGGATCGCCGCGGGCCGGTAGACATCGGCCGAGACGAGCAGGACCTTCTTCTTCTGCGCGATCAACAGCCGCGCGAGCTTGGCCGCGGTGGTGGTCTTGCCGGCGCCCTGCAGCCCGGCGAGCAGGATCACCGCCGGCGGCTGTACGGCGAAATCGAGCGGTGCCGCGCTGCCGCCCATCAATGCGGTGAGCTCGCGGGCGACCACGCCGACCAGGGCCTGGCCCGGGGTGAGCGAGCCCACGACCTCGGTGCCGAGCGCCTTCTCGCGCAGATCGGCGATGAAGCGGCGCACGACCGGCAGCGCGACGTCGGCTTCGAGCAGCGCGAGACGCACCTCGCGAAGCGCGTCGGCGATGTTGGCGTCGGTGAGCCGCGCCTCGCCGCGCAGCGTCTTCACGACGCGCGCGAGGCGTCCGGTCAGCGTATCGAACATGCGGGAACGCCCTGCGGGCACGGCGGGCAGCGCGCCGCTCGGCTAGGGTACACTTGATTGCGGATGGTCATTCTACTGCACGTGGTCGTGGCGGCACTCTATGCGGCCGCCGCGCTCGCGCTGTGGCCGACCGGTGCGCCGCCCGCACCGCGCCACCGCGGCGCCGGGCGCCTGCTGCTCGCAGCAGCGCTCGTCGTGCACGCGTTCGCGACGTGGAACGCGGTCGTGCGCCGGGACGGCCTCGACCTCTCGTTTGTCAACGCGATGTCGCTCGTCGCCGGACTCGCCGTGCTCGTCGCCTGGGTCACCGGCATCCTGCGCACGCTCCCCGCGGTGATCCCGGTCGTGCTGCCGGTCACCGCGGTCTGCGCGCTGCTTCCGCCGATCGCCTCGTCGACGTTTCGCTTTTCCTATGCCGACGAGCCATGGGCAGCGACGCACATTGCGGTCGCCCTCGTCGGCTACGCGCTGCTCGCTGTCGTTGCGCTGCAGGCGCTCGTGATGATGGGGCTCGAGCGCAGGCTCCACCGCGCGATCCCCGACGTCGCGCGCGCGGCGGCGGCGCCGCTGCTCACCCTCGAGCGCTACCTGTTCCGGCTGATCGGTGCCGGCTTCGTACTGCTTACCGCGACGCTCGCGAGCGGCATCCTGTTCTCGGAACAGCTCTTCGGCAAGCCGTTCACGCTGACGCAGAAGAACCTCTTCTCGGTCGCCGGCTGGCTGGTCTTCGGCGTGCTCCTCTTCGGCCGCTGGCGCTACGGATGGCGCGGACGCACCGCGCTGAAATGGATCCTCGGCGGCAGCGTGCTGCTCGCGCTCGGCTATCTCGGGAGCAAATTCGTCGTCGCCGTGATCGGCAACGAACCCGCATGGATGACATCGCGCTAGCGACGCTGGCGATCGCGCTCGCGATTCTGCTCGTGATGTCGGCGTTCTTCTCGCTGGCCGAGACCGCGATGATGGCGGCCAACCGCTACCGGATGAAGCACCAGGCGCTGCGCGGCGCGCGCGGCGCGCGTCTCGCGCTCGCACTGCTCGCGAAGACCGACCGCCTGCTCGGCGTGATCCTGCTCGGCAACAACCTGATCAACGCCGCGTCGGCGACGCTCGCGACGATCATCACCGTGCGGCTGTTCGGCGAAGGGCGCTGGTCGCTGGCACTCGGCACCGTCGCGGTGACGTTCCTGATCCTCGTCTTCTCCGAGATCACCCCGAAGGTGATCGGCGCCGCGTACGCGGACCGGCTGGCGCCGCTCGTGAGCTTTGCGCTGGCGCCGCTTCTGCGCGTGACGCGCCCGGTCGTCTGGTTCGTCAATTTGTTCGTGCAGGCGGTGCTGAAGGTGGTCGGATTCCGGCCCGCGGCACAGTCGTCGACGGCACTGTCGCAGGAAGAGCTGCGCTCGCTGGTGCTCGAGGGAGCGCAATACTTCCGTGGAAAGCAGAAGACGATGCTCGCCAACCTGCTCGACCTCGAGGCGATCACCGTCGACGACGTGATGACTCCGCGCAGCCAGATCCACGCGCTCGACCTCGCCGAGAAGCCCGAGCTCCTGCGCCAGCAGCTCGCCACCTCGTATCACACGCGGATGCCGGTGTACGACGGAACGCTCGACAACATCGCCGGCATCCTCGCGGTGAAATCGCTGATCCACGTAATGGGCGAGCGCGAGCTCGACGGCGAGCGCCTGCGCGCACTGCTGCGCCCCGCTTACTTCGTTCCGCTCGGCACACCGCTCCTCACCCAGCTCCAGCAGTTTCAGGTCGATCGCCAGCGGATGGCGCTGGTGGTCGACGAATACGGCGAGCTGCAGGGGCTCGTCACCATCGAGGACCTGATCGAGGAGATCGTCGGCGAATTCACCACGCAAGCGCCAGGCGGCGCGCAGAGCCTGCGCCGCGAGGCTGACGGCAGCGTGGTCGTCGACGGCATGGCGCCACTGCGCACACTGAACCGGCGGCTCGGGACGCGGTTCGCGCTCGACGGCCCGAAAACGCTCAACGGCCTCATCGTCGGCCATCTGGGCGAAATCCCCGACGCCGGACTGAGTTTCGAGATCGAGGGCCAGCGCCTCGAGGTGCTGCAAACGCAGGACCGGGCGGTCAAGGTCGTGAAGCTTCTGCCGCCGGTCGGAGCCGCGGGCGCGGCTTTACAAAGCCCGGTCGCCCATGCATGATCCTGACGGCAACTTTTATGCGAATGGAATATGCGCACGGACCCGTCGGGCCATGGAGCGGTCCCCGCGCCCCGGTGACGATTTTGGCATGACAATTGCTTGCAATCGTTCCGTTTTGGTCGGCGCAGCGCAGAGCGCCGGTTTTGCAACGTTTTCGAGACATGATCCGCGTCGCGCCGGCGGGCGGCCTGTTCCCGTTCCGCGCTGACACCGCGATGCCCCTATCCTGACGCAAATGGCCACGCACGCCGCCAGCCGGAACATCAGCGGACTCGCCCGCGCGCTCGCGCAGCACGGCGTGATGTCCGAGGCGGAGGCCGAAGCGCTGCAGCTTCAGTCGCACTCGGCCGGGGTGTCGTTCGCCGAACAGGTGCTATCGGGCAAGCGCCTCTCCGCGCAGCAGCTCGCGGTGTTCGCGTCGCGCGCGTTCGGCGTGCCGCTGCTCGACCTGTCGGGCTTCGATCTCGATCAGCTCAGCCGCGACTACATCGACGTCAAGATGGCGCAGACGCGGCGCGTCCTGCCGTTGCACAAGCGCGGCAACCGCCTCTACGTCGCGACATCGGACCCGGCGAATCTGCAGGCGCTCGACGAGGTCCGCTTCAAGACCAACCTCGTCGTCGAGCCGGTCGTCGTCGAGGACGACAAGCTCGGCCAGGCGATCGCCAAGGTCGTCGAATCGTCGGGGGCGACGCTGAAGGACCTCGCCGCGCTCGAGGACATCGAGATCGGTCTCGAGGAGGGCATTCCGCAGGGCTCGACCGACGAAGACAGCGAGGTCGAGGACGCTCCGGTCGTCCGCTACATCCAGAAGGTGCTGCTCGATGCGATCAGCGCCGGCGCCTCCGACATCCATTTCGAGCCCTACGAGAAGTACTACCGGATCCGCTATCGCCTCGACGGCTTGCTGATGGAGGTCGCGCAGCCTCCGCTCGCGATCAAGGACAAGGTCGCGTCGCGGATCAAGGTCATCAGCCGTCTCGACATCGCCGAGAAGCGCGTGCCGCAGGACGGGCGGATGAAGCTCGTGCTGTCGAAGACGCGCTCGATCGACTTTCGCGTCTCGACGCTGCCGACGCTGTACGGTGAGAAGATCGTGCTGCGCATCCTCGACGCGGCAGGCGTGCGCCTCGGCATCGAATCGCTGGGCTACGATCCCGACCAGCAGGAGCAGATGCTGTTCGCGATCGGAAGACCCTACGGGATGATCCTCGTCACAGGCCCGACCGGCAGCGGCAAGACCGTATCGCTCTACTCGTGCCTGCAGATCCTGAATCAGCCCGGCACCAACATCGCGACGGCCGAGGATCCGGCCGAAATCCAGCTTTCCGGAGTCAACCAGGTCAACGTGAACGAGAAGGCCGGCCTCACGTTCGCCACCGCGCTGCGCGCGTTCCTGCGCCAGGACCCGGACATCATCATGGTCGGCGAGATCCGCGACCTCGAGACCGCCGACATCGCGATCAAGGCCGCGCAGACCGGGCACTTGGTGCTGTCGACCGTGCACACCAACGATGCCGCGACGACGCTGACGCGGCTCCTCAACATGGGTGTCGCCCCGTTCAACGTCGCATCGTCGGTCAACCTGATCACCGCGCAGCGCCTCGCGCGCAAGCTCTGCCCGCAGTGCCGGCGTCCCGAGGACATCCCGCCCGAAGCGCTGCTGCGCGCCGGCTTCACCGAGGCGGACCTCGACGGGACCTGGCAGCCGCTCGGCCCGGCGGGGTGCGACCACTGCAAGGGCACCGGCTACAAGGGCCGCGTCGGCGTCTACGAAGTGATGCCGATCAGCGACGAGATGCGCCAGGTCATCATGCGCAACGGCAATTCGCTCGACATCGCCGAGCAGGCGCGCCGCGAAGGCATCCGCACGCTGCGGCAGTCGGGACTTCGCAAGGTCAGGACCGGAGTCACCTCGCTCGAAGAGATCGAGGCCGTCACCAACGAGTAGCCGCAGGACACGCATTCGAGGACCTATCACGATGGCCACCGCAACCGTTCGGCGCAGGGATCTGAAAGCGCGCGAGCTCACCTTCCTGTGGGAGGGCGTCGACCGCAACAAGAAACCGGTCCGCGGCGAGCTCCGCGCGATCTCGGAGACCGTGGCGACGTCGAACCTGCGCCGCCAGGGTATCCGCGTCGACAAGATCAGGCGCCAGTCGTTTCGTGGCGGTCGCGCGATCGGCGAAAAGGAGATCACGTTCTTCACGCGCCAGCTCGCGACGATGCTGAAGGCGGGCGTGCCGCTCCTGACGTCGTTCGACATCATCGCGCGCGGCCACAGCAACGCACGCTTCTCGCGGCTGATGATGGACCTCAAGGCGAAGGTCGAGACCGGATCGAGCCTGTCGCAGGCGTTCCGCGAATACCCGAAGTACTTCGATCCGCTGTACTGCAACCTGGTGCAGGCCGGGGAAACGGCGGGCATGCTCGACGCGATCCTCGACCGCCTCGCGACCTACAAGGAGAAGATCCTCGCGATCAAGAGCAAGATCAAGTCGGCGCTCTTCTACCCGATCTCGGTCATCGTCGTCGCGATCGTCGTCGTCTGGGTCATCATGGTGTTCGTGATCCCGGCGTTCAAAAAGGTGTTCAACGCCTTCGGCGCCAACCTGCCGTGGCTTACGCAGGTGGTGATCAACATCTCCGATTTCTTCGTTCAGTGGTGGTGGGCGATCTTCATCGTCGCGGTCGGCGTCGTCGTCGGCATCCGGCTGTCGATCAAACGCTCGGATAGCGTGCGCTTTACCGTGCACCGGCTCATGCTGAAGCTCCCCGTCGTCGGCAGCATTCTCGAGAAGGCGACGATCGCCCGCTGGACGCGAACACTGCAGACGATGTTCGCGGCGGGTGTGCCGCTGGTCGAGTCGCTCGACGCCGTCGGCGGCGCCTCGGGAAACATCGTCTACGCCAACGCGACGAAGCGGATCCAGACCGAGGTCAGCACCGGCACCAGCCTCACCAACGCGATGGCGGCGACCAACCTGTTCCCGACGATGGTGCTGCAGATGACGCAGATCGGCGAGGAATCTGGCTCGCTCGACAACATGCTCGGCAAGGTCGCTGATTTCTACGAGCGCGAGGTCGACGACTCGGTCGCCGCGCTGTCCAGCCTGCTGGAGCCGGTGATCATCGTGTTCCTCGGCGTCGTCGTCGGGGGCCTCGTGGTCGCCATGTACCTGCCGATCTTCAAGCTCGGCGCGGTCATCTGAGCGCACCGCGCGGTCGTCGAGGCGCGTGATCGCATCCCCGCTTGCCGCGACCGCGATCGCGCTGGTCGTCGGGCTCTGTGTCGGCAGCTTCCTCAACGTGGTCATCCACCGGCTGCCGAAGATGCTCGAGCGCGACTGGCGCGCGCAGTGCGCAGAGATGCGCGGGGACGCCGCGCCCGCAGAGGATCCCCCGGTCTACAACCTCGCACTGCCGCGCTCGCGCTGCCCCGGCTGCGGGCACGCGATCACCGCATTGGAGAACGTGCCGGTGGTGTCGTGGCTCGCGCTGCGCGGGCGCTGCTCGCAATGCAAACAGGCGATCTCGGCGCGCTATCCGACGGTCGAGATCCTGGGCGGCGCGCTCGCTGCGCTCGCGATCTGGCGGTTCGGTGCGAACTGGCAGGGTGTGGCCGCGTGCGTGCTCCTCTGGACACTCGTCGCGCTGACGTACATCGACTTCGACACGCAGTACCTGCCCGACAACCTGACGCTGCCGCTCCTCTGGGGTGGGCTCGCCGCCAACCTGTTCCACCTCTTCGTTCCGCTCGCCGACGCGGTGATCGGCGCCATCGCCGGCTACCTGATCCTGTGGGCCGTCTACTGGGCCTTCCTGCTGATCCGCAAGAAAGAAGGAATGGGTCACGGCGACTTCAAGCTGCTCGCCGCGCTCGGTGCCTGGATGGGCTGGCAGATCCTGCCGATCGTCATCGTGCTCTCGTGCGTCGCCGGCGCGGCGATCGGCATCGGGCTCAAGGTGTTCCGCGGCCGCGACCACAACGTACCGATCGCCTTCGGGCCGTTCCTCGCCATCGCCGGTGCGGTCGCACTGTTCTTCGGGCAGGTGCTCGCGCAGGCTTATCTGCCGTGACCGCGCCCCTCGCCGTCGGGCTCACCGGCGGCATCGGCAGCGGCAAATCGGTCGTCGCTGCCGCGTTTGCGAAGCGCGGGGTTCCGGTCGTCGACGCCGATGCGCTCGCGCACGAACTCTCGCGGCCCGGCGAAGCAGGTTACCGCGCCATCGTCGACCGCTTCGGACGTGAGTTCGTCGACGCGTCCGGCGAGCTCGACCGGGCGAAGCTTCGCCGGTGCGCGTTCGCCGACGACCGCGTGAGAAGCGAGCTCGAGGCCCTGCTCCATCCGCTGATCCGCATGCGCGCCGCCGCTGCAATCGCGCGTTGGACCGCACCGTACGGCGTCGTCGTCGTGCCGCTGCTGCTCGAGCGCGGCGGCCTGCGCGACCAGGTTGCGCGCATCCTCGTCGTCGACTGCAGTGAGGACGAGCAGGTGAGGCGGGTACGCGCAAGGAGCGGCCTTGCCGACGCCGAGGTACGCGCGATCATGGCCACGCAAGTCACGCGTGCGGCCCGCCTCGAGGCAGCCGATGACGTCATCGAAAACTCCGGCGCACCCGGCCGGATCGAGCCCCAGGTCGACGCGCTCGATCGGCGCTACCGCGCGCTCGCGCGAGCGAGCACGTGACGGCGAGCACGTGACGGCTAGAGAATGCGTGAACACGGCATGCGATTGGGGCAGAATGGCGGCCTGAGTCGTCCCATCCGATCGTGATCCGCTACGAGCATCCGCTGAACGAGCGCATCCGCACGCTGATGCGCCTCGAGGACCTGTTCGCGCGCGCGCGCTTCTTCGCGAGCCGTGACGACCCGCACGAGCACCACGCGGCGCTGCTGGCGCTGTTCGAGATCACGGACGTTGCGGCGCGAGCCGACCTCAAGGCCGACCTTTTGCAGGAGCTCGAGCGTCAGAAGCAGGTGCTGCTGCCGCTCCGCGACAACGCGCAGATCGACCAGCAGCGACTGACGCGTCTGCTTGCCGAGATCGACAGCGTGAGCGCCGGGCTGCTCGCCCAGGCCGGCAAGGCCGGCACGCATCTGCGCGAAAGCGAATGGCTGATGGCCGTCAAACAGCGCGCGGCGATCCCCGGCGGCGTCTCGGAATTCGATCTTCCCGCTTATCATCACTGGCTGAACCGGGCGGCAGCGGCACGCCATCACGATCTCGCCGAGTGGATGGAACCCTTCGAGCCGATCCGCATCGGCGGGGCGATCGTGCTGCATCTCCTCCGCCAGAACGTTCGCACGAGCCGCCACGTCGCCTACCACGGGGTGTTCCAGCTCATGCTGACGACGACCAAGGTCGCCCAGCTCCTGCGTGTCGCGGTGGAGAGCGATCTGCCGTGCGTGCCGGAGATAAGCGCCAACAAGTACGCGATCAACATCCGCTTCATCGGCGTCTCCGGAATGAATCGCGGCGTCGTCGTCGACGACGACGTCGGATTCGAGCTCGCGTTCTGCAACCTCTGAACACGCGATTGATCGCCCATCTCGACATGGACGCGTTCTACGCGTCGGTCGAGCTGCTTCGCTATCCCGAGCTCGCGGGCCTGCCGGTGGTGATCGGCGGCGGCGGCGCGCACCGGCCGGTCGAGCGAGTGAATCCGGCGACCGGCGCCATCCGGCGCGAGTTCGCGACGCTTGCCGAGTACGCCGGGCGCGGCGTCGCGACAACGGCCACCTACGAGGCGCGCGCGCTCGGTGTCCATTCGGCGATGGGCCTGATGAAGGCCGCCGCGCTCGCTCCGCACGCGATCCTGCTTCCGGTCGATTTCGACGCCTACCGGCGCATGTCGCGAACGTTCAAGGATGCGGTGCGCACCCTCGCGCCACGAATCGAGGATCGTGGCATCGACGAGATCTACATCGATCTCTCCGACGCTCCGGCAC
>Ga0134126_10011630_pt1 | contig 11112 bp, 8 predicted proteins | sample KB31752_FD_96881 | JGI IMG/M metagenome (GOLD analysis project Ga0134126, IMG submission 96881) | Terrestrial soil microbial communities with excess Nitrogen fertilizer from Kellogg Biological Station, Michigan, USA - KB3-175-2 | ecosystem: Environmental > Terrestrial > Soil > Unclassified ... | reverse complement strand
TGGCCAGCCAATAAATAGGGGTGCTGGGGCCGCTGGCCGATAAATAGAATTATTTTGAATATTTGAGCGAAATCTGGAGAGAACCCCCTATATTTGAAATCCACAAAAAATCCTTAAGTCCATGTTAAACCTAAGCTCTAACAATATCAGCATCCGGCTGATAGATGAATACGGAAACCGAATCGACCCGCTCCACATCAAAGAAGTGGATTATCTTTCCCGTTTTATCAACAAATGCGTCGTCAATAAAGTGTTCCGGCAAATGCTGGCCGACAAACGTACAGGCGTCATCGAAGTCTACCAGGACAAGGTCCTCGTAAAGGACAACTAGCGATCGCCTTTTTCCGTCGTTTGTGAATCCATCTGTTTTTGTTGCGCGGCTGCTTCTTTTTGTGCGGCCGCTTCTTTTTTGTCCAGGTTCTTCTTCAATATGGCCACATATCTTGCCGCATCGCTATTCCCCGGATCCAATGTGAGCAATTTTTCGAAACAATCGATCGAGCCTGTATAGTCTTTCTCCGTATTGGCTTTATAGGCGGCGATATAGCCGTATGCTTCGATCAGATGTTTCCGGTTGAGCTTGTTCGTCGTATCCTTCCCATCTATTTCGATGAGCTTCATGTAGTGCGGGATCGCCGTTCCGAGGGTCATGCCCGTATCGATCGCGACATCACTACGTGCCCTCCAGTAATAACCATAATCCTGATCGGGATATTTGGTCTCGTACAGACCGAAAACACTGTCGGCCATGGGATATTCCTTCGCCATGTAATGCGCCAGACCCCAATTGAACAGGTCCAGATTGGTCGCGCCGGGTTTCTCCGTATAATATTTCCCCAGCCAGATCGCCTGGTTGGAATAATCTTTCCGGTCCTTGTACAGGTCCGCCACCTTCTTGTCAAATGCTACCCGTTGAGTACTGTCCTTTACGAGACTTCCTGCTTTCACGTAATAGACGACCGCCGAATCGGTCCGGCCCAGCTGACTATAGATCTCGCCCATCGTTTCATAATCCTTTTCGACGAAGCCGGTGTCCGTCTGTGCCCCGAAATAGCGCTGCATATAGTCGAGCGCCCGGGTGCTGTCATGCAGCTCCTTATACGAATATGCGATCAGCTTGTAAAGTCTGGGTTCGCTGACCTTCCCCTGACGGGTAATGAGTCCCTGCGCGTGTTCGATGGCATCGCTGTATTTCCGGGAAGCATACAGCAGATCGGTCATTAAATAATCGTTCTCCACGCTGGGATCGCTGGCGGCGATGTAGTGATCGAGACACCTTTTTGCCGTATTGACATCGCGGAAATAATAATGATAGTACAGCTCGAACCATGCGGGGGCATACATGGAATCGAGGTTGACCGCATCGTCGAAATATTTCAGGTACATATCCGTATTGTTCTGCGTCAGGAAGATCTTCCCCAGCTTGTAGAGCGCGTCGACCGACCGGCTGTCCTGGGCCAGGGCGTCCGAATAGGCCTTATAGGAATTGGCGCCGTCCATGAGCCGGCGATATGCGTCGCCGAGAGCGACATACAGTTCCGCGTTGTGTTTGTCGCGACGTATGGCCTTATTCAATACATCGATGGCATATTTCACATCATTACTATCTGCGTGATCCGTTTCATTGGCGATGGCCACCGACAGCAGGACATGAGGGTCTTTTTCCCTGGTCGCTTTCAGGGCACGGTTGAAACAGGACGAGGCGCTGTCCTTTTCCTTTCTGGCCAGGAAGAGCAGACCTTCCGCGCAAAGCGCCATCGGTTGCTGTCTTACCGCGGCGGGCATGGCCTGCAGGGTATCCTGCAATGCGGCAAGCCGGTGGTCATGAATATACACCTGCGTAAGAAGCCACCAAGCTTCCGTATTGGAAGGGTCGGTTTGCAGGAGGGCATGTAATTGATGGGCGGCTCCGTCGTAGCGTCCGTAATACAGCAATTTCTGAGCGCCGGCTATCGACTGAGCCTTGGAGCCACCCATCAATAAAAAACTGGAGAAAATGGCAAGCAATCGTTTCATAAGTCGTCAGTATAGGTTGTTTAGCTTTTTTTGGTATCGTATGGTTCTACATCCAGCACCTGTATTTTCGAATCCTTGCCAAGCAGATCGCTGATATGCCGTGAACAGGCGAACCCCGAGATACCGCTTTCCGTCTGTGGATTTACCAGGATCATATCCGCCATGATCATCTCGGCGTAGTCGAGTGCGGCCCTGGCCGGACTATGCTGGCCGATCGACGAATATTCTATCGGATGATGCAGATTTTCCCGAAGGTGGTGATACGCTTTCAGGAACACCTGCGGCAGTGCCCATTGCTTAGGCTCGGGATTTTCCTGGATCGCCAGTAGATGTACCTGCGCCTTGTACCGCCTGGCGAGCAATACCCCCCATTCCAGTTTGCGCTCGGGCAGAAAATCGCGGATAGGGATCACGATGACCCTGGTGCGGCTGTCGAGCGATCCGGGTTTTACCGTGAGTACCGGGCAATTGCTTTTTTTTGCGATGCCGTCCGGGGAGATGCCCCTGGCAAAGGCCCAGCGCCTGCCATTGTTCTGTCTGCCGATAATAATGAGATCCGGCTTCAGCGTTTCGGCGCATTCAATGATCATCCGCTGAGCGGACCCGCCTTTCATGATCTGGGTCTTCACACGAAGGGCGGGATAGTTTTCCCGGATGTAGTCCTTCCATTGCTCCAGTTCTTTTTCCACCGCCCAGACCTTGAATTGATGAACGGCATGTTTTCCCGGTCGCATTACATGCAACAGGTGCAGGACGGCTTCGCCCGACCCTACCAGCCCGGCGGCCTTTTTCACAGCGATCTCGGTATTGAGCGAAAAATCTACCGGGATCAGGATCTTATCGAATGCGATGGCCATCTTCCTATTTCTCCCAAAGTATACCGCTGGTATTAACAAATAATTAGAGCGGCATTAGAATTGGATTAGAGTAGAGGGATGGCGCCGTAATTCCGTAATATTGTGGGTGACATGGCCGAAGAACGAAAGATACTGGTCATCGAGGATGAGAAAAAGATCGCCGACACCCTGAAAATGGGGCTGGCGGAAAATGGTTTTGAGGTGGATGTGGCCTACGATGGAAAAATAGGCCATCAGCTGTTGATATCCCGGCCCTTCGACCTGGTCATCCTCGACATCAATCTCCCGGGCATGAATGGGTACGAGTTGTGTAAAGCTATTCGCTACCGGAACATGAACATGCTGGTGATCATGCTGACCTCCATGAGCTCGCTGGATGATAAGATCGAAGGTTATGATGCGGGCGCGGACGATTATCTCGTCAAGCCGTTTGAATTCAGGGAGCTGCTGCTTAAGATCAGGGCGCTGCTCAAACGAACCCCGGGCCAGCCGGTACCCGTCGGCAATTTTCTTCGCGCCGCCGATCTGGAAATGAATCTCGACAACAAGGAAGTGCATCGCGCCGGGCGACGGATCAAGCTTACCGCCAAAGAATTCCAGCTGCTGGAATACCTCATGCGAAACAAGAACAGGGTGGTGTCAAGAGCCGATCTCGCGATCAATGTCTGGGATGTCGACTTCAATACGAATACGAATGTGATCGACGTGTATATCAGCTATGTCCGGAACAAGGTCGATAAGGATTTCGAGCAGAAGCTTATCCAGACACACGTGGGCATGGGTTATATTCTAAAAACAATGTCCGGCTGATGACGGTAAGAGCCCGCATAACTCTGCTGTTTACCCTGCTGGTGGTAGGCATACTGACGCTGGTCTGCGTCTCCGTTTACTATTTTTCCTATACCAACCGCATCAAGGATATCCAGACCCGTCTGGCCAACAGGGCCATTACCACCGGCCGTTTGCTGAGCCAGGCCGGCGTTTTCGACCGGGCGCTGATCCGGAAGATCGACGCTTCCACCTCGGTCGCGATGAAGGACAAGGTCGTGGAGGCCTACGATAATTTCGACACAAGGATCTATTGGTACAGCGATAACCCCGCGGATACGCTGCGTACCGACAAACCCGTCCTCAACAAAGCGCGGAACAGCAAGGAAAGCATTTATTTCACACAGGGAAAGAAGGACGCAATTGCCTATTATTATGACGACGAGACTTCCTGTTTCGTGATCATAGCCGCCGCCTATGACGAGGCCGGGAATGAAAAGCTGGCTCATCTTCGCCTGGTGTTGTCGCTGAGCTTTATCGGCGGCATCCTGAGCAGCATCATCGGCGGCTATTTCTTTTCTATCCGTCTCCTTCATCCCCTGCGTCGCATCGCCGATGAGGTCAATGAGATCTCCGCGCGCAACCTGACCCGCCGCATCGGTTCCAGCGCAGGCAATCCTCAGGACGAATGGGATTATCTGTCCGGCACGCTGAACCAGCTGCTCAACCGGCTCCAGGAAAGCTTCGAAATACAGGGCCGTTTTATCGCAAATGCCTCGCATGAGCTGTCCACCCCGCTGACATCCATCTCGAGCCAGCTGGAAGTGGCCTTACAGAGGGCGCGAAGCACCGAAGAATATCGTCAGATCATCAATTCCGTCTACCAGGATGCCCGGCAGCTGGGCAAGCTGACGCAGACCTTGCTGGAATTTGCCCGTGCCTCCGGTACCGCCTCGGGTCTGGAGATCGACCTGATCCGCATCGACGAGATCCTGTTGCGTCTGCCGGGCGAGATGACCAAGATCAACCCCTTGTTTTCGGTGACGCTGGATTTCGACCGGTTGCCTGAGGCCGAGGAAGAATTGCTCGTTTTCGGAAATGAAGAGCTGCTATTCACGGCTATACGCAACATCGTCTCGAATGCGTGCAAATATTCCGAAGACCACCATGCCACCGTGCGGCTTTCCGTCCTTGGCAAGGAGATACATATCTCCGTGAAAGACCAGGGTAGGGGTATCAGTGAGGAGGAATGGGAGAAGATATTCCAGCCCTTCTATCGGACCGAGGACGGGCATGCCGTGCCGGGGTTCGGACTGGGATTGTCGCTGGCGCGCCGTATCCTGCAGCTGCATAAGGGTTCGATCACCGTCGATTCGGCCGTCGGCAAGGGGTCCATCTTCTATATCCGGCTGCCGGCAGCCGGATCAACCGGTTTTTGAGTCTTCGCAACCGCCGGCCGGCCGCGCCGCCTTCGCCACCCGCCGAAGCCCCCGGGAGCTATTTCACCACGAGCCGGTCGGCCTCGCACCGCGTCCCCGCCGACGCGCCCCCCAATTTCTAATACAATTCTAATGCGCCTTTAAGTCGGGGTTAATCCTGCCGCCTAACCTTGTCGGGTAAAACAAACAACAAAATATGCGTATCAAGCACATAGCATTGGTCGGCGCCTTGCCGGTAATGCTGTTTTCCTGCGTCAGCAGCAAAAAATTCAAATCCTTGCAGTCGAAATACGATAGTCTCAACAACGCCTATGGCAATCTGCAGAACGATCTCAAAAATTGCAATAACAAGACCGCCTCGCTCACCCAGGATAAATCCAATTGTGATGCCCAGGTAGCGGCGCTTCAGAAACAGATCGCTTTCCTGAAAGACAACAATACCCAGGCTTTGAAGCAGCTGCAGGATATGTCCGTCATCAGCGGCAGCCAGGCCGAAAGCATCCAGCAGTCGCTGAAGAACATCGGCGCCAAGGATGCGTATATCGAGAGCCTGCAGAGTGCGCTGGCGCATAAGGACTCGCTGAACATGGCCCTGGTCAACAACCTGAAGGGCGCTATCGGCGATTTGAATGATAAGGATATCAATGTTAAGGTGGACAAAGGAGTAGTATATGTCGATATTTCCGACAAACTGCTGTTCGCCAGTGGCAAATATGAGGTCACCAAGCGCGCGCAGGAAGTATTGGGCAAAGTCGCACAGGTCCTGAAGGCCCAGCCCGATATCGAATTCATGGTGGAAGGCCATACGGATAATGTACCGTTCCGCCGCGGCTTGCTGCTCGACAACTGGGATCTCAGCGTGAAACGCGCTACCGCGGTGGTCCGCATCCTGCAGAAAAAATATGGGCTGGAGCCCGCGAAAATGGCTGCTGCGGGTCGCGGTGAATATATGCCGGTGGCTTCCAATGATAATGCCGATGGCCGCGCGCTCAACCGCCGTACCAGGATCGTTATTCTGCCGCAGCTGGATCAATTCTTCAAATTACTCGAACATAAGTAAACGCTGTCTGTCTGCAGGTTGGTTTGCCTGATCCGTACACAAAAAGCCCTACCTCTCCGGTGGGGCTTTCCTATGCGCGCCGGCGAAGGCGGCGCGCAATTATCTTTAATTCACCAGATACATCCTCGTCGCAGAATTGATATATTCGGTCGGATCGAACGCCCCGTCGAACGTATCGTCCAGCGCATTCAGCTTCACTTCCAGCTCCTGCACTTTCAGACCTATCTCGGGATCGTTACGGTATTTGGCGACGAGCTCGCTGTATTTGGAGAGGATGCCGCGGATGTCGAAGGTCAGATCGCCGAACCGGAGCTTCAGAGACTGGACGTCCATCAGCTCATAATAGATGGGCTGCTTCCAGTTTTTGGCATCGGCGGTCTTCCGTTCGGTGACCAGCGTCGAAGCCTCTTTGCGCAGTTGTGTCAGGAATTGATAACGTTTGTCCGCGTCGGTCTGGCGGTTGAAGGCCTGCTGATACTGTGCGGACGGCACTTTCAACAGTGCGAGATTCTGGTTGAGGATGGTATCGTAGTGGATCTGCAGCTTTTCCAGCTCTTTCGTCACGATCTCCCACTGTTGCTCGATCAGGTCCTTGTCGTAATCGAATTGGCTCAGCTTGGCGGTGAGCTCGAACATTTTCTGGCTTTGATCGCGCAACTCTTTTTTCTTCGAGCCCATCGAATTGATATACGAATCGATCCCAAGGAACAAGGCCTGCGAGACGGGTCCGGCGATAGGTGTCGCGGCCGAAAGATTCCCCGTTATCTGCACCATATCGTTGAGTACGGCCAATGACGGCTCATGGTCTTTTTCCTTCTGGATATATTGATAGAATTTTTTATACCAATCCTGGTAGCCGGGATATTTCATCGGGTCGGCGGTCTCGGTGAGCGTCGAGAAAAAACTCTTTGAGGCATTGAAAAGGACCAGTGGCTTGATCTCCTTATCCATTGAAACGAGATTGATGATCGCGGACTGGTAGTTTGCCTGGTAAACGTAGAGTTCATTTTGCTCGATGGCCTGTTGTTTTGTCTCCAGCGCCTGTACCCGCAGCAGGAGTTTGTCCGCCTTGTCCCGCGCGTCCCGTGAGGCCGCGATCTCCTTGTCGAGACTGTCTACCTTGTTGTCTAATTTGTTGAGGGTTTGGTCGATATTTTTGGTCTTTTTGTCCAGGTTATCCTGGATATCGCTGAGGACCTTGTTCCGGATGTCCTTATTGGAGGAAAGAGTAGTGGTAGTATCGGGTGTTGCCGTCTGAGCGAAGGATGGGACTAGATAGAAGATGCCCCACAGGATTAAAGTGAATTTTTTCAAGTGATTGGAATTTTTTGGCTTACAGTAAATTTAGCCTACGGTGCCTGAAAGTGTGCATTAGAATGCAATTAGAATCGTAAAAATACGATAGAAATCGAGGGTCTTTGCTCTTTTTTAACAAGCCGTTGTCACGTAGCTTTGAATCATCCAATACCAATGAATACCCTTATCACAAGATCCTGAAAAACCAAATTGGCTTTCATTTTCTAATCGAAAGCCTTAAAATTCAATCTCTCTTGAAAAGCCCCTGATTAAACTTGGGGGTTTTTTCGTTTCCACCCTTTTCCCTCAGAATGTTTTACTTTAGCCGTCTAATATTCCACCCCGGATGATAAAAAAAGCGGCTTTATCGGCATTTCTCTCCTGCATATTTTCGATGGTATTCGCTCAGCAACGGTACGGCAGTCTTGCCGAAGCATTACAAACGGGTTTCAGATTACATGGTCGCCCGGGCCCGCGCAGCGTCAACTGGATCAATAATGGCGATCAGTATGGGTTTGAAAATTCGGGCGATATCCGCACCATGGACCCAAAAACGCTGCAGGAGAAAACGATCTTCAGCACGGGCGGCCTGCATTTCCCCGGTACGACAACCCCTTTCAAATACGAATCTTTCCAATGGTCGCAAGACTCGAAACACCTTGTATTCCGGACCAATTTCCGGCATATCTATAGAAATTCGGGTATATCGGACTACTATATTTACGACATCGAAGGTCAGGGATTACGCCAGGCGGCGAAGGATGCGCGTTCGGCGCAATTATCCCCTGACGGATCTTCGGTGGGTATCGAACGCGAAGGCAATCTTTTCGTTTATGATTTCGCCACGAATGCCGAGCGGCAACTGACCCATGACATCACCAGCGATACCGGCATTTTCAACGGCCACTATGACTGGGTATACGAGGAAGAATTCGGACAGGGTCAGGCATGGAACTGGTCGAAGGACAGCCGTTATATCGCCTTCTGGCAATTCGACGAACACCGCGTGCCTCTATTCCAGATGACGAATTTCGAAGGCCTGCATTCCGAACAGGTCCATATTCCCATTCCACAGCCTGGCGATCCCAATCCCGCAGTGCGCATCGGCGTGATCGACGTGCACTCCGGTAGCAAGGTCTGGTTGACGCCCGACGAGACGGGGGATTATTATATCCCGCGCATCTATTGGACCAGCGATCCGGATGTACTCGCGCTGATGACGCTCAACCGGGCACAAAACCACATGAAATTGTATTTCTTCAACGTGAAGACTGGCGAGCATCATGTTGTATTGCAAGAACAGAACAATACCTGGGTCTCCATTTTCGATTTTTATACGGAGGTGAACGATATGGTCTACTTCCCCGAGAATACCCGCGACTTTTTTTGGGTGTCCGACCGCTCGGGCTACTACCATATCTATCATTATAATTATGAGGGGCGGCTGATCAATGCGGTCACGAAGGGCAACTGGGATCTTATCAAAGTCACCGGCATCAATCCGAAGACAAAGACCATCTACTATCTGTCGGCGGAGGCGTCTCCGCTGGAGCAGCAGCTGTACAGCATTCGGTATGACGGCAGCGGCAAAAGGCGGCTGACGCAGACCCCCGGTTCCCGCAGGATCGATATGTCGCCGAATACGGCCTGGTATATCGAAGAGTTCAGCAACGTGAACACTCCTTTAGAAGTCGGGTTGTATAACGCTCAGGGCAAGCTGCTAAAAATGCTTGAAGACAATCATGGGGTCAGCGAGTTTATCCGTACGCATGCTTATTCCCCGATGCAGTTGTTCCGATTTCGAACCACGGACACTGCAGATATCGACGGTTATATGATCAAGCCGTTTGATTTCGACTCTTCGAAACGCTATCCGGTCGTCATGCAGGTGTACGGTGGCCCGGAATCTCATGACGTATCCGACCGGTGGGCCAGCGACGGCTTCCAGCAATGGCTGGCGCAAAACGGCTATATCGTCGTAGGTATCAACAACCGTGGAGTCGCCGATTATGGCAGCGCATTTATGAAGATCGTCTACCGGCAGCTGGGCAAATGGGAAAGTCATGATTTCGCCGAAGCCGCGCGCTATCTCGCGACGCTTCCTTATGTCGACGGCGCTAATATAGCGATCATGGGTACCAGTTATGGCGGCTACAGCACCACCTATACGCTGCTGACCCATCCCGGCGTTTTCAAAGTCGGGATCGCCAATTCACCTGTCACCGATTGGCGACTTTATGACGACGTGTATACGGAAAGATATATGGGACTTCTACCCGATAATGAGGCGGGCTATAAGAAAAGCGCGGACATGACCTATGCGGCCAACCTGAAAGATCACCTTCTGCTGATCCATTCTATGAGCGATGACAATGTCCATCCCGCGAATACTATGCAGTTGCTGACCGCGTTGACCAATGCCGGGAAGGATGTCGATCTGAGGATATATCCGCCGGGGGCGCATGGAGCCGCTTATAACTGGCAGAGCTATCTGCTGATCAATACCGTCAGCTATGAATATCTCGAGCGGTATTTGAAACATTAAGCCGGATTCGCTCAGCGATCCCTGACCTTAGACCGTAGGTCTACCCGGATTCGCCGCATTCACCATACCGGGAGGCACCCGTTTTTTCGACGCCTGTTCATAAGCATAGGCCATACCGATCAGGCTTGGTTCGGTATAGGCCGTCCCGACGAATGACAGTCCCACAGGCAGATCGAAAACCAGTCCCATCGGCACCGTGACATGTGGGTAACCGGCTATCGCCGCGGGTCCCGAGAACGACCGGCCCGTGCCATAATCGCCGGCGACCAGGTCGATGCAACACGCAGGTCCGCTTGTAGGCGCGACCAGCGCATCCAGCTGATTTTGTTTCATCAGATCGTCTATGATGGTGCGCGCTGTCAGCAGTTTTTTCAATGCTTCCGTATATTCGGGATTATCGAGACTTCCCCGCGCCTCGCTTCTCTCGAGGGTTTCCTGTTTGAAAAAAGGCATCGCTCGTTGTTCGTTGGCCTTGTTGAATGCGATGACGTCCGCAAGCGACCTGACGGATGCACCCGCAGTAGCCAAATAGGCGTCGACACCGTGTTTGAATTCGTATTGCAGGACGATGCCTTCCACGGAATTGGGATCGGTCAGCAACCGCTGCAGCTCGATCTCCACGACGGTGGCGCCTTGCGCTTTCAACACCCCGATAGCCTCCTGGAACAGTGCGACGACGCCTTCGTGACCTGAAAGCGCCGCTTTCTCGATACCAATCTTTTTCCCTTTCAGACTGCCTGCGTCGAAAGATGCGTTATAATCCGGTCTTGTCTTGCCCTGGCTGGTATCGGTGACGGTATCTTCGGGATCGAACCCCTGGAGCGTGGCAAGCAGGAAGGCTGCGTCTTTTACCGACCTTGCCATCGGCCCCGCGGTATCCTGGGTCGAAGAAATGGGAATGATCCCGCTGCGGCTGAGCAGTCCTACCGTGGGTTTGATACCCACGATTCCATTGATGGAAGAAGGCGAAACGACCGAACCGTTGGTCTCAGTCCCGATGGCCACCGCGCAGAGATTGCCCGACACAGCGGAACCCGAGCCTGCACTCGACCCGGATGGGTTCCGGTCCAGGAAATACGGGTTTTTTGTCTGGCCTCCCCGGCTGCTCCAGCCGCTGGTCGACCGGCTCGA
>Ga0134126_10011627_pt1 | contig 11113 bp, 6 predicted proteins | sample KB31752_FD_96881 | JGI IMG/M metagenome (GOLD analysis project Ga0134126, IMG submission 96881) | Terrestrial soil microbial communities with excess Nitrogen fertilizer from Kellogg Biological Station, Michigan, USA - KB3-175-2 | ecosystem: Environmental > Terrestrial > Soil > Unclassified ... | reverse complement strand
TGCACGGTGATCGGGCACGGCGCCCCGCTGTCGGGACCGAACTCGAACACCCGCTTGTACAGGCACATCAACAGGTCCAGCCTGTGCATGTGGTGAAATCCGGCGCCGTCACCCGCGGCGGTGACATGATCGAACGGCCTCTTCGTCACGCTCCCATCGGCGTTGAACTGCCGTGTCGATTCCAGGATTGCCGCCCGGCCACCATCGATCGCCCCATCGGGGCCCCGGGGATTCCCGCCATCGAGGTCGACGCCCAGCCAACGACATATCCGCGCCCCGTTGGGCGGGATGTTCAACCCGGCGCCTGCGGTGCTGGGCACCTTCGTTTGCTCGAAGACATCGACCGATGCGAAGACGCCAGACTGTCGCAGCGCCAACGCCGTCATCAACCCGCCCATTCCCGCACCGACGATCACTGCCCGCATCCTGTCATCCTTCGAAGTAAGCGAACGCAGCCCAACTCGCGGCTGGAGTAAGGTGGATGTCGCCTGACTAGATGGGTCGAAACTATCCGGGGGCGGACCGGCAATAAAGTAACTTCTCGCGTGAGCAGGCGCCTGAACTTCCTGGGCAGAGCCCTCGTCCAACTCCCTTCAATCAGGTATGGCTGCACGCGAACTAGCCCTTTTGTTTGCGCATGGTCTCCGCGCAAAAGCTGCGCGTTTGTCGCGAGGGAAGACCGCTGCACACTTTTCCAGATCACGCGTTGGCTATTGCGCCGGATAGGCCCGCAGGAACGTCTCGCTCGCCGCTTCCGCGCGTCGCGCGATCTCGCTGCTGCCCGGCCGCGCAGAGGTGGCAAGCAGGAGGCCGAGCATCAGATTGCCCCAGAGCAGGCCGAAGAAGTGGCTTGCCATCTCGGCGGGCTCGCCACTGGCGAGCCCGGCCGAGCAGGCGCGGCGCATGATCTCGCGCAGCGCGCCGCGGCTTGTGGCCATGGCGATATCGTTCAGCGCCTGCGCGATATCGGGCGTGCGCGCGGCCTCCGCAATCGCAAGGCGGAACATGGCGACGACCGCGGGATCGCTGACCTCACGCAGCAGTCGTGCTCCGAATGCGGCGAGCGTCTGGCGCAGCGTCTCGCGATCGCGCAGCTCCGGCAGATCGGTCGGCAGCTTCAGCCGGGTCGCGCGATCGCCGATGCAGGCGATCAGCATCTCCTGCTTGCTGCCGAACAACGCATAAAGCTCGCGCTTGGAGACGCGCGCCCGTGTCGCGATCTCCAGCGTCGAGGTCTCGGCGAAACCGCCCTTGGTGAAGGCCGAGAACGCCGCGTTCAGGATGCGCCCGCGGGCCGGGCTCGCGCTCGCCTCCGCCGGCCGAGCTTTCACAGTTTTCTGACCTGCCATCATCACCCCTTGACTTGGTACCAGACAGTACCATACCTTCATGTTGATTGGTACTGTGTGGTACCGCACCCTAACCCACAGAAAAGCGCGAGGCTCACCTCATGACCAAACCCGTCCTTGTTACATCCGCCGCCGGTGGCCGTCAGGGCAAGACCGGCCGCCACGTCGCCGAAATGCTGCTCAAGCGCGGCGTACCGGTGCGCGCCTTCGTCCACGCCATCGACGAGCGCTCGGAGCGCCTGCGCGCGCTCGGGGCCGAGATCATCGCAGGCGACTTCCTCGACGTCCGCTCGGTGCAGCGCGCAGCCGAGGGCGCGTCCGCAGTCTATTTCGCCTATCCGGTCCAGGATGGGCTGATGGATGCCACCGCGATCATGGCGCTTGCCGCGCGTGAAGCAAGGATTTCGCGGCTGGTGAACCTCGTGATGCTGCAATCCTCGCCCGACGCGCCGACGCCACGCATGCGGCAGAACTATCTCTCCGAGCAGGTGTTCGAGTGGGCCGGCGTCGGCGTCACGCATATCCGCGCCACCGTGTTCTACGAAAACCTCGCCGCACTGGTGCGCCAGAGCCTGCCCGCGCAAGGCGCGATCCGGCTGCCCTGGGGCAGCGAGAGCACGGTGCTGCCCCTTGTCGCAGGCGAGGACGTCGCGCGGGTTGCGGTTGGGCTGCTCACCGGCCGGCAGCCGGATTCCGGCAGCGCCGTCAGGCTGATCGGCGCGACGATCCCGCTCAAGGAGATCATCGCCACGTTTGCCCGGGTGATGGCCAAGGACGTGCACTACCAGGAGATTTCCGACGAGGACTGGCGCAGCCACGCCGCTTCGCGCGGCTATAATCCGCATGCGATCGAGCACCTCTCTTCGCTCTGGCGCGCGATCCGGGGCGCTGCGATCGATCCGAACGATCCGCGCTATGCCGTGACCGACGCAATCGAGACGATCGGCGGCACCAAGCCGAAGACCCTCGAGACCTTCGTGCGCGAAGGACAGGGCGAGCTGCTGGCGAAATCGGCTTGAAGCCGGTCGCAATGCCGGCAAGGCTTCACAAAAAGGGCGGGCGTCGCTTCGGATCCGGGAGGGATTAGCCCGCCATCAGGCTCGCGGGCTGACGCTCGTTCGCGGGCAAGAAGATCTTCTTCAGCTTGAGGAACACGCGGAGCGCGAAGCCGAACCAGACCGGCGAAGTCTTGCGGCAGAAGGCGAGCTTCCTGACGTGGCCTTCGACATGCCATTTGGCATACGCGCCGTCCCTGAAGACGATGACGTCGCCGGCCGTGTAGCGCGTCGGCGGCATGCCGTCGCTCTCGAGCACGATCGAGCCCTCGAGGATCAGCACGGTCTCATCGAAATCGTAGAACCAGTTGAACTTGCCCTCGGTGCAGTGCCAGACCATGGTCGTGGCGAGCCCGTCGGCGCTCTGCGACAGGATGCACGAGCTCGCCTCCGGCCTGCCCTCGAGGATCCAGGACGGCTCGATCGGACGCTGCGTCAGATCCCCCGTCAACTTGGCAATTTCGATCAGCCCGCGTGTCATCAATCCCCGCCCCTCAAAAACCAAGCAAAATGCCCCGCGATGAACGAGTCAGCCCGGGCGTCTCGCCCTCAGGCTAATGACTTGGGTTTAAGCTTTCCTTACGGAAGGCTTTACAATCGGCGGCAAGGGAGGGCCGGTACGGTCGGCCTTCGTGTGCGATTGACGTTTCTAACAGCGGACCTGTAGCCCGCATGAACGGAGCGATCTGCGGGCATGTCCGGACATCGCTTCGTTTCCGAACAACGGAAGAAAAAACTTTTTCACGAGAGGGCTTGACATGTTTCTGATTAAACGAAGAAGAAGCTTGATTTGCCCGTCGTGCCAAATTCGCCACACCGCGCGATAATCGAACCTCGCAGCGCGCTGACACTACCAGATGGTAGTTATCGACCCTCGCGGCATTCCAGTAGGCAAATGAGGCGTTTGGTCGCCCGGAAGGGGGCCGAAACCGCGGTGAATTTTTGATCCCGGGATCGTTTCTATTGGGGGCGTGGGTTGAGGCGGACTGTGCACCGAGGTGATGGCGCTCGCGCGTGGGCCCTCGCAGCTTCGATTTTTGCTTGCGCTTCAGCTTGCCGCTGCCGACGTCGCGATCGCGCAAACGGGCCAAAATGGCGCGGGTGGCCAATCAGCTTTCGGCAGTGGCCCGGCGACACCAGGGAACGGCGGCGCCGCCGGGCTGGCAGGTGACGGGTCGTCGACCGGGACCAACGGCGGACCTGGCGCGACGAGCAGTGGCGGGACTACGGGCGGAGCGACCGGCGGCTCCGACCTGGGCGGCGGCGGCGGGGGCGGGTTTGGTTCGGGCGCTGCCGGCGGTGGCGGCGGCGGTGCCGGTGGCGCCGGAACCACCGTGAGCGCGAGCGGCACAACGATCATCAGCACCAACGCAACGGGTGGAATCGCTGGAAGCGGAGGTGTCGGCGCCAGCACCTTCGGTGCAGGGTTCAATGTCGGCGGTGGGGGCGGAGGCGGTGGCGGCGGCAGTGGTATCATCGTCAACGGAAGTGCCTCGGGTGTCGCCATCAGCATCAACAGCGGCGTCGTCATTCAGGGCGGCGCCGCCGGCAACGGCTCAAATCCCGCAGCCCAGGGCGGATTGAGCACCGGAAGCGATGCCGGTAGAGGGGGCAACGGCGGCAACGGAATTACCGTCAGCAACGGCAATGGCGCGGCGATCACCAATAACGGGACCATCACCGGCGGCTCGGGGGGCGCTGGCGGCCTTGCCGCCGACTTTACTCACGGCGCCAACGGCTCGAACGGCGTCGGTATCGTCGGTGCAAACCTCACCGTGATCAACGCCGGATCAATCTCAGGCGGCAACGCGATCGTCTTCACCGGCGGCACCAACAGCCTCGAGCTCAGAGCCGGCTTTTCCTTTTCGGGCGCAGTGCAGGGCGGCGGCACCAATACGCTGAAGCTCGGCGGCACGACCGGTGCGTCCTTCGACATTTCACAACTCGGCTCGATTTACCAGAACTTCTCGCAGTTTCAGAAAACGGGGACCGCGACCTGGTCCGTGACCGGCACGTCGGGGACGACGCTCGCCTGGACGATCTCGACAGGCACGTTGAACCTTGTCGGGGCCGGCGCCACGACCGGCGCAATGGTCAACTCCGCCACGCTCGGCATCGATGCCACCAGCACGCTGACGGCGACGGGAATCACCAACAATAGCGGCGGCGTGCTCACCGTGTCCCAGGGCGGCAGCGCAAGCGGCACCATCGACAACACGGGCACGGTGACCAACAGCGGCACCTTCAATTCGGTCGTACACACGAACACTGCCGGCACCATCACCAACGACACGACGGGCCAGTGGACCGGCAACGTGACCAGCAACGCCGCCGCGATCGTCAACAACGGGATCTGGATCGGCAACGTCGTCGCCAACACCGGCTCGATCAACAACAATCTGACCTGGACTGGCACGGTCACCAACAGCGCGACCTTCAACAACAATGCCAACGGCACGGTGTCCGGGCTCCTGACCAACAGCGCCGGCACCACAACCAACAACGGCAGTCTGAACGGCGGCGCCAGCGTCACCGGCGGCCTGCTCACGACCTTCACGACCATCAATCTCGGGGCCAGCGTGACCGGCGGCACCTTGACCACCATCGGGACCATCAACGGTGGATTGACCAACGGCGCAGCGGTGAACGCGGCCGGCGCCGTGAACGACGGCATCACCAACCAGGGTGCCGGCCTGTTCACGGTGACGGCGGCGCTGACCACCAACAACAGCGTTACGAATCAAGGCGCCGCGCAGCTCGCGGTCAGTGGCGGCGATTTCACCGGCATCACGACGCTGACCAATAATTCGACCAACGCGACCGGCGTCAGCATCGCTGCCGGCAGGACGCTGAGCGCGACCAATGTGACGAATAGCGCGGGCGCCACGCTCTCGAACTCGGGAACCTTGACCTCGGCCAATACGATTACCAATGACGGCATGATCACGAACAACACCGGCGCAATCATCAACGGCGGCGTCAGCAACGGTGGCACGTTCAACAATAGCGGAACGCTCAACAACGGCCTGACGAATACCTCAGGCAGCGCCACCAACAACGGCACCATCAACGGCGGCGCGAGCGTCAGCGGCGGCACGCTGTTCCTGACCGGTGGCGGCAGCGTGGCCGGAACCGTGAACCTCTCGGCCTCGGGCGGAAAATTCGACATCAGCGGCACCACAACGGGCGCAACCGTTGCGATGCTCAACGGCGTGGCCGGCAGCACGGTCAATCTCGGCAACAAGACGCTCACCATCACCACCGGATCGACCTTCGACGGCCTCTTCCAGGGCACAGGCGGCAATCTCACTCTTTCCGGTGGCACGGAGACGTTGACTGGCACCAATACCTATGGCGGTGCGACGACGATCAACGGTGGCACCCTCAATGTGACCGGCGCCATCACCAACAGCAACAATGTGACGGTCAACGGCGGCACGTTGAACGTGACCGGTTCGGTATCCGACCCGACGGTCAATGCGGGAGGCCTGCTGACGGGCACCGGCTCGGTCGGCGATACCACGATCAATGCGGGCGGGACTTTTGCGCCCGGAACGGCCAATAGTCCCGGCACGTCGATGACAGTGGCTGGCAATCTGGCCTTCACTTCCGGGGCCCTCTACGTCGTTTATCTCAATCCGACGACGACGTCCTTTGCCACCGTTACCGGCACGGCGACGCTTGGCGGCGCGACCGTCAATGCGCTCTATGCGAGCGGCAGCTACATCAACAAGCAATACACTATCCTGACCGCGACCGGCGGCGTCAGCGGCACCTTCGGCACGCTCGTCAACACCAACCTGCCGTCCAACTTCAAGGCGAGCCTGAGCTACGACAGCCACGACGCCTATCTCAATCTGGCGCTGAATTTCACGCCGGGCCCAACGCCAGGCCCGAGCGCGCCGGACTACGGCAGCGGGCTTAACTTCAATCAGCAGAACGTCGCCAAGGCGCTGGTGAATTTCTTCAACACCACCGGCGGCATTCCGCTGGTGTTCGGCAGCCTGACGCCGACCGGGCTGGCGCAGGTCTCCGGCGAGAGCGCGACCGGTTCGCAGCAGACCACGTTCTCGGCCATGAGCCAGTTCTTGGGCGTATTGACCGATCCGTTCGTCGCCGGACGCGGCGATAGCGTCAGCGCGGGCGCTAGCCCGGCAGCTTACACTGAAGAAAGCATGGCCGATGTCGCACGCGGTCGCACCGCGAGCGAGCGCGACGCCTATGCGGCGGTCTACACCAAGGCGCCCGTGCCCACGCCGTTCGAGCAGCGCCGGAGCGCATGGGCCGCAGGCTTTGGCGGCTCGGAGAAAACGAACGGCGACCCGGCCGTGGCCGGCACCAACGATGTCAGGAGCAGCCTCTATGGCACGGCCGTCGGCGCCGACTATCGCATCTCGCCCGACACGCTGGCCGGCTTTGCGCTCGCGGGCGGCGGCACCAGTTTCGGCGTCAACACGCTTGGCTCCGGACGATCCGACCTGTTTCAGGCCGGCGCCTTCATCCGGCACAATCACGGCCCCGCCTATTTCACCGGCGCAATCGCCTACGGCTGGCAGGGTATCATCACGGATCGCACCGTCGCGCTCGCCGGTTTCGATCGTCTTCACGCCGCCTTCAACGCCAACGCCTGGTCGAGCCGCGTCGAAGGCGGCTACCGCTTCACCCTTCATGGTTTCGGCATCACGCCCTATGCCGCCGGCCAATCCACGACGTTCGACCTTCCGGCTTATGCCGAACAAGCGCTCGCGGGCACGCCGATGTTCGCGCTCAACTACGCATCGAAGGACGTCACCGATACCCGCAGCGAGCTTGGCATTCGCACCGACAAATCCTTTGTTATGCAGAATGGGATCTTCACGCTGCGCGGCCGTTTCGCCTGGGCACATGATTTTGATCCGGACCGCAGCGTACTTGCGACCTTCCAGAGCCTGCCCGGTGCGTCATTCGTGGTGAATGGCGCGCAGCAAGTCTCCGATTCCGCGCTCACCACCGCCTCCGCCGAGTGGAAATGGATCAACGGCTGGTCGGCCGCAGCGACCTTTGAAGGCGAGTTCTCGAATAGCATCCGCTCCTATGCCGGTAAGGGCGTCGTGCGCTACGCGTGGTGATGCTGCTTGCATCTCCCGGCTTGTCCGCTCCGAACCAATCGCTAGGCTGCTCGTTGATTGACGGGCCAGCGGAGACGCCATGCGCGTAGTGATCTGCGGCGGCGGGGTGATCGGCGCCTGCGCCGCCTATTTTCTGAGCCGGCGCGGCGTCGAGGTCATCGTCGTCGAGCGCACCGCGGTCGCGAATGCCGCATCCGGCAAGGCCGGCGGCTTCCTCGCGCGCGACTGGTGCGCGGGCACGCCGCTCGATGCGCTGGCGCGGCGCAGTTTTGAGCTTCACGCCACGCTGGCCGCCGAGATCGCGGGCGATTGGGGCCACCGGCCTACCACCGCCTATAGCGGCATTATTGCGGGCGAGCGCGATGCGCGCCGTCGCACCCGCTGCGAACTCGATTGGCTGGCTGACGGCATCGTCATCGCCGGACGGCTCGGCACGTCAGACACGACGGCAACCGTTCATCCGCACAAGTTTACGACCGGGATGATCCGCGCCGCGCAGGCGCTGGGCGCCGAGCTGCGCCATGGGCGGATCGCCGGCATCATCAGGAATACACATGACGCGAGCGCGCGGGGTGTCGAGCTCGACGGCGGCATCATCGAGGCGGATGCGGCTGTCATCGCGATGGGACCGTGGTCGCTGCTCGCGGCGGAATGGATGACGCTGCCGGCCGTGTTCGGCCAGCGCAGCCCGAGCGTGGTCTACGACACCGGGAGCGACGTGCCGGCGCATGCACTGTTTCTCGACCATCGCGACGAAGACGGCGGCGCCGTCACGGTCGAGGTGTTTCCGCGCGCGGACGGCAGCACGCATCTGTGCGCCCTCTCCGATATCGTGCCGCTTCCGCTCGACCCCGCAGCAGTAACGCCGGAGCCGGAGACGATCGCGCGCCTCGAGAAAATCGGCGAACGGCTGTCGCCGCTGCTCGCAAGAGACAGGATCATCGCGCGACAGGCGTGCTTCCGCCCCGTCACGGAAGACGGCCTGCCGCTGATCGGCAAGGTGCCGCGAAGCGAGGGCCTCTATGTCGCAACCGGCCACAATGTCTGGGGCATCCTCAACGCACCGGCCACCGGTGAAGCGCTCACCGAGCTGATCGCCGACGGCGTTTCACGCAACCTCGATCTCTCACCCTTCGATCCGATCAGGCTCCGCGCGCTCGATCCATCCCGGCTGCGCTCGACGTGACAGCGCGCGTCTGGTGAGCCCCAACGGCGTCGAAGGTTCACCCCTGCCTTGGGGAAAGGTGAACACAACTCACACCGCCTGGCTCGCCGGCGGCCCCGCGAGTCTGGCCGGCGCCGTGGCGTCCTGCTCCTCGGCCTGAAACTTCGGCGAGGCGCGCCAGCCGAGATAGGCCTCACGGGTGGCTTCGCTCGATCTCGCTGTGGCGCGGATGCGCAGCAGATCCTTGCGGGCGACGAGACCGACCAGGCGCAAGCTCTCACGGTCGACGATCGGCACGCGGCCGAGATCGGCGAGCACCATGCGATCGGCAAGATGAGAAACCTGCTCGTCCGCATAGCCGACGGTGAGGGAACGATCCGACACACGATCGAACAGGCTTTCGTCGCTGGGCGGATTTTCCGCGCGCCAGCGCAACACGTCGGCGCGGGACACCATGCCGGAGACGCTGCCATTGGCGTCGATCAGCGGATAGGATTTGTGCCGGCGCGATTCGCTAGAGAAGAACGCGATGGCCTCGTCCACGCGCATGGCGGCCGGCAGCGTGTCGACCTCGCGCACCATCACGTCGCTGACGAGCATGAGCTCGAACGGATCGATGCTGTATTCGCGGACCACGTGCTGGCCGCGCCGCGCGATCTTCTCGGTCAGGATCGAGCGCTTCAGGATCAGCACGGTCAGCGCGTAGGACGCGCTGGTCGCGATCAGGAGCGGGCCGATCATCGAGAAGTTTCCGGTAAGCTCGGCCGCAAACAGGATCGCCGTCAGCGGCGAGCGCATGGTGCCGCCCATCATCCCGGCCATGCCGATCAAGGCCCATGCGCCATGATCGCCGGGCAGATATTGTCCTTCGAGCCAGCCGACGCAGCCGCCAAAGATCAACAGAGGCGCGAGCACGCCGCCGGACGTGCCGGAGGCGAGCGCAATGATCCAGATCACCGACTTGACCAGGAGGATGGTCACCACGGCCGACAGCACGATGTGATTGCCGACCAGGTCGGCGATGACGTCGTAACCGACACCAAGCGCGCGCGGCTCGATCAATCCGCCAAGCCCGACGGCAACGCCGCCGATGGCGGGCCACCACATCCAGTGCAGGGGAATGCGCCCGAACAGGTCTTCGGCCTTGTAGAGCAGGCCGGTCAAAAGGCCCGACTGCAATCCGGAGACGACGCCAACGCCGATGTAGGCGAACGGACCCCACCACGGCAGGTCGAGATGGCCGGAATAAGGGAACAGCGCGCCGACGCCGATCAGCAGCGGCCGCAGCGCGGCGGAGACGACGCAGGCGCAGATCACGGGAATCAGGCTGCGGGGCTTCCATTCGAACAACAGAAGCTCGACCGCGAGCAGGACCGCGGCAACGGGCGTGCCGAAGATTGCGGTCATGCCGGCGGCGCTGCCGGCGACCAGCAGCGTCTTGCGTTCCGCGGCACTCATGCTGAAGCACTGCGCGAACAGCGATCCCAGCGCGCCGCCGGTCATGATGATCGGGCCTTCCGCGCCGAACGGTCCGCCGCTGCCGATCGAGATCGCAGAGGACAGCGGCTTGAGCAGAGCGACCTTCGGATGCATGCGGCTGCCGCCGATCAGGATCGCCTCGATCGCCTCGGGAATGCCGTGACCGCGAATCTTCTCCGAGCCGAAGCGAGCCATCAGGCCGATGACGAGCCCGCCGAGCGCGGGGGCTGCGACCATCCAGGCATCGCGCTTGACGCCTGCGAGCGACAGGGTATGCACGCTCAGCGTATGCAGCCAGATCAGGTTGGTGGCGAGCGCGATCACGCGCAGCAGAAACCAGGCCGACAGCGCACCGCCGATGCCCACCAGCACCGCCATGGCGATCAGAATGAGAACGCGACGGTCGGTGGAGAAGTCACCGAGACGCGTCAGGGAATTGGCAGAACCGATACGGGCCATGATGTCGACCGATGATTTTTCACGAAACGGGATGCGGCCGGACCCGAACGGATATCGGCGACGCGCCGCGAATATATCGTAATGCGATATAAATCAATGAACGAAACGCAGCCGGGTCACGCGCTGCAAGCATGACTCGGCTTTACCCTTAAGAATCGATGATCAAAAAACAGGCAGCGCCTGATTGTGAATGATTGATGAAGTGCCTCTCTATCCTTCTCCCTCTCCCCGTTCCTTGCGGGGAGAGGGTCGGGGTGAGGGGTTGCCTCCGCGAAGACGGTGAAAGATGAATTCGCGGAGAGCCCCCTCACCCGGAATTCAAGCTGCGCTTGAATTCCGACCTCTCCCCGCAAGCGGGGCGAGGTGAAATGCGCGCGGATCAGGCCCACTCGCCCTTGCGGAACACCGGCATACGACGACCTTCGGCATCGATACCGTCGATATCTGTCTTGTCGGAGCCGATCATCCAATCGATATGGATCAGGCTCTGATTGCCGC
>Ga0134126_10011624_pt1 | contig 11114 bp, 10 predicted proteins | sample KB31752_FD_96881 | JGI IMG/M metagenome (GOLD analysis project Ga0134126, IMG submission 96881) | Terrestrial soil microbial communities with excess Nitrogen fertilizer from Kellogg Biological Station, Michigan, USA - KB3-175-2 | ecosystem: Environmental > Terrestrial > Soil > Unclassified ... | reverse complement strand
CAAATCGGCGCACCCGTCTCGCGGTTCAACACGAACAGAAATGCTGTCTTCGTGGGCTGCGCGAGCACTTTGATTTTTCGGCCGTTCTGGACCATGTCATAGAGCATGGGCGCGCACGGCAGATCCGAGTCCCAGATTCCATGATGAATGGTCTGATAGTGCCACTTTCGCTTGCCGGTCTTCAGGTCCAGAGCGACGAGGCTTTCCGAAAAGAGAGTGCTACCGGGCCGGTTAACGCCATAGTAATCGTTCCCTGGCTCTTCCGTCGGGAGATACACCAGGCCCAGTTCCAGGTCCGCGCTCATCTGCGCCCACACGCCCAGGTTTCCATTGCGCTCGGCGTAGCCGTCCTGCCACGTGTCGTAGCCGAATTCGCCCTTTTTGGGAAGGGTGTGGAAGATCCAGAGGCGCTTGCCGGTCCTGACGTCAAAGCCGCGCACATATCCGATCGCACTGGGGGTTGCCGTTGGGCTTCCCATTGCCGAATGCGCGGCGCCGACCACAACCACGTCGCCGGCAACGAGCGGGGTGGCATTCAAGCCGACGATGGAGTGGACCAGGTCGAGATCCTGATCGTCGTCCAGCTTCAGATCGACGATGCCGTGATTCCCGAACGTATCGACGAGATGTCCGGTCTTCGCATTCAGCGCGATCATCCGGTACCCCGGCGTGACGTAGATGATTCGCGCGTCCGACCCATCGCGGTTCGACCAGTAGCACACGCCGCGCCCCGCGCCTCTACGAGGGGCGAACTGGCCGCGTTCGCCTTCGTCCATCTGGTACATCCACAGAATCTGACCCGAACCGGGGTTCAAAGCCACCACGGAACGGGCGCTGCCGGCGGTCGTGTAGAGGACGCCGTTTACCATCAGCGGCGTAGCGGAATATAGCCGATCCGGATTGGGTCCAAAGTTGTTCGTATTCAGGCGCCATGCGACCTGCAGCTTGCTGAAGTTGTCTTTGTTGATCTGGTCCAGCGGCGAGTAGCGCGTGCTCGCCAGGTCGGCTCCGTAGGTGGTCGACTCGCCCTTGCCCGCAGGCAGGGAAGAACCCGCTGGGGCTTTGCCGACGCCGGCGGCAACCGTCAAAGCGACGTTGCCGGCACGAATGTCGTTTGCCTTCAGGATATAGGCGAGAAGGTCTGTGAGCTGATTCGCCGAGAGCGAGCCGGGAGCCGACGGCGGCATGGTGGTCTTGATTCGATTGGCCAGCGCGAGCAGCGGTTGGCTATCCCAGGTCCTGTGGAAACCCGGCCCCGCTAAAGCCGGCGCCTGCTCCATTCCCGACAGGTTCTCGCCATGACACGTCGAACATTTCGCGGCATAGACCTGTTCCCCACGGTCGGCCTGCGCCGCCGTGAACCTGCCCTCCTTAAACGTCTGCGGAGAAGTGGGCTGTGGCGCCGCGGTCAGCACGAGCGACAGCGCCGGGAATGCAGCAAGGCAAGCTCTGAAAATGTTCTTCATCGTGACTCCACTCCTCGGGCGTTTCGGCGACTACTGGCGCGTGGGCGCCGCGGGGTCGAACACCTCTTGGGACGGCGACCACATCGTAATTCGCGGCATCACTGTATCGCTGATGTAGATGTTGCCCTTCGAATCCATCGTCAGATAGCTCGCTTCCCCCATGCCGCCTTCGCCTCGGCCCGATTTTCCCATCGCCCCGATGACGTTGCCGTCCCGATCCAACTTCGTGAGTTGACCATCCAGCCCCGTCCCCGACCACACGTTCCCAAACCGATCGAAGTAGATCGAGCACACCAAGGTCTTCATCTGAATCGTGCGGATAAACTTGCCGTCGCTGGTGTACTGGACAATGCGGTATTGCTCGCGGTCGCCAATCCAAACGATGCCGGTTTGAGGATCCACGGCGCTCCCGTGAGCGCTGTCGAATTTGCCGGGGCCGCCGGCATTGCCGTACCACTGGTTGATGAACTTCTGGTCTTTATCGAGGTGAATCACGCGCGACACGCCGATGTGGTTGGTGGCATCGGGCCCGTCCACGTCATTGGGGCTTTCGTTGGCATGCCCTTCGAAAATGAACATGTCGCCGTTGGGCAGAAAGTCCACCATCACCGGCTCCCAGAGGAGCCTCTGCCCCTTGGCCTCGTCCCAGTCCCCGCGGTGTCCTCTTTCGCCGAGGGTCTTCAGGAGTTTCCCTTCGGGACTGATCTCCTTGACCGTGCCGGCCGCTTCATCGCAGATCCAGACGTTATCGTGGCTGTCCACCTTGATGCCATGCGCCTTCACGTGGTGGGTGATCACGTCGTCGCCGATGGTGAGGAGAAGCTTGTGATCGGGACCGAACTTGAATAACTGCGGCTTACCCGCCGCGTTGCGCTGCAGAGCCCAGAGGTTGTCCTTCGAATCGATTGCCACCGCCACCATGCCGCCACCGCCTGCAGGAAGGTCGGTAAACGGATAGCTGGGCGAGTACTTCAGAGTGGGCTTCCACTCTACTTTGCCCTTGCCTCCGCCGACGGCGCCCGTAAGACGGTTTCCGCAAATCGGCGAACGGTAGCACGACGGCGTATCTCCCGATTCCAGAGGGTTCGCGTCGAGTTCGGCCTTGCATGCCGCCGATACAGCGGTGACATTCGCCGAAAGACAAGCCTGCATCGGGCCGCCGCCCGGCACGCCCGGACAGATCTTCGCAGAGTCCGCCGTGCAAGCGGCCAGATCCACGCGTCCGCGTCCGCCCCGTCCACCGCCCGGGAAGCCGCCACCGCCACGCCCACCGCCGCCGCCCGGAAAGCCCCCGGGTCCGCGACGGCCCGCAGGGAGCACTAGATGCCATTCCATGGCGCCCACCTTCCCGGAAGTCGGCTGTTCTGCCTGCGAAAAGCCTGGGATTGCGAAAAGAAGAGCTCCCAGCGCGACGGAGCCTGCTTGAGCGAAAATGCCTGCGTTCATATGAAGTCTCACCACCTATGGCCACCGGCCGGCACACGCGAAAGGCGCGGCTTAGACCGAGGAATCATATCATAGACAGTTCACCTTTGCGCCATGCAGCCTGGCCATTGCGCAATGTGCAAGTCGGCTAGGTCACGTTCCTGGTGAGATCGATCTTGCAGTACAGCGCGGCTCCCAGCGCGCACAGTGTGGCGGTGATGAGAAAGGGAAGGTTCCAGCCATAGAACTTCACCGCATATCCCAGCACAATTGGTGAAATGGCCCCTCCGATATTGCCGCACATGTTCATGAGCGACGACACGGAGCCGGCGCGGTCTCCCGCGATGTCCAGCGGAATGGCCCAGGATACGCCTACGGTCAGTTCTATTCCGAAGAACGCGAGGCAGGTGAAAAACACACACACGCCTGCACTGGATGTGAGCGTCGCGGGAATGATACAAATGGCGCCACACAGGAAACCCGCGATGGCAACGGCGCGGCGTGAGTTCAGGTCGCCGGTCTGGCGCACGCGGATATCGGATAGCCATCCGCCGACGAAATCGCCCGTCGTGCCGGCCAATAAAGGCAGCATGGCATAGAATCCCATCTGGGCGAGGGAGTAATGGCGATACTCCTTCAGGTATGTAGGAAGCCAGTCCAGATAAGTCGCTAGCGCATATGTGTAGCAAACGTATGCGGCGCATAAATACCAAACCGCGGAGCTGGCGAACATTTTCCGCCACGATAAAGACGCGCCGATGCTCCGATTGTCGAGCGAGCCTGCCTGGATCAGTGCGCGTTCCGCTTCATTGACTGCTCCGTGCTCGGCGGGAGTATCGCGATACCACGCAAACCAGACCGCGCTCCAGATCAACCCCAGCGTTCCAAAGGTGTAGAACGCCGCGCGCCATCCGTAAAGCCCGATAATGTAAACCACCAGCGGAGGGGTGAGCGCGGCGCCAAGGCGCGACCCGGCGTGCGTGAGTCCCTGTGCAAGCCCTCGCTCGCCAGGTAAAAGCCAGCGCGAAAGGGATCGCGTCGCAATCGGAAATGCGCCCGCCTCGCCTGCGCCGAAGAGGAACCGGACCGCCGTCATCGACCCGGCGCTCCACGCCATCGCGGTCGCCGACGTAAAAACACTCCACCAGGTGACGATCAGTGTCAGCGCGCGCCGCGGCCCGATGCGGTCCCCCAACCAGCCGCCTGGTATTTGGAACAGGGCGTAGCTCCATCGGAAGCTGGCCATGATCCAACTCATCGCAACCAGGGATAGGCCGAGCTCGGACCGGATCGACGGGGCCGCGTTCGAGATGACCACGCGGTCCATGTAGGTGATCATGTACACCGCGACCGTCATGCCGAGGACACGGTACCGAACACGCGTTGGGTGGGAAACAGTGGAAGGGGTAGCCATTGACTCGCTCTTCACGACACCCGCCGGACTCGCTTCGGGCGTATGGCCGACGGCTCGTGCGACAGCATCCGTCTAGTCTACATAACTCTGTTCTTCCCGGGCAGGAATAAACTTCATCTGCTAGAATTTCTGGAAATGAGCACCAAAGGGAATGGGCCTGGGTTCCGCTTCGCATTTCTCCTCTGCTTGGCGTTCGCGGTCACGTCGTTGAGAGCCGAGGTTCGGGTCCTTCGCGGCTTCACTCTGATCGATGGCACTGGCGCCGCGGCGGCTCCGGATTCGGCAATGATCATTGATGCCGGGCGGATCAAGTGGGTCGGCCCCGTTTCCGCTTTGAAGGTTCCGGCCGGAGCGCAGGTGGTCGACTTAAAGGGCCGCTTCGTGATCCCCGGGATCATCGACCTCCACGGGCATTTGGGACTTACCTCCGGCATGACGCTCGACACTAAGTCGTACTCACGCCAGACCGTGGAGCGAGATCTAAAAACCTATGCCGAATATGGGGTCACCACCATGCTCAGCCTGGGGCTGGACGGCGATGCCGTTTTCGCCGTCCGGGAGCAGCAGCGCGCCTCACGGCCAACGATGACGCGTGTTTACACCGCCGGGCAGGGCTTCGTTTACAAGGACGGCATTGGCGGCGGAATCAGCTTCCCTGGCATCTCCACACCGGTCTTCAGCACCGTCGCCGATGTAGAGCCGGCTGTAGCGGAACAGGCTCGCAAACATGTCGATGTAATCAAATTCTGGACTGATGACAACTTAGGCAAAGCCAAGCGAATGCCCTTTGACATCGATAAGGCGATTATCGATAGTGCTCACCGGCACGGAGTTCGCGTCGTGGCTCACGTGTATTACCTCGAAGACGCCAAGAAGCTTGCGGACTACGGGATCGATGGACTGGCGCACATCGTCCGCGACAAGCCCGTCGACCAGGAATTGATCGACAGTATGAAGCGGCATAATACCTGGCAAATCGCTTCTACTTTGAGCCGGGAGGTCTCGCTCTTTATTTATGCCAAGACTCCGGACTTCGTTACCGACCCCTTCTTTACGCGCGGCGTTTCCGCGGACGTAATCAAGACTCTGAATAGTCCCGAGTACCAGAAAAAGACTGCCTCCGATCCCAACTTGGAGAAATACCGCGAGGCGCTCGCCATGGGCAAGAGGAATCTGAAGGCCCTGGCAGACGGGGGTGTGAAGTATGGGATGGGAACCGACACCGGCGTGCCGGGACGATTCCAGGGCTACTTCGAGCACCTGGAGTTGCAGGAAATGGTGGAGGCCGGCTTGACCCCCATGCAAGCCCTTGTCGCGGCCACCAGCAGCGGCGCGGAGTTTCTTAAGGCCAAGGACCTCGGTTCGCTGCGTCCGGGGAAGTGGGCCGATCTTATCGTGCTGGCGAAGAATCCTCTCGACGACATTCGAAATACTCATACGATTCAGGCCGTATACATAGCCGGCAATCAGGTTTATACAAAGGAAACGCAATGACACCAACAAGTAACATGCCGTCCGATGCGCAAATCGAAGGCACGACACATGACTCCGAGCGGTATGTGAATGCGATCGGTCCCCGGGGAGTTATCGGGATTATGACGCCGGGGCCGAATGTAAATGTCGAAAACGAAATGATGGACATGCGGCCGGAAGGCGTAATCAATGCCATCGACCGATACTACGTTCCCAATCAGAAGATCGGCGCCAACGCGGACTGGGAAATCATCATGAAGCATGTGGCGGCTAACCTCGACGATTCCGTGCGCCGCCTGAAAGAAACATTGATGGATCACCTGGTCCTGGGGATGAGCTCGCAAAGCTATATGGGCGGTGAGAAAGGCAGCTTTGCTCTGCTCGAGCACCTGCAGCGCGTTTCCGGTGTCGACGTGACCATGGGAGCCCAGTCCGCGGAACAGGCTTTTAAGCTCTGCGGAGCGAAGCGGATCGCACTCCTGACGCCGTATTACCCGGTGATCGAACACAATGCGATCAGCTTTTTCACGTCGCGCGGTTTTGAGGTGGTCCACGTGGAAGGGCTGAAGTGCAAGAGCATCATTCATGTCGCCTCGCAGGGCTATGATGCCCTACGCGACGCCACTCTGCGTTGTGCGGAGGCCAAGCCCGACGCCATCCTGCAGTTGGGAACGAATCTGCATTACTGTTACGTTGCCGCGGATGCCGAGCGATGGCTCAAAATGCCGGTGTTTGCTTCGGGTCCGGTGATCTACTGGTCGGCACTTCGAAAAATGGGCATCAACGACAAGATCAAGGGCTTCGGCAGCCTTCTGGAACATCACTAGTCCGGCGAGCCGGAGGAGCGGGCCATGAGAATCGACCCTGGCAAATGCGTCGCGTGCGGTAACTGCACCTATGTCTGTCCGATGGGAGCGATCTATATCGATCCGGCCATCGGACGGGCTACCGTGAATCGCGACGAATGCGTGGAGTGCTACTCGTGTTTCAACGGCCTGAGCCAGGAACACCTAATCCCACGCTGGTGCGGACGATCCGCAAGATATTCCGGCTGATGCGGGTCCGCTTCGATCCCGAGCCGGATGTCTGCCCGACGGCTGCTTTCGCGCCCGAGGAATTGACGTGGCCGAGAGTCGTGCGCCGCGCATTCTCCGATCCCAGAGTGCCTCATGAATCCACCGGAGTGGAAGGGCGCGGCACCGAAGAAGTGAAGACCAACGATGTGAGCGACCGCGTAAACGTCGGCGAAGTGGGCTTTACCGTCGAATTGGGCCGGCCCGGGGTGGGCGTCTGGTTCCGCGAAATCCAGGAGATGGCCTGGGAACTGGCGCGCGCCGGCGTTGTTTTCGAGAAGAGAAACCCGATCACGTCCCTGATGTCCGATCCGCGCAACGGCACGATTCGCGAGGACATCATGAACGAAAAGGTGCTGTCCGCAATCATCGAAATCAAGGTTCCGGTCGAGCGTACCGAAGAGATCGTCCGGCTGGTTCATGCGGTCGAGAAGAGGCTCGACACGGTAGTCTCTCTGGGAGTCGCAACACGTTGCGACGCGGACGGCGAAGAGCGCACAGTGGCTCCGATTTTGGAACGGCTCGGTTATAAGTTGGAGCGCGCCAAGACGAACACCGGACTTGGCCGGATCACGAATACGGCGAATGCCGCGCACCCCGGCGAGGTGGCAGCCAGATGACCAATACTCTGCATCGCTACGGAGACGCAGACAGCTTTCGCGACGATTACGTGGTGTTTGCCATGTGCTGCCGCGGCCGGAACGACGAAGGCGCGGTCCCCAAACTGCGCCGGTTTCTGGAGATGGCTCTGCCGTTTAACCCGGTGAACCTCGGGGACGCGAGGCATGGCGGAGCCCTACGTGCGTCCAAGTCCATGAACCCGGCATCGCATTGGAAGCGCGACGTGCAACCGGATTTTCGGACCGTGATCGAAGGCCTCAATACTCTGACCACCGCAGCCGCGGTGTTCGACAATCGCGTGGCGGCGGAGGATTTTCTAAAGACCGTCAAAGCCGCCGACCTGGGACTGAGCGTGAATATCTCCACCTCGATCGATGGCGCGGACCAATGCTGTCATGAGGCCGATGCCTGCCGCCATAGCGTGGGCTATTCGCTCGGCTTCGAGGGCCGGACCGCGCATCTGCCCAACGAAGACGTGCTGAAGCTTTCCACCATGTGCGGTCATGGCATGGTGAGCGCTTCCTTCGCTAAAAAGATGGTCGATTGGGTGAAGGAAGGCCGCCGCACACCGGCGGAGGCGGCGACCTATATGACGCGTTTCTGTTCCTGCGGAGTTTTCAATCCTTCCCGCGCAAAACGAATACTCGAAGAAGCCCGCACCAGGCAGAAGTAACTTACTCCGGCCGTTTGAAAAGCCCGCTGTAAACCGCCTTGCCTAAGATGTGGCCCTGAATCGCTTTGATCACGTCTGCCCGCGTTGCGAACGCATCGGCCGAGGGCTTCACGTCGAGTTTCGAATCCAGCGCGTATAACTCGATGACGTAGTGATGATACGGGCCATTGGCCGGCGCTCCGGGACCGCGGTACATCGGGCCGGTAGCACTGATTTGATAGGCGCCGTCGGGCATTTGCGAGCCCTTGCGCACGCCCTGCGGAAAACCGGTGACCGAAGAAGGAATGTTCCAGACAACCCAATGCACCTGATCGTCGCTGGTCTTGTTGCGAGTAACGTCCATATCGTGCATGTGAATCACGAAACTCTGCGTGCCCGAGGGCGCGTTGGCCCACTGCATCGCCGGCGACGTGCCCTCGCCAGGCGCAACTCCAGGCGCAGCTTGGGAGAACTTAACGGGAATGTGGCCGCCGTCGGAATATCCCGGAATTGTCAGGGTCAAAGCCGGGGCCGGCGCGGCGCCACGCCCCGATTGCGCAGTCGCGGCGAGGGTCAACCCAAGCACCATGGATGCTACGGAGATTAATCGCATGGGTCTTATCCTAGCGCGGATTTGTGCGCTGCGGAGGGGCCGCGGTGATACAGTACAAAAATGCCAAGACGACTTACGAATCCGGCCAAACTGGCAATAAGCGCAATCATGGCGCTGAATTTAGTTCCCAATGCCTTGCACGGTCAACCTCCCAACCCGCCCGCGGGGCAAGCCTCGCCGGCCGGCGGAAGAGGCGGCAGGGGCGGCAGGGGCGGCCGTGGAATGGCAGGCGCACCGGACCCCAACGTCAACCAGTTTCGAACCATCGATGGCGTGAAGTACGTCGATGGCGAAGCGCAATTGCCGAATTCCCAGCCCGATCCGTATCGCGAAATTCCGAACTGGCCCCAATTGCCGGCCGGCAGGAAACTCAGCGCCATCAGCGCCATCGGCGCCGGGCCCGACGGCAACATCTGGGTCGCCGACCGGTGTGTTACGGGACCGGGAGCCTGCAGCAATTCCGAGCTCGCTCCCATTTTCGAATTCGACGCCAGCGGCAAAATGCTGAAGAACTTTGGTGCGGGCCTCTTCGTCTACCCGCACGGGCTTTGGGTCGACAAGGACGGAAACGTTTGGGTGGCGGACGCTCGCGGCTCCAACGGCAAGGGCAACCAGGTAATCAAATTCAGCCCTGATGGCAAGGTTCTCCTGAAGCTTGGCAAGGCCGGCGAAGCGGGTTTGACCCATGATACGTTCAACGGGCCGTGCGCACTTGTCACTGCTCCGAACGGCGACATCTTCGTGGCGGATGGCCATGAGAACACCGTTTCGCGCATCATGAAGTTCAACAAGGATGGGAAGTTCCTCATGGAGTGGGGGAAGAAAGGTACTGGCCAGGTGAATTCGACACCCCGCACGCGGTGGCGCTGGATTCGCAAGGACGGGTGTTTGTCGGCGATCGCGCCAACAGCCGGATTCAGGTCTTTTCGAGCGACGGGAAACTGCTGGAAATCTGGCGGCAGTTCGGGCGTCCCAGCGGGCTCTATATCGATGGCAACGACGTCCTTTATTCCGCCGACTCGGAGTCCAACCCGCCCCGCAATCCAGGCTTCAAGCGGGGCATTCGCATCGGAAGCGTGAAAGACGGCAAGGTCCGCTCCTTCATCCCATACACCGACATGGAACATATGGATTACAACGGGACGCACGGAGTGGAAGGCGTCACCGCCGATGCCGCGGGGAATGTGTACGGCGGCGAAGTGTCGGAAGCCGATTTGAAGAAGTACGCCAAGAACTAGCGTATTCCGGTCTCTGAAGGCGCCCTCGACCTCGCATCTCGAGATCGTCGAAGGCGCCTTCGGGGATACAGGTCTGGTAAATTACTTAGGCGCGTTATAGGTCTTGCTGAAGTTATTGCGTGTGTTCGTAACCGTGAACGATCCGTCCGGTCGTGCCGACACCTTGATATAAAATGCCGGGCCGTTATGGCCGCCGCGGCCACCGCCGAATCCACCAGGACCGCGGCCCGGCGGCGGGGTAGCCCCGACCTGCGGAGGTGCCCCGACCTGCGGAGGTGCCCCGGCAGCGGGTGGCGCGCCGGCAGCGGGTGGCGCGCCGGCAGCGGGTGGCGCGCCGGCAGCGGGTGGCGCACCGGCCCCGCGCCCCGCTCCACGTCCACCGCCCAAGCCTCCAAAGCCGGCCGGAATGGCGCCCGTAATCACTCCTGCAACGGTTGCCGGATCTTCGATGTTGGCGATGAACAATCCAGGCGTGTTGTATTCCAGCCCGGCGGCATATGCCCAGTGAAGCTGCCAAAGATCCTGCAATCCGGGAGACGTCCAGAGGGCTTGCATCGTCGTGAGTGCGCCGCCCTTTCGCGTCGAATTGTGCATGATGGCGACGGTCGGTGCAAGTCCGTGTATAAGCGCGACGGAGTTCGATTGATTGATGCCGTGATGCGACGTCAAAAACAAACTGACGTGGCCGATCGGATTTGACGGACACATCAGCTGCTCCTCCTCATTGAAGGTGAAGTCGCCGAGATCCACGGACCGATATTTTCCGTAGCTGTAAACGACCCCCACCGATTGCTTGTTCTCCGCCTGAGTATCGGAATCGTCGCGCGCTTTGAATTCCGCGCACGCCGGATTGGGAATTCCGCCGCCCGGCAGCGGCTTCTTGATCACCTGTTTGGCCGAAGTCACCACAGTGACGTCCACCGGGCCGAAGGGAATCTTGTCGCCGGGTTTAACTACTGTGTGCTTGGCTTTCGAGTAAAGCTCGGCGTACTTCGCCTGGAAATCCCGCACCTGCTCGCGTTCTTCCACGGTCGGCCCGTGATCGATGTAATGCTTGATCTCGATACGCTTCGCCAGTTCCTCCAGGCCGCCGATGTGGTCCACGCGGTAATGCGTGATGATCAGGTGATCGATCTGTT
>Ga0134126_10011623_pt1 | contig 11115 bp, 1 predicted proteins | sample KB31752_FD_96881 | JGI IMG/M metagenome (GOLD analysis project Ga0134126, IMG submission 96881) | Terrestrial soil microbial communities with excess Nitrogen fertilizer from Kellogg Biological Station, Michigan, USA - KB3-175-2 | ecosystem: Environmental > Terrestrial > Soil > Unclassified ... | reverse complement strand
GTTGCGCATCAGCATGTCGGTCTCGCCGACGCGGGTCGAGAAATCGCCGACGCCCGAGACCGTCCATTCCGGCCCGACCTGTCCCAGCGCCACATTGCCGGTGATGTTGTTGTTGCTCACGTCATAGAGCGTGAACGCCTCGGTCGCCGGATCGCGCATCAACAGGTCGGCGGTGTCGCTGCCGTCAAAGCCGCCGACGCCGGCCACCTGCAGCGCCGGGTTGATCTGGCCGAGCGGGCCGTCGAGCAGAATGGCGTTGTGGCCGATATCGTAGAACTCGAACGCCCCATCAGCATTGCGCAGCATCACCAGCGTATCTTCGGTGCCGGCCGGCGGCGCCGCGTTGGGCGGCGGCGTCACGGTGAAGCTCGTGAAACTGCTCCACTGACTGCCATCGTTGACCCGCACCTTCAGGCTGTCGCTGCCGTAGCCGGTCACAAAGCTTAGTTCGGAAAGCTGCGTGGCCGTGACGTCGACGAACTGGTTGGTGGGCTCGAGCGTGCCGTTGAACATCCAGGAGCCGCTGTCGGGTGTGGTGTCCTCGACCTCGTAGCTGACGATGCTGTTGCCGCCCGAGGCGGCGGCAGAAAACAGGCTTGAAGCGGCCAGCGTCAGGTCGGGCGCTTGCTGCACATTGGCTGCCGTCACCGTGGGCGCCGCCGTCGAAGCGTGGGCCGATGCGGTGACCGAGAAGGTGGTGAGCAGGCCGAGGCCCGCCGCATTTGAGGCTGCGACTTCGAGTGTATCGGTCACCGGCGTGCTGGCCGCCCCGGCCACAAAGCTCAACTCTGACAGCTGCGCCGCCGTGAGCGTCGTCAATTGCCCGTTGGGAAGCACTTGGCCGTTGAGCACCCAAAAACCTTGCGAGGAGCCGGCGCTTTCGTCCTCCACCTCATAGGTGATAATGGGAAGGTCGGTGCTGGCGCTGAACAGCGACGAGGCCGCGAACACTTCGCTCGCCGTCGCGTTCACGTTCGACACTGCCGCCGTTATGACCGGCGTCGGCGATGTTTGCTCAGGAGACGCAGTTTCGGCGCTGTTGTTGCCGTCGCCGCTGTAGCTGACGTGCCACACGTAAGTGCCGCTTGCCCCGCCGCTCGTCAGTAACGAGAAGCCGCCAGGATTGTTGCCGTTCGCCGTGGTGTAGGTGCCGTTGCCGTTGACCGTCACCGTGTCGGAATAGCTGCTATTCGGCCCGACCAGGGTGAAGGTGATGGTGCCGCCCGGGGCATAGCCTCCGGCAAGGAGCGCACTATCGCTCAGCGTGACAACGGTGTTCGAAAAGGTAACGGCCTCACTGGTCGTCGTTGTCAGCGTGGGGCTGGCCGGATTGACCACCACTTGCTCGGTGACCGCATTGTTATCGTTCCCGATGTTGTTGTTGTCGTCGCCGCTGTAGGTGGCGTCCCACTGGTAGGTGCCGGCGACCGTGCCGCTTGTGGGCAACGTGTAGCCGGTCGGCGTGGTGTAGGTGCCGTTGCCGTTGGCAACCGACACCGTCTCGGTGTCCACCGGGTTGGGGCCACCGTTATAAAACAGCGTGAATGTGATCGTTCCTGTCGGGCCGGACCCTCCGGCAAGCGTTGCGGTGTCGGTCAGTGTGACCGGGGAGCTCGAGGAAAGCGTAACGATCTCAGGATCGGGAACGGTTGCAACGGTCGGGTTGAACGCGACGCCGACATTGGTGGTGAAAGAGTTGCTGTCGTTGGTATTGCCGCCGGCGTCGTCGTTGAACTGCCAAGTCAGTGTGCGCGCGCCGCTGTCGGAAGTATTGGCGTCGAATTGGACTTCATCGAGAGCGGTCTGAAATTCCGTTGCGGTCGTGCTGCTGGTGCCGGTCAGCGTCAGCGATGTGGTGCCGCCGTGAGCCACCGTGATGCCCGTCCCGCTCAGGTCAGCGGTAAGCAGAAGTTCGTCGCCGGATTGCTCGCCGCCGGTGATCGTCACCGTCGCAACCGGCGCGCTACCAAGATCGTTGCTGTCAGTGATCGTCAAGTCGGCATCGGCGGTGACCGGGCCGCTGGTCGAAGTGACGGTCGGCGTCGACATCGCCGTGCCGGCCAGCGCCGGCGTCATATAGACGTCGAGCGTGGTTGTGCTGCTGCCGACGCTGGTCTGATTGTTGGCGTCGGTCACCGACCAGGTGATGGTGCGGGTCGGATCAGCGCTGCCGTCCGTCGGATCGCCGCCGCCGAACGTGTAGGTCACATCGCGCAACGCCTGCTGATACTCGGCTGCCGTGCCCAACCCGCTCAGAGCAAGCGTCGCGGTGCCATTGCCGATGACCGCGATGCTTGTGCCGTTGAGCGTGTTTCCGTTCAGATCGCCGGACGGGATGACAAGCATGTCGCCGACTACAGGCGTACCGATCGTGATTGTCGCGCCGGCGATCTCAGCGACGGTGGCATCGGTGAGCGTAATGCCGTTCGGGCCGCCGTCGAGCACCGTCCCGGCGCCGCCGTCCTGGCTCTGATAATATTGCACCGTGTTGCCGGTGGCGCCGATGACCGGTCCGAATACCGCGTCGACAGTGGTCGTGAAGGAATTGCTGGCGTTCGCATTCCCGCCGGCGTCGTCGTTGAACGACCAGGTCAGCGTGCGCGTGCCGGAGTGCGGAGTGGTGGCATCGAACTCCACATCTTCGAGCGCGCTCTGGATCTGCGCCACCGTCGTGCCTGAGATTCCGATCAGCGTCAGCGTCGTGGTGCCGTTGCCGGTCACGGTGATGCTGGTTCCGGTGATCTTGCCGCTCGTCAGATCGCCGCTCGGAATCAAGAGTTCATCGCCGACCTGCGCGCCGCCGCTGATCGTTACCTTCGCGACCGGTGTCGTGCCGATGGTGTTGTCATCGGTCACGATCAGGTTGGTGTCGGCGGTGACCGCACCGCTGCTCGGGGTAACCGTCGGCGCCGGCGTCTGCGTACCCTTGAGCACGGGCATCATGTAAACGTCGAGCGTGCTGCTCGATGTGCTGGTTTGATTGTTTGTGTCGTTTACCGACCAGGTAACGGTGCGGACCGGATCGGCTCCCCGGCCTGTTGGATCGCCGCTGGAGCTATAGGTGACGCTGGCCAGGGCCAACTGGTAATCGCTCGCCGTCGCGGTGCCGCCGGTGGTTGTCAGCGTCAGGACGCCGCCATTTTGGCTCGCGGTGACGGTCGCACCATCGATGAACGTCTCGGAGTCGGTACCATTGTTGAAGGCGAGCACATCGCCGCTCACCGCTGCACTGACCGTCACCGTGGCGCTGGTAATGTCGGCGCCCTCCGGGTCGATCACCGTGAAGCCGCTATCGAGCAAGATTGGCGCGCCGCTTTGATAGTACTGGACCGTGTTGCCGGCGCCGCTGATGACCGGGCCGACGGCGAGTTCGATGTCGGTTCCGCCGTCGCCATCGCTTGCAATGAAAAAGGCTCCGTGCAACCCGCCGACCTGCAGGTCCGAATTGAACTGGATTTCGTAGGTCGTGCCGTTTTCGGTGAACTGCAGAAGCTTGCTGGCGCTGAGCGTCGGTGGTGCGGCTGCCGAACTGAAATGAACGCCGGTGAGATTGATGACGTCGCCGACGGAAAAGTCGAAGACCGTGTTGCGGATGAAAGTGAGGATGCCGGTACCGCCGCTGGCGAACGCGGCGTTGTCGATCTGCAGCGTCGCATTGCCGTCGAAAACGATCGCGCCCGTGCCGGCCGCACCGGGAGCGGCGAGATCAAGCGTGCCCGAGAACAGGCGCGTGCCGCTCGTATAGGTATTTTGCGCGTCAAGCTCGACGACGCCGCCGGAAGCGGCTCTGATCACCACGCCGCCGCTGCCGGCGCTGCCGAGGTTGGGACTCTCGGCTGTCTCATCGGCAATCACATCGGCGATGAGCGTGGTCTGGCCGGCACCAGAGCGGAGGGTGATGAATTCATCGCCTTGCAGGAAAATACCGCTGCCCAAGGCATCGCCGTTGCCGGCGCCGTTGCCGCCGCCTGCGCCGCCTGTGACGCTGCCGCCGGTGAGCGAGCCGCCGTCGATGGTCAGCGAGCCGCCTTGTTCGACGAAGATGTCGCCGCCGGCGCCGAGGCCGCCGCCGCCGGCACCGTCGCCGCCGACGATGGTGCCGCCGGCGCCCTTGCTGTTACCGTTCGCTTTTACGGCTTGGCCGGAGGAACCGGCTCCCGCCCCGAAGCCCCCAGAGCCTCCTGCCACCCCGGTGCCTCCAGCGCCCTTGTCAGTAGGGACACCGCCACCACCGCCGCCGCCGCCGGCGCCGAAGCCGCCAGCGCCGCCGCTGCCGCCAGCGCCGCCGCCGGCACCCTTTGTCGACGACGATGGTATGCCAGCACCGCCTCCACCGCCTCCAGAAGCGAAGCCGCCACCGCCACCGGAACCGCCGTTGACGCCGCTGCCGCCGGCGCCTTTCGACGATGGTAGGGGTGCGGCGCGGCCGGATTGCCCGCCGGGACCGCCCTCGAAGCCGCCGCCCGGCCCGCCGGCGCCGCCGCCGCTGCCGCCGGCACCCTTTGACGACGATGGTGTCCCACCAAAAGTCCCGCCTTCGCCGCCGTTGCCGCCTGTGGCTGAATCCGATTCGAATGCGACGTTCTGCAACGTGACCGAGGCTTGACTTCCGACCAAGAGTCCGCCGCCAAGACCCGCGCCGCCGCCGCCGCCGCCGCCGCCGCCCGGAAATGGGTCTTCGTTGGCCGTGAATCCGTCCATGCCAGCGCTTCCGTTCTGACCGATGGCGGCGGTGTTCTGAAGCGTGAGGTCTTCGATGGTGGCCGTGCCGGAAGAAACATAGAAACCTTGATATTTGCCGCCGCCATCAATTGTGATGCTGTTGCCATCCGTCGTGTTCGTGCCATCGATGGTGACGTCAGCAGAGATCGCCGGCAGGTCGCCGGACAGCGTGTAGGTGTCGGTTCCCGACAGATTGAACTCGATAGTCGAACCGGGATTGGCGTTGGCGTCATCGATCGCCTGACTGAGGGTCAAACCGGCGCCGACGGTGTAGGTGTTACCCATGATTGGTCCTCTGCTTGCTGTCCCTACGGCTCTTGGCGGCCTCGGGCTTCTTTATTCCGGCGGTTGGCGATGGCCCGCAACGTGGCCACAAATTCGAGGGGGGTGGAAATGCGCCGCGGCCGCGGCTCGCCGCGCATGTCGTAGCGCCTCCCATAAATGCGGAGCTTTTGGCTGAACAATCTGATCGATTCATCGATCAGCAGATTGTTCGCTTCTGTGGTAGCCGCCGCCCAGGCGTTGACGATGACGCAGTTGCCTGCTCGGCAATCTGCGTCGGTAAGCGTCGCGCGGCCTTCGAGCCACAGTTCGGCCAGGCGTTCGTCCGTGAGCGCCCAGCCGAGGAAGCCGTGAACGCGCCGCTGCCCGTCGATGACAAAACAAAAGTGGCCACGGTTGATCTGTCCTATCAGCACGCGCGACCAGCTGCCGAACGGCAATCGGGCGAAATTCCGCTCTTTTATCAGATACTCGACCGCGAGACCCAAGGCGACCGCCGGATCGTCTGGTTTCCAGATTCGCAGTTTTGCCTCGTCGTCCGCCGCGTGATGAGTTGCATCCTGTTGGGGGCGCGTTGTCCCCGTGTCTTCGGGGAAGGGGATACCGGCGCGTTCAAGTTCTTTGATCAATGGCGCGAGTTCAGCCGCATAGGCCTTCCAGCGGCCTAGACCGCGCGCATTGATCGGCTGGCGCACCTGCGCGTAGCTCACGGTCTGCACGCGGCTGTCGCTTTCATAGAAGCGGGCGCAGTTTGGGTCGTCGGGAAGGTCGATGTGGGCCAGGACGCGTGCCAGTGTGCCGTCGAAATCGTCGACCCAATCCGACAGTTTCACAGTGAGGATCGGATTCGGCAGCGCCGACTGCCAATGTGCCATCAGGCGATTGTGCTCGCCGATGTACCAGCCAAGGTCGGCAAGATCGTGCGCGTAGCCGTGCGCGCCGTGGAAGCGGAAAGTGAAAATCGACAGCCCGATATCGCGCGGATCGCGCGCGCAATAGATGATCTTGGCCCCCGGCAGCATCAGTCCGACGAGGCCGAGGTAGTTGAAATTGCCCGGCATCTTGTCGACGATGCATTTTTTATCCGGCGCGAGCGCGTGCAGTTCGGCGAGATATTTGTCTGCGGCGGCATCGAGCGCGGCGCGGTCGAGAGCGGCAATGCGCGCGACCGCGCCGGCATCGTCGTCACCGCCGAGCGCGAAGAACGCCCGCCCCAATGCAGCGCGCTCACCGGCGCCATGGGCATCACCATGGGCGTCGAGAATCTGCTCGATCAGTGTCGTGCCCGAGCGTGGCATGCCGACGATAAATACCGGCGCCGGATCATTGTTGCCGGCGCGCGCCCCGGCGGCGAAGCGCGCGCGATCGAACAGCGCAATGTTGGCGTCGACGAAAGCGCGATGCACATCGCGCGAGAACGGCTGGCTCGGCGCCAGCAGCTTATGTCCCGCAATCCAGTGGGAGAATGCGCGGGCGTGCTCATTGCGTCCGGACCAAAATTTGGCGAGATCGTAGTGCGCCATGATCCGGTGCTCGACCACGGCATCGGCGCCCATCACATCGAGTGCAGCCTCCATTTGTTCGGCGGACTGGCAAGCGCGGATGGGATTGTTCTCGCCGAGCGCCAGCAGGACATGACGCCAGTGCCATAACGGCGCGATTTCGGACGGGATCGGGCCGAGCGCCGCGAGCGCATCGAGAACCGCCTTCGCTTCCTGAAACCGGCGCAGCTGCAACAACGCCAGCGACTTCTGCAAATGCCAATGGCGAATGGCGCGCATATTGCCGCTGGGCGAGCCGCCGGCGTCGAGCAGCGCCAGCGCCTCGGCGGCGCGCTCGTCCTGCAACAGGTCTGCCGCGCGATTAAGCCGCGCGCGAACGTCGCCCGGATTGCGGTCGAGTTGCTGCTCCAGGAGCCGCTCCGCCGCTTCCGACCCGCCGCTGATGCGCAGGAACGCGGCAAGATTCGAGGTCGCCACGGGATGGCCGGGAGCAAACGACAGGACCTGCCGCATCGCCGTCTTGGCGTCCTCAACGGCGCCCTGCCGATAGCGGGCGATGCCGTAATTGATCCAGGCGTCGGCCCAGGTCGGAGTAAGGCGAATTGCGTCGGCGAAGGCGCGTTCGGCCTTCGCGTGTTCGCTCAAGGCGAGCCAAGCCTGCCCGTAAGTATAATGCGCTTGCGGGAGGCGCGGATCGCGGTGGCACGCGTCGCTGGCGGCGCGCAGCGCGTTGTCAGGGTCGCCCAATTCGAGGAGCGATATGGCGGCATGCAGGAACGCCGCCGGATCATCGGGCAGCAGCTTTTGCACCGACGAAAACATCTTGACGGCGTCGGCGTGACGGCGCGCGCCTTGCAGCGCGATGCCGAGATTGAGCCGCGTCTGCGGATCGTTTGGCTCAAGCGCCAAGGCGCGGACGAAGGCATCAATCGCCTCGGCAAAAGCATTGGCCTTCAGGCGATCGTGGCCTTGCGCACGCAGGGACTCAACAGCCTGCGGATCGACGTTTGCAGTCTGCGAATCCTCGTGGTGCGAACTCAAGCCTTGCTCGGCCTTCTCGTCGCAAGCTTGCGTCGCAAGCGCAGGCCGCCTCCAATTCCTGTTAGCCATGCACGACGCCAGCCTACGACGTGCCCCCGAAAGTCAATGTTTAATACACATTTAATATAAGTCAGACCAGCCGATTGGCGGGGACCCTTTCCACGGAATGTCAGTGTGGTTGATGCCGGCCGTTAACCTCAACGACCTTGCCCACCATTTGCTGCTGACCAATTTCCCACAGGCCTGTTGAGGCCGGTGCCGACGCCGAAACAATGACGCTCCGTTTCGCCGATTTCGTGCGGATATGACCGCAAGCCAGCTAGCTGTGGCTCGGTGCCGTCACCAGGGTCGCGACGGCTGACGGGGCCGAGGTCTGCTCAAGCGGGGAGGGGGTGGCAAACGCACTGCCGCCGGGCGCGAACGAGGCCATCGCCTGGGTGAACTGCGCGGTGGCGCTGTTCGGCGGCGGGCCGGCGACGCTGGCCGATACGCCGCTGATCGACCACTCGAGGCCGACCTGGCCCATCGGGGCCGTCGCGGCGATTGTGTTGTTGCTGATGTCGTAGAGTTCAAATGCGCCGCTATTGCTGTTGCGCATCAGCATGTCGGTTTCGTTGGCATTGCCGGAGAAGTTGCCGAAGCCCGCAATCGTCCACTCCAGCCCAACTTGGCCCATCGGCTGTGCCGACGTGATCGTGTTGTTGACGATGTCGTAGACCTCGAAATCACCGTTGTTGCTGTTGCGCAGCAGCATGTCGGTCTCGTTGGCGCGGGTCGAGAAATCGCCAAAGCCTGCCACCTGCCATTCCAGCCCGACCTGGCCCATGCCGGCCGACGATGCGATCGTGTTGCTGCTGATATCGTAGACCTCGAATCCGCCGGTATTCGAGTTGCGCATCAGCATGTCGGTCTCATTGGCCCGGCCGGAGAAATCGCCAAAGCCCGCGACCGTCCACTCCAGGCCCACTTGGCCCATCGGCTGTGCCGACGTGATCGTGTTGTTGCTGATGTCGTAGACTTCGAACGCGCCGGAATTCGAGTTGCGCATCAGCATGTCGGTCTCGCCGAACCGGGTCGAGAAATCGCCGACGCCCGAGACCGCCCATTCCAGCCCGACCTGTCCCAGCGCCACATTGCCGGTGATGTTGTTGTTGCTCACGTCGTAGAGCGTGAACGCCCCGGTCGCCGGATCGCGCATCAACAGGTCGGCGGTGTCGCTGCCGTTAAATCCGCCGACGCCCGCTACCTGCAGCGCGGGGTTGATCTGGCCGAGCGGGCCGTCGAGCAGGATGGTGTTGTGGCCGATATCGTAGAACTCGTAGCCACCATCGGCGTTACGCAACATGAGCAGCGTGTCGGTGGTGCCGGCTGGCGGCGCCGCATTGGGCGGCGGCGCTACCGTGAAGCTGGCGAAATTGCCCCATTGGCTGCCGTCATTGGCGCGCACCTTCAGGGTGTCGATACCGTAGCCGGTGTCAAAGCCGAGCTGTGATAACTGCGCCGCCGGCACGAGCACCAACTGGTTTGCGGGCTCGACCACACCATTGAACACCCAGTGGCCGCTGTTCGTGGTGGTATCCTCGACCTCATAGCTGACAACACTGTTGCCGCCGAACGCGGTCGCCGAGAACAGGCTTGATGCCGCAAGCGCCAGGTCGGGCGCTTTTTGTTCGTTGGCCGCCGCCACCGTCGGCGCCGTCGTCGATGCGTGGGCCGCTGCCGTGACTGTGAAGGTGGTGAAGGCGCCAAAGCCCGCCGCGTCCGATGCCGCCACTTCGAGCGTGTCGGCTACTGGCGCACTGGCCGACCCGGCTACAAAGCTCAGCCCGGAAAGCTGCGCCGGCGTCAGTGTTGTGATCTGCCCGTTGGGCAGCACTTGGCCGTTGAGTGCCCAGAAGCCGTTATTCGATCCGGTGCTCTCATCTTCGATCTGATAGGCAAGAATGGGCGCGCCCTCGGCGTCGCTCGCCGAAAACAGCTGGCCAGCCGTGAAGCTTTGGCTGGCGCTGGCGTTGATGTTGGCCGCTGCGATCACGACAGGAGTTGTCGGGACCGTCAGGGTACTGGCTGCGGCATTGCTCTGATCGTTGGTCACCGAGCCGTCAGTGACCTGCCAGCTGATGCCGCGAGAGGTGTCGGTGCCGCCAGCCGTGGCGTCGCCGCCGGACGGGCTGAAGCTGTAGGTGACCAACGCCAGCGCGGCCTGATAATCGGCCGGGGTGTCGCTGCCGGTCAGCGTCAGCATCGAGCCCGAGAAGGAGTAGGCGATTGCGCCATTTGAACTGCCAGTGATGAGGCCGCTCGTCGTTCCGTTGATTGTCAGCGTGTCGCCAGGGATAAAACCGGAGGTGATCGTGACCGTGGCGCCGATGAGACGGTTGCCGCTGTCGACGTCGTCCACCGTCACGCCAGCGTCGAGCACAGTTGGCCCGCCGCCGAACGTCGCGATGCCGCCAGCCGTTACCACCGGCGCGGTGTGCGTCAGGGTGAGCGTCGTTTCAGCGTTCGCCGTCGCGCTGGACGTAAAGCCGTCAGTCACCTGCCAGGTGATGCTGCGGCTCAAATCCGTGCCGTCGGCCGTCGGGTCGACGTCGCTACCGCCGCCGACGCTCGCGTTAAACCCGAACTGCACCTGGCTCAGCGCGGTCTGATAGTCGGCGACGCTGGCGGGGCCACTGAGCGTCAACACCCCGGAATTGCTGTTGTAGGACCCGGTGATGATGTCGTTGTCACCGAACGTCTCGGTGTCGGTTCCGTTGTTGAAGCTCAGCACATCGCCGGGCTGAAGGTTGGCGGCGCCGATTGTCACCGTCGCGCCCGCGAGACTGCCGGTGCTGACATCGCTCACCGCAATACCGGCGTCGAGCATGACCGGCGTGCCGCCGCCGGCAAAGACAGGCGCCGGCGTGCCGACAGTGATGACCGGAGCCAGAACTTCGAGCCCGTTGCTGAATTCGGACGTGTCACCGGTCGTGACGTTGGTGGCGGTGGCGGTCAGGTATTCGCCGATCGTGACAGCTGCTGACAGCGTGGCGTTGAAATGCACGTTGCCGCTGCCGTCCGTGGTGACGGTCGTGAAGCCGAGGAAGATCGCGCCCTCGACATTCCCCCGGGAGTCAGGGCTGGCGCTGGCAAAGTACTCGATGCGGAACGTATTGTTGGGGGTGCTGCCGAGCGTCCCGTTGATGAAGACCTGCGTTCCCGACGTTTTGACGTCGGTCAGAACGGATGCATCCTGCTGATCGTTGGCGCCCGGGTTGAGATTGATGCCGGTCGTGTTCTGTAAAATGGCGTTGCCCAGAATGCTGTTGCCATTGCCGCTGGCGACGGAAACAGCCGAACCTCCATTATCGGCGATTGTGTTGCTGGCGCCCACCGCGGTTCCGCCGATGGTGTTGTTGGCGGAGTCGTCCGTGATCAGGATGCCGTCACCGACATTGCCCAATGCGACGGTACCGGCGGCGTTTGTGCCGATAAGATTGCCGGTGATGACATTGGAATTCGAGCCGATAATGACGATGCCGGATCCGCTGTTGCCGGAGATGACATTGCCTTCGCCGGTCTTTGC
>Ga0134126_10011622_pt1 | contig 11115 bp, 7 predicted proteins | sample KB31752_FD_96881 | JGI IMG/M metagenome (GOLD analysis project Ga0134126, IMG submission 96881) | Terrestrial soil microbial communities with excess Nitrogen fertilizer from Kellogg Biological Station, Michigan, USA - KB3-175-2 | ecosystem: Environmental > Terrestrial > Soil > Unclassified ... | reverse complement strand
TCTGGCGCGCCCGGAGGGGCTCGAACCCCCGGCCTACAGATTCGAAGTCTGTCGCTCTATCCAACTGAGCTACGGGCGCGTCCTTTCGCATTATAGCCGCCAATGGGACAATCGGAACAGATGGCTAGCGGCGCGGTCGAAACGGAAGTAAAGCTGCCGGTTCGGGATATCGGCGAAATAACGCTACGGTTGCGCAAAGCCGGATACCTCATCAGCCAGCCTCGGGAATTTGAATCGAACAGCCTGTACGACCTGCCCGACCGTCAACTAAGAAAGACGGGTATGATTCTGCGCCTGCGTCAATCGGGTGAGCGCGCCGTTATCACCTGGAAGGGGCCCGCCAAGGCCGGTCCGCACAAGACCCGGCCGGAACTCGAAACGACGGTGGGTTCGCTGGCGACCGTATCGGACATTTTGGCCCGGCTGGGATATGGAGTAGTCTTCCGGTACGAGAAGTTTCGAACCGAATTCCGCCAGCGGGAGGCGTCTGGCTCAATCGTTCTCGACGAAACGCCCATAGGAGCCTTTCTGGAACTGGAGGGGCCCGGTGACTGGATAGATAGCACGGCCGTGGAACTGGGATTTTCGTCTGACAGCTACATACTCGACAGCTATGCGAGCCTGTATACAAAGGACTGCGGGGAGAAAGGCCGGCAACCAAAGCACATGCTGTTTTCGTCTTGATAGACGAAGCCTCGCAAGTCAGCACGCCTTGAAATAAGTGTTTTTAGAATGAGGTGAGAATGCCAGACGTGGTCAAAGCCGACGCTGCCGCCATTGAGCGCGCAACCGAGCAACTGACACGAGTTCGTGACGAAATTTCAAAAATTATTGTCGGCCAGCGGGACGTCATCGACGGAGTGCTGATTTGCCTGCTCGCCGGAGGACACGTGTTGCTCGAAGGAGTGCCCGGCCTCGGAAAGACAACGCTGCTGCGGACGCTGGCTCGCGTCTTACATCTCAAATATTCGCGTATCCAGTTCACCCCGGACCTCATGCCTGGCGACATAGTCGGCAGTATGATCATGGAAACGGACGACCAGGGACATCGCGTGCTGCGGTTTCAACCGGGGCCGATTTTCGCCAATCTGGTTTTGGCCGACGAGATCAACCGGGCGACTCCGAAGACGCAGTCGGCATTGCTTGAGGCCATGCAGGAGAGAACCGTCACCAGCGGCACGTCCACGTATTCCCTTGAGCCTCCCTTTCTCGTGATGGCGACCCAAAATCCTATCGAAATGGAGGGGACCTATCCGTTGCCCGAGGCGCAGCTCGACCGTTTTCTGATGAAGATCCTGGTTACGTTCCCATCGCGCGACGATCTTAGCCGGATTGTGGATGTCACGGTTAAGCAGGAAGAGCCCGCGCTGCAGCAGATCTTGAATTACGACGATATCGCCGAGTTGAAATCCATTTGCCGGCAGGTGATCGTTGCGCCGCATGTCCAGGAGTATGCCATCGATCTGGTGATGGCGACGCAACCCGGGTCCGCGATCGCTTCCGATATTACGAACCGTTATATACGATATGGCAGTTCGCCACGGGGCGCCCAGGCGCTGATCGAATGCGGGCGCATTCTGGCTCTGATGAACGGGCGGCTCCACCTTAGTATCGAGGATGTCGCGGCGATTGCTCCCGCCGTCCTCCGGCACCGCATTATTCTCAATTTCGATGCGCATGCCGATGGTGAAACGCCGGAAACCATCCTGCAGCACGTCATGACGGACGCCAGCGCGGGCGGACGCCGCCGGGCCGCCGGCTGAACGAACCAGGACCACCATGCACGAACCGCTCCTCGACAGCACGTTTCTCGAGCGATTAGAGCGGCTGACGCTGCACTGGAACAAGTCGTTTTCCGGGCTTGTCGGCGGCCACAATCCCTCGCGGTTCGGTGGATCGGGCCAGGAGTTTCTCGATCATCGCCTATTCCATCACGGCGACGACCTGCGCGCCGTCAACTGGCGCGCGTACATGCGCCTCGAGAAGCTTTTCCTGAAGATGTTCCAGGTAGAGCCACGCGTTCCGGTGCGTTTGATGCTCGATACAAGCGCATCGATGACGGCCGGCCACACGCCAGGCCAGCTATCGAAGTTCGATTTTGCTAGAAAACTGGCGGCGGCGCTTTGCTACATCGGCCTGGTTCGTCTCGACACCATTACGCTACAGCCGTTTTCCACCAAGCTTCTGGATCCCTTCCTCTGCGGAGGCGGGCGCCATCGCTTTCAGCCGGCTGAAGAATTCTTGCGGCTGCTCGAGCCCAAAGGCCGTACAAAGTATCTGGACGCAGTCCGGCAATTTATCGGCGAGTATTCACAACGCGGACTACTCATCGTTATTTCCGATTTTCTGGACGACGGAGATTGCCTGCATCCGCTGCAATATCTGGCGGACTTCGGTCACGAGTTGTATCTGATTCAGGTGTGGGGAGATGAAGATCGCGTTCCGGCCGGAGACGGCGAAATGGAACTCGTGGATGCCGAAACCGGCGACGTTCTGAAGCTTGGGCTGAGCAACGACACGCGAAGCGAGTACACAAATGCATTCGACGCGTATGCCGGCGAAATTCGCCGCCTGGCGCTACGAAATGGCGGCCGTTATGCGGGACTTCCGAGCAGCGCTTCGCTCGAAGAATCGATTTTCGGGGCGCTTGTGCGCACGCAGGGTGTGGCCTAGGCCAGCATGTTTTTTCTGAATCTCACGCTCGGCGAATTTGCCGCACTGCTCGCCGCGCTGTCCGGGATCATTACCGCGCTCTATCTGCTGGATCGCGCGAAACGGAAGCGAATCGTCTCGACCTTGCGTTTCTGGGTGGATGCTTCCCGTGTGGACGAGCAGCGCCGGCGCAAGCGGGTACGAGACCCCTGGTCGCTGGCTCTACAGTTGCTTGGCCTGTTGTTGCTGCTGCTGGCGATCGCACAACTACAATGGGGCAGCCGCGAACAAGCGGGCCAGGATCATGTTCTGCTGCTCGACACGTCATCGTGGATGGCGCAGCGGAACGGCGCTTCCAATCTGCTGGACGAAGCGAAACAGAAGGCCTTGGCGTATGTGGCATCGCTTCCACCGCGGGACCGGTTGATAGTGATGCGAACGGATGGCCTCACGACGCCGGCGACGAGCTTTACGAATGATCGCAAGCAGTCGTTTCAGGCGATCGCGGCGAGCCAACCCTCGTTTACCGCGTTGAATCTGCGGCAAGGTTTGGAATCGGCAACGCGAGCGTTGCATTGGTCCGGCAGCGGCCGCGGCGAAATCGTCTATATCGGAGCGGCCCGGATCGCGAATTCCGACGACATGCCCGCCGCAACACCGGGATTGCGCGTGGTGACCGTGGAAGCCAGCCCGGAGAACGTTGGCATACGCGGGATTGGATTGCGCCGCTCTGAATCCGCCGCAAATCTATGGGAAGCATCCATCGCGTTGCGTAATTACGGAGCACAGGCGCGCAACGTAGTTTTGCACGTCCGGTTCGCGGGCTCGGAATTCGAGCCTCGCCGGATTTCGCTCCAGGCTGGCGAAAGCGGCAGCGCCGAATACCGGTTTTCGACGAGCGGCGCCGGAACACTCGCCGCCCGGATCACGCCGGGGGATTCTCTTCCATCAGACGATCACGCCGAAGTGGAATTACCGCCCGCCGGGTTGCTGCAGGTCGCGGTCTTCTCGTCGCGACCCGACGCCTGGCGGCCGTTGCTCGATTCGAATCCGCGATTGCATGCAATCTACAGCAGGCCCGACCAGTACACGCCTCATCCCAACGCGGATGTCCTGCTGTTGGATGGCATGGCTCCCCAGTCTCCGCCCCAGCTTCCGAGTCTCTGGATCATGCCGCCCGCGAAGGACTCGCCCGTTCCCGTCGCAGCAACCCAAACGGACGCAATACTGAACCGGTGGCACACGGAAACCCCGCTGGGCGCCGGACTTCACAGCAAGGAATTGCGCCTGCCGAGCGCTGAAATTTTCGAGAGCGTAACGGGAGGGATTCCCGTTGCCAGCACCGATGAGGGCCCCGTCGTAGTAGCGCAGGGGGGAACCGCGGATCGTGCGCGTTCCGCCGTGATCGGCTTCGATCCAATGAACGGTCCGCTGCGCTTTGAAGTTTCAACCCCTCTGCTGTTCGCAAATCTGTTGCGCTGGTTGGAGCCGGAGAGCTTTCGCGCCTTTCAACTGACGGCGGGCGCCGTCGGCCTGGCCTCCGTTCCTCTGGATGCCAAGGAATCCGCGCAGACTTTGAAAATTGTCGACGATCGCGGCTTGGCCGTGCCCTTCACGGTTCGAAACGGCGTGTTGCAGCTCTATACGGTACGGCCCAGTGTAGTGCGCGTTCTCTCGAACGATCGGGAGCGCGTGCTTTCTCTAACGCTGCCGGGCATGGCGGAATTCGCGTGGCAACCGCCGGCCGCCACTCCTCGGGAACTGCCGCGCACCTACTGGTTTGCTCCCTCTGCCCTCGATTTGTGGAAATGGCTTGCCGCTTTCGGCGGTTTCGCACTGCTGATCGAGTGGTTGTTCTTTGGCCAGCAACGGCCTTTGCGGCTACGGCGCCGCGCGGCACGTTCTGAATCCAGTCCGTCACCGAGAGAGGAACTGGCCAACAAATGACGTTTGCGCATCCGTTCGCCCTGCTATTTGTGGCGCTTCCGCTTGGCTATGCCATCCGGCAGTGGCCCCGGACCAGCAGAAGACTACCTCTTTGTTTGAAGATGCTCAGCTTTGTGGCGATTTTTCTAGCCTTCTCCGAACCCTCGCTCAGAATGCCCGAAACGAAGACAGGCGTTGTGGTGCTCGTGGATACGTCCGGCAGCATCTCGGACACGGATCTCAACCGCGCGGCCTCTCTCGTCAATGTGATGGCGCGAGAAAAGGGTGGAAACTGGATGCGAGTTGTCCCGTTTGCGCGGCAGGTCCGGGCCCTGAAGCCTGAAGAAGTGCGCAACGGCTGGCGACTGGAGCGAACCGCGCGGGAAGGAGGCCAGGGTACCGACCTTGAAGCAGCTCTCCGCGAGGGCGTAGCCGCGATTCCAGCGGGCCGCATTCCCAAGCTGGTCCTTATCAGCGACGGCAAGGAGAACGAGGGAAGCAGCGCTCGGGCCATCGCACAATTACAGCGCCTGGGGATCCCGGTCGACGCGTTCAGCCTGGAGGGGCGGGAGCAGACAGGACTTCGTGTGCTCTCGGTGTCGATGCCGCACGCGGCCTACTCCGGCGAGGAAATTCCCATCGATCTATCTGTGCAATCCACCGCGGTCGGCCAGGGCGCGGTATTGCTAAGCGCCGACGGGAAGCCCCTGGGGGACAATCCCGTGACGCTGGCGGAGGGGGTTACACCTGTACACGTGCATGCTCGCATCAATACAAGCGGTATCACCTCGGTTGCCGGGCGGATCACGCTGCCGGGCGGAGGCAGCACAGAGTTCGAGCAGGCCATCGATCTTAATAGGCCGCAGGTTCTCTATATATCCGAAGACCCGCGACAAACCGACCGGAACCTGATGGAGGCTCTTGGCGACGCTCAGTTCGACGTGAAGAGCGATCCCGGGCTGCTGAATTCACCGCTCGACAACTTTCAACTCATCATATTGAACAACCTGAACCTGAATCTGCTCTCGCTCGACCAGAAGCAGCGCCTTCAAACGTACGTGAAGGATGGCGGCGGTCTTTTGTTGATCGGCGGTGAAAAGCAGGCCTACAAGGAAGACAAGCAGATGGACGCGCTCGACCAGGCGTTACCCGCAAAGCTGGCGCCGCCAAGGACTCCGGAAGGCACGTGCGTTGCGCTGATCATCGACAAGTCTTCTTCCATGGAAGGTAGAAAGATTGAGCTGGCCCGGCTTTCCGCAATAGGGGTTGTGGATCACTTGCGCCCGATGGATCTGATCGGTGTCTTGATCTTCGACAACTCATATCAGTGGGCGGTGCCGATCCGGCGCGCTGAAGACAAGTCGCTAATCAAACGGCTGATTTCAGGGATTACGCCTGACGGCGGCACGCAGATCGCCCCGGCGCTGACGGAAGCTTACCGGAAAGTGCTGGCCACGCACGCGACCTACCGGCATATTGTGCTGCTGACTGACGGGATTTCCGAAGAAGGCGACAGTCTCGAACTCGCCACCGCCGCGCAGGCTCACAATCTGACCATCTCCACCGTTGGCCTCGGCCAGGATGTCAATCGCAGTTATCTGGAAAAGATTGCGGCAACCGCCGGCGGGAAAAGCTATTTCCTGAACGAACCGCAAGGCCTGGAGCAGATTCTGCTTAAAGATGTTCTGGAGTACACGGGATCGACCGCTGTTGAACGGGCTTTAAAGCCGATTGTGGATATGAAGGCGGAAGTGCTGGACGGCATCGACATCGCATCGGCGCCGGCGCTGAAGGGCTATACGCGCTTCGTATCGAAACCGACAGCCGACACGATCCTGTCGATTGATCCGGAAAAGAAAGATCCCCTGTATGTGCGGTGGCAGTACGGATTGGGGCGCGCCGCCGTGTTCACGTCCGATGCCAAGAGCCGATGGGCGGCGGATTGGATGACCTGGCCCGGCTACGACAAATTCTGGATCAATATTACGCGCGATCTTCTGCCTCACTCCGCAAAATCGGAGGCACTGGCGCATTTCGATCAGGTGAATCAGGATCTGATCGCCGAATATCATCTAGGGCCGGGCATGCCGGATCCCACGACGCCGCCGCAAATATACGTAATGGGTCCGAACGGGTATGAGAAGCCGATCGAGGTGGTTCGGACAGCGCCAGGCGCGTATCGCGGGCGTTTGCACCTCGGTGAATTGCGCGGGCTATTCCGTATCCGTCCGCTTGAGCCCACCGCCACATTCCCGGAGATCGGTTTGTACCGTCAACAAGAGGAAATGCTCGACTACGGCTCGAATGCCTCGCTATTACGGCAGATTGCGGCACTGACCGGAGGCGAATTCAACCCTGCTCCACGCGATGTTTTCAGCAATAACGGCCGGTCGTTATCGACTACATGGCGACTCTGGCCGACCCTGCTCGCGCTGGCGATCGCGTTGACGGTTGCCGAATTAGTGGTTCGCAAGTGGCGCGGATTGTTTCAGCGATTCACCGCCAGATGAGCGACGGTCTCGAAGTGAAACGTTTGCGGGAATAAATCGACCAGCGCCAGGCGTTCGATCTTGTAAAGAGACGTGAGCACTTTCAGATCGCGAGCGAGTGTAGCTGGATCGCAGCTCACAATTGTCAATTGGGGCGCACCAATGCGTAGCAGTTCGGCGGTGACTTCGGGGCCCAATCCCGCGCGAGGCGGATCGGCAACAATGGCATCTGGCGGCGCTGCCAAAGTACGCAAGTAGTCTTCGGTGGAGGCGCGCGCCGGAAACACTCGCTCTGCGACGACGGCTACGTTGGTTTCGAGATCGCGATAGGCGGAAAGCCCGCGTTCTACCGCGTCGACCCGAGCAAAACGCGTTGCAAGCGGCAATGAAAATAATCCCACGCCTGCATAGAGGTCAACGACAGACCCGCCTTCCCGGTTACCGAGAACCTCCGCGGCGAGGGCATCGATCAGAAACCGGTTCACCTGAAAAAAAGCGCCGCGGCTGATGCGGAGGGTATGCCCGGCGCTTTGGTATTCGAGGGCTCCCGGCACGGTCCCCGGAATAAGCTCGGCGCACCAGGTGAAAAAGCGGGCGGCAACAGGACGGTCAGCCTCGATAACGTTTAGCTGTATTTCCTTCTCGTTAGTAAACAACTCCAACGACCGTAGAAAGCGCGGCCATCCCGGCCGTTTCACGGCGCCAGCCAGAACTGCAATTGCGTCATTCAGCTTGGGCGATGAAATAGGGCAGTGCGTAATCGGGCAAAGGTCGTGAGAGTTGTGGAGCCGGAAACCAACACGGCCCCGATCGAAATGAAGCTGAATGCGATTGCGATAGCGCCAGGGGTCGCCGGCGATGGTAGGGATTTCATCCTCGAACGCAATGCCGCCAAGCCGGCGCAGGGTTTCGCGCAGAATCGCCACTTTTTGCCCGATCTGATAGGCGTAGTCGGCGTGTTGATATTGGCAACCGCCGCAGCGGCCGAAGTACTCGCATTGCGGCTCAACGCGCCGTGGAGATGGCTCGATCACCTGCATTGAGCGAGCACGCAGCAAGTTTCCCTTGGCGCCTTCCGGCTCGACTTCGATGCGCTCGCCGGGCAACGCGAACGGCGTCAGCAGGACCTGGCCGTCGATGCGCGATAGCGCGTCGCCGCCATAAACCCACTTCTCCACGTCGACCGTTGTCTTCCGATTTTTTGTTTCGAGAGGTTTCATCCCTTACGATAAGAGTTTCTCCTACCATCATGAAGGCACGTGTTCTCTCTGGCGTTCAACCCAGCGGTCAGCTTCACTTAGGCAACTATCTGGGGGCTCTGAAGAACTGGGCGGAAATCCAGAGCAATTACGAGAGCATCTTCTGCATCGTCGATTTGCACGCGATCACGGTGTATCAAGATCCGAAAGAGCTTGCGGAAAAGATCCGCGAAACCGCGGCGCTGTTTATTGCAGCGGGAATCGACCCGCAAGAGTCGTCGATCGTGGTGCAATCGAGCGTTTCCGGCCACGCTGAACTCGCATGGATGCTCACCTGTGTCACTCCGCTTGGCTGGCTGAACAGGATGACGCAATACAAGGCGAAAGCGGAGAAGCAGGAGACCGTGGGCGCCGGACTGCTGCAATATCCCGTGCTGATGGCCGCCGATATTCTGGTATATCAGGCGAAGATCGTTCCCGTTGGCGAGGATCAGAGCCAGCATCTGGAACTCGCTCGCGACATCGCGCAGCGGTTCAACTCGATGTACGGCGACACATTCGTCATGCCGGAAACACGTCTGCCGGCCGTCGGCGCGCGCATTATGGGCCTGGACGACCCAACTACGAAAATGAGCAAATCGGTATCGGGAACAAATCACGCTATCGCGCTGCTCGATGAGCCAAGCATTGTCCGTAAGAAGATCGCGCGTGCCACAACGGACTCTCAGCCCGCCGTCGATCCCGAAAATATGGGCCCGGGCGTTACAAATCTGTTCACCATTGCACACGCCTGCGATCCATTCATAACGAAGAATTCGGTCGCAGGCATGAGATACGGCGATTTTAAGAAATTGGTGGCCGAAGCGGTTGTCTCCCGGCTAGAGCCGATCCAGCGGAAATACCGTGAAATCACTGCCGATCGCGGTTACATAGATTCGGTGCTGCTCGAAGGGCAACGGCGTGTTCTGCCGATCGCGGAGAACACGATCAGGAATGCCAAGCGGGCAATGGGCTTGTATGTGGCGAATAGGTGAGGAGAGGCGCGATAGGCAGACTCGCTACGAGGCAGTCCAGGCTGCTAAAATGGAGGTAAGTTTCCGCAGGAGAGCTTTCGGCGCTTGCCAGTCCACAGTGTTCGCTCGTGGAACCGGCTCTCCAGCCGGGTTTTACTCGTACGATTTCCGCTAGCCCAGTTCTCTTCTAACGAGTTGTGCGGAGTTCCGGTTCCTCGGTTCAAAGGTTCACCCACGATGATTTCAACCAGCAATGTCACAATGCGCTACGGCGGGAAAGTTTTGTTTGAAGATGTCAGCACGACGTTTCAAACAGGGCGCCGCTACGGTTTGACCGGCCCGAATGGGGCAGGCAAATCGACTTTCATGAAGCTACTTTCGGGGGAACTGGAACCGCAAAAAGGCACTGTGGTCCGCCCCAAAAAGGTCGGCGTACTCCGGCAGGATCAGTATCAATTCGATCAATTCCGCGTGATCGATACGGTGGTGATGGGGAACCAGCCGCTTTGGAAAGCGCTCGAAGAGCGCGAACAGTTGTACTCCAAAACGGATCTCACCGACAACGACGGGATGCGGTTGGGCGAACTGGAAGGAATTGTCGCGGAAGAAGACGGTTATACGGCGGAAAGCGATGCCGCGGTTCTGCTCGACGGCTTGGATATTCCGGAGCCGCTACACAACCGAACGATGGGCGAATTGCAAGGCGGACAGAAGGTGCGCGTTCTGCTGGCGCAAGCTTTGTTCGGAAATCCCCAAGTCCTCCTGCTGGACGAGCCTACGAACTACCTCGATCTGGAATCGATTCACTGGCTGCGGGAATTTTTGACGAGGTACGAAGGTGTTCTGATCGTGATTTCGCACGACAGGCATTTCCTGAACGGCGTTTGCACGCACATTGCGGATATCGATTACCAAACGATCATTGCGTATCCGGGCGGATACGACGACATGGTGCTGCAAAAGACGCAGATCCGTTCGCGGATTGAAGCAGAAAATGCGCAGCGCGAAAAGAAGATTTCGCAGCTCAACGAATTTATTGCGCGGTTTTCCGCCGGCACCCGCGCAAGCCAGGTGACCTCCCGCAAGAAGGAAGTGGAGCGGCTGCAAACACAGGAACTGGCGCGTTCGAACATCCAGCGCCCGTACATCCGGTTTGAGCAGAAGCGCCCATCGGGGCGGCACGCTCTGGAATGTAAAAATGTCGTGAAGGGCTATGACGGGCTCAAGGTCATCAACGGGTTTTCAGCAGCGGCGCCACGCGGCGAAAAGATTGCCCTAATGGGCAGAAACGGAGCGGGGAAGACCACGCTCCTGAAGGCTTTGCTGGCAAATGCGCCTGGCGTAACCGACCCCGATGTCGGTCTCGATTCAGGCGAGGTGGAGTGGGGACATGAAGTTCAGGTCGGCTACTTCGCACAGGATCATCGTGGCAGCATTCCGGATGGGACGACTGTGGAAGAGTGGCTGCACTCGCACGATCCGCAGGCATCGCGGGAAGAGATTCGCGGATTACTTGGTCAGATGCTGTTTCGCGGAGAAGAAGGGCTGAAGCCCACGGAAGCTCTATCAGGGGGCGAAGCGGCGCGGCTGATGTTCTGCAAGCTGATGCTGCAGAAGCCGAACGTGCTGGTGCTCGATGAGCCGACAAATCACCTGGATCTCGAGGCGATTAACGCGTTGAATGTGGCGCTGCAAAAGTTCGAAGGGACTGTGCTGCTGGTGACCCATGACGAGGATCTGATTGACGAAGTGGCGACTCGTATATGGCATTTCGGCGCCGAGGGGGCGAGCGGCGGCAAATCGGGAACGGCCATCGTAGACTTCGCCGGCCCTTAC